>Ga0222719_10000604_pt1 | contig 35634 bp, 34 predicted proteins | sample C33_34DmetaG_FD_165039 | JGI IMG/M metagenome (GOLD analysis project Ga0222719, IMG submission 165039) | Estuarine water microbial communities from San Francisco Bay, California, United States - C33_34D | ecosystem: Environmental > Aquatic > Marine > Unclassified | place: USA: California... | reverse complement strand
CTCAACTTGGCAAAGAGTATAAGCTTTATGAGTCTGTTTTGAAATCAGAGGTCATTACTGAAACCAAAGCTAATCTTTTGATTTCTACAATTTTAGAGAGCTCATCTAAACTAAATAGAAAATCTCTTAAAAGAGAAAAGTATAATCTAATTAAAGAGATTAAAGATAACTACGATATAAATACATTCTTTTCAACAAAGCTTCCTAACTATAAAAGACTAGCCTCAGTCTATACACTTATAGAATCTTTTAACATAGAGGAAGACGTAGATACTGATCAAATTGTAGATAATAAAATCACTTTATTAGAGTTTCTAACCAAAGAGGAAGTAAATACTGCAGAAGTAGAAACTGATGTATTAAAGGAGTTTAAAGAGCAAGATCCTGAAACAAGAGCTCTTGCATACAGAATACTTTTAGAAAAGTTTAACGATAAATATTCTGATCTTAGTTCAGAACAAAAGAAAGTATTGAAAGAGTTTATAGAAAGTGAAAACTCTGGTGTAAAACTAAGAGATTTCTATAATGAGAAGATTACAGAGATCAAAAAAACTTTAGCAACAGAAATAGCTAAAGTAGATAATGAAGTAATTAAAATAAAATTGCAAGAGGTTTTAAAATATGTCGTAGAGATTGATAAAACAAAAAAAGTTGACAATGACAATATTGTTGATCTCTTAGAATATTATGAACTAATCAAAGAAATTAAATCATCCCATGGCTAATCTAGGAGAGACACTTAAAAAATATATAGCTGAAAACAACATTAGATTAAAGGAGCAAGATGATCCTAAAGATGAAGTAGAAGCTGCACGAAATGCATTATTCAATGTATCTGATGAAAGATTACTTCAAGCCATTCGTAGTTTAGAAAGTGTCGATCAAATAGGATCTTTTATGATAGATCTTATTGATTTTGCTAATAATATGTCACCAGCCCCAGATATTACCAGACAACTAGCACACCAGTATATTGATAAAGGTATGATAGACATGGATTCTGAAGAAGAAGATGAGTCTGCTTCAAGAGAAGTTGAATTTGATATCAAACCTGAACTTGAAGACGAAAAAGATTTAGTAGACATAGATGAAGAAATGGAAGAAATTAGCACTTCAGCAGGTGCTGGAGCATATTTGACAAAAGCAGCTTTTAAACCAAAGTATGGCTATAAGCTAGTAAAAAAAAAGTCCAAGAAGGACAGCTAAAAGGTACAAAGGGGGGATTGCCCAATTATAAACCTGCTAAAATAACTGCAGGAACAGAAAAAGTAAACATGCAAGGAGTTAAAAATCCTTACTATTATAAACTAGGTTTCAAATTAGTAGATAGAAAAAAATTGGCGAAAGATTCTAAAATGTTTGATTACAATGACCTTTGGGATGCCACATATAAATAATATTTATAATAAAAAAATATGAAGACTTTACAGGAACAGTTTAATCTAATAAAAGAAGGCAAAGGAAATAAAGGGGTATTTCTCAAGGAAGCAAAGAGAAATCATTCTAATATTATTTCTAACATCAATAGCTTTGATGAGACTGTAAATATTTTAAAGCAAAAAAATATAATTAGCGAAAATTATGTTGATTTACAACCTATCAACATTCTAGAGCCTCGTGAGAAAGAAAGTTGGGAAACTAAATTTTCAACATTCTTAGCCGAAGCATCAAAAGAGCATGATGAGAAGATTCCTGCAGAGTCTAAAAAAGTAGATTCTTCAGTAGAAGAGATAGAAGACCATAACTTCGATTATAAGGACAAAAAAAATCCTGACAATCAAGTAGGTGAGGAAATCCTTAAAGGTCTCTATACAGAGCTTAAAAACAATCCTGACATGTCCTTGGAAGAAGCTAAAGAGCTAGTAACTAAAAATCTAGCAAAAGATCCTTTACATTACGTAAAAGAAGGTCAGTTTGGAGTAGAAGGTTTAGGATATCAAGAATCTAAAAATCAAGAGGTATCAGGAGATCACAAATCTTCTGGCTACTCTGACAAATTAAAAGATGTTGTTAAAGAAAGTTTGATGGGTGCAGGTATTGTAACATCAGGCCATAAAGACAGCTTTGCCTCTAAATCTAATGAGATTATTAAAGATATAATGGCTGAAGTTGACAAAGAATGGGGAGTACAACAAGAAGATATCAACGAAGAGGATGAGACACTACCATCAGATGAGTCTGTGACTAATATGGTAGTTGATATGAATCCCATGGAAGAGGATGAAGTTATTCAAGAAAAACCTAAGACTAAAGCTAAAAAAGTATCTATTCATAAAAGAATGTCAGAAATAGATAAATTAGGAACTGCTTTAGCACTTGAAGCTAAAATGGATGCAATTCAAGAAGAGATTGAAATGAGAGAGAGTCAAATTTCAATGATCGATGAGAATGAGTCAATGAAAGAATTGATGGATCCAAAAAAACTCAAAGAACTTAAAAATGAAATAAAGCTTCTAGAGAGAAAGAAAGCTAAGTACCAAAAAATGCACGAAAGAGCTTCAAAAAAATAAGAATGACAAAGCAAGTACTTATTGAAACTTCGTTGTTTCAACCTTCTAAAAATTTGGTTGAATCGAAGTCTCCATCTGGAAATATGCAGGTAGAAGGAATTCTTACAACTGTAAATCAGAAAAATGGCAATCAAAGAGAATATCCAGAGGATTTATGGAAAAGGGAAATAGATAACTATCAAACTCTTATAAAAGAAAATCGTGCTATAGGCGAATTAGACCATCCAGAAACAGGAATAATAAATTTACAAAATGTCTCACACTGTATAAAGTCTACTTGGTGGGATGGAGATCACGTAATGGGTCGAATAGAAATATTACCAACACCAGCAGGAAATATTCTAAAATCTCTTATAGATAGTGGTATAGTCGTAGGAGTTTCCTCAAGAGGAGAAGGAAGTGTAAAACAAATAGGAGGTGTATATGAAGTACAAGATGATTTCAATTTAATATGCTGGGATTTTGTATCAACACCCTCAAACCCAGGAAGTTTCATGTCTCCAGTGCAGCTAAATGAAAATAAACAAACGTTCCAAAATTTGGATAAATACAGAAAAGTAGACGAGATAATTAAAGAAATCCTTTGTTCAAAAGGCTCGTGTCCACTTTTTTAAGACTTTTTATAAATTTAGATATATTTATAATTAGAATATAGCATTTATATATGCTATCTGACAAATAATAATTACACATTACGCTATTATTCAATAAGCGTATTTCCAAAAAACAATTTTTAGGATTATGGCAACAAGAACTTTGCTAAACGAAGCTATTGCTGAAGCTACTTCTATTAAAGAAGCTGCATTAGCAAATGCAAAAGCTGCTTTGGAAGAGTCTTTTGCCCCTCATATCAAAGAATTGTTTTCCAAGAAAGTTCAAGAACTGGAAAACGAAGAAACTAAAATTAAAGAAATGAAGGAAAAAGACCACAAAGAAGAAAAAATGGAAGAGCAATCTGACAATATTTCTTTAGAGAGCTTACTTTCTAAACTTGATGAAATCGAAGAATCAGAAGAACTTGATGAGATGTCAGACCCTGTAATGCGAAAAGGCATGAAAGGAGATGATGCTGTTGAGAAAGAAACTGAAGAGATGCGTCTTAAAGAAGAGGAAGAATCTTTAGAAGAGTCTGAAGAGACTATTGAAGAAGAGGACCACTACGAAGAAGACGACACTAAGATGGAGCAAGAAGAGGAAGAAGAGGAATCTGAAGAAGTAGAAGAAGAGGAACTCGACTTAGACGAAATGTCTGAGGAAGATTTAAAAGACTTCATTGAAGATGTAATGAAAGACATGGTAGCTGCTGGAGAACTAGAGCCAGGACCTGACTTTGAAGCCGAAGAAGGCGAAGAAGAAGGGGAAATGGAAGATAGTGAAGAAGTAGAAATTACTATAGATTCAGAATCTGACATGATGGAAGAATCAGAGGAAGTAACTGAATCTGAAGAAATCGAAGAAGAGATCACTGAAGAAAGAGGCGGTAAAAAAGGTGACGAGCACAAAGATGACATGAAGAAAAAAGGTCATCATGGCAAAGGACCTAAAAGAAAAGAAACTGCTGAAGAGGAAGGTGAGATTGATTACATGAAAGAAGAGGATGAAGTAGAAGAAGGATATGGAATGAAGAAACACAAAAAAGAGATGGAAGAAGCATTAGCTGAAATCGAAGCTCTTAAAAAGGATCTTCAAGAAGTAAACTTACTAAATGCTAAACTTCTTTATTCAAACAAGCTTTTTAAAGACAAGAATCTTTCTGAGTCTCAAAAGGTAAAAGTGCTTGAGTCTTTTGACAAAGCAAATTCAACTAAAGAAGCTAAGTTGGTTTATGAAACTTTAAGTGAAGGAATCAAATCTAGACCTACTTTTAAAAGAAGATCTATGGTTTCTGAGATTAAAGCTTCAGCATCTAAACCAACTCAAGTTATCAAAGAAAACAAAAATCAAATTGTAGAATCGGATGGTATGGTAGCTAGATTCCAAAAACTAGCAGGTATCGTCTAAATTTAATTTTAAAATGAGTAATATAAACACACTTTTAGAAAGTGCTAACCCTTACCAGTCACAAATGAGTGATGCTAAGAGACTAGCACAAAAGTGGGAAAAAACAGGACTCTTAGAAGGTCTTGATAATACCCACAAAAGCAACATGTCTATGTTGTTAGAAAACCAAGCTAAGCAGCTTGTAGTAGAGAGCTCTCAAACTGGTGGGGGTACATCTTCACAAGGTACATTTACTGCTGGTGTAGGTGAGCAATGGGCTGGAGTAGCACTTCCCCTAGTACGTAAAGTATTCGGACAGATTGCTGCTAAAGAATTTGTTTCTGTACAGCCAATGAACTTGCCCTCTGGGCTTGTATTTTATCTAGATTTCCAATATGGAACTAGCAAGCAGCCTTACACAGCTGGAAGCTCTGTATATGGTGATACAGGAGGAAACACTCCTTTTGGTAACACTAACACAGGTGGATTCTATGGAGCTGGTAGATTTACATATTCTATCAACAACACTTCATCTGCTGTAACAGGTGTAACTTCATCTGCAACTTGGGCAGATTTAAACTTTGATTCTACTTACTCTGCTTCTGCAGCTGCTAGTGGATATACTAAAGTTGCTGTAACAAGAGCTCAATTAGCTAACCTAGATGTAGAAGGAGTACGTGGATTTGTAATCACAGGTTCAGCTCTTACTGCTGCTGAAAACCTTCCTGCATTCACAACTGTAGATGCTACTAACGTAACATTTATCGTTTCTGGATCTGACGTAGGTGATGGACAAACATTCGCAGTTGAGTATCAATTACAACCAACTGATCAGTACAGAGGTGATTTCGAAGATCAAAACACTGCATTGAACAACAATAACAACCCAATCAGCATTCCTGAAATCAACGTACAGATGAAATCATCTGCTATTGTTGCTAAAACAAGAAAACTAAAAGCTGTATGGACTCCTGAGTTTGCACAAGACTTGAATGCTTACCATGCACTTGATGCTGAAGCAGAATTGACTTCTATCCTTTCAGAGCACATCTCATTAGAGATCGATCTTGAAATCTTAGATATGCTTCTTACTTCTGCAGGTGCAGGTACAGAAAAATGGTCTGCAGTTTCTAACCAATTCATCAACAACGCAGGTACTGCATTTGATGGAAAAGGTGTAGCTGACGGTGGATATTATAACAGCCAAGGACAGTGGTTCCAAACACTTGGAACTAAAATCCAAAAGCTTTCTAACATCATTCACCAAAAAACCCTTAGAGGTGGTGCAAACTTCCTAGTATGTTCTCCGACTGTAGGTACAATCCTTGAGTCTATTCCTGGATTTGCTGCTGATAGCGATGGAGATACAGCTAAAAATACTTATGCATTCGGTGTGCAAAAAGTAGGACAGTTGAATGGAAGATATAAAGTATACAAAAACCCATACATGACTGAAAACCAAATCCTTTTAGGATATAGAGGTACTCAGTTCTTGGAAAGTGGTGCTGTATTTGCTCCTTATATTCCATTAATTATGACTCCTCTAGTGTACGATCCAGACACCTTTACACCAAGAAAAGGTCTCTTGACTAGATACGCTAAGAAGATAGTCAGACCAGAATTTTATGGTACAATTGAAGTAGCTGGTTTAAATACTCTATAATCTAAAAATTTAGATTAGAAAATAACCCCTCCTTGTGAGGGGTTTTTTTATTGGAAAATATTTATTATAAACCAAATGTTTATGCCTACCTCAAAACATCACACAGATGATGTGTACAAAGGGAAAAGAACTCGTAAAAACCCTATCAAGTTTCAGATTCAATTAAACGAAGAGCAAAAAGAAGCTAAGGATATAATACTCCGAAATACCATAACTTTATTAGCAGGAGCAGCTGGATCAGGAAAAACTCTATTAGCTTGTAATATAGCTTTAGATGGATTATTCAGGAGAGAATATCAAAACATAATAATTACAAGACCAACTGTATCAAAAGAAGATATAGGATTCCTACCAGGAGATATGAGGGAAAAAATGGATCCTTGGGTACAGCCTATATATCAGAACTTTTATACTCTTTATGGAAAAGATAAAATGGAAAAATATCTAACTGATGGCAGTATAGAAATAGTACCAGTATCTTTTATGAGGGGGAGAACTTTTCTTGATTCTATAGTGATTGTAGATGAAGCACAGAATGTTACCCACGAGCAAATGGAAATGTTAGTATCTAGATTGGGATTAAGATCTAAGATGATTATTTGTGGTGATGATAAACAGATAGATTTGAGAAGAAAAGCTGATAGTGGATTTAAATTTTTGTATAAAGCCTCTAGAAGAATAAAAAATCTAGAAGCCTTAACTCTAACAACAAATCATAGAGATCCAATAGTAGAAGATATCTTAATGTATTATGAAGAGCAACTGAATCACATAACATTCTCAGATTTCAGTGGTTCGTCTAAAAGATAAGATATTTATAATAAAATGTAGATAATGGCAACTTTGAAACTTGTAGTGCAAGAAGACATTACTTTAGATGGTAATGATAGAAGCACTTACTATCAACATGATATAACAGGAATAAATTCTGTTGATCATAGAACCATGACTATACCTGCAGATACTGAAGCAGCTATATTTAATTTAAGTAATACTGTAGGAGCAGGGACTTTTATAACAAGTTCTATCAAGTATGCTAGAATAAGTAATGTTACTACTTCAAGTTTTGTAGATGTCCATGTATCATCATCAACTGAATCAGCTCATTTTAAAGTAAATGGTGGAAGTATATTTACACTATCTACAAGTGAATACACTGGAAGTTTATCTTCTAGTTATGCATATGATGATATAGCATCAATAAAATTAAAACCATCAGGTAGTTCAGCTAAGATTGAATATTTTATTGCTACAACATAAATAAATAATTATGAATAAATGTAATTGCAAAATTTGTAACTGCGGCACATCATGCGACTGCGATTGCTGCGATTGTTAAATAAAGAATTATGAATATACCCATTTGGCCAGGATCTAGTTCCTTTGATATTGGAGATACTCCTTTTGGATTTTATGACTTAGATCAAGATTTTAGAACAGATGCAGATAAAGTAGCTGAATTCTGTACTAGAAGAATGGGATATCCCTTGAATGATATTGAACTTCAAGACATAAATTTCTATACTGCTTTTGAAGAAGCAATCACTACTTATGGAAATGAAGTATTTGCTTTTAAAGTGAGAGATAATCAACTTTCACTTGAAGGATCTGATGTAAATGGTGATGCTACAAATAAAGTAGTAACTCCAAACATGGGTAATATCATAAGATTATCAAAACAATATGGTGCAGAAGCAGGATCAGGAGGTAACTTAGAATATTATTCAGGAAGTATAAATGTAGTTAGTAATCAACAAGATTATGACTTAGAAGCCTGGAAAAACAATTTAGGAATTACAAGTAGTATTGAGGTGAAAAAAGTATTCTATGAAGCACCACCTGCAATAACACAATATTATGACCCTTATTCAGGAACAGGATTTGGCTTCCAAGCTTTATTTAATTCATTTGGATTTGCAGCCATGTCCCCTGCAACGAATTATCTGATGATGCCTTTGTCTTATGATTTGCAGACAATACAGGCTATTGAGATGAATCAGCAAGTTAGAAAATCTAACTACTCATTTGAGATTATAAATAACAGACTAAGAATTTTCCCTATACCAACTGTAAGCACAGGTAGCATCTTCATTGAGTATATAAAAGATGATGAAAGACTAAGTAATAGTATAGATCCTAGCGATAATAAAGTAAGTTCTGTTGCTGATGCTCCATATAGTAATCCAACCTATAGCAGAATTAATTCAGTAGGAAGACAATGGATATTCGAGTATACACTAGCAATAGCTAAAGAAATGCTTGGTTGGGTTAGAAGTAAGTATTCAACTCTACCCATCCCTAACTCTGAAGTAACTTTAAATGGTGATTCTCTTTTAAGAGAGGCAGCAGACAACAAAGTTAGATTGATAGAGAGATTGAGAGAATATTTAGATCAAACATCAAGACAGGCATTGTTAGAGAGGAGAGCAAACGAATCAGAGTTTAAGAATAAAGAGTTGGCACAAGTACCATACACTATTTATGTAGGTGCATTAGCAGCTTTAATTACTATAGTACCATTTTAAAATATGGCATTATTTGGAGGACAAAGAGATGTAAGTCTAGTAAGACATATAAACAGGGAGTTATTAGGAGACATAATTACCCAACAAGCATCCTTTTACAAATACAAGATAGAGGATACTAAAGTAAACATTTATGGAGAAGCCTCTGGAGCTAAGTATTTCGATGGTCCTTTCTTATTCAACTGTTTGATAGCAAGAAAAGATCAAGACTATCCAGAAAGTGATCTGGGTGTTAACTTTCAATGGGGTATTGATTTTGCATTTCTTAGAGATGATCTTGTTGATTCTATGTATGTACCTGAAATTGGTGACATTGTATTATATCAAGAAAGTTATTACGAAATTGATAACTTGAATGCTAACCAATATTGGACTGGAAAGAATCCAGATTATCCAAATGATGTAAACCCATTAAACCCGAATCTACAAAGATTTGGTAGCAGTATATCAATAGTAGCTAGTACACATTATGTACCAGCAGATAAGTTGAATTTATCACCCTATAAAGAGAGAATGTAATGGCAGTAACTAAATCTCAACTTTTTGAACAAAGATTTAATAAATCACGAGGAATTTATCCTGCAGTGCCAGAGGCACCTTTGTCAAAAAGAAACATGAAGCCTAGACCAAAAAATCAGGCTGAGATGGAGAGAGAATTAGCTGAACCATATATAGATGAATTAGGAAATCCTAATACAGCACCAAACCCAAACGAGAGAGAAACAGGGATCAATTTTAATAGATCAACAAAATTGTCTGCTAAGAATGATGCCACTAAATCATTTAAAGTTGGTGTTCAGGACATAGATGAAGCAGTATTTTACTATTTTAATGAAGTTATTCAGCCTTCAGTTTATCAAAACAGCAGATATATATCAGTTCCTGTAATTTATGGTAATCCTGAAAGATGGAAATCTCAACAAAAGGATGGATTCTACAGAGATAAAAGTGGTAGAATAATGCTACCCATTTTAGTAGTACAAAGAACAAATCTTGAAAAAGATAGATCTGTAACAGCTAAGATAGATTCTAATTCTCCACATTTATATTATTCTTTAGACAAGGGATATAATAGTAAGAACTTTTATAACAACTTTGATGTATTGAATAACAGAAAACCTGTACAGCAATCACAAGCTATAGTTGTAGGAGATTTTGTAACAATCACTTATGATTGTATTATACAAACTTATTATATGGAACAACTCAATGGAGTTATAGAAGCTATTGAATATGCTTCTGATTCATATTGGGGAGATCCTGAAAGATATAAATTTAGAGCATTCATAGATAATTTTGGGAGCACTACAGAACTTACAGATGGTCAAGAAAGATTGGTAAGAGGTAATTTTACAATACGATTGAGAGGACAAATAATACCAGAAGTACTTCAAAAAGATTTAAATGCACTAAAAGCATTTAATTCCAAGGCAAAAGTGACTGTAACTACAGAAACTGTACAAAATATATCTACTTTACAGTAGGTATATAATATTTATAATAAAGAAATAAAGATATATTTTATGGAAAAAAAAGTTTTGACTGAAGAGGAGTTGCAAAGGTTAAAAAAGTTTCAAGAAAAAGAGAATGAAATTATAGTTTCTTTGGGTCAAATAGCTTACCAAAAAGAAATTTTAAATGAGCAAAAAGACCAAATTAAACAAACGAGAAAAGAACTTGAGAAAATGAGATCCGATTTTGCTTCTGAATTGACTAAAAAGTATGGAGATGGGATCATAAACATAGAAACTGGAGAAATAACTCCACAGAAATAAAATTTTAGAAAAAAATTTAGTATTTATAATAAAACGTTTATCAAACAATAAAATACAATGGCAGAGACATTATTATCACCTGGTGTACTAGCAAGAGAAAACGATTCTTCGTTTGTAACTGCACAACCTATACAAGCTGGAGCTGCAATAGTTGGCCCAACTCCTAAAGGGCCAGTAGAGAAACCAAGACTTGTAACTTCTTATTCTCAATATAAAGCAATCTTTGGAGCTGCTTTTGAGAGTGGGAGTCAACAATTTTCTTACTTCACTTCTATTGGAGCATTTAACTACTTCCAAAATGGAGGGGATTCCTTATTAGTAACTCGTGTTACTTCAGGATCATTCACCCCAGCGACTTCGACAACAGTACATAACAATATTACAACAGCATCAAATACTTTTCAACTTACAACGTTGTCTGAAGGAACTATCATGAATAGTTCAGGATCTCTGTCAAGTGGGGGAGCACTTGCATCTGGATCAATTGATAACATTCGTTGGGAAATTGCTAATCCAAATACTGAATCAGGGGTATTCAGCCTATTGATTAGACGTGGTGATGATACAACAAATGACAAAACTGTCCTTGAAACTTGGCAAAACCTTTCATTAGATCCTAAAGCTGATAACTATATTGAGAAAGTTATTGGTAACTCTACTGAAACAGTTCAAAGTGATGGAGGACAATATTATATCCAAAATCAAGGGTCTTACACTAACAAGTCAAGCTATGTTAGAGTTTCTGCTGTATACCAAAAGACTTCTGACTATTTTGATAATGATGGGAATGTAAAATCTCAATACACTGCTTCTATACCAACAGCAGGATCAGGGTCCTTCTCAGGAGCAACTGGAGATCTATACTCTCAAGCAACAGGATCACCAGCACAATTCTATGATAATGTTACCACTGGAAATATTCAAGGACTTACTGGAACAGATTATACCATTGCACTTAATCTATTAAACAATAAAGATGACTATAGATTTAATGTAATCTCTGCACCTGGACTTACAACACAAAATGCTTCTTCTCAAGTAACTTCACTTTCTAGTGTAGCTATCAATAGAGGAGACAATATTGCAATTGTTGATCTTGTAAACTGGGGTGCTGAAACAGCCACTGTAACTACACAAGCTGCAACGTTTAATACAAGCTATGCTGCTACTTACTGGCCATGGGTACAAACAATTGATCCTGATACAGGACAGACTGTTTGGGTACCTGCTTCAACTGTTATTCCTGGGGTAATGGCATTTACAGATAAATCTTCTGAACCATGGTTTGCACCTGCAGGTCTTAACAGAGGAGGATTAGGAACAGTAATTAGAGCAGAGAAAAAATTAGCATCAGCTACAAGAGATACACTCTACACAGCTAACGTAAACCCAATTGCTACATTCCCACAAGCAGGAGTAGTAGTATTTGGTCAAAAAACTCTACAAAAATCTGCTACAGCACTTGATAGAGTAAATGTACGTAGATTGTTAATCTCTCTTAAAAATTATATTTCTCAAATTTCTGATTCATTAGTATTTGAGCAAAATTCAGCTGCAACAAGAAACAACTTCCTTACTCAAGTAAATCCATACTTAGAGTCTGTAAGACAGAGACAAGGATTGTATGCTTTCAAAGTTGTAATGGATGAGTCTAACAATGGACCTGATGTCGTAGACAGAAATGAGCTTGTAGGACAAATTTATCTACAACCAACTAAAACAGCTGAATATATAATCTTAGACTTTAATGTCTTACCAACTGGAGCAACATTCCCAGCCTAATAAAACTGAAAAATAAATATTTATAATAAAATAACACAAGATGGCAATAGTAGAATCAAATGATATCTTTTTCACCGAGTTCGAACCGAAACAGGCAAATAGGTTCAGAATGCTAATAGATGGTTTCCCTGCTTATATGGTGAAAGGAGTAAGTGCTGTATCACTAACACAAGGAACAGTAACCTTAAATCATATCAACGTTCAAAGATTTGTAAAAGGGAAAACAACCTGGGGTACAATAGATTTCACACTTTTTGATCCTATCACACCATCAGGTGCACAAGCAGTAATGGAATGGGTAAGATTACATCATGAATCAGTTACTGGTAGAGATGGATACTCTGATTTCTACAAAAAAGATTTAACATTTGATGTGTTAGGTCCTGTAGGAGATATCGTTTCACAGTGGGTAATTAAAGGAGCCCTTATTACTTCTGCAGCATTCGGTGCATACAACTATGATACTGAGAATGCAGCACAAGAAATTACAATGACAGTACAGCCTGATTACTGTGTATTAAACTTCTAACCTTCCCTATAAAGATGAAAACAAAACCCGACTTTCTGTCGGGTTTTTTTGTGTCTAAAATTAAATTTATATATATTTATAAGAGATAGTTATCTAAAAAAATTATGAGTGAAATAAAAATGCCAACTGAAGAGGTTGTGCTACCTTCAAAAGGATTACTTTATCCTGAAGATAATGTTCTTTCAAAAGGAGTTATACAAATAAAGTACATGACAGCTAAGGAAGAGGATATCCTTACAAATCAAAACTATATTCAGAAAGGAACAGTATTAGACAAACTTTTAGAATCTCTAATTGTAACAGAGGGAGTAAAAGTTGATGATCTGATTGTAGGAGACAAGAATGCTGCACTTATAGCTGCTAGAGTATTAGGATATGGAAGTGACTACAAATTTACTTTTATGGGCAAAGAGCAATCAGTGAATCTAGCAGATCTTGAAAATAAATTCTTCGATGAGAGTAAAGTTACTAAAGGAAAAAATGAATTCGAATTTGAGCTACCTCACAGCCAAAATAAGATCACTTTTAGAATTTTGGATGGTCATACTGAGAAGAAGTTAAATCGTGAAATAGAGGGCCTTAAAAGGACTGGAAATGGTACAGCACCAGAACTAACTACAAGACTAAAATATATTATTACTTCTGTAGAAGGAGATAATGATCAAAAAGCAGTCAGAGACTTCGTAGATAACTATTTATTAGCTCGTGATTCAAGAGCTTTAAGAGAGTATATCAAACAAGTTCAACCTGACGTAGACCTTACTTTTAGGTCGGATAGTGGAGAGGAGGCCACTATCCCGATTAATCTTAGCTTTTTTTGGCCTGACATCTAAATCTGCAAAACAGTTTAGATTAAACATATTTAAAGAGATCCATGAGATAGTATTTCATGGACAAGGGGGATATGATTGGGAGACAATTTATAATATGCCTCTTTGGCTTCGTAAATACACTTTTCACGAAATCAAGCAATTCTACGATAAAAAATCTGAAGCTGAGAAATCTGCTCTTAAAGGAGATAAGAAATCTCTAATAGACCCTTCAGGAAAAATAAATAAAGAACAATTCGCAGAAGTATCAAAACAATATAAGGGTAAAACTTCATACAAATAGTTTGTTTTTTAAATATTTATACTAAAACACTCTAAGTGAACGAAGAACAACTAAAAAGGATACAGGAACTTCTCGAAAGGATCAAACAACAAGCTAAAGAGCTAGGGGAAACTTCACCTTTCTCACAAGACCCTAGATTTTCAAGTGAAGAAAGTATTCGCAATATTCAAGACACTTCAAAAGCTTTTGAAGACTTAGAAAACCAATTTCAGTCCTATTCAAATATTTTAGATGCTATAAATAATGATCTAGGAGGAATAGAGGCTGCACTAGCTGCAACAGTTGCAGAATTTTCTAAATCAAATGAGCCGATAAATAAAGTAAGGAATGCCTATAGAGACATAGGAAGAGTTGCCACTGATTTAAAGTTAGATCAAAGAGATATAATAAACCTAAGTGATAAACAACTTGAAACTTTAGATAAGAGACTACAAAGAAATTTTTCAATATTAGAGAGTAATAAAGACCTAATATCTACAAGTAAAGAAAATTTAGAGCAAGAAGTAGCAGCACTCATAAACAAAAGAGATCTTAGATTAGCTTCTAAAGAAGAGCTTAGAGAATTAGAAAGAAAAACTGTAAGACTTAAAGAAGTTTCATCAATAGAAAAAATTATAAATGATGAAATACAAGCAAGACAGGATAGACTTGATGGTGTTATTGAAAGAGAAACAACCATTGGTGAAATTTTAGAAGCAAGAATAAAACAAAGAAAGGAAGAAGAAAGACAAGTAAAAAAAGCTACTGAAGACGCAAAGTCTGTAGCTGATGTTTTAGGAAAAGTTCCTTTAATAGGACCCTCTATAAAAGAAGCTTTTGGTGAAGTTCAACAAGAAGTTAGAGATATTATAAAAGAACAAGGAGAATTACCAGAAGGGTTTAATGCAACTGGTTTACTAATATCAAAATTAGGACCAAAAATTAAAAAAAATCTAACTAATCCAATTCTTCTTGCGAGTGCAGCTCTAAAACAACTATATTCAGCTTTAAAACAAGTTGACACACAAGCAGGAGACTTAGCTAAGCAATTTAACCTTACATACTTTGAGGCTCAAAGAATAAGACAAGAATTTGTAGGGATTGCAGGATCTACAAATGAAATATTTGTAACGAGTAAAGGATTATTAGAAACTTTATCAGCTATAAATCAATCACTTGGAACTAGACAATTCACAGGTCTAAGCGATGGATTTGAAGAAAGCTTAGTATTTTTAACAAAACTTAGAGAACAAGCAGGTTTAACAAATGAAGAATTAGTAGGAGTTTCACAATTAGTTCTTGCAACAGGAGATAGTGCAGAGGCCATAACAGCTGAATTCTTAGCACAAGCACAAATTTCTTCAGCAAGGCAAGGTGTTCTAGTAAATGAAAAAGAATTATTTAGAGAGATAAAAAATATCTCTGCTGCGACACTACTTTCTTTACAAAGAAGTCCAGCTGCGATAGCAGATGCAGCAGCAACAGCTAAAGCTTTAGGATTACAACTATCCCAAGTTGAAAAAATAGCTGATGGATTACTACAGTTTGAATCTTCTATAACTTCTGAATTAGAAGCAGAACTTCTTTTAGGCAGAAATTTAAACCTTGAACGAGCAAGATTTGCAGCATTAAATAATGATATAGCAACTGTAGCAAAAGAGATTGCACAGCAAGCAGGATCCGCAGCTGAATTTGCCAAATTAAATAGAATTCAACAACAGGCACTTGCAGATGCTGTAATGATGTCAAGAGAGGAACTTGGTGCTCAGTTATTGATTCAAGAGCAATTAGGAACTCTTACAGGTGAAGCAGCAGATAGAAGAAGGGCTGTTATTGATAATCTTATAGCAGAAAGAGGTTTACAAGGTGCTATAAATGTTTTAGGTCAAGAAAGCATTGAAACTCTTGAAAAACAAGCCTCTGTTGCAGAAGAGTTTAACGCTATTATTCTACAACTAAAAGAAGCTTTTGTGGGTATTGCAACAGCATTAGCACCTATAGGAAAAGTTTTAGGATACGTTGGAGTAGTAATAAAAGGACTGTTAAATCCAGTAAAAACTTTAGTTTCCTTTTTTGATGGTTTAGGAGAAAGTGTAGAAAAAGTAGCAGCCACAGTAGATAGGCTTTTAACTGGAGCAGGTATTGGAGCACTAACAGGTGCAGCAATAGGGATGATTGGTGGACCTATTGGAGCAGGAGCTGGTGCACTTATAGGAGCAGGAATAGCAAGTGTAGGTGAAATAGTTACAAGCTTTGCCGATGATATAGTATATCCAAATAAATCAGAATATGGAGACACTGTAATTAAAGGACCAGAGGGTACATTTAAATTAAACGATAAAGATAAAGCTGTGATAGCTGGTACTGATGGATCTTTTAGAGAATTAGGTTCAACAGCAGTATCTAAAGCAATGACAGATGGATCTTTTAGAGAATTAGGTTCAACAGCAGTATCTAAAGCAATGACAGATGGATCTTTTAGAGAATTAGGTTCAACAGCAGTATCTAAAGCAATGATAGATGGATCTTTTAGAGATCTAGGTTTTATGAGGCCATCTGAAAGACAACCTTCATATAGAGGTTTTGAGTCAATAAAGCCAATGAGATCATCTATGACTGGGCAAACTTATACGATTGCTAATGAGTCAATGTTCAATCCTGTTTCAAACATAAATACTTCACAGGTATCTACTATAAACAATAATACACAAAATCTAGATTTGAAAGAGCTTTTGAGTATGAATAAAAAGCTTATAGAAGTTACGGAGAATCAAACAAGAGTTTTAGCTAAAGAAAGCGAAATGACAAGAAGATCTAAGCAGAAATTACAGGTTGGAGTACAAGATTTTGGTACTGATGTAAGTATGTTTAGTAGCAGAGTAGAATTTGGTTAAAATTATATAACAACTCAATATTTATAATAAACATAAACATTTTATAAAATGGCAAATTATACAAACATTTTAGATCGCTACGCAGGTCAAGGATCTCCAAACAGTACAGGAGTATCTAAGGATGATTCAGCACCAACAGCTCCTTTAAAAAGAGAGTTTACTTTGTACATCAATGATACTTTTAAAAACGGTACATATGATGCTACAATTAGTGTTGCTGATATCAATAGACTTCAAGACGCAACTAACGCATCTGCTGTAGCTACAGAAGGATAAACACTTAGTTAAACATGTCTCAACAACCTACAAACTTAAAAGATAGGTTGATAAAAGACTCTACTGGTGAAGGCTCTGGAACTAGACTAAGATCTCTCAAATATGGTAGAGACCGTGAAGGGGGTGGAAACTCAAGAGAGCCTTTTATCACTGAATCACTTCCTGGAGTAGAGGAAGACAATCCTAATATTGGTTTATTAGGTAACGGAGACTTTTTACTTAGAGCTGGCTCTCTAGAAAGAAGCTTAAATGATGTTGTAAGGCTAACAAAATATTTTACTACTGGTAAAGGGTTGGGTTTTGTAGCCAAGCAAAATTTGCTTTCTAGAACAAATGTGAAACCACAGGGAGGTGGCATTCTCAATCAAGGAATTTATTTACCAACAAATACCTTAGCACAAGCTGGTGTTTCTTTTATAGGAGGTCATTTAGTTAAGCAAGGAATAAACCCTTTTAGGGACCTGTCTGTAAACCCTCTTAATGAGCAAGATACTGCACCGAGTGGAGATGGATTTTTTCAAAAAGCTTTAGGTACAGTAAAAAAAGGTTTACAAGCTGCTGATAATGCAACAACTTTCCCTTTATACTTAAATCAAGTAACTTCAGACCAAGAAGATTCTGCGAATAGGCTGGTTCAACTTAGATCAGCTAAAATAGCACCAAAAACACCAAATGGTGCTTCTGCTGCTTTTGCTAGAGCATTGAACTTTACTACTATAGGTAATAATTTAACGGGTCTTTTAGGACTACAAGATCCTGTAAGTGGTAGAGTACAAGATAAAGTACCAGATTTATCTTCAAACAATCCATCTCTTTCAAAACTAAATATTTCTACAGCAAAAGGGGAGATTTTGTCATATGGAGGAGGACCAGGTTCTTTTTTAGGGATAGGAAAAACAATTATAAAAAGAGCGTCAGATACTAATGCTTATAATACTGAATCTTTTAGATCTAAATATTATCTTTTAGATGCTGGTACAATACAGCAAAAAGCAGATTTAGTAGTTAACAATCCTGGAAAAATATTACCAGATTTTCGTTTTGATGTATTTGGACAACAAAATAAAGGACAGAAAAAAAATATATTAAGTGCACCTGTAGATTATACTACTAAAAACATAGAAACAAGAGTTGGTTTAGGTGATCCAGGCAAAGTAACAAAAGATCTTTCTTCATATACACAAGGCCTAGGAGAGAAATTAGACAAAGTAAATGGATTACCTCTTTATGAGTCTTCAGGAGTTACAGCAAATGCTCTCAAAAACGATCTAGTAAAATTTAGATTTTCTGTTCCTGACACCAATAATCCGAGAAAAAGAACATATATTCACTTTAGAGCATTTTTAGATGGATTTACTGATAATTACACATCTAATTATGAAACTTTAAGATATATGGGTAGAACAGATCCTTTATATAGATTTCAGGGATTTGAAAGAAATGTTGTTTTATCATGGACTATTGCTGCTCAATCTAGAGAGGAGCTTATGGTTATGTATACTAAATTAAACTATTTGCAGTCTGTAATGACAGGGGACTACACTAGTAAAGGTTATTTTGCTGGTAATGTTGTTAATTTGACTGTTGGTGGGTATTTTTGGGAAACTCCTGGGGTAATAACATCAATGAATATTTCTGTGCCAAATGAATCACCATGGGAAATAGGATTACCAGATAGCGAAGAAAGTACAGGTTTTAACAGTAGACAAACTATACCAACTGACCTAGAAGTACGAGAAATGCCTCATATAATTCAAGTTACTGGATTTGCATTTAACCCAATACATGATTTCGCACCTAGAAAACAGCAGAATCAATTTGGACCTAATGGAGAATTAGAAGAGTTTGGTAAGGAAGCATTTATTGCCCTAAAATCAGAGGCTGGAAAATCAATTTTTGATTCAGATGATGTAGGAGCAACCAATCCTAATTTAAGTTTCAGGCCTACTACAGCAGCAAAAGTTTTAGGAAATGGGATTAGGAGTCTACAAACTGGTGCACAAAAACTTAAAACTACAGGGCCTCAAGCTAGTCCTTTTAAAATTTCAGCACCTTCGTCAATTAGCAGTAAAAAATCAGGAGGATTACCCTTTGGTGGATAATGGGAAGATATACTAACATAAAAAAAAGAATAAATTTACAGGGAACTGAATTCTATAGAACTGTAAGGTACCCTGAAGTAAAACTTTCTGATCAAGATTTGTATGTAATAACAGGCCAAGGTGATCGATATGACGTTCTTGCTAATCAATATTATAAAGATCCTTCTTTATGGTGGGCTATCTCAATAGCAAATTATGGAACAGATCAGAGTAGTTATTACCCACCAGTAGGAATTCAAATAAGAATACCAGCTAATATCACTGGAATCATCTCAAACTTCCAAAAAGCAAATGCATAGTTATGGCAAATATCAATCCTTCTATAGTTGGAGAACCCTATAAAGATTATGTTAAGGATCAGATAAAGATCCGACAAAAAATCCATGGTGCAGGTTTAGGCTCAGATACAAGAACTCCAGAGGAGATTGCCTATCTGAATTCTAAAAATTCATGGATTAAATGTGCTTCTTCTGTTTCTATAGAAGATTCTTCTAGACTTACAAATATTGGATTAAATGGAAACTTAAAAGGCACAGAACTAGCAAAAAAGTTTGTTCTTTTCAATGGTATTCAAGATTATAATAATCCAACAGATTTAAGAGGAGGATATTCAAGTAAATCTGACAATCCACAAACTTCAGGGCTTGTTGAAAATGCTTTGCCAAATTCTTTGTATGGAATAGGAGGACTAGATTTTGGTCAACAACCGATGCCTGGTATTTTAGATTTTACATTGACTCACAATGATATAGGATCTATAAGATTTGGCCAACTTAAAATAAGAGCAAATAATAAATTACAATTTGAAATATTAGAACTTCTTTATGTAAGATTGGGTTATACAATTTTTGTTGAATGGGGTAACAACATGTATTTTGAAAACTCAGAAAAAAAGAGAAAACCAGTAGGTACAGTTGAAGTTGGACAGGGTTCTTTTGGAGAATTTGGTACTGAAGGTCAACTTGATCAAACTAGCTCAACAAATATCGGCCCAGCACCAAAATCAGTTGGAACAGGTCAGATAAATACAAGACTAAAATATACAGGAGTTGATACAGTAACTTTAATAGATGATGGAACATGGTTTGATCCTCCTGCTGAATTACTTACTCATTTAGGTTTTTTTCAAAAAATAGAGGAAAAAAGAGAAGAGTTTCAAGGAAACTATGATGCCTTTTTTGGCAGAGTAGTCAATTTTGATTGGACATTTCATCCTTCTGGGTACTATGAGATTGATCTTGTTTTAAGAGATTTAGGAGACGTAGTTGAATCCTTCAAGGTAAATGCATTAACCAAAAAGAATACAGTACCTAACTTTACTGAGAATAATGAAACTGAACAAACACAAGCAAATCAGGATGATGTAAGAAACTATTTATATTGTCTTCAAAATACCCTTGAAGAAAATAATCCTTTTAATAGTGAAGAAAATAATTCTGATTACGTAAATGTAAAGGAATATGAGAATGTTTTAGATCCTAACATTGACATGCCACAAAATACTCTTTATATAAGATTTGGGGCTTTTTTAGAGTGGTTGGAAAAGAATATAATTCCACATATCACAAACCAAAGTAAAACTTTTCCAATGGTTTCTGTTAGTACATCAGATACAAATTATATGAGAACATTTCCAGGTTTTATATCTACAAATCCTGGTGTCTGTGTCATAAAGAATGATTTTTTGGGGGAATTTGAAAAAAAGAAAATAGGCAGCAACTATGCACACGACAAGCTTTTTTCTAATTTTAGATCAATAAATGTAGGAGATAATCCGTATTTAGGTAAAATTATGAATATATACCTGAATATAGGTACTTTAGAAAATACTTTTAAAAATTTACTAGGTAGTTCAAATACCGTTGACGTTGACCTTTTATCTTTACTTAATACAGTTCTGACTAATGTAAATAAGTGTTTTGGTAATTATGTTGATTTAAGAGTTGGTATACAAGAGGGTAACGTATTGGTCATAAGGGACACAAAATTAGAAAGTAGAGTAGGAACAGACGGGGAAAGGTTTGAAAAAGAAGAAGAAGATAAGGAAGGCATAATCAAAGTTTTTGGATATGATCCAGATAGTTTAGAATCAAATTTTGTAAAAAACTTCAGATTTAATACTAGAATATCAAATCAATTAGCCTCTCAAATAACTATTGGTGCTGCTTCTAATAGAACAAACACAACAAATGTATCTGGATTTTTTGAGAATCTTAATTTAGGTTTGAAAGATAGGTTTCAAGAAAAAAGTTCGGATAACAATCCTGATGAAGAGACTGAACCTTTCATTGAATCATGTAGAGCAGGTGAATCAAATAAAAACATTTCGTCTTCTGATTTGTTAAAAATAGCTGGTGCTTATTTAAAAGGTGCTATCAAGTCTGGAGGAGTTGGTCCTATAACACCAGATTTTTCAGGTACTGATTTCTCATCAGATTCATCAAAACCTGAAGATAAAAAAGATCAAACTGATATAGAAATAGCCAGAGAAAATCTATCAGAAGCTGGAGATACATATTTTCAACTTCTATCTATAATGTTTGGAACAGAAGATTCAATTACTGAAGGTGGTGAATTTGATACAAAACATTTTAAATATTTTGAATTTAATAGTGAAGGTAAAAGAGAAGCAAGATTATCATCTGCTCTACAGAAATTTTTAGGAGCAAGTAAAGTTTTTTTAGAAAAGGAAATAGGAAGCTCACTTGCTTCAACAACATTAGGTTTTATACCTATAGATATAAATTTAACTCTAGATGGAATATCAGGTATAAAAATCTATAACCAACTATCAATAGATTCAGAATTTTTACCAAAACCGTACCCAGAAGTCATAGATTTTGTGATAATGAATGTAACACATAGAATTTCAAATAACGCATGGGAAACTGAAATTAGAGCGATTTCAAAGCCAAATGTGGCTAAAACTGATATAGAAGCAGTTAATGAGATACTTGCAAAAGAAGAAGAACAGGCTTCAGAACAACAAAATCAAGAAACACCAGAAGAAGATGAAGATTTAACTTTCTTTCCACCTTTAGGAAATCTTAGTTTAAATATTAGAAATGATGATCAAGGTGCAGGATCTTTTGGTGCACCTAGAAGTACAAGCAAGAAAAATAGAAGGACTCATGAAGGGATTGATTTATCAACAGTAGTACCCCCATCTAGAGATATAAATATTTTTGCCGAGTATCCAAACACTGCTACAAATAAAAATAATGCTAATTTACCAACACAAACTGGTACTGTCGCACCAACAACAGCATTATTATCATCACTTTATTCAGGAAGGGGGACTCAAGTTTTTGCTCCTATAGATGGAAGATTACTTTTTTGGAAATCGGATAAAGATTCAGTTTTGCCTGGAGCTAAAATTATAGGAACAGGAAAGTATACAGGATATGTAGTAAAAATATTTTATTTTGCTCCTGAGAAAAAATTATATGGACAACAAGTTAAAAAAGGCAATTTTATAGGTAACGCTATACAAGTAGACCTTCAAAAAAACTATCAAGGTGTTACAAACCATATACATTATGGAGTAGAAAAGTTAAATAAAGCAATAAACCCACAAGATTTAAAATATTCATTAGAGAAATAGTAAATGGCTTATTATCCAAAATCTAAAATAAAGACGAATCAGTACACCAATGGTGACGAATATGTAAGATCTGATACAAAAGAAGCTTATGTAGGTTTTTATTGGTTAAATTCTAGAAACCAAGCTTTCACAGGAAAAATACCACAAGAAAAACCAACAGTTGCTCTTATAACACAAACTGCATCAGAACCTGTAACAGACGTAGCAGATCCACTAGACACATCAGTAAATTGGGTAACAGATTATAATCCTAAGATAACAAATCAAAAGCCTGGTAATATACCCTCAAGGTATCAAGCTGCTCCTACTCAGGGGCAGTACGATACTGGGGAGTTTCAAAGATACTTCACAAAGAAAGCAAACCAGAGTATCTATTATGAGATATCCAAAAGTGATTATAACAACATTATAGGACAAAAGGATTCTGTCCTTTGGCAGCTTTATAATGGTATATCACTACCATGGCAACTTACAGGAGATAAACAAGAAGTTTTTAAAACCAACAGAAACATAGTACTTTTGACACAACAACAACAAAATTTACCTGGGTTTAGTAAAATTTTCAAAGAGAATTATTTGCAATATTACCAGGAATAGTATATAATGTTTGTAAATAGGTTTTATGTATTGGTTAGTAGAAAGTGATTTTCAACTATCGTGGTTACGTGGAAGTGGTTATAAGAAAGCATTTGTAGAAGTTATTGGTATTGATCATAACTTACATCCAGCAGAAAATAACCCTTGTGTTATTTATATAAGACCACTAGAAGCAACTAAAGGCTATATGATGCCTTTAAATCATACAGAGGGGTTCAATGTCAGTAAAAAACAAGTTGTCGAAATTTTTCAAAAGTTTGAAGTTCTATTTACTTCAGATAAGAAATCTTTTTGGCATTATTTTCATCTGGACAACCTTCACGATTTTATATTATCTGCTGAAGACAATAGTGTGGATCTCACAGATACTCACAAGATTTTTTATAAAAAATACCCAAACCAGCAGAACGTCAACAAGATTGTCCCTATTGTCAAGCATTATCAATATTGCGAAGCCAAATATGAACAACTCAAAGATAAGATAAAGAAGCACGACACTAAGTATGAGCAATTCTATAACAAAAGAGTTTCATTGGTATACTACAACATCGAGAGAAATTCAATTGGAATCGATGTGGATAAGTTCTTCAAGCATTTTTACAATAGACCAAAGCCCTGGGTATACACTCAATATAACTTAAATACAACAACTACAAGGCCTTCAAATAAGTTTGGAGGGGTGAACTATGCTGCATTAAACAAAAAGACAGGAGAAAGAGCTAGTTTTGTACCAAAGAATGATTATTTTGTCGAATTTGACATAACAGCTTATCATCCTATGATAGTTTCACACTTGATTGGATATGAGTTTAAAAGTAATGATGTTCACCAAGATTTTGCTAACATGTACAAAACCAGTAGAGAAAAAGCTAAAGAAATAACATTTCAGCAATTTTATGGTCGAATATTTGCAAAATATAAAGATTTGAGGTATTTTAAATTGTTGTTACAAAAACAGGATGAATTAAAGAGTTCTTTCGAATCAAAAGGTTATTTAGAAGAACCAATAAGTGGTTATAGGTTCTACAAAAGCAACTTAGGAAATATAAGTAAAGAGAAATTATTCAACTATTTTTTACAAGCAACTGAGAGTTCATTGAACGTTCAGATTCTTTCTGACATACAGAAAGTACTAGAAAACAGATATACACAGATTGTTTTGACTGTTTATGATAGTTTTCTATTTGATGTAAAATCAGGAGAAGAAAAATTATTAGAAGAAATAAATAATGTATTTAAGAAATATAAATTTAAAACATCGATAAAGAGTGGATATGATTACGACTTTAGATAGGGTTCTGGATATTTATAATCATAGTAGTTATGATTTTAATACTATCGATAACATGCCAGACATAAATAATAAGCTATTTGCCACATTTACTACAGAAAGTGAGTTAGAGGAACTAGTAGCAGATATCAGATCCACTTACGATATAAGATTTAACAAAATTTTCGTACTTGAGATTTTAGATACTGATGAATTAGTCATAACTTACAATGTAGACAATGGTAATGTTGACTCAATTCCAAGCAATACAATATTATTACATAGAAAGAAAGAATCTAATACATTATATACAATTAATGCTTTGAATGAATTGATCAAGGGATTAAACAATGGTGTAGTAGATGTAAATTATAAAGTTGAGTGGAATCACTATAGAAATTGTATTCTCCTCACACAACACAATTCCTTAAAACAGTTGAACACAAAAGTTCACAAAATTTTGGAATTGTAAAAAGTTTTTATATAATAAGTTTTAATTTAAATGTTATCAATTATGAGTTATTCGTTTAATCAGCAGAATCAGCTGGACAAGCTTGCTAAGTTTCGTCAAAAGATTCAAGGAAATACACAACCAACACAAAAACAATCAAGAGCCTTATGGAGACCTCGTTTAAATGAGACTCAGATTATTCGTATTGTTCCAGATCCTTCAGGAGAACCACCAATAAATGAACTAAAATTTTACTTCAATACAGGAGTTACAGAGCAACTTGGTGAGAGAACAGTAAATATATCTATTCTATCACCTACAAGTTATAATGAGTCTGATCCTATTGAGATGTTTACAGACATTTTTACATCTGAGAATTCTGATGAATATGCTAATTTAGATGCTGAAATAAAAAACAAGATTCTTTACAAACTTAGACCTTCTACGAAATATTATATTCCTATTATTGTGAGAGGTAAAGAATCTGAAGGTGTACAGTATTGGGGTGTATCTGAAAAACTTCTTGGACTTATCTTAGACCGAATAGAGGTTGATGGAAACTTAATATATGATCCTAATAAAGGTAGAGACATGAGAGTTTGGATCGAGGATCTTGGAAGTTACAAGCAAACTAAATTTGAAGTAGGGAAAGAAAAACCACTTACAGAAACAGAAGAGGGCATTAAAAGCATAATGAACAATCATCCAGATCTCATTGAGCAGTTTTCTAGAAAATCATTTAATGAACTTAAAGAGATAGTGAATCAAGTTTTAGCTCCATTTGTAGGAGAAGAAAACAAAGAACCTACAGAAGAAAAAACTGGTACTGATTATTCTAGTGTTCATAAGGCTGCTCCAAAACAAGAAATTGAAGAAGAGGAAACAGTGGAAGAAGATCCATTCAACGATTTACCTTTTAATTAGAATACATGGCAAAGAAATCACTAACACAAGCTGCTGCTGCAGTCTCTAAACAAAACTTTAGTCTTAACAAGTATAGAGAGAAAAAGGGAATCTCAGCAGTTTCAAAATATAAAGAACAGAAGTGGATCCCACTATCAGATGCTTTTTCTGACGTAACATCTATACCAGGTATCCCCCTTGGACACATAGTTATTATGAGAGGTCATAGTGATACTGGCAAGACAACTGCTATGATTGAAGGAGCAGTATCTGCTCAGAAGAGAGGCATTTTACCAGTGTTCATTATAACAGAGATGAAATGGAATTGGCAACATGCCATAGATATGGGATTTGAAGTCAATGAAGTAGTTGATGAGGAGACTGGAGAGATTGTAGATTATGATGGATTCTTCATTTATGTTGATAGACAAAATATAAACAGTATTGAAGATGTAGCTACATTCATTGGAGATTTACTTGATGATCAGAAAGCTGGAGATCTTCCATATGATTTGATGTTCTTTTGGGATAGTGTGGGATCAGTTCCTTGTGAACTTTCTATCACATCAAATAAGAATAATAACGAATGGAATGCTGGAGCTATGTCTACTCAATTTGGTAATAATGTAAATCAAAGAATTACCTTATCTAGAAAAGAATCATATCCTTACACAAATACTTTAGTTGCAATAAACAAAGTATGGACTATGAAAGCTGAATCACCAATGGGACAACCCAAACTTCAAAACAAGGGAGGAATGGCAATGTGGTATGATTCAACATTTGTAATCACTTTTGGTAATATAACAAATGCAGGTACATCAAAAGTAAAAGCAATCAAAGAGGGTAAACAGGTAGAGTTTGCTAAAAGGGTAAATATCCAGATTGATAAAAACCATATCAATGGAATAACTACTAGAGGAAAACTAATCATGACTCCCCATGGGTTTATAAAAGATTCTGATTCAGATCTGAAAAACTATAAGAAAGAATTTTCAAATCAATGGGCAGAGATTATGGGAGGTTCAAACTTCGATCTAGTAGAAGAAGAGCCACAAGCAGCGATTCAGGCACCAGCTTACGAAAAAGAGCCAGAATAGATGAAAAAGAAACTTCTTAGCTTATTAGATCAAGTTCAAGAAGGTAGTGAAATTAGAGAAGAGAGGGTTCTCCTTGTTGATGGATTGAATCTTTTTTTCAGGAATTTCTCTGCCATAAACACACTTAATCCTAATGGAGGACATGTAGGAGGATTAGGTGGTTTTTTAAATTCACTTGGTAGAATGATTTCTTTGATAAAAGCTACAGAAGTATATGTTTTCTTTGATGGGGCTGAATCTACCAATAGAAAGAAAAGAGTTCTTACAAATTATAAAAAGGGCAGGGGAACTAGAAAAATAACAAACAAGTTTTTATACAGATCTGGAGATGAGGAGCATGAAGCTAAATTAGAACAGCTAGGTAGAATTATTGAATATTTAAAGTTTCTTCCTGTTAAAACAATTATTATTAATGGAATAGAAGCAGATGATGCTATCTCCTATTTAGCACAATCTCTAACTAAAAAATGTGTTATAGTCTCATCAGATAGAGACTTTCTTCAAGTTGTAAATGAAAGGATAACTGTCTATAGACCTATAGAAAAAATCTTTTATACACCAGAAAGAATAAAAAATGATTATTGTATCCTACCAGAAAATTTTATAATCTATAAAACTTTGGTTGGTGATAAATCAGATAATGTTGAAGGAGTTCGTGGTATAGGACCAAAAGGAGTTACCAAGCTATTTCCAGAGCTTCTAGAGAGAGTTTTCACTATAGATACGTTACTGGAGGTTTGTGCAGAGAAGTTGCAAGAAAAGCCTTTATATTCAAAAATAATACTAACTGAAGAGGAGATAAGAAAGCAACATAAAGTAATGAACCTTTTAGATCCTCTAATTCATCAATCACACAAGGATAATTTAGACTCTTTGATATTAGAAGGTGTTCCAAAACTAAATGAAGATATTATTGCAGAATTTGCAGAGAAAGATTATATTTACGCAGTTATCAGGGATGTAAAAAAATGGTTATATAATTTCAAACACTTAAACAGTTATGGTAAAGAGTCTTGATGGATATGGCATCAGTTTTCAAAGACATTTAATTTCTTCTTTAGTAAACGATAAGCCTTTCCTTAAAAGTGTTCATGATGTTCTGAGCAATGAATACTTTAGTCACAATGCACACAAATGGTTAATTGATCAGATACTACAGCATTATAACAAATATGATACGTTGATCAGTACTCAAGCCATTATTGTAGCTCTTAAAAATGAGAATTTACATGAAGAGCAGGATTTCTTCGAAGAAGTTAAGAAGATTGCAAAAATAAAAGAAACTGATATTGAATACTACAAAGATGTTCTTGTAAATTTTCTGAAAGTAAAAAAAGGAAAACAAACAATTTTAGAGCATAGCAGTATATTAAACACTGGAGATGATCTAGAAACCCTTATAGAGCAATTAGAAGTTGTCAAAAAAATTGGGGGTGATAGAAATGTAGGACATGAGTATGACAAAGATATTGAAGAAAGGTATGTAGAAAACATCAGAAATGAGATACCAACTCCTTGGGGTATGATAAATGAACATATTCAAGGAGGATTAGGTCAAGGTGATTTTGGATTGATATTTGGTAATCCTGGAGGTGGTAAATCTTGGTGTCTTGTAGCACTTGGTGGATATGCTGTGCAACAAGGATATAATGTAGTTCATTATACCTTAGAACTTGATGAGCATTATGTAGGAAGGAGATACGATGCGTATTTTACTGAGATTCCTGTTGACCAAATTTTCGAACATAAAGCAAAAGTAACAGAAGCAGTTAAAAATTTAAAGGGAAGATTAATTATTAAAGATTTTCCTATGGGAAAAGCTTCACTCTCAACTGTAAAAGCACACTTACAAAAGATTGAGGATGTGGAATTTAAGCCAGATTTAGTGATCATTGACTATGTTGATTTATTAAAGTCAGGTAGGAAATCTACTGAACGAAAACAGGAGATAGATGATATTTATACCAGTACCAAAGGACTAGCACGTGAGCTGAAAATTCCCATCTGGTCTGTGTCTCAGGTAAATAGATCGGGAGCTCAAGAAAAAATTATAGAAGGAGATAAAGCTGCTGGGTCATATGATAAAATTATGATCACAGATATAGCTCTCTCACTTTCCAGAAGGAAGGAAGATAAAGTCAATGGTACTGGCAGATTTCATTTCATGAAAAATAGATATGGAATGGATGGTATGACATTTTCAATAAATGCAGACACATCCACTGGGCATTTTGTCGTTTCTGATTACATCGATATAGATGAGGATGATGTCAAGTTACCTAGTGCAACAAGTAAAAATATAATGAACAGATTGAGTCAACTAAAACCAAAAGAAATAAAAGATTTACCTTTTTAATTATGCCACAACTTTTCCAGGAAAGAGTTCCGTTTAAACCCTTCGAATACCCTACATATTTTAATGATGGTTGGATGCCACAACAACAAGCCCACTGGCTTCATACAGAGATCTCCATGCAAGGAGATGTCAAGGATTGGAATGAAAGACTTTCAGCATCAGAAAAAAACTTAGTAGGAAACATTTTATTAGGATTCGCACAAACAGAATGTGCAGTTTCTGATTACTGGACCAACATGGTTACAAAATGGTTTCCAAAACATGAAATCAGACAAATGGCTATGGCCTTTGGATCTTCTGAGACTATTCATGCCACTGCATATTCATACCTAAATGAAACATTAGGTCTTGAAGATTTTGAAGCATTCTTACACGAACCTGCTATTGCCGATAAGTTTGAGTTATTGACAGAAACTACAGCAGATTGGACACACAATGATCTAGCTAAAAATGCTAAAGCTAGACAAGAAGTAGGAAAAAGTTTAGCAATATTCTCAGCATTTTCAGAAGGAGTATCATTATTCTCTTCATTTGCAGTTCTTTATTCTTTTCAGATGAGAAATTATCTTAAAGGGATTGGTCAACAAATGAAATGGTCAATTAGAGATGAATCACTTCACTCTAAAATGGGATGCCAACTTTTCAGACATATGTGTGAGGAGTTTCCAGAACTAAAAAATGAGTGTAAGAAAACAATTGAGGAAGCTGCAAAACTTATCGTAGAATTAGAATTAAAATTCATTGACAAAATGTTTGAGATGGGAGATTTAGAAAATCTTAAATCATCAGACTTAAAAGAATTTATAAAAGCTAGAACAAATACAAAACTCAAAGAATTAGGATACGATCCTATCTTTGATTACAACAAGAAAAAAGCAGAAAATTTAGACTGGTTTTATCATCTTTCAGGTGGTACGACACACACAGACTTCTTTGCAACAAGACCGACTGATTACAGTAAAGCTGGTGAAGGAGAAGATTGGGAAGATTTATTTTAATAAGGTTATATTATGAGCAAACATTACGGAAAAGAATTAGGTTGGGAATTAGGAGTAGACTATCCTTTATGGGCAGATACTGAAATTTATGTAAAAACAATCTCAAGGGGATACCTCCTACCAGGAGAGAAACCAAAAGATGCATATTGGAGAGTAGCATCTAGAGTAGCACAGAGATTAAATAAACCACAATTAGCTACAAAATTTTTCGATTATATTTGGAATGGTTGGCTATGTTTAGCATCCCCTGTACTTTCAAATACTGGAACAGATAGAGGTTTACCCATATCATGTTTTGGTATTGATGTAGCAGATTCAATCTATGACATAGGTGCTAAGAATCTAGAAATGATGTTGTTAGCAAAGCATGGTGGGGGAGTTGGCATTGGTATCAATCAAATCAGACCTGCAGGTGCTAAAATTACTGGTAATGGAACTTCAGATGGAGTCGTGCCTTTTTGTAAAATATATGACTCAACAATTTTAGCTACTAATCAAGGATCAGTTAGAAGGGGAGCAGCATCTGTAAATTTAAATATTGAACATGATGATTTCGAAGAATGGTTAGAAATAAGAGAACCAAAAGGAGATGTAAATAGACAATCACTCAATTTACACCAATGTGCAGTTGTTGGTGATAAATTTATGAGAAAACTTCAAGATGGTGATGAAACTGCAAGAAGAAAGTGGGGTAAACTACTTCAAAAAAGAAAAGCTACAGGAGAACCTTATATTCTGTTCAAGGGGAATGTAAACAAACAAAACCCTGAAATGTATAAGCAAAATGGTCTTAAAGTTTTTATGACAAATATTTGTTCTGAAATTGTTCTCCATACTGATGAATCACACTCTTTTGTTTGTTGTTTATCTTCTTTAAACTTAGCTAAATATGATGAGTGGAAAAATACGGATTTAATATATACAGCCACTTGGTTTTTAGATGGAGTACTCTCAGAATTTATCCAAAAGGCAAAAGGTCTTAGAGGATTTGAAAATTCAGTTAGATCAGCAGAAAAAGGTAGAGCATTAGGATTAGGAGTTTTAGGTTGGCACACTTATCTACAGCAGAGTGGTATTCCATTTGAGGGAATGACAGCTCAATTTGAAACTAGAAAAATATTCTCACAATTAAAGATTGAATCTGAAAGAGCAAGTAGAGATATGGCCACTGAATTAGGTGAGCCTCTTTGGTGTAAAGATAGTGGGTTTAGAAACACACATTTAAGAGCTATTGCACCCACTGTGTCAAACTCTAAACTCAGTGGAAATGTATCAGCTGGTATAGAGCCTTGGGCAGCTAATGTATTTACAGAACAAACAGCAAAGGGAACCTTTATCAGAAAAAATTCTGAACTTATAAAAGTCCTTAGAAAAGCAGGAATTAATAATAAAGATACTTGGGATAAAATATTAGCAGATGGAGGATCTATTCAAGACATAAAAGAATTAGATTCCTGGTGTTTTTTAGATGGAAAACTTCTGAATTGCACAGATGTTCCAGAAGGAGATAATTTTAAAACTTTTAAAGTAAAAGATGTTTTCAAAACTTTTAAAGAAATAAATCAACTTGATCTAATAAAACAAGCTGGTGTTAGACAACAATATATTGATCAGTCAGTTTCTTTAAATTTAGCATTTCCATCGATTGCTACACCAAAATGGATAAATCAAGTTACCATGGAAGCTTGGAAACAAGGAATAAAAACATTATATTATATGAGAACAGAGTCAGTACTTCGTGGAGATATTGCATCAGCAGCTGTAGATCCTTTGTGCCAAGCCTGTGATGGATAAATAGTTGCGAGTTATTGTTAAACTTAAAATTTAGATTATGGTACAAGTAAAAAGATTCCATGCTGAATGGTGTGGTCCGTGTAAAATGTTAGCTCCAACTATGGAAAAAGTAAAAGGACAATTTCCTCAAGTAGGATTTATTGATGTTGATGTAGATCAAAATCCTGAAGAAGCACAGGCAAATCATGTGAGAAACATTCCACTAGTAGTTATTGAAAAAGATGGACAAGTCATTGATAGAATCGCAGGTTTAAACACAGAAGATACCTATGTTCAAAAACTAAGACAAGTAGTATAAGTATGATTACTTTTATTTTGTTATTAGGTATAATTGTTTTATCAATTATAATATTCCTTCAACACCAGAAACATAAGATTGAGATTGAAACTCTTAAAGATGATTTTAATAAAGAGAGAGCTAAGATTAGGAAAGATGCAGCATTCAAATCATCAGCTATAAATTGGGGAATGACAATAGAGAACTTTGTACCTTTTATGGACAAATTTCCAGTCCCATCGGAGAGTGCAATTTTTATGGGTAAGCCAATTGATTACGTATCTTTTACTGATACAGACGATCCAGAAAAATGTGCAGTTCATATCATAGAGGTCAAGAGTGGAAAAAGTCAACTTTTAAAACATCAAAGACATATTAGAGATGCTATAAAAAATGGAAAAGTACACTGGCATGAGGTAAGAGTTGAGTCAAATGTAAATAAATAACAGACTGATAATCAATTATTTAATATGAAGGGAACTTTTTGTTCCCTTTTTTTGTATATTTATTATAGCAATTGCAAATCCGAGTCGGACAGTTTTCTTATGTCTAACTAAATTTAAATCACATGAACATTTTAGAAAAAGTTAGCTCTTGGGCTAACAAAATTACTGAAGTAGGTGTAAGTGTTATCGCACTTGGAGTTGTACTTGAGATTCTATTCAAGGGTGCTAAGATTCCATTCTGGCCTGAAATTTCTGTAGTAGATAATATTATGGGAATATTAGGATCTCTCAGTAATGAAGGACTATTAGGATTAGTAGGTGCTTTTATTCTATATCATATACTGAAACACAAAACAGTATAAATTTTAATTTTAATTTTACATATTAGGGGGAGTTTTTACTTCCCCTTTTATATTTATAATAAACTAATAACCCTAGTAAGTTTTCCACAACCGTTATATCCAATAGTTGTTTATTGTTGAAAAACAGTAACAGGTAAAGGATGATATTATTTAGAAGAATTGTACTTAGTGCAGTGGTGTTCATTGTACTGTTTGCATTCAATGCTGACTCGCAAGATAAAGCAATATCAATTAAATCAGTTGAGAACAAAATTGTTTTAGGAGATTTTGCTGGTAACAGAGATCTAGCATTTGGTGTAGAAAATATTTTGGAAGAAGTTATTCAGGATGCAGGATATGACTTATATCCAGATGCACCTAATGAGATCACAGTCGACATATTATTTTTTGATGTACAAAAAAACAATGTACAGATCGGTGTATATGGTAGAAATACTGACATCTATCAAATAATTGCACGAGCAACTCTTTACAATAACGGAAAAAAGAAAAAAATAGCTACTGCTAAAGGCACAGCGAAATCTATATCTACAGCCACCCTTATCATTGATCAGGGAGGTCAGTTTTCACAAGCAAACGTTTCAACTGCTATGAAAAAGCTATGTGAACAACTTATAGAAAAACTTAAAATATAATGAAAAAAATATTAAACAAAATTTATGACTTCTTCGAAAGAATAGATGATCATTTGAGAGATATGTACGGTATAGACAACAGAAAATTAGGAAAAAAATGAAAAACTTTTTAGCAACATTATTATTATTAACAAGCACATTTGCACTTTCACAGGCAGCTTATCTAAATATGACCACATCAGATGTAAGTAATATAGCTGTAGGTGATACTTTACAGGTTACTGTAAAGAACACAAACATGCAATCAACACCATCGTTAGCACAATTTGATATAGAATTTAATAACCAATTATTAAACCACGTAGGTACTACTTACCCAGTAACATCAAACGGTACTAACTCATCAGCACAAACAGCACTATCAACATTTACTGGTTATAAATGGAGTGATGGTACTAACCTAAGTGGTACAGTAATATCACAACAATATGATAACTGGGGTACAAATAGTTCAGGATATAGTACAAGCACAGATTGGACAGTACTAAGAACTACAATTCAAGATGGACAAACACTTGATACAGATACAAGTCTTGTAACATTTTCATTTGTAATAAAAGATAGAGCATCTACTAACTATACAAACTATAGTAGTATAGTAGAACTAAACTGGGGTAGATTAGTTAACAATAGTAGTAATACAAGCTATGATACACACACTCAAGCAGGAACAATATCATTAACAAATGTAGCAGGAGTAAATGCAGGAACAGTAACAATAAATGTATTATCACCTCATTCTAATAAAGATAAAATGAAGTATGAGATTTATGATTTCACACAAGTAGAAGCAGTAGATTGGGATGGTGATGGAACTAATGGTTCATATTGGCCTAAAACAGGAGAAACACCTATATATTCAGGTAACTTTGATGCAAACGGACAATTTCAAACAACTAACCTTGCAATAGATGGACAGTATCTCTTAAATTTAATATCAGAAGATGGAGGTTCAGGATGGATGGATGAAATAGTAACAGTAACAGATGCATATAAAGTATTTCAATATTTAAGCGGTACAGATATAAACAATACAGCTAATGCAGTATTTGAATATAAAATACAAGAAGTAATGGCAGAAGTAACAGAAGATGAAGCATTAACATTTGATGATTCATATGAAATACTAGCTCATATAAATGGATATACAACATCCAATAATGTAACATCAGCAGCAGGTACTGGAGCATATCATTTAAATAGTTTAATTGCAGATTGGGGAGTACCAGCTGAAGAAATGTTAACAAGAGTGTTCACAGTAACTGAAACAGTTAAAACATTTAATTTTGCTCATTCATTTAGAGGTGATTTAGATTTCTCACACTCTACAGAACCAACAGCTGCAGCAGCTAAAAATAATCCATTTACAGTTTCATCAATGGTTAACTTAACAAGTAAAAATAATGATATGATAGTATCATTTGCACCAGATGAAAATTACAATTTAGATGTTAATTCAGCTATAGTAAATGGAAAAGTAGAATTAACAGTTAATTTAACTAGAGAAGATTTAGTAGGAGCACAAATTAACTTAAAATACGATACTACTAAATTGACTTTTGATAGTATAGTCTACGATACAGGAAATGAAATGACTAACTTCTCAAGAGTAAAAGAAGATAAAATATGGATAGGTTCATTAGATACAAATGGAGCCAAGTTTGTTAAAAGTGGAACACCATATAAAGTTATATTTAATATGAATCAACAACT
>Ga0222719_10000601_pt1 | contig 35670 bp, 25 predicted proteins | sample C33_34DmetaG_FD_165039 | JGI IMG/M metagenome (GOLD analysis project Ga0222719, IMG submission 165039) | Estuarine water microbial communities from San Francisco Bay, California, United States - C33_34D | ecosystem: Environmental > Aquatic > Marine > Unclassified | place: USA: California... | reverse complement strand
TGGAGGTGTATTAGAGGATCAGTCAGGTGGTAAAATTAATTACCTTGGTAGTGCGCCACCGTCTGCTCATCCAGCTTACTCTCCAGTAAAAGATAAAAAAGCGCACAAAGTCTCTATGGGTATTAATCCAGAGTACAAAGTAATCGGTACAGTTATGCGTAACCAACGCCGTAAACTATATCCAGATTTGTTTATTGCATTTAGAAAATTTCTAGATAACGCAAAAAGTAAAAACTATTACCTATACTGTCATACTTCATACCCAGATTTGGGCTGGGACATTCCAGAGCTATTGCAGCAATATGAACTTTCGTCACATGTTTTGTTTACTTATATTTGTGCGCAAACCAATAAACCGTTCGTGTCAACATTTAAAGGCGCTGTGGCTCAGTCTCCGTACACTGGACGTTGGGGTTCAAAACTATCTAATGTTAAAAATGGTCTAAGTTATGAAGATCTTTCCAAGGTTATGAATTGTTTTGACCTTTACACTCAGTATGCAAACTGTGAAGGGTTCGGTCTTCCGCAAGTAGAAGCTGCTGCATGTGGCGTACCTGTTTGCGGTACTGATTATTCTGCTATGGAAAGTGTTTTAAGGAAATTAGAGGGATACCCAATTAAGCCTAAATCACTATATAAAGAATTGGAAACTGGTTGTTATCGAGCGGTTCCAGATAACGACTTGGCCGCAGAATATTTCTTAGATTTCTTTGAAAACAAATCAGAAGAAGAAAGATCAGAAATTGGTAACGTGACTAGAAAAAATTTCGAGAAGTATTACCAATGGCATCTAAGTGGCACCAAGTGGGAAAACTATTTTGATAGCGTAGAAATTCAGCCGTTTGAAAAAACTTGGGGAAGCCCCGCTAATATTCAGTCTCCGCAGGAAAAGATTGAAATTCAGCAGGGAACATCGTCTAAGCAGCTTGCTAAATGGTTGATTGCAAATGTTTTACGAGATCCAAGTAAACTTAACTCTTACTTTGAATTCAGACTTACTAGAGATTTAACTTATCAAAGTGCAACTAATTCTACTGGCGGTATGTATTTCAACGAAAACAGTGCGGCATTTTCAGGTCAGAATACAAGGCATCCATTTAACTTCGATCTAGCTTACGACCAAATGGTTGGTATTTGCAATAGAAGAAATCAGTGGGAGCAGAAAAGAATAGATAGAATGTCTAAAATTCAAGAAGGTGTTAGTAATTCATAAGTTATGTTTAACTCACAAATAAAACAGGATGTCTTTGTAAATAAAATTTTACAGAAGAATGAGGGTTTCTTTTTAGATATAGGCGCTGGAACTGGCGGTCTTACAGGATACCCAGTAGAATTTTACAGCAATACTTATTTCTTTGAAAGATATAGAGGGTGGAAGGGTATAGTAATTGATTACGATGAAACATGGTATAATCATGTAAAAGATAAAAGAAACTGTACAGTATCTTGTGTAGATTTACTTAAAACCAATATCAATAATCATTTAGATATACTAAACTGCCCAGAAAATATAGATTATATATCTCTAGATGTTGACGGCGCTCAGTGGAAAGTATTTAATGAATTTGACTGGTCTAAATATAAGTTTAAAGTACTAACTTTAGAGCATAATTTATTTCAGTCTTTTGATATTAAAATACAAAGTCATAGTCAAGAACATAAAGATAGAATTAAAAAAGAATACGATCACTATAGAGAAATCCTAAGTGGACATGGCTATAAAATTCTTTATGGGAATGTCACGCTGGATGGATACGGCCCAGTAGAAGATTGGTGGGTTAGTGAAGATCTATACGAAAAATATAAATCTTATAAATCAGAAAATATAAATTATAAAGAGGTTGATAATGCGGATTTTATATATAGGACACTATAAAGAGTTTGGAGGTTGGGCGCAAGCGGCCACCGATCAAATATTAGCTTTAGATAGCGCGGGCGTAGATGTCGTTTGTAGAAACGTAACTCTAACAAAAGACAAAAACGATGTTGATTCCAGAATCCTAGAACTTGAACAAAAGAGTGCTAGTGGGTGTGATGTGTGTATTCAGCACGTATTACCTCATCACCTTGTGAAAGCAACTAAATTTAAGAAAAATATTGCTTTTCTAGAGTCTGAATCTTCAAGTATTAAACATCTTGGATGGTTTGAGCAATTAAGATTGGTCGATGAAGTCTGGGTTCCAAATTCTAATTTAAAAGATATACTGGAGCAAGATGGAATAGATGTACCAGTAACAGTTGTTCCCCATACCGTTAACATAAACAAATATAAAAAAGACTTCTCGTGTCCACAAATTAAGCAGGCGGAAAACACATTTAAGTTTTACTATGTTGGTGATGTTAATGATAGAAAAAATATAGACGCTATCGTAAAGTGCTTTCACTCAGAGTTTCATGCAGATGAAAATGTATCTCTCATTTTAAAGGTAAGCAAGTTTGGAAAAACTTCTCAAGAATTAACTTCTGACATGGATAAAAGACTTGCAAATTTAAAGTCTAGACTTAGAATCTATAAAGATATTTCTCAATATAAAAAAGAAATTCTTGTAACAGAAAGAATTATTGAAAGCCAATTATATGGACTTCATAAATACTGTGACTGCTTTGTTTCTCCGACTCACGGAGAAGCTTGGTCAATCCCGTCTTTTGAAGCTATGATGTTTGGCAATACCCCAATATGCTCTAACTTTGGTGGACCAAAAGATTTTATTGATAAAAACAACTGGAGAACAGGACATCTTATCGACGGAGTTTATAGCGCCTGTGAATGTTCTGATTCAGCTTTTCCAGACATGTTTACATCAAAAGAATTCTGGTTTCAACCATGTGAAATGCAAATTAGAAATACTATGAGGACAGCTTATAGTTCATGGAATAAAGATAAGATCTCTTACAAAATGAGAAATCAAGCGGCTGGATTTAAACAGGCAGAAAAATTTTCGTATCAAAATATTGCTAGACTTATGAAAGAGGTAATAAATGCTTAATCAAACTAAGAATATCATCACTAAGAGCATAGGTGATAAAAAGATATTTAATATTATCACGTTTGATACTCATGAAAGATGTCAGTCTCAAATGGCAAAAACGGGTCATAATTTTTACTCGTTGAGGTACAATAATGCTAAAGAATGGAACACCGACTTTGCTCCGGTTCCAAGCAACTATTACACGGCCACTAATTTAAGTAATCAAATTGATTATGACTTTATTTTGTCTCAAAGTAAATTTGGTCAACTACAGGTTGCTAAACAAATTCAAGCTCAAACTAAGTTACCAATCATTCATTTAGAACACACCGTCCCTACGTCAAATTACACTCCAGAGCAAGTAGAAATGTTTAGGAGTATATGGGGCGACTACAATGTGTTTATTAGTGAGTATGCAGCTAACGCTTGGGGTTTTGATGAGTCAAATTCCACTATTATATCTAATTCTATTGACCACGAATTTTTCAAGCCTATGGAAATTGAATCAGACGAAACTGTATTAACAGTTCAAAATGATTTTATTAATAGAGATTATTGCTTGAATTATCAGGGTTGGAAGCGTATAATAGATGGGTTTCCGTCAAAAGTTTTTGGTGATACACCCGGACTGTCAGAATCAGCGAGTTCATTAGAACATCTTAGAGACGAATACAACAAGTGCGCGATGTATATTAACACTACTACAGAAAGTCAAATGCCAACTGCTATTCTAGAGGCTATGGCGTGCGGTAAGCCCGTTGTAAGTACAGCTACGTGTTCTATACCAAGTTTTATTAAACACGGTGAGAATGGCTTTCTGACAAACGATGAAGCAGAATTTAGAGGATATATTCAACAGCTACTAGACGATAAAGATTTAAGAAAAACTGTCGGTCAAGCGGCCAGACAAACTATTCTTGATAAATTTTCTCAAGAGGTTTACGTGGATAGTTGGAATAATCTTTTTACAAAAGTATACGAGGACTTAAAATGAAATTGAATGTTATTACAGAAGAATCACAAAAAATACAAAATTACAATAATGTCACTATTCAAAACAACCAAGCAAGTTTGATTGATGTTAGCGACGGAGAATGTGAAGAGGTGCTAATATCTAATGCGAATCTTTTAACAACGCAATCTCTTTTTGGCGTAATAAAGAAAGTGGGGATCGGTGGGAGCTTAAAGGTTCAGGGCGTTGATCTAAATATGATGTGCAGACAAACGGTGAACCAAATGGTTAAAGATTCTGAGGTATCTTCAATTATTGAAAATTCAAAGTGTATAGTTCCCATGAAAGTTATTGAGGGGATATTAGCATCAAATGGGTTTAATGTAGAAACTGCTACTCTTCAAGGGATACAGTATCAAATATGTGCGACCAGAAAGTAACATTTCAAGTTGTTGTAGAAGATTGCGCTAAAGATATAAACCTTTTAAATAAGACAGTTAATTCTATTGTGTCGTCTAACTACGATAAAAACTACTACGGAATTGTTTTATCCACAAAAAAAGAGAATGATTGGAAGCAAATACCCTCTATAGTAGATAAATACAAGCAAGATAATTATGTTATTACTGCTGTATTTAATCTTGTTGAAGATAAACTTAATAATGAAACCTTTTGTTTTTCAACTTATAAACAAGCGGGCTACTATTGTAAAACACTGTCTGGCGCAGTTGTGAGCGAAAGTTTTTTTGAAGATGTTTGTAATAATCAAGAATATGACTTTGTTGAGTCAGAAGGCATATGCGCAATTAAATCTAATTTAGCTGTAGATAATTACCTTACTTATATGGACTACGATTTAATGCAAAAAGATTTAATGATTAAATCAAAACAAAGAAAGAAATATCTTAAACTATGAAAGACGCATCAGAATTTACTACAAGCGCAAAAGGTGAATATAAAGACAGCAGTTTTTACACTGTAATCTTGTTTTCTGATAGCCACGGCTATAGACTTAAAAAAGTAGGGCCGGTTCAATTTGCGCAAATAAATAGAAAAACCCTGCTTCAATCTCAGGTAGAGGCCATTACTAAAAAGTTTAATAATTGTGAAATTATATTAGGGTGTGGTTTTGATGCTACATCAATAGCTAAATACGTAAGAGAAAAGTTTAAAAGAGTAAATATTAGAATTGTAGAAAATCAGTTATTTAGAAACAGTAATTCGTGCGAAAGTGTACGTATGTGTCTATTAAATACAATGAATCACAGAATAGTGTTTTGTTCAGCTTCTTGTATTTTAAGTAGAGAAAATCTTGATTGCATAGATTACTCTAAAACCTCAGTACTAACAGAAAGCGCGTGTGAAGATAAATTTAAAATCAAAGTATATGCAGACGAAAATGGGAATTGCCGATCAATGAACTTTGGGGAAGGTGGCTTAGACTGGTCAGAAATATTCTATATCTCCAACGAAAAAGATTTAAAATTATTTAATTCAATACTAGAGTCTGGTGATTACAAAAATAAGTTTCTATTTGAAGCGATAAATAAGATGGCTCAAAAAACTGTTATAAAAACCTACGCTAATCACCATAAACAAATACTAAAATTAGACTCGACATCTAAACTAAAGGAAATAAAATGAGAATATTAATTCAGGACTATTCATCTAACACGTCAACTGAAAGTAAGTACTTAACGGCTTCATTTCAACAGGCGCAGCAAGAAGCATATCTGTGGAAACCAGAATCAATGCCGGTTTTCGATATATTTAATATGTTCAACCCAGAACTATTTATAGTCCATATTAATCATATGAACGAAGACATTGTTAAATGTTTGGCTAAATTTCAAACTAAAGTTGCTGTGAACATCAGTAACTCGCCGCTAGACGCACAGTCTGTGAAAGATACATTTTATTCACTTGGTATAACTAACTATAAATTATTTAGTAATCAGTTTTGGGTAGAGGGCGTAGAAACTATTTTACCAGCGTTTGACCCATTCATTTCTGTGGCAAAACAATTTTCCATCCCGTTCGTAGCAGTAACAAACGGAGAATTGGAAGGCGCTAAATTAGTAGCGGAAAAAGAAGAAGTCCACCATTTGATTAATTATGGAACCCAAGCAGTAGAAGGTTTTGATTTTGATTATGGTATTGAGCATATGGGCGCTCTCGTAAATTATGAAAGAGCAGAATTACACCTCCCAGCAGAACTTTGTTGTTCACAAATATTCTTTCAAGCTACAATACGCTCTAACAAGCTTTCTATTCAACCAACAGATAACGAAGAATTGTTTAACAAGTTTTTAGAACTGACATTCAAGCCAGAAGAAACTTCTCAGTCCGTGGAGAATGTAGTAAAAGCTCAAATTGCTAAAAACCATACATCGTTCAACAGGGCGCAACAGGTATTGCAACTATTTAATTTTGAAGAAGCTAAAGTATTTGACAGCATTATTCAACAAATTGGAGCCGTAAATGCATAAGGTTAGTTTATGTATAACATGCTGGTCTGAGGATATTCATATGTTGCCAGAACTAATTGACAACATTAAAAAACAAACAGTTCGGCCAGACGAAATTATTGTTGTTGGCAATAATATTAAAGAAATAGACACAGAAGATGGAATAATAACTTATGCTGAACCAACTAGAAGGTCTGTTAGCTTTTCTAGGAACAAAGCGGCAGATCTAGCTAGTGGAGACATATTGATTTTTCATGACGTAGACGATGTTCCGCACGTTCAAAAAATAGAGCTTATTAAAAAGGCTTTTGAAAATAGCGAAGTAGACGCTTTTGTTCATGGGTTTTTAATTGGTTCGATGTATCCGTTTAAATATCCGCAGTTAAAAATGTCAAAGATCACTCAACTACAATTTCCAAGACCTTATCTAAAAGCTCCAAGAGAAGATATTTCACATGGTCATTTATCAATCAGAAAACAAATATTAAATGAAGTAAAGTATGATGAAGAAGTGACCTTTGGTGAAGATGCAGAATTTTGCAAGAGACTACTCTTGACCGGATATAACATATATTATGGTGATCATAAATTAATTAATTATAGACCATCATATGAAGACCCAACTAGAAATTGGTATCAAGTTTAAAAGGTTAAAAATGAACTGCAATTTTTTAATGCAATTTCCCACCATCTTTAGACCTTCAGAGTTTAAGGAATGTTTAGAATTATATCTAAATACATGTAGTAAGGGTAACTTCCTGCATTTTAATATAGTCTGCGACAAAGACGATATGTCAATGAATAATGATGACATAAAGAATTATGTTCAAAATCTTTTCTTCGATAAAACATATTGTTCGTATTCTTTATATTATGATAAAGATACTACAAAGATTGGGGCAATAAATGCGCATATAAATAATATAGTTGACGATTATGATATTGTCTATTGTTTGTCTGATGATATGATTCCACAGATTGATAATTGGGATGAAATAATCGCAAATTCTATGAAAACAAATTTTCCTAATTTAGACGGATGTATTCATGTAAACACCGGAGAAAGAGAAGACTGGAAAAATTATCTCATTACGTTATCTATTCTCGGTAAAAATTTATATAAAGAATTTGGTTACATATATCATCCAAGCTATAAATCATTTTTTTGCGATAACGAATTTACAGATGTAATGAGAAACAAAAATAAAATAGCTCACATAGATGAAATTATAATACGACATGAACACCATGAACATTCACATAATGCTAATGTTAATAGAAATGCGGGAAAAGTTGATAGTAGCGTCAGTAGAAATTATAAAAATTGGAATCATGATTCAGCGGTATATAATGGTAGAAAAGCTAAGGGGTTCCCTAAATGAAAATAATTTCATATTCACTTTGGGGAGATGACACAAGATATACCCTCGGTGCAATTAGAAATGCAGAATTAGCTAAAGAAATATATCCAGATTGGAATGTACATGTTTATATTTCAGATTATGTAGCTGAAGATATTCAAAATAAACTACTAGACCTTGACTGCACGCTTATTAAGTTTGCAGAAAAAGGCGACTGGACTGGAATGTTTTGGAGGTTCTTTGCTGCTGATAGTCAAGATATTATTATATCTAGAGATGTCGATTCTAGGTTATCATATAGAGAAAAAGCGGCTGTAGATGAATGGTTATCTAGTGATAAAGATTTTCATATTATGAGAGATCATCCATATCACGGAATACCCATACTAGGGGGAATGTGGGGATCTAGAAATGGAATTTTGAATGGAATAAAAGATATGATTGCGAATTATAAAAAGGGTGACTACTGGCAAGTAGATCAAGAATTTTTAACCAGCATAGTTTACCCGCTAGTAAAAGATCGCTGCCATATTAACGACCCGTTCTTTGAAAAAAAACCATTTCCTTTTCCTAGAAATGATAAGCACTTTGTCGGACAGGCGTATGCAGGTAATGACAAGATACTAGATGATAATTATTTTTTTGAGATACTAGATAAGGAAAATTATGAAAACTTATGCAAACGTAATGATACAGAATGAAGCATTAATATTACCATATGTATATCAATACTGGAAAGATTATCCAATTGACAAATGGGTATTTTATGACGATAATTCAACAGACAGCACAGTGTCAGTAATTAAATCTTTGTTTGGAAATCATGCGATTGTAATTGAGGGTAAAAGAGAAAAATTTAGCGAATCTCACAACAGATCGCAAATGTTAGAGTTGTCAAGAGATAATGGCGCAGAATTTGTTTTAGCTATTGACGCAGATGAATTACTCTCAACATCTTGGGTTAAAAACTGGGAGACTATTTTAAAAAAGAATATAGAATTTGATGTAAAATATTATTGGTATAATGTTGTTGGAGATATAAAAACTATCAGACAAGATCCAATGTATTTACATAATTATAGAACATTTTTGCTTCCAATGTCTAAAACTTCAAAGTTTGACATGAATCAATTTAAATATCATACACCAAGAACACCTCCCGTTAATTTACCAAGCATACAAAACAAAGAGGCTGGAGTTATTCATTTACAAGCAATCAATAAAAGATATTATGCCTTAAAACAATTATGGTATAAACATTATGAATATCATACTTGGAATCATTCAGTGGAGTTTATAAATAGTAGGTATGATCCAGTAATTAATAACATGAATTTTTCTGAAAAATCTGTACCAAGCCATATTAATGATAATATTAATTTTAATCCAGATATATATGACGAAATCGAAAAAGTAAAAGGGTACAAAAATTATATACTTAAAAACACTGTAGAAAAACTAATAACATTCGGAAGAGAGTATTTAAAATGAATGATTTAACAAACTTAGGTCTAAGATACGGAACAGATAAAGTTGATCAATATCACACATTTCTCAACCAAGCTTATACTGATATATACTATAAATATTTAAATTATTTAAGAAATGAAGAATTTAATTTCCTTGAAATAGGCGTCAGAAATGGGCAGTCTATTAAGATGTGGTCAGAGTTTTTTCCAAAAGCTAAAATTATTGGTGTAGACATCGACCCAAATTGTAAGCAATACGAAAGCGATAATGTTGACATTCACATTGGTTCTCAAGAAGATGTAGATTTTTTAAATAGTTTAGTTGCAAAATATGGATCTTTTAGAGTAATATTAGATGATGGAAGCCATATTAATTCAATGATAATAAAATCATTTAAAGCTCTACAATATCATGCAACTGATTTTTACATTATTGAAGATTTAAGAAACAGTTATGAAGACTTAACCGAAGATGTAAAATCTTGGCCGGGTATGAGCTTAAATAAAGATTTAGATGCAGATAACTCTAAAACTAGACCGGAATTTAATAATATGATTTTAGATCTCGTAAAACAAATGGATTATAGAATTGGTAATTGGTCTGGATTTTGTTTTCACGCACAAATGTTAGTAATGCAAAAAGGTAAGATAATATGAAAATTGATACGGTTATAACCTCATTTACAAATAATCCTACATATCTTGAATTTGTGGTTCCTACTTGTATTGCTTGGAAAAAATTGAATAACATTATACCTAAAGTTGCGTACATTTTGTGTGATAATCCAGAACAAGATCAATTGATTCTTAGTGGCGTCGAGAAAGCAAATAGCGATTATGGGAATTTTATTGATCTGTGTGTTTATCCAAGAATACAGTCTATAGATTACGGTATTCAAGGAAAAATTACTAGGATGTTTTTAGCAGCTTCTTTAAAGGATAACTTTAGTTTAATTGCAGATATAGATATGATTCCATTGAATTCAAATCTTATTGATTTTGCAAATGATGTTCCAAAAGACCATATTATTCAGTTTGGATATGACCATCCATCATTCAGAGAACAAATAAACCTTGGTAAATGGCCTATGGATAAAACTATCGCAAGCGGTAAAACTTTTTCTGATATTGTGAACCCAAAAAACCTAGAATATGAAGAGCTTCTTACTTCTTGGCGTGGGTTTCCAGAAGATTCAAGAACAAACGTATTTAATAATTTTTCAAACTTTTCAGATGAATCACTATTAAAATGCCTCTATAATAGATGGGAACATAAGAATACAAGAACAACTAAAATTAAAAGACACGAAGTTTCAGTAAAGTGTAAATGTAAACCAAATGAATTGTATGGTCGGTTATATAAACAAGCTCATCCAACTACAGAAAATTTAGACATGAATAATTATTATGAGGTTCACGGACCTAGACCTTATTCTAGCAATCAGAGTTGGTATAAACCGGTAATTGACTATATCAATAAACTATAAGGAATAAATATGACTTTTGGAGGATCTAACATATCAAAAAAGCTTTTTAATTTTGTGATAGATAAACTGCCTTCTGGTAGCACTATTTTAGAATTTGGATCTGGGCAGGGTAGCACCGGCCAACTTTCTCAACACTATAAAATGTATTCAATAGAGCATGATCAAAATTATCTTAGTAAGTATAATTCTAATTACATTCATGCACCTATCGTAAACGGTTGGTATGATGTATCTAAGATAAAAAACGGGCTGCCAGAAAAATATGACATGATTCTAATTGATGGCCCAGTCGGAGAAGGAAACAGGATACCTATCCTAAATTATCTTGAATTATTTGACATGGAAAATAAATGGATTATTATAGATGATACACACAGGACGGGAGAAATAATACTATTTCACGAATTAATGAAATTATTTAATGTGCTAGAGGTGTATGTTGGAGAAGATTTTTCTTCTTTTTTGGGGGTTTATAAATGAGAATATTGTTAACGGGCGCTACTGGATTTCTTGGTAAAAACCTTATGGGGCATTTGCCTAATTATTTAGGTCAAGAATATAGTATTTCTGGCATTGGGTCTAATCAATACGATTTAAGAAGTCAACATGCTTGCAGAAAAGCCGTGGAATATTATAATCCAGACGTTATTGTACACGCTGCGGGATCTGTTGGCGGCATCGGCGCTAATAGAGAAAATCCCGGTAAGTTTATGTATGATAATCTTATCATGGGTACAAACCTAATTGAAGAAGCTAGGAGACAAAAGACCTCTAAGTTTATACTTTTAGGTACAGTTTGTTCCTATCCTAAATTTACACCAACTCCATTTGTAGAAAATTATTTATGGGAAGGTTATCCAGAAGAAACCAATGCGCCTTATGGGATCGCCAAGAAAACGCTTATGAAGCTCCTACAGACGTATGGCGAGCAATATGGTATGCGTGGCGCTAACCTGATTCCAGTGAACATGTACGGGCCTCACGACCATTTTAATCTGACAAGTAGTCACGTTATACCTGCTCTTATTTTAAAGGTATATAACGCTATACAAAGTGGTGAGAATGAAATTAATATTTGGGGTACTGGGCAAGCGTCTAGAGAGTTTCTGTATGCTCCAGACTGCGCAGAGGCAATCGCGTTGGCAATCCAAAAAGACGTAAGCCTAGATCCTATTAATATTGGTACTGGTTGTGAAATAAAAATTTCTGATCTTGTGACAGAGATTGTAGATCAAATGAAATATACTGGATGGATTACATATGATGAAAGTAAACCAGATGGGCAGCCACGAAGATGTCTAAATACTTGGAGTGCCGAAGAGAAACTTGGCTTTAGGGCTAAGACCAACCTACAAACTGGCCTTAAACAAACAATACAATGGTTTTTAAACGACGATAACTGGAAGGAAAACATATGAATATAGCATTTTACGTAGATAATATTGCAGATGATAATAATGGGTCAATATTTGATTGTATGAATCACATGGTGGAAAACAATGAAGTAAGAGATGCTACATTGTTTTATAATGACATTGGGCCAGAACCCAAAAAACCGTCCTTCGGCGTTTTCAATGCGACCGAAATATGGTACTTTACTGGTCACGTTATTGCTACCACTATGGAAAACTGGGTGGCATTAAAAAATGCCGTCAATAAGTTTAAAACTAAATATTTATATAAACGCAAAGACGGAAACATTGCGACATTAATTATGCTGGCAAATATGTCAGAAATTATTGTAAACAGTAAAGAAGAACAAAAAGAAGTATATAGATTGACCGGCGTGAAGGCGCCCATTGTTGACAATCTAAATCCTAAAAAATTAATAGAGGTATTAAATGAACACATTTGAAGAAAAAGTACTAAGCATGTATCAGGAGGATAATAAAAGTACATACGAAATAGCTGAAGCTCTAGAGACTTATCCGAATAAAGTAAGACGGGCTTTAATTAAGTATGGTATTACGTTAAAAAGTAAAAGTTCTGCTCAAAAGAACGCCCTAAAAACTGGACGTAGTAAACATCCCACAAAAGGTACAAACAGAGATCAATCCATTAAACTAAAAATTAGTTCTAAAATGGTAGACTACTGGGATGATATGGACGACAAAGAGCGGCAAAAACGTTGCGACAGCGCAAAAGAAAGATGGAAAAACATGAGCGCTAGCAAGAAACAAGAAATGAGAGAAAAAGCTAATCAACAAATTAGAATTTCCTCTACAGAAGGGTCAAAGTTAGAAAGGTTTTTTGCCAACAGGCTAAGAAAGCGTGGGTACACTGTGCTAATGCACAAGAAAGATATAATTCCTCAAGAAAAACTGGAAATAGACCTTTACATTCCAGAAGCTAAGGTTATAATAGAGGTAGATGGCCCATCACATTTTCTACCTATATGGGGAGAAGAAAAGCTGCAAAAGCAATTAAATGCTGATATTAGGAAAAGCGGCACACTTCTCACTAAAGGTTTTATTGTATTTAGGGTCAAAAGTCTTGGTGAAGAGTCCCTTAAAAAAAGAGAGGAAATGTTACAGATTATTGTTGATAAACTAGATGAATTCAAGTATAATAAACCGGACAAGCAAGAACGTTATATAGAGGTTGAATAATGAAAGATGATTTGTTTGAAGATGTAGAATTGGCTACGCCGTCCAACACTGACACATCTATAAAAGATGTTATTGATGATGGCTCTCCACTGCCAACTGACCCAAAGTGGAATGATTATGTTTTAGGATTCTTTGAAGATAGTGAGATGTTTGACGGTAGGCCGCTTTGCGCTGGGTTGCGTAGAGTTGCAGAATTGTTGCTTGGCAGGATTGTGTCAAGTAAACCTACGCAAATTTTTGCTCCTACTTCTGGAGATGAAATTGGTAGAGCGACTGTAGTGTGGGAAGTTGTATTTCAAGATGGTAGTGCATTTAGCGATGTCGCTGACGCTTGGGAAGGCAACACAGATGACATGTTTCAGGTGTTTGTGACCGCTACGGCGGCAACGCGAGCAGAAGGTCGCGCTCTCAGAAAGGCTCTTAGACTCAAGACTGTGGCCGCTGAGGAGATGACAAGTAAAGATACTGCTAAGATCGCCAAAGATATTAGCAAGAAGAAAGGGTTGGACGTAAGTACCAGTGAGTATGATTCCAGTGGAACTATGACTGGCCCTCAGTCTAACTTTATTGACGGTAAATCAAAACAACTAAATGTTGACGCTAAAAAGGTTTTAAAGGAGGTAGCGAATGTAGTTGATGTGAGTAAAACCACAAAGAAACAAGCAAGTGATGTTATTGAAACATTAAATAAATATCAGCAAGATAAAAGTTCTGTCCCTTCCGATGTAGTCGGATATAATGAAGATTGGAGAAATTAATGAAGGTAAATTATACTACTAAAAGCGGTCGTGTTTCTGTTGAGCTTAATGGAGATACTCAACGTGAAATCTTTGAGCAACTGTCCAGCTTCCAAGAGGTTTTTGACGAAACCGTGTGCGGTAAGTGTGGTGGTGATGACATTAGATTTGTTGTCAGAAATGTTGACGACAATCTATATTATGAACTCAAATGCAACGAATGTGGCGCAAAGCTCGCGTTCGGTGTCATGAAGAAGGGAGGAGGATTGTTTCCAAGACGGAAGGACAAAGATGGAAACTGGCTACCAAATAGGGGTTGGGTCAAGTACAACCCTAAAACTGGTCAGGAAGAATAGTGTTCAACCCTTTATAGCTAATATTAGTTATTCAGAGAGTCACACTATACTAGAAACCCCGCCAATTACGGCGGGGCTTCTTTTTTATATATTTTAGAATAGGAATCTTTCCCACCAACCTTGGGCTGCACCAAGAAAATAAACCCCAACCAAAATACCACCCAAAAGAGCAGCTTTTCTGATTAGCTTATTTCGCCTGATAAAACCGTGACATCTACAGCTACAATTTTCAGTACATAGATTATCGCATTTACATTTTCTAAAAAGTGGCATTATAATCCCCTAATCTAAGTATTCTAGAGTGAAATATAGACCGAAACTCGTTTTACTTCCAATAGAAGTTGGTTCAGCACTTAGGGCTAAATACCAATCGTGTTGAGCGCTTAGGTGGCCGTTACCATCTGTAGTTTCATAATTCTTGAAACCGTCAGTAGTCAAAGGAAGGGATGAATCAGCAGAAACCGTATTCAAACCACTAGCTCCGGGAGATGATGTTAGATCAAGTTCTTCGCTAGCAGTAGTTTCAGAGGATTGTCTACCGGGAAATTCTTTCCAGTTAGAAGAAGAATCGCCCCTATGACTCAAGGCTGGCCCATCTTCATCTGGATTAGGATGCCTAACTTCCCAAGCATAAGTATCCACATCAATCGCCGTCTTAGTAATATCTTGTCTATCAAAAATTCTAAGTTTGCAATTTTGAGTTCTAACGGGAGATGTATGAGTAAACCTAATATTCAACGGTGCATAATAATTGCACATATCAGTCAAATTTTTAGTGCTACCGTCCATAATCTCTACTTGGCTAGCACTCACCCATTTAGTGTTTTGTAGTCTAACACCCTGAGTAGTACCTTGGTCATTTGTGACAAAAGTTGTTTCTTGAGGTTGACCAACAGGCACAGATAGTCCAAAATCACCGCCATAAAACCCAATTCCAGAGTTTGAAGGTGCGGCGTGCGGAATAACTAACGGGTCAGTTGGTGGATTTGCCCCAACGCCTTGATTAAGATTCGCTCTAAATTGTATGGTTGCCATTTATTATCTCCTGTAAAAAAGCTTTATTTATTATACACTAAAATGGTAGTATTTCTAAGTTTATGGTCTGATCTCTGCAAAAACTAATATCCCCGTTATTACCTAAATACTCTAACCATGTATGTGAAATGTCATTTTGAAAGTGGAAAAATATATCAAATTTATTTCTTGAATATATTAAGTTCTTATACAAAGGGTGTATCTGTTCATCTTGGGAAAAATCTAGTAGTCTAATAGACCTAGTGTTTATTCCATAGACTAAATCTCCCGGCTCAGTTGACAAATTAGCGAATCCCTCTACAGATTCTCCAAATCCAATTGAGCCATTAGCAAAACTATTTCCACCACCAATATTGCTAGTAGATCCGCCAAATTGATTTTGATCGCCACCGAGTTGGCTACCATTAATTATATTTTGCGTATTACTTTCCGCAGAAATTTTAATAATATCACCATCTGCAACTGCAATTTTTGGCTTGTAGTCTTCTTGGTCGCTAAATCCAACAGACCCAAAGAAAACATATCCCTCAAATCCACCAGCTAATTCGTTATTGCTTTGTAAAACTATTTTTAATGGACTAGCTTCGTTTAGATTGTTAGTAAAGTTACCTTCTCCTTCTGGAACTTTTTTAACCTCGAAAACAGAACTGGCAAAATTACTGACAAGAAAATCATATCCAGTTTTATTAACAATAAAGCCTCTAACTATACCCTCGGAACCATCAGTTACAGCTCGTAATTCAACGCCTTCACCGTAACCACCATCGACAGTGAAAATATCGTCATCGGTATATCCAAGTCCGCCGTTTCTGATATAGAATTGAACATCGTAAGCAGATAAAGCGGGATCTGACAATAGATTGGCTAAGTATATAGTTTCACCTTCTCCAAGCTCGTTAATAATAGCTTGAACGTCTTCGTGTCTAAGCGAAAGAGATCCTGCATTTGACATCATACCTATAGATTTTTTTCTATATTTATAAGGCAAAAGTTTGGCTCTACGCTGTGGATCTATTTTCCAGTATTCTTTGTCTAGCATTTCTTTTGGCGTATTAGTAAAATTAGTAGTTGCCCCATCTTCAAATATCATATAATTAGTGTTTAGGGCAACAATGTCGTCGTTTTCAACGATACTTGGCTGCCTGATATCTACATCAGTCATGATTACATCTACATCTAAATCTATAATAGAACCTTCGTAGGTAACGGAGCGACTTTCTGTCTCTTGTAATTCATAGTTTTCATTCCAAGGCTCTAAAATTCCACTTAACTGAGTTCCGGGATTAAAATGGTGGACAGCGAAAAATCTTGGATCATATATTGTCTGCTCTCTAGGCCAAAACTGATAAATCCTAGCGGATAAACAAGTTGTTTGTAAGTCATCAAATTCTCTGCCAGCCCTTCCTCCAAACGAAGGTAATCTGTCTGTCGGTATTGCCACGTCTGCATAGTGAGGCGCACCAAAGTAATTAATAGTGCTAAAATTAATATACTGAGAAGCATTAGCTGTACACACAGCGCCAATAACCCCTATACCGAACCCCGGCTTTGCGCTAGAAAATCCAACACCTCCATATAACCAATTTCTATTACCCCAATAATCTTTATTAAAATAATTATTAGAACCATAGTTAGCTATTTCGGGGTTAGAGCCACCATCTATCATATAGTTATATTGAGGAGCGTATCCTCCGGGGCCAAATAAATTATCAGCATAAATGCTTTCTCTAGTATATGCACCTTTTTGTATTGGAGATTTAGTATAGCCGCTCAAATACCATGACCTAGAACCAATCCAACCGACTGTGTTTTTCTCTGTCACATTATGATCTTTGCTCAAACCCAATTCATTCGCCGCAAATACAGCGTCAGTTAATGGTCTAAATTGTAGTTTAGCATTATTTACAGGCTTAAAGTCATATGTAGACTGATAAGGATTTCCGCTTTCATGTAACCAAACTTCATGATCATTCCAGTATTTATGGACGCTGTTTTGTAATACCTCTCCCTCACGAAAACCACTACGATTAAACCCATTAAAACTTGTGACATGATTTTGTATTTTTCCCAGTATGTTTAAGGGTCTACCATTTTCTCCACTTGGAGAAGCATTAGTTGCAATATCCGCAGGTAGGTGTCGAACGCGCTCATCATCTTCTTGGAACATATTTGTTCCTTTTGTAGCAAGATCTTCGTTAGGTAAGTTAACTGGAAAATCAGCTGTATTATCAGTTCTCGATGGGTCTGATTGAAACGGTCCATTTTCTAATTCATAAGATTCTTTCATATACTGTTTAACAGTATTTATATCTGTATTAAATGAACCAGATGGATATGCTGAAAATTTATTATTTTCGCTTTTCTTATACTCCGCTATTTTAGATGATGAATACCCATCTGGAAATACACACCCGAAAAATGGTGCGGTGTGATACGCTTTACCGTCTTCTGGGTTGTCTATTTGAGTTCCATCTGCCGACAAATTCCAAATAGTTGATTTTAAAGAGTCTTTTTCTCTCAAGCCGCCAACTTGTGGTCCCATAAAATCAAACGAAGTAACCTGAAAATAACCATCATTAGTAAAAGCTAAATCACCTTTATACGACTCATCAGGCTCTTTATTATTTAAATCATCTTTGTAATATCTTTGATGAAAATATGTCTCCATGTCGGTGGGAGTTATTTTTGTAAATTGATCTCTACCGTCTGTGTGAGGGTCTAATTTAGAGTCACCATCTTTAGCGCCAGACCTAAAGAAATAAACCCCATTAGTCATATGGTATGTAAATTCCCAATCAGAAACCGATCCCGGAGACACTGTAGTTGCACCGCTAGCAATTGGTAGAGGAACCCAAACACCATCAATTTTATTAAGAAATACTAATTCATTTACTGCAAAACTTTTAGGGGTGGGATTATAAACGGGGACTTCTATTTTTGCAAGATTATCGCCCCTAATACCTCTAGCTTCTTTGTAGGAAGGAGACCACTGTAAGGGGTTTCCATTTTGTATATTTATAGGAATAGCCAATCCACTACCAACCCCAAAGAATTCATCTGCCGATGGATCGTTTAAAATTTCCGCTATATTCATTTCCTGCAATTCTTTTGCTCCAGCGGTATATTCACACGCAGAAACTTCTTGTGAAATCATAGCTACAATTTGTTCAGTGCCAGATGTAAATTTTCCGGTAGCTGGCTTATAGCTAACATCTAACTCACCGGCCACCTTAGAAGCTGGCGAAGTTCCTTCTAGCGGTAAATCGCCATCACCATCTTCTTGATTTAGAGCGACTTGCCCATGAGACATCACTGCATCTGTAGATAAAGTAATTCCGGGAAAAGAAACAGCTTTACCAGACCTTTTTGGAGCTTGATAGTCAAATAATCTTAATTGATATTCAACGACATCATCTTTATAGCAAGAAAAATTACCATCAGCTAAATTAATATTAAATCTAACTTCATTAAGAAAATACAAATACCCATACTTACTAGATTTAATATCGTTTAAAAAGTGTGACCTTGGGCAATGTTGACCGAGACGATAATTTATAGATTTGCCACCATAAACATAATGATTGTTCATAGCTATAATGTTTGTTATAGGGTATACTCCAGATATTTCGGTTTGTTCTCCTGAGTATGGGTCTATAGCTACATCGCCATAGTCTTCTAGAAATAGACTTTCAAAAGTATGGTCTCTTAATTCATCTTTACCAAACGTCTCACCGGCATCAACAGCTACAGAAATTTTCCAAGGTTCTATATCTGCACAAAAACCCTCCCCAAGATTAAAAGCCGCTGCTGTATCTTGGTGACCGTTTATGTCTGTGATAGGAATAGCAAAATGTCTATATCTTCCACCCTTACTCTCTTTTCTCCAAGACTTAAAAGTTAAATTATTAACCTTTACAAACTGAGAATTAGCTTTTAAGATTAAGTCTTCTGGAGAGTATGTATTTTCGTCACCGCCTATTAACTTCCTATTTACAAATTCTTCACCCTCTTTTTTATCCCACCATTTATACAACTTATCCACGGTAAACTGAGACAGTCCCATGTCCGATAAATATGTATGTTTAGTGGTTATGGTGTGGTAATTTGTTTTTTCTTCGTTGAATGAATTTAATATGTCCATAATTTTTCCTATTGATTAAATCTCCAAGTCTGATTTGGTAAGTTTATATTTGGCATGTTCTCAAACTGTCCCGGACTTTGACCAACAGCTTTATATATTTCACTCATATCAAATGATGCGGTCTTATTTATCATTTGCTGCATAGTGTTCTCATCTTGGCTTATAACAGAAAATGCCTCCATAAAACTATCTTCGTCCATTATTCCAGCTTTTCCAAAAATAGAATCAATTGAATCTATATCACTATTTGACATAGTTGGGTCTTTCATAGACTGGATCGTTAGTGCTGACATTTTATTCTTCCCTTTTTGGAAGTCGGAAAGCGTATCAGAAGTTTTCTCGGATAAATCAATAATTCTTTGACCGCCATTTCTTAATAGATCACCAAACAAATCATTATTAGAAGAATTCTTACTTATGTTCCTTCTTAATAATTTATTATTTTGATCTTTTATCTTTTGGCGCTCTCTGTTAATTTGAGAAATAGCCAGTTCTTTTTCTTTCTGTAATTTACCAAATTTAGAAGTATATAGGTCTAATTTAACGGTAGTAGAAATTTTACTATTATCAAAACTAACTGATATGGACGTTACTAAAGGTCCATCTTTCTTTAATTCGCTAGCTAAATTTATTCCCGTTGGCGCATCTGGATACACAAACCCACCCCTCTCAGAGAACAATAATAAACTATTTGAGAAATCAGCTCTTATAGAAGCGGCCTCATTCATCAATTGATACCCATTGAAGTTCCAAGGAGCCAAATTTTCATCTTTATCAAATTCTATTCTTCCTCCAATATCTTCATATCGGTCTTTATTTCCAGACCCAAATATTGCCGACAGAGCATTGGAAGACCTCCAAGGTCCATAACATCTTTCCATAGACATAAGCGGTAAGGCAACTACGTCTGGATAAACTGGAGAAGGAGATGTATATTGAAGATCATTAAATGCAGAAGTACCCCTACTAGCATCACCAATTAGCAATCGTTTTTGAAGCTTTTGTGCCTGTGTAATTTGTTGAAATGTTAAATTAGCAAAGTCTCCACTAGCGCAATCTATACCACTTGAATTAACAATTGGTTCTGGCTCTGAGAAATCTTGAATTCTAATAACATCTTGAGTCATAGCGTTCTTTAATGTTGTTGCTTCATAAGCCTGTAACACAGAATCTTTATACCTTTGATCGTGCGAAGGAATAACTTTTCCCGGAATTGTTATCAAAGCATATACATTTTCTGAATCTAAGTTCTGCGGAGAAGTATCAATAGCTCCAGAAACTTTAGTGCCACTAAAATCTCCACTATGTCGAACATATTCAATAAATTCAACTTTTCGTCCAGTATCATAAAGCGGTTGACCTTCGTCGTATCCAGACACTTTGAATCTTCCGCCAGCGATATCTAATTCAATATTTGGTTGAGGATCTGCAAATGGGTCTTCTACTGGGGGTGGAGGTACACTGGCAGTTCCACTAGAAGGAACTTTAAATATTGGTATTGGGTCTTGAATAATTGCGCTTGGATACACAACAGACGAAGATTCGTAACAAGATCCATCCGTCGAGCCAGAAGGCACTTGAATTATTTTTGGTGGCTGAAAAGCTAAGGAGATGTCAACATCTCTAGCCCAGAGGTAATCTTTATATAGCCCAGATTTAGGAGGCATGTAAAGTTTATCGTCAAGCTCACATGCGACAACTTATAATTCTGTCACCATCAAGTTTGTTTTTCTGATACTCTTCGTATTCTTCAGTGTTTGGGAAAGATAAGTTTAATCCATCGGCGGGCGTTGTGTCTAAGTTATCTAAGTCACCCATCACATCTGGAATAAAATGTTCTGGATAAACAGTTTGTTGAACAAGAGAATTAGCAGATATATTTCTAAAATCTAACATATGCCCATTGTCGTAACGTACATATGCTTTTATTCTACCATTATCAGACACTAAATTATTAGCATCTACTGGAGCTAGACCATTCTTGACTAATGCTGGTAATTTATCTCTTTCTATTCCAGAAACTTCAAACATAGAAAGTGTGCGGTTATAACCTTCATAATCAAAAAATCCACCTAATGGCTGTGGTAAATAATTATATTCCCACTTCTCGGAAACCACATTAAAGTTACATCTTAGCGCACCATTACCATATCTCTTGTAATAAGACTCTGGATTTTCTCCGCTAGGTCCAGCTATAGTAACCTTTTCCTTATGTAATTCTTGGTCTAAGTAATGTTGATGTATTTTCTTTTTAGGGTTTACAAAATTTTCTATCAAAGAATTAATCTTATCTGTAAACTCTTTGGAAGATGGATACTTATCGCCAGAAGCACTAATTGGAGTTGGCCTAAATCCAAATGGACCGGTAGCTAAATTATGCACCTGAATTGGGTCTGGATCATCCCAAATAGTAATATCTTTATTGTAAAGTAGATTTGTGGCTTTAGGTATTTTAACTAGGAATTTTTTACCCAAGCACTCATCTGCAACTTTCTTTACAAAATCATAAACCTTCTGCGAATTTTTTTGATGTTTACGAGCAATATTCGGAAGCAATTTCATAATTTTATTATTAGTAATTTCTGTTTTAATTTGATCTATTGACTGAGAAAGCTCTCGACTTTTCTTTTCAAGAGAAGCTATAGTAGTAACGGCGGTTGTAAAAATATCAAGATATTTTTTAAATGTACTATAGCTCAAGTTGCCTTCTAGTCCACTTTTAAGTACTTGATATGGCATTTCCGTTACAAATTTTACCATCTGTTGTTGTACTGTTCGAGAATAACCTTGAAATTCATCATCATTTTTTGCGTCTTGAAGTTTTTCAAGGTTCGTTAAAAGCCTAGTTTGCGAATTAACAATATTAGCCACACCAAATTGCGGTACGCCTATTTTCTCTCCTCTTTTATAATATAGTGGGTATCCATAAGGCGGGTTGCATGGACTTGCCGGATACCCGTCTTTACCCATAAAAGGTTTGTCTGATGTAAACAAAGACCTTGGAACAGAAACGCCGTAGTCTCGTTCGCTTAATTTTAATACATATTCTCTAAATACTTGTTCTTCGGAAACATTTTCATCAATCTGTATTGTTTCTAATTTTTCTGCAAATTTTGAATTAACATTAGATCTTATGTTATTGAAAAAATTTTGATATTCAGTAAGCTCTTGTATATATATTTCGTTGTACTGAGATAAAAACCCTGTCCATCTTTCATACGACACGGCGGCAGCTCTAAGCTCCATCTCTGTAGCAACATAATAATTGCCAACTCCATGAGCGTCCAGATTTCTAGAATCTAATATAAACTGTTTGTAAGCACCAAACCCTCTAGGTATAGTTACAGCACGATCACCAAGTAGCCCGTAGTATGGTAAAACCTGTTGAGATAAAGAAGTTTTATGACTCCACTGATCCTGCTGCAACAAATCAAAATTAGTTTCACCTTTTTCTGCTTGAGCTTTCTTTCTACGAAGTTGTAGGTTGTCTCTATCTCTATTGGTGGTGAAATAGTGCATTTTTACTTCTTGTGCGCCAACCACAAATTTATCAGTTGTTACGTTTGAAAGCTCAAACCCAACATCTTGATTTTCACAAAACACACCTTTCTTTTGTAAATCTTCTAAGAATGATTTTATACTTCCGTATGTAGGCTGTTTAGATTTATCAATAGAGTCAATGCGGATAATACCAGATATAATCTCACTAGCTTTACCCTGTTCAATAAAATATTTATTCTTCTCAAAAATAAATTTACAGGCTGGGTGGTCGATAATTGGTAATAGAGATACAAATATTTCGTGGCTCAACACCTCTGAAACTTCTAGCACTAAATCTAATAGCGTCATTTGGTCGAAGTCCATGAAATACATATTGTTAATTTTATCTAGCGGTAATCCAGATAAGTCTACAACATATTTATAACCACGGAAATCAATAGGTCCGCCGAAACCAGCGTTCTTAAATTCTTCTGGTAAAACCGTCTCTTTTTCAAACAACACATTCATTGTTTGATTAATTCTGTAAAAGGGAACACCTCTGTCGCCCCTTCTGGCGAAACCCTGTCCGGTTATTGGAAAATCTCCAGACATCATCGGTATTCCAGAATCAGTTTCTTGCTCAACAAATTTAAATATTTCTATATCGCCACTACTAAAATACTTAGACAATGGGCTTGTAGAGAATATTCCGCTACCGGTTTTATATACATCTAAACCTGAGTAGGTAACAACACCGCTAATGTCAACATTCTTTGTTAAGTATTCACCGGAAAACAGTGGTGTGCCACTAACATTAGGGTCTCCAGAAGCGTCAAGTTTTACTTCAAAGAAATTTAATTTTAAGTCATCGCTAACATCGTACTCTAAAAACCCATATATATTCATAAGGTTTTTATTATTAAATGTAGTGCCTTGATAGTTATTTAATATCAGAGATGTGTTTGCTAGTATTTCTCTTGGGTCTACAACTTGAACAGAGTATAGCGGATTTCCCTGCGTGCCTTTATTTTGAGTGTAACTTTGTAAAATACCACCAAAAGTAAAATGTCCAGAACCAGCAAGATTATTTCCCGAATCAAGAAGATACGAGTCATCTATCATGTTTGCAACAGTTACAGTCTTAGTTTCTCCCGGATTATCTGGATCTTCAACTTCTTCAGTACTTACATGAGAAAAATATTGTTTATCTCCAGATGTAGCCTCTACACCGGTTAATGATACAGCATACCCACTTAACTGTATTATATAATCCTTAGAACCCTGCACTCCAGAAAGCGTGTTGTATCCATATAAATTATCAAAAGTTAGTCTGTATGCTTGATCGACGGTTGCGTGATTTTTACCAAACTTAAAGTAAACTGGCGAACCTACAACGGGAGGAGAGAAAAAATCGCCACTACCACCATGATAAACATCGTCACCAGAACCTAAAAGGGTATAATCCCCGCTATTAAATTCGTCATTAATCAAATCCACACTAAGTGTAGAAGAAGTGTCACCAAAACCTGCGTTTACATTAAACGATCTTATAGATGCGCCCAGAAAAGTTTGTTGCATGAAACCTTCATTACCAGAAGTCCAACCGCCAGCAGAAAGACCGCCTTCTTTTCCTCGTGGAATATTAGGCTCTCCCCACCAAGCATAGCCTGACCCATACGATTCTGGCGACGGTATTATTGAATAATCTGACATTTAATTCCTTTTCCTAAAGTATTTCGCTTTCTGGTCCGAAAAATTTACCTATAGTTGGATATTCTCTTGACAAAATACCTTGAGAAAATACCCCATAAGATCCCGTTGCATTATATCCTAAATAATCAGTATCTAACCCATAAACACTATACTCTTCCGCTTTCTTTAAATCTGATAGATAAGGTATTCTTGTCTCGTAGACTTCTAATTTTTTGTCTACTTCTTCTTCTTCTTCTTCTGATTCTTCTAAGGCTTTTTGTGCTTGCTTAGTTAATCCAGATGGATAATTATGAATATAATCATTAAAGATAGTAAAGTTGTTTATTCCGTCGCCTATGTTTCCAGATGCATTAGAAAATAAACTAGCATAAAATTCACCATACGGATTACCAGACGAAGCAAAAAATGCATCATTTCCAGAAGCCTGATAATAAAATATTCCAGACTGTATTTGATTTAAGTCATAAAATAATACTGACGAAGGTGATTCAAATGGTCCATCTAATTTTAATATCCCAGAAACATCCCAGTACTGTATTCCATCTGTACCACTTGGGATATAAGGAGACTGCCACCCCAATACCCCAGAGCCATAATTTATACCACTACTAACTAAATTATTATTATAATAAAATCTATTTGTAACGCCAGAGCCGGTGGTAGTCCCGCTTGTGGGATATTGTCTATAGTCCCAAAAGTTAGCTTCAGAAGACGGTAAGATAGCACCAGAAGGAACTAAATCTAGCTGTACGCCGCTTAGTGGTAATGTGGGGTCAAACCATTCGTGCGTCATTTGTCTAACTCATACGTCCAAGAAATATTTATACTATAGGTTCCTTCTTTTGGATTCCAGCTTTCTGATGGCGGATTGATAAAATATTTTCTAATTCCCGGTTCACCTTTTGGGCTAACTTCATTAATTAAGTCTGCGATTTGTGAAGCAGTTGGTTCAATAATACTTGGCTTTTTTAGTATTAATGGATTTCTAGTATTTCCGTATGGTATTTTTGTATAATCCATAGTTAGGTTTAAAGATAAATCCCTTCTATATTCAGTTCTACCACCTATATATTGTAGAATTGGCCCAGTTGCTCTACCAATTACGGGAATAACAGAAAACACATCTCCGGGATATGTATCGTTAATTGAAATTTGTTCAGCTAATACACCACTAATTATATTTATCGGCCTATTGTTAAACTGTAAATTATATGTAATTTCACCGGTGTATTCGTTAGTACTAAATGTAGATGATAGTGGTTGCGCATTTAATGCCACTGAAACAGAGTTATTAGCTCTTTTATAAGCATCGCTAGATAATCCAAATTGACCACTATTTGTTAGTTCTTGATATTTTTCAAGGGCGTTAGAATATGCACTCCTTTGTCCAAAATGGCGCCACCCAGAATTGCCCGGTAGTATAGACTCATTACCTCCAAAACCACTAGGAGATATAGTACTTAAACCTTTAATATTTCCGTCTATTGTAACACCAACAAATGGGTCATTATTAGAAGTATTAATACTAAGATTAAATTGTTCTAAGGAGCTACCGCTAGCTAAAACCCAAGTTTCATTAATACTGTAAGTACCACCAGCTTGGTTTATATTTTCAGTTCTAACATGATTAAAGCCATTATAAGCGCCTATTAAGTTAATTGTACCAGAGCCAATTTGACCAAAAACATTTGGGTAATTATTAGGATATCCAGACGCGCAGTTCTCAGACATCCTATTTAAGACAAAATTCTTAGCTTGCGCCCAAGCGGGTATATCTTTTCCAGATTCCGCTACGCCATCGGCAATATCTTGCCTATAATGACGCTTACCGGTTGCAGAAAGTGAATGAGAAATACGATATGATCTAGGTAAAAATATGTCATTATCTGGATTAACTGGGTCTCTTACAATACTTTCCCCTTGAGACTCGTCAACTTCTATAGACCAGTCTTCAGAAAAATCAGAAATAAATGCGCCTTTAAGAGTGTCTATTAAATAGGCTTCATTGTAATTTCCGCTGTCTGGCGCGCCAACACGATCTGCGCTGAAAATTTCGTGTTGATATACACCACTTCTACCAATTGGTTGAACTAGCTGCCCTTCATCGTCAACTCTCGGCTCTTCAACATCTCCGTAAAGCAGTGTGTCTGCCTCCAAACTAATGCTATACTCACATTTATTAACATAGTTTCCTTCGCTAAAGCTAATGTTATTTACACGCGGATAACAAATCAAAACTGGAGCATGTCCATCAATATCTGTTAGTTCTAGTCGTTGACCATCAATGGCAAACAAAGATCTTAACGCCCTCTGTTTATTCATGATGGCCGTCATCTTGCTTTGAAGTGGAACAAACTGTTTTGGCGGCTTGCCCTGTAAGGCATTTTGCCTATTTGCGCCAAATTGACTGTCAAAAGCGCCGTATGGACCAACCCTATCAAATTCAGGTATGGCGTCAGGAAAAGGAAATAAAGCTGTATTATCCCCTATATGTTGAATAGCATAGGGCGTACCTTCATCATCTAGTAAAGTACCATTTAAGGTAATTTCATAGGTAACACCAAATGCTTCTCCACCACCACTTTTTAGAATATTGGTGTTAATAGAAATAAACGGAGTTGGTCTAAGCGAACACTCCTGAGAAGAATCGTTTTTGTAACGTACTCTAATTGGCATTAGTTTCCTCTTATTCTTAAATTAAGAATGTCTGTTAAATTTACTGTACCAGATGTGAATATATTCAACGTATCAAATTCTGATGCGGGTTCTTGACCCGATACATATAGATTTAACTGTCCACTGTCCTGAATTGCCGAAACTGTAAATAAATCTATATTATTATACACAAAATCGTTATTAGCTCCGAGAACAGTCATGTTCATTTGACCGCTATCTAAAAGTGGTGTCCCGCTCATAAACAATGGTAACATTTGATTTGCGGAATTTACGTCAGAAATAACGCCAGTGACACGTTCTACAAATGGTCTGTGAGCAATAAACCCTCTAGCAGATGGGTCAAACCCAGAAGCCTCTATAAAGATCTCGCCCTGATTATTTGTGCTTACTGAACCAGAAACTGTATAGTCCACTGGTCCGCCGGTAGTATTTTGTTGGACGTAGAAAGAAGCCGCAACGTCTTTATTGTCGCCAAATACTTTACCTGTAATAAACCCACCCTCAGTTGGTAAGGCTCTAGGTTGCCTACGTAGCATCGCGTCATAAACAAAAGCTCCACCAGCATTTTCTACAAATAGTGTTGAGTGATTACCACTAGTCTCGTGATCGTGACCAACAGCTCCAGCTACTAATGTGTAGTCACTATCTCTACGCTTGGATCTGTAGATAGAAACCGCATTTCCAAATTTGTCATTTTGAGTACCCGGAGTAGAGCTAATATTTGACTTATAACCATTCTTGTTTAGTTTTTCAGCAAATTGAACTTCTTTTCTCTTTCCGCCAAAGTCAACCATTTCGTGACGATAAGTGTAAACCGCGCCGTTATTTAGTATTGCATTACCGCTACCTTCAGTGTAAATATGTTCAGGTATATCAAACTCTACAGTAAAATCTTTTCTCAAGAAAGCAGAGGTGCCGTCGTAAGCGTGATTATGGTCTGTGTGCCAATCATGATTAGGTGCGCCTATTGCTATCATGTCAGAAGCTATAGAAACAGAGCGGCCAAACTGATCGGTCTGACGATAATCATCATCCATATCTCCAACAAATCTTGTTAGATTTTTCTGATTTAGTATATTTACATCAGTTATTCCACCAGTAATACCAACATTAACACTACTTGGCTTAATCTTATCTAAGAAGCTAAATGGCAAGAAACTTTCTTTAACATTTTCCCCTAGATTGTCATAGTCGTAGAAGAAGGCGGCGCCAGCACCACCGTACTCACTAGCAGTAATTCCGCTAGCATTTTCTCCAGATACTTGCGGCCAAGTGTAAACTTTATCAAAGTCATAACCATTAAATGGTGAACCAACAATTAATTTGCCATTTTCAATAGCCACAGAGTAACCAAACAGATCACCCGGATATCCAGAAAAACTATCAATATAGTCTAGGTAATCTCTACCAAGTAATTTTTGAACTGTCGATAAACCACCCTCAACAGAAACGTCTTTAGGATAGTATGGATTATTTATCTCTACCTGTCTACCGTCTTTAAATGCAAATCTAGGAATACCGGCTATATCTTTTTGTTCATTTGTTAGTGGACCAAGACCTTGGAATACACCGCTATATCTAGGCGCAATCCCGTAGGTATCCATAAACAAATCTTCAAATCTTTCAACTTCTTGCTTGACTTCATCCCATCTAGGATTATCTTGTCTATGTACTAATCTAGGATCAATATCATCTTCGTTAGTATTGTAGTAAGATTGTAGTCCAGCAGAAGGTGACAATGAAGGCTGACCAACTTCACCAAACGCTCTAGTTAAACCATTTTCATTTAGTTTAGAGTAGTACTTTCCGGGGCTTCCAGTCTCAGGACTTCTCAATTTTTGCACATAAGCAAATTTTCTATTGGAGTCTGCAAGGGTGTTTTCCTCAGAACTAAATTCTTCATGCTTTTCTGGACTCTTCAGATATAAGCTACGAATAAACTTCTGATTTCCTTCGAGTGCGTCATTTCTATATTCTGGACACTGACCTTGAATAATTGTAGAGTCAGTTATCAGGACAATTCTTGACCTTCTTTTACCCGCTGGGAATGACGAGAAGTTTTCTATTTCTTCAGCAACAACAACTGGTCCATCTTCTATCAATGTTTCGTTAACAATTGGTGGATCACAGTCATCTAGGTTTGGTGCTAAGTATTGATCCCTGTCCGAACCCCAAGGTTTAATATCGCCAATGATATATCCGCTAGTGGCAGGAATTATCGTTTCCGTGATTGTTTCTTTAAACCCAACTATTACCTGATTTACACCGCTCGTAGTTGTTGTTTCTGTAATTTTTGGTAGGTAACAACCAGAAACTGATAGCACTCTAACAGATTTTGGAAGATTAACAAAGTCGTCAAGATCAATAGGGTCTTTCTCGGACGAATTAAATGATATAGTTAAAGACGTAGAGTTTTCGCCAGAGTCAATATCAAACGACGCGAATTTAGGTTCACCGATTGTGGTTTTTGTTAGTTGCTTGTATCCAAGGCTAGGACCATCGCCATCAGTAGTTATAGCCATTTCAACTGGGATATAGTCATCTTCTCTCTCTGAAACCCAGTTAACAAACACTCTATATCCAGAGTTAGCGGTTACTGGGAATGATACCGAAGAATCTGCACTAATAGTAAAGTAAGCGTTTTCACCCCAGTTTTCTTTGTAGTCAATAATCTTTTCGTCGTAGTGAAGAACTTTCTCAACACTACCAGAAGCAGAAACGGGGACAAAGTTAAACGTCTGATCTATTCCGGGATATGGATCTTGCTTGTAAACATTTAACACAGGCACAGTTGTAAATTCCGCTGGGAAGTTTCCAATGCCGGGCCAACTGTAACCATTCGGACAGCCAGAAATCATCCCATCAGCTTCATTTAATCTCTGCGGTGTCTGATCGTCAACATTAATTGTAGTGATATATTTATCAGTTAGGTGTGAATAAACTGGCTTTATTTCAGTACCAAGAGTATTGCATATCTTAGTTACGTTAGCGACTGTATCAAACGGTTTAGGTTCTCCTATAAATATCTCACCATTTGCACCCTCTATATATTTTTCAGCCTGTACATTATAGGTAATGACCAAGGTTTTGTTTTCAAAGTCTAGCCAATTTCTAATTTTTAGAATTTCTTCTTCACTGTAACCTAGTGGGTCAGCAATCCATAATACATTAGCTTTTCTAAGACTTGTGTAATTGTAATCTTGATAATTTTCAATGTACGAGTGCTTATGATCGTCAAACAGCGCCGTTAACGCTGAACGACTTTCTTCTATAATTCCACCGCCAGCTTGCTCGAAGTCAGAAACTACGGAGTCAAACGAGCTTCTGCCAGTCCAGCCGCCAAGCTGGTAAATAACACCAGAATTTGAACAAGATGATTTAACTAGGTTAGAGTAGAACGAAATGTTTGCATCGTCTGATCTAATTTGAGTAGACCCTGCATAACCCAGATTTAATAAACTTTCTGGCCTTGTGGAAGCAATCATCACAACTCTAGATCCCTCTCCACCAATTTCTTCAGATGCAACCAATGGGCTGTCTGGAGATATAGTGGCTACAGTATTGGCAAGTCTAACCTTTTCGGTTACAACCTTACCTTCAGCTTGTAGTAAAGTATTTCTAAAGTTTTCCGTTAGAGGGTTTTTGAATGTGTCTACATTAAAGTCATTGTAAATTCCACTCGGTAAACCAGACTCATCATTTGGGTTTTCAAATATATTAAACTCAATATTATCAATATGCGTATCAGACAAGAACGTTCTAGTTGTATTCTTTTCCCAGTATTGACCTGAGTAAATTGGGTCTTTTCTAACCTGTCTATTTACCTGCTCTTCCTTGAACCAGTAGATATCTGGATCTTTCTTAGATACAGTTAGGATAGGTCTTGGGTCTTGATAAGGAGCGCCAATTAAACCTTCTGGCGGATATGAATCGCATATACGCTGTGGGTTCGGATTGTCAAAGTATAATGACCAGTTTGTATTGTACTCAATTTTACCGCAACCATTTGGACCACACTTGGAACAAACGGAATTCCACTGCGCTCTCAAATCACCAAACTGTTTAAGTGGTAGTTCAGCCTGCGTGTTTAGCGGTTTATCTGGATCTGGACATGGCATCTGCACACCATCTTCAAATACACCAATTTCTTCACCTCTTAGTTTGATCTTAATATCTGCAACACCTTTAGCAAATATTCTATCTGTACTAATTTGAGATTCATACTCTTTAAATGTTGTATGATTATATTCAGGCTGGAAGGCTTGAATTAGATTTTCACCACTAACACATTCAATATATGCTTCTTCTTCAGTTCTAGCTGGAACGACAGTCATTCTAGACCCAAGTTTATCTAGAATTGTATTGACAATATCAGTAGACTTTTTGTAGACTCCGTTTTCTTCATATATTGGATCGTTTGCAACCAATACCAAAGTTCTGTCACCAAGAGCCAACCATTCTTTAATATTCTGCAATACTTCTTCGCCACCAGCACTAGATATAACATCTCTTTCTGGAGTAATAATAAATGCAACGCCAGCGTCATCTGGAATGTCAACAGTAGAAAACGGCAGTTTTTCAAATGGTATATTATCAGGCTGGAAGAATAATCCCATCTGTTCGTAGTACTCAGATAAATCTGGGTGAATAGCTCTGTCAAGGTTTCCAAATCTAGTAAACTCAACCACTTTATTATGTGGGTAGTATTTTCTAGACTTAAATACTCTAACGGCTCCAGCGTTTGTCATGGATGCCCATCTATTATTATCTTCAATGTCGGTTCTACCGCCATACCAAACGTTAGTATCGTCAAATACATTGAATGAATCAGTAGGTGCGCCAAACACAACTAAATCGCCGTCATCATCTACAGCGGAACTATATCCAAGTCTGGACGTTGATGCAAACTGACTGGAGATAAAGCTCCACGTACCAGTATAAGGAATATCAGAATAACTAAACTCATAGATTTGTTTATAAAGTTCAATTACATCATTACCCCAGAAACTTCTGTCACCCCTGAAGTAGAACTTATCGGAATCAGAAAGCGAATTGTAGATAGCTTGTTGAACAAATCCTTCGCCGGAAACCGCCAACATTTCTTCGTAGTTTGCTAACTCTTGAGTAAAATCAAATCTTACATCTGGCGTATAGCTAAATCTTCCGTCAGCGTGTTGTAACCACTCTTTAACTTTACCGTACATTCTTTCATTTTCTTCTGGCTTTCTTTCGTAGATTTCGCAAGGAACATCTAAATATGGAGAGCCAATAGCAATAACGTCTCCGTTTTTACTAATAGAAACAGAATGACCAAATCTATCATTAAATTTATTTCCAAAGTCTAGTCTATCATCATTATCATTATCGTCTTGTTGTAATTCTGGTCTTTCGGCTCTACTCTTAATTTCTTGAACTAAATGTAGATCATCACCATAACCATCAAAGATGTAAACCCTACCACCAGAAGCCGGTGGGGACTGGAACGCCTGCAAATCTTCAACGGCGGTCGAAGAGAATCCGCTAGCGATATATCTTAAAGCATCGTTGTCAATTAAGTTTCCGGTTGTGAGAACTTCATTCATTAAACGCTTAGACGCAACCTCCCACTTCTGACCTATATCTTCAATAACCTCTGCGTAGCCAGAGTTTGGAAGTTGTGTTTCTGGATCAATAACGCCACTTTGGTACACATAATCTTTATAGAAGTCAACAAAATTGTCAACAACGGGTTTAGATCCAAATGTTGATCTAGTATTATCAAGGAATACACCCATAATTGGAGGTAGACCACTATGCGGCGTGTCCGACTGCTTGAACGTGTCTAAGAACAAGCCCCTTACAGCATCGTCAATTAATTCCTGAGTAACTATATCATTATTTATGTTTTCTTGACCTATACTGGTTACTTTATCAATATAGGTATGTTTTACAAAATCCTGTCTGATGTAGTGCTTAGGATCTCTAGATCTTTTGCGATCTACAAACTCAAAGATTAATAATTTAATATCAAGCTCAGGCTGGAACGTAAAGTTTCCGATATCCCACTTCTCAGCAAAATAATTGTAAAGAATGTCATACTTTTTAGATGTATTGGCAACATCGTTGATTTTGCTTTCCAGTGCGTCAAAACTATCGGTAAAGACTGCCATACAGATAGGAATACCAGAAACATTGAGCGTATCAAAGGTTCTAGTCCACTTAGCTCCGGGAGCGCCAACTACCAAGGTTTCGCTTTGGTTGTCAGACCTAAGAGCTAAACTATGACCAAATTCTCTACCCTCTTGACCAATTGCCCACTGCTGATAAGGTACTTCAAATTCAACTTGGCCTTGGTCATTTAAATATTTAATACTGCTAGATCTTGTTGATTCTACGTAATCTCTAACATATCCACTTGGAAGAATTAATTTTCTAGAAAGTTCCCAAGCCGCTTTCTTGCCAGCAACTTCTTCGTTTCTTCTGTACAAGAATACGGCACCGGCATCTTCAACGCCACTAACTGATTCATCAGCGATGGTTAGATTTGGAGCAGAAACGGCCATTAAGTCCCTATTAACAGCAACGGCTTTTCCGTAATTGGCTTCAGCTAATCTTCCGCTATCACCAACAATATCAAGATCACCAAAATCACTAACTAACTTAATACCACTATAATTTATTTCTTGGTCGCAATCTTCTGTGCAACAACCTTCTGGATCGAAGTCTGGACCGCATATTCCGTACTCCCATTCTTCCCAGTTTCTAGGCTGTTCTATGCCGTCTGTTTTCCCAGTCTTAATATCTACAAAGACATCGTAGGATGTAGACGGCTCAAGGCCGGTAAACTTTCTAATTCCATAGTAATTATTTAAGTACCCGACACCGGCAGTTCCGTCAAATCCACTAGCATTTGGATTAGTGTAAGTGGATATAGCTCTAAATATACCGGCGTTATTACATTCGCCATATTGATATATTACATCATCTATAACTAGGTCTTGGTCTATAGCTTTGGCTGGACTATCGCTTTTGCAATTTCCATACCCAACAGTTGTTACACCACGTATTTCATTATCAAGACTCAAAGCTGAGTAAATGTTATCATCAGCTTCAATCTGAGCGCCATAATTAAATCCATCCCACTGGAATATATCTTTACTTCCATAAATATTAAATGTATAAAGATTTAGGTTAGCAAAGTTTTGCTCAGGAGTTGGCGGATCAGTATTCAAGAACAACGGCATCTTAGCCGCTGTAGCAAACAATGTTTTTGACTGGTTAGAAAATGTTGTTGAAGTATTAGTTAAGTCGGTATTCTCATTGTAGCTTTGGTACGAGTCCATGTAAAGACCCATGACTTCCGAGACATAATCTTTAGCTGCTGAGAATTTAGCTCTTGTAAATAAACCTAGATTATCTTCATAAGAAACAAGCTGATTAGAACGGTGGTCATTAAATAATGACAATCCCATTTTCGAGAACATAGCCGTCAAAGGCGTTCCACCATGAGAAGCTCCAACTACCATTCCTTCGCCGCTACTTGGCGCAAAGGTAAATAAGTTTAAGTCTCCCGAAACCGGGAAAACTTCTTTATCATTAAATGCAGTTAATGGTAGTATACCGCTTGAAACACCTAGACCAAACGTGGTAAGATTAAATAATCCGCTATCCAACACGGGGTCTTGCCCGCTAACATAAAGCGCCAGTTCGCCACTAGCAAATGTTCTATTAGAAACAAATAGATTTAGTTGCGAAGAATCAGCATATGCACCAGACGTTATAAGATTAAATATTCCAGAATCTAGTAGTGGGGCTTGACCGCTAACCGTCAAGAACAAGTCTCCAGTCGCTAAATATCCCCCGCTAGAAAATAGATCTAAGTATGCGTCTTCTACGAAAGCGCCACTAGCAACTAGATTCATATTTCCAGAATCAGCAAAATAACGGGAAAGAACATTTTCTGCTCTAACGTGGCAGCTATGGAAATTAAATCTAGATCTAAATTGAGAGCCAGATGGGTAGACAATATCATACTGCAAGTACATGTCGTCTATGTCATCAGAGAATAATCTTTCTCCAAACTCTTTAGCTTTAACTTCTTCTGGGAAGAATGACCACGCCTCAGAATCTTCAGCTATGTCATCATAACTAAATTTACTGTCAACCCTAATAAAACATGTTTCTGGATTTATATAATGTACAGATCTATTGATAAGACCAAAATTTTCTGTCTCATAA
>Ga0222719_10000600_pt1 | contig 35685 bp, 33 predicted proteins | sample C33_34DmetaG_FD_165039 | JGI IMG/M metagenome (GOLD analysis project Ga0222719, IMG submission 165039) | Estuarine water microbial communities from San Francisco Bay, California, United States - C33_34D | ecosystem: Environmental > Aquatic > Marine > Unclassified | place: USA: California... | reverse complement strand
CTGTTACAAGAAAGACTTGAAGAATTACAAGAAGAGAAACTTCAACTACTCAGTGGGCTAAAAGCTAAACTTGGATGCGAGACTGAGGAAGAAGTTCGTAAGAAACTAGCGAGTAATAAACAATTCGCTGCACTGCTAGAAGAGTTGGGCGTAGATGTCCCAATGAAAGAAAGCCCTACAACAGGAAAACAAACTTTCGCTTTAGCTAAAAATGATGAAGGGTTCATTGCCTTAACAGAACATGAAGATACTTTTATACAAGACTTATGTGCTGTTAGATTAGGTACTAAGTCAACCATCGAAGAATCAAGGATAGAAAGATTTATTGATATTGGTGCAAGAAATAAAGGTAAGCTACCTATCCCTCTTAAATATTATGGCGCTCATACAGGACGGTGGGCGGGGTCGGATAAAGTAAACTTCCAAAACTTACCTTCACGAGATAGAAAAAAGAAAGCCTTGAAGAATGCTGTTGTACCACCTGAAGGACATGTAATATTGAATGTCGACTCATCTCAAATTGAAGCTAGGATACTAGTTTGGTTAGCGGGACAAGAGGAAGTGGTTGAACAATTTAGAAATGGTGAGGATGTATATTCTGTATTTGCTTCTAAAGTATTTAAAAAAGAAGTGTCAAAGAAAACTCCTGTTGAACGGTTTATTGGTAAGACTTGTATCTTAGGTTTAGGGTATGGTACAGGATGGACAAAACTACAGCACACACTAAAAACATCTCCTCCAGGTGCAGACTTAGATGATGAAGAATGTCAAAGAATAGTTAAAGCTTACCGAGAAATTAATAGCGAAGTAATTAATCTATGGCGTGAATGTGATCGAGTTTTAGATGATCTATCAGCATGGCCTGAGGATAAAGAACCTTATTATCTAGGGCAACATCAATGCTTATTGGTTAACAGAGATGGTATTAAATTACCAAACGGTTTAATGATTAAGTATCCAGGATTAGAGAAAGATTCATCAGGAGTGAGAACTGAGTATAAATATAAATCTAGACGAGGATTAATATCCCTATGGGGTGGATCAGTTGTCGAGAACATTGTTCAGGCTTTAGCTCGTATTGTAATCGGCGAACAAATTATTAAGGTGAATAAAAAGTATAAACCTGTTTTAACTGTGCATGACGCTATCGTATGTATAGCCCCTGAAAAGGAAGCACAAGAAGCTTTAGATTTTATTATGCAAACAATGTCTCAACCTCCTGAGTGGGGTAAGTCATTACCTGTAACCTGTGAGGGAGCCTACGCGGATAATTATGGTGACTGTTAAAGAACAACCTTTTTATGAGGTCCCAATTAAATCTAATCTCAATGAAGCGCTAAGTGTATTATCTGTGCAATTAAATGATTGGGAAGAATATTATAATTTTGAAGCTGTTAGAGTACCTACAGAATTTGTTACAAGTAACTGTAAGTTTTTAGATCGGTTAAATAAAGCACACCCGTTTCATTGTGGGATATTAAAAATGAAACCTAATACATTTTATGATTGGCATATAGATACTAATAGAGGAGCGAGTATAAATATGCAGCTCGGACTACCTAAGACATTATGTATGTTTCAGGATGGCGATAGAATAAATAATATGGTTGGAAACTTTACTACGCTGAATTATAGTGTAGATACATATTTTGTTTTTAATAATCAAGTACCACACACTGTTTATAACTTTGATAAAATTAGATATTTATTTTCATTAGAATTTGAAGAAGATAAGAATAAATTAATTTATAATCAATTAGTTAAGGAGATTAAATCATGGTGAGTGATGGTGGAAAAGGCAGTCAACAAAGACCAACAGATAGACAAAAGTTTGAAGAAAACTTTGAACGAATATTTGGTAAGAAAAAAGATGAACAAACAGATCAGAAAAAATAAAGTAGAGCAAGCCTTAGGATCACTAAAGGTAGACGGAATAGAAGTTAGTGCCTATTGCAGGTCACAGCTTAATGAATATATCAATGGTCGCATGACTACAAAAATGATGTTACGCATGTTAGATGAATGGTATATAGAGGAGGTTGTTAAAGACCGACTTGATGGTAAACCAAAAGAAAAGGAAAAGAATGAGAATACGCAAAGTAAACAATAAAAAAGTATATAGGGTTTGGGTAACTGATCATGATAGACAAATGGCTGAAAAATTGCATATACCTTTTACGGAATATGTAAGAATTGCTGTAGAGTTAACAATTAAAGAAAGAGAGGAAAAGAAATGAGATTTGATGATAATTATTTTAATAGAAACGGAACTAAGAAATGGCAAAAGTAAAACAAAGTTTAACGGGAAATAGTCATGAACCTTTACACAAACGAACATCACAAGGTGGTCGCCGTGTTAAAACAAGCTCAATGAATAAAAACAAAAAAGCGTGCTTTAAAAAGTATCGCGGACAAGGAAGGTAATGGCAGATTTTACGTGGTCGTTCTCGGCATTGAGTGATTATGAAGGGTGTCCCAAAAGATATCATGAGACTAAGGTTTTAAAGAACTATAAGTTTCAAGACACGCCTCAAACAATCTATGGTAAAGAAGTCCACACGGCATTAGAAGAATATGTCAGAGATGGTAAAGAGTTAGCTAAAAATTATTTAAGATTTAAAAAGATGGTTGACTCACTAATCAATATTCCTGGAGACAAATATTGTGAATATGAGATGGGCTTAACTAAAGATAAAAAAGCCTGTGCGTTTGATGATCCTAATCGGTGGGTTCGAGGTATAGCTGATTTGGTTGTTGTAGATGGCGACCGCGCATATGTCATTGATTACAAAACAGGAAGTAAAAAATACCCTAAACCAAAACAGTTAAAGTTGATGGCTCTTATGATATTTGAACACTTTCCTGAAGTTAATACGATAAAAGGCGGATTGTTATTTGTGATGCACGATACTTTTATTACTGATAAATATAAAAGAGAAGATATAGAGAAATATTGGGGTGCGTTTGAACAGCCTTTATTAAGACTAGATACATCATACAAACTTAATAAGTGGACCCCTAACCCTACACCGCTATGTGGATGGTGTCCTGTAGATACTTGCGAATACCATAATCCAAGGAAATAAAATGTATAAAAGGGTGTGTATTACATGTAATACAAAGTTTGAGACTAAGCACCCGAAGTATTTAAATTGTTCGGAAAAATGTAATTTAATCTATAGAGTTAATCAAAGATATGAAAGAGAAAATCATGATTGGAATAGATACTTTATACATTTGCTATCCACTAAAAAAGATCACGAACTAACACCTACGCAGTTGATAGGAAAGATAGCAGAACAAGATTATAAGTGTGCATTGTCAGGAGTTGAGTTAACCTGTATACATATACGAGGAAAAACTATATTAACTAATGCAAGTATAGATAGAATTAATGCAGGAAAAGAGTATAATTATGAAAATATTCAGTTGGTCTGTAGAGCAATAAACTCATTCAGAGGCGACACGACCATTGAAGAATTTATTAATTGGTGTACGAGGGTATCTAATTATGCCGCCGAAAAAAAGAGACTATAAAAAAGAGTATGAACAAAGAAAAAAGAATCGTCCGGAAGAACATAAACGCCGAATGGAAAGACAAAAGCTACGCCGTAAATTAGATAAAGATGGTGTAGATAGAAAGGGAAAAGACATTGCTCATAAAAAAGCATTGTCTAAAGGTGGTAATAATAAAGATGGGTATACATTACAAACACCTAGTAAGAACCGAAGCTTCAAAAGAAATAAAGATAAATCTATGAAATAGTAAAATAATAGTTGACATACTTCCCCGTTAATATAAAATTATTAATGCGCGGGAGGTAAACTAAGTTTTGTTGCGTAGCTTTCCTCCCTTTCACTGCGCAACCGATTGACTGCCGTAAGCAGTCCTTTTTAGTTATTAAGGGAGCTAAGTTGGAATTAGTAAATGATACGATAGTTAAATTAACTCTGCGAGAAGATAAGGCAGACCAAGTTTTGAACACAATAGAAAAAAGTGAACTATTACAAAAGTTTGATGGCGCTAAAGAGATTGCTGTGTACTATGGTTTAGACGAGATGATACAGTTAAACCAATTAGTTAGACTTAAGAAAAACCTTCCCTCTCCAATATCCAAAGACTACGACTGGCCAGGCATGTATAAGCCTTTTGACCATCAACGTATCACTGCAGAATTTTTATCTATTCAACACCGAGCATTCTGTTTTAATGAAGCGGGTACAGGTAAAACTTCGTCAGTACTTTGGGCAGCGGATTATCTAATGAATAAAGGAAAAATAAAACGAGTATTAATTGTATGCCCTTTATCTATTATGTATTCTGCGTGGCAAGGCGACGTATACAACACTTGCATTCATCGTAGCGTTGGAGTAGCACATGGTACAGCAGATAAAAGACGTAAAGTTATTAACGGAGAATATGAGTTTATTATCATCAATTATGATGGAGTTAATGTAGTTAAAGATGACATAGCTAAAGCCGATTTTGATTTGATCGTGGTCGACGAGGCTAATGCATATAAGTCAACGACAACAACAAGATGGAAAATATTTAATAAGTTATTAAAACCACATACTAAGTTATGGATGTTAACAGGTACACCTGCATCACAGTCACCTGAAGATGCTTTTGGTTTAGCTAGATTAGTTTGTCCTGAACGCGTTCCTAAATTTAAAATGGCGTGGAGAGATAAAGTAATGTATCAAGTATCAAGATTTAAATGGATACCTAAACCTGAATCAAAGAACCAAGTATTTAAAGTGTTACAACCTGCAATACGTTTTGCTAAGAATGATTGCTTAGACTTACCTGATGTTACTTATCAGACCAGGTTAATTCCTCTAACAAAACAAGTTGAGAAGTTCTATACACAGTTGAAAAAACAAATGTTAATTGAGGCAGCGGGCGAACAAATAAGTACAGTAAACGCTGCAAGTAATCTTAATAAGTTACTACAAATATCTGGTGGTGCCGTCTATACAGATAAACGAGAAGTTATAGAGTTTGATGTAAGCCCAAGGCTAAATGCCTTAATGGAAGTTGTTAATGAAACAGACCAAAAGTTATTAATATTCGTACCCTACCGCCACACTATCGAAGTGGTTAGTAGGTTTTTAAAAAGTAACAATATAAGCACAGAAGTAATTAATGGCGACGTAACCGCCACAGCTCGAGCTGACATAATCAATAGGTTTCAAACAGCTGACGAGCCAAGAGTTCTTGTGATACAACCACAATCAGCTTCTCACGGAGTGACGCTGACTAGAGCAGACACAGTTGTGTTTTGGTCTCCTGTTATGTCCGTGGAAGTTTATTTACAATGTATCGCTCGAATGGATCGTGTAGGTCAAAAGCACAAAATGACTGTTTATCACCTACAAGGTTCAGAAGTAGAAAAGAAGTTGTATGCCATGCTACAGGGTAAGGTAGATGCTCATACAGCATTAGTTGATCTTTATAATGAGGAGATTCAAAGTGAGTGACCAAGCAAATCCTAGTCCTGACGTAGAGACTTTAGTCAAAGCATATCTAACGATTAGGACAGAGCGTGACAAGTTATCTAGAGAGTATGAAGCGAAAGACCGCGAGCTACAAAGCGATATGGAGCAAATACAAGCAGTGTTATTAGATAAGTGTAATGAGATTGGTGCCGATAGTATTCGTACAGAATCAGGCACTATAGTTAAAACAATGCGTGAAAACTTTGTATGTGGAGATTGGGATAACTTCAGGAAGTTTGTGTTAGAAAATAATGCAATTGAGTTATTACAACAACGTATACATCAAAGTAATTTTAAAGAATTCATGGGTAACCATGAAGAAGATGGTATGCCACCTGGTATTAGCACGATGCGTGAATTTGCTATATCAGTTCGTAAACCTCGTAAGTCTTAATAAGGAGAAATATAAATGAGTACAGATATCATTGCTCAATTGAAACAAAACGCCCTAGCAGTATCAACGGGTGTTGATGAAGATACCCTTGCCGTCGCAGGCGGTTCGGTAAATAACGGTACTAAACGTATATCCATTCGTGGAGGTGTGTTCCGTAAAGTAGTTGGTGGTAAAGAAGTAGCATCGATCGAAGATAGAAACATGAATGTTATCATTACAAAGATGGCACACAATGCTTCTAGAACATTCTATGATACATCTTATAAAGAAGGTGAGAAAGTTGCTCCTGTGTGTTGGTCTAATGATTCTAATAAGCCTGACCCTGAAGTAGAAAACCCACCTGCATCAGCATGTAACCAATGCCCTCATAGCGTTAGAGGTGCAGAGAAATCATGTAGATTATCTTGGAGAACAGCAGTAGTTTTACCTGACGATCCAAGCGGAGATGTGCTACAATTAGTGTTACCAGCTACATCAGCGTTTGGTAAAGAGGATAATGGTAAATGGCCATTCAGACCTTATATTCAAATGTTAGCATCTAATAACATCAGTGCTTCAAAAGTTATTACTAAGATGCAGTTTGATACTAAGTCGCCTACACCTAAAATTTTATTCTCACCTGCAGGCATTGTTCCTGAAGAGCATCATGCTTTAATTGATGAGCAGAAAAAATCTCAAGCAGCACAACAAGCAGTTAACTTAACTGTTTATCAAGCAGATTCATCAAGCTCTACAGAAAATAAAGCAGAAGCTCCGCAGACTCAAGCTAAGTCTAACCCTGAACCTGTACAAACAGATGCAGTGACAGACGATGTTGAAGAGCCCATAAAACGCGAAGCTGATAAACCTCAAGCTGAAAAAGTTAATGATGTTTCTGATGTTATTAACAAATGGGCAACTAAATAATAGGAGAAGTTATGTCGAGACCATATAGTGAACAGTTTTTGTTAGACCTCGCTAAACATGAATACTCGGATAACTTAGGTGTAGAACTTGCAAAGCTTTGTGTTACCTCTAATCTACCTGCTAGTTATGTAGCCGAAGCTTTGGAAGTATCTCGATACGCTTTACACCTATGGTTTAGAGGAGGTGAAATAAGAGCTAAAAATAAAAAACGAGTTAGAAAAATGATTGATATAATAAGAGTTGGAATAAGAGAAAACAAATTGCCTGCATTATCGAGAGCGTCGGCAAAAAGTTTTATTAAATGGGAGCTGACCAACAAATGCTAAAAGAGTTTTATAGTAAGGTACTGCCAACACAAGGCGTATATTGTGTCTCTACAATTGATCAAGAAACCAAAAGAACTAAAAGTAAATTCCTAGAATCTATAGATGATCTAGTCTCAGCTATTAAGTTAAGAGTAGATCAAGGTACCAATGTTTTTGTTGGTATGAGTAGTTTCAAAGATTACTCTAGGAAATCACCGCAGTATGCTAGGTCTTTCTTTGTCGATTTAGATGTTGGTGATAATAAAGGATATGAAACAAAGGAACAAGCTAGTCAAGCGATTGATGATTTTGTTGCTGAACAAGAACTTCCGCCTCCAACTAAGGTTGATAGCGGGGGTGGTATCCATGCCTATTGGGCCCTTGATGTAGATGTGCCTACGGAAGAATGGAAATCATATGCAAGTAAATTCAAAGACTTTTGTATAAAGAATGGACTGCGTATAGACCCTGTTGTTACCGCAGACGCTGCAAGAATCATGAGGGCTCCTGAGGCTTTTAATTTTAAAACAGACCCTCCTAAACCTACTAAAGTACTTAGTGAAGAAGTCATAGTATATTCATATGATTTGTTTAAAGAGTTTTTAGGGGATATTGAACCTAGCTTAGAATCAATCTTACAAAATGCTCCGAAAGGAATGTCTGAAGATCAACGCAAGATGATGAAGTTAGATAATTTTCAATCTAGTTTCAAAGACATTGCTATAAAAAGTTTGAATGGTTCAGGATGTAATCAAATAAAACATATCTTAACTAATGCTAAAACACTAGAAGAGCCTATGTGGTATGCAGGACTTTCTATTGCTCAACATTGTGAAGACAGAGCAACTGCAATACATATGATGTCTGAGGACCATCCTGGATACAACCCTGAAGCAACCGAACGTAAAGCACACCAAACACAAGATAAACCATATTCATGTACTAAGTTTAACGAAACAAATCCTGGCGGATGTGAAGGCTGTCCCCATAGAGGTAAGATTACTAACCCGTTAGCTTTAGGTAAAAAGTTTAATCAAGAAGATCACGTAGAAGAACATTTACAAGAAGTTAAGCTGCCGACTGATAGTGACAGTAAAGTACCTGCTACTACAGAGTTTGTAGGTTTACCAAAAGATTTATATCCGTTCGTTCGAGGTAAAGAAGGAGGTATCTATATCATACCTGCAGACAGTACTCCTGAAGAACCTAAGGCACCTATACTAGTCAGTAAACACGACTTATACCCCATCAAACGAGTCTATGGTTTAGAAGAAGGAGAATGTATCGTATGGCGATTAGTTACTCCGTTAGATGGAATTAGAGAATTTACATTACCCATGAAGCACGCCTATGCACTAGATAAGTTTAGAGACAGCTTATTAGAAGTAGGTGTTTTTTATAGTCCCACAAGTTCACAAGGAAAATATCTTATGCAATACATATATCAATGGGGCGACTACTTAATGCATAAAAATAAAGCAGAGATTATGCGCTCCCAATTAGGATGGACAGAAAAATATAATTCATTCGTAATCGGCGACCGTGAAGTACTTAAGGATGGTAGGATAGTTAATGCTCCATTATCAGCATATTGTTCTGAGCTGAAACCTTTCTTTGAAGTAACAGGTAGCTATGATGTTTGGAAAGAAGCTGTAGCAAAACTAAATACACCTAGTCTAGAGATGCATGCATTTACTTTATTAACATCATTTGGTTCACCTATAATAAACCTTACTCCTACTCCAGGTGTTACTCTATCTTTATATGGTGATTCAGGTGCAGCTAAGACAGGCGCTTTATATACTGCACTAAGTGTGTGGGCTAACCCCGATACAATAAGTCTTTATGAATCTACGCAGAATGGTCTAGGTCAACGTCTGTTAGGACTTAAAAATATACCGTTCGGATTAGATGAAGTAGGAGATAAAGATAATGCTGAGATAGGTAGAATAATCCATACTATATCAAGTGGTAAAGGCAAACTAAGATTACAACGTTCTACCAATGCAGAAAGACCTCATCAACTTCATGCATCGACTATCGGTATATTTACTACAAACATGTCTATCTATGACAAACTAGCGCACATTAAAAGGAATCCTAAAGGTGAAGTAGCTAGGGTGATTGAGTTTACCGTTAAGAAACCTAAAGCTTTAGTAGATAACCCTTTGTTAGGTGAAGACATTGTAGAGCCTGTAAAGTATAACTATGCACACGCGGGCGGAGACTACATCCAATATATCATCAAACTATCAAAAGAGTATATTAAAGAGAAGATAGGTAAATGGAAAAGACGCTTTAAGGAAGACTTTGGTAATGAGAGTGAATATAGATATTATGAAAGTTTAGTAAGCGCTTCTATGGCAGGCGGAGAATTAGCCATGGAGGCAGGGATTATTGATTTTGATTTAGAAAGAATCTATGGCGTTATTGTCGGCGAGATGATTAATATTAAAGATAATGTTGTTAAGATTAATGATGCTGATTATGAAAGTATTTTAGCTGAATATATTAATAGAAATGTAAATGGTATCCTCTCGTTTAAAGAAGATAAGTTAAATCAAGAGCCTAGAGGCCCGCTTGTTATTCGTGCAGAAATAGATGAAAACAAGATGTATATATCTAAGCCTGACTTCCGTAAGTTTTTATTCGAGAGTCAAATTAGTACCAAAGAGTTTTTATATAATATGAAACAGAAAGGTATTAACATTGAGGTTAAACGTAAAAAACTAGGAGCGGGATGGAAAGATGCTACAGGCGCAGTTAATGTAGAAGCTTATGTAATCCCTACGATTAAGTTTTTAGATGACATATTGAAAGAAGATAATGAGCAAGTCGCATGAAGAACCTGAATGGATATTTCCTTTTCAAGATATGCATGTGGGAGATAGTTTTTTTATCCCTACCCTAAACCCTGAGGCTATGATTGTTGCTATGCAGGGTGGGGCTAAAAGACTTAAGATAAAAGTTAGAACCTATGTAACTTTAAAAAATAACCATATAGGAGTTAGATGTTGGCGTATATTATAGTCCTGCGGCTATTCTAACTCTCTGCACATTACGCACTAAATTGTTAGCTTGTTTATCTATTGCATCAAGCCTTTTTCTTTTTTCATCGCCAGGCATAGTTGAATTTAGAATTGCTTTTCTAACCTCTCTTACTTTTTTCAATTGGTTATTGATAGCATTAACTTGGCTACGAGCAGCTAACATTTTCTGATTATCTTGTTGGTATTCTCTAGCTTTTTCAGGATTGAATTTTAAGTAATGGTTGAATGTTGCCGTAACTTCATCTGATCTTTGTTTTAGATCATAGAAATCATTAAGCTGTCCTCGTCCTTCTTCTCTATAAAATAGAGGTCTAATCAAAGGCATGCGGGTTAATGGTACATCAGGTCTCTTAGTATCCATAAATAGGTTAGCCATTTCATCAAGAATATATAATGTCGTAGCACCAACAGTACCTGTGTAAGCTTGTACTAAATGATCTGCATTGATTGGAGCTATAACACCTGTTTGCCCTAATAATTTTGCAAACTCAGATGTTCCTTCTGTATATTGTTCTTTTGTAGCTAAACGACTTAACCCCATTCCAACTAATGGTCGACCACTATAGAAGTTATAATTAGTCATCACTTCAACTGTACCTCGTACTAATTGAGGGAATAAGTTTGGACCTAACATTGCGTCGCCTAAAGCCTGACGGAAGGAAGATAATAACTTAGTTCTATCTACTTCATTAGCTGTACCTTCTTTTGATAAAACATTCATGGTTTGTTCAGGTATATATTTTAGTAGCAATGATAACTCTGCACGGACAGGCATCTTAAACCCTGTACCAGGAATCATGTAGTTTCTAAATTTAGTACGATCATCTTGTGACTCATACTCGTCATCACCTGCCACCATCATTGCATAAACATAGTTAAGAGCCATCAAGGTAGCACCTGTTTTTAAGAACAAGAATTGCGCAGCTCGAACGTCTTTACCTGCAATACCTTTACCTCGCATAGCGTTGAATAGTACATCCATACCTTGAATATAAGCATTTAAGAAAGGTACCATATGAGTTAAGTTTCTTACAAACCCTGATGCACCACGCTTCTGCCAATTGATAATATTTAATGCACGGTTCATAGCAAGTATTTCATTACCACCTTTGATAGAACCATCAGACTGTTTAACTCCGCCTGTTTCTAGTAAAGTCTGCTCAAATATACCACGTCGTTGAGCTAAATCTGATTTAGATGCAAACTCATCTACCCTATCCATTAATCGTTGAATCTTAGTAGAATTAGCTACGCCTAGATCTCTTTCAGCTTTTTCAAATACATCTTTGAAGGTTCTACCGTAGCCCCCTGCAATACCTAGTCTAGCCATTTGATCGTTGATTGCTTTAGTCTGAGAACCACCTTGGTCTTTGAAGAATCCACCAATAACTCTACCCATTAATTGGAAAGGTTTGTTAACGCCTGAGAACATCGCAGCACCAATAGCATCGTTAAATACTTGGTATGTTTGGAAAACAGGGTTAGATGTAATACCTAATCTAAATAGTTTAGATGCTGAACCTAGACTTTCTACAATAGCACTAAATGCAGGAGGTGAACCTTGAATAGCTATAGCTAAATTAGGATCTGCATAGTTAACAAATTTTCTTTGTCCATCAATGTGTACAGGAGCTAAATGGTTTTCAGGTATACCTGATGGTTTAGTGTCATATAATTCTAATTCATTTGTATCAGGATTTCTTACTCCAACCATATTAGCGGCCGCACGGTTTGCGTTGTTTCTAACTGCTGCGTTAACTGCCCAAAAGTGTTGTTTAAGTATATTACCAATAACGTTATCCACCTGTCTTTCTGAACCCTTAAATTCATACTCACGCCCAAGATTAGAAAAGCTATTAAAGTATTGACGTATTTCGTTAGAGCCGTCTGCCAAGTCTTCTACCTGTCTAAATAACGGTACATAAGATGGGTTAGCTCTGTATTCATCTGCCTGTTGTTTTGAATATAAACCTGAGTCTTCCATCATATCTATACGAGCTATATTAATGTTTTCTAACATCTTCGCTACATCACGCAGTATAGGATATTTATTAGCATAATTTAAAGCAGGTTGTACGGCTTCTTCTTGTTCTTTTGTAACCTTAACTATGTTCTTTTCATAACGTTTTGCAGCTTCATTATTACCATTAGCTCTAGCTTGGTTTGCACGTTGTTGATTTCTTGCGTTTTGTTGAATTAAACTTTGGTATCTTAAACCTAATAGATAAGATTGAACTAAATGTTCTGCTCCGTCAGGTCCTACTTCTTCTGCTAGTCTAATACGCAGGTTTAACATATTCTTAACGTTATTTTCATCTACAATAACTTCAGACCGACCATCTTTATAAACTCTTACAAAACCTTCTTCAGCTGCCTGAGCGGCTAAAATATTACCTTCTCTAGATTGATCTAACGTAAGGTCCGCTCTAATTTTATCTTCAATTTGAACTGCACCATTGAAATCCTTTATAAGTTTTTCATTTAACCCCGACGTAGAATCAACCACATTAATTCTAAACCTAGTATAAATATCCTGTAAAGAACCTTTAGGATTAGATTTAAACTTATCAAACTTCTGTACAAATTGCCCCATGAAAGTTTCACTGTTAGATACAGGAGAAGCATATACAGATGTCTCAGAAAACTCTGCAGGCACTTTCATATACTGAATAGGACCTTGTTTAGTAACCATAAATACAGGTTGAGATGCTGAACCTTCAACTCTTTCAACAGGGCCTATAATTTCTTCTAATTTTTGTTTAAGTAAGTCAGCACCTTCTCTTTGAGATAGTCCACTGTATGCACCTTTTCTAGGTGATCCAGGTAAATTAACTATTGCTGTACCACCTTCTTTTAATGCACTATTAATCTGCTCAATTGTAGCTTCTAACATTGCATCGCTATTTTGTGTGTTAAGTACGTTCGATGCATAGACCACGTCATAGTCTCTGTTTAAAGCATTAGCATCATGCAATGCAGGATTAATATTAGAACCAAACTCATAGGCTGTTACATCAAACCCTTCACCTTTTAGACGCTGAGTATGCATAGCATCTTTACCTGCACCAAAGTCTAATATAGATTGAGCCTTATCTACCATAGAAGCAACTACTCTAGGCACCACAGCTCTTTCTCCTACAGCACCTGCGCTTCGTGACGTTGCATTAGCTATTGCAATATCTTCTTCTGATACTACATCTTTTTTAGCTTGCTGAGTTTTCTTAGAAGCAACTACATCTTTAGCTAAACTTGTGCGGAGTGAATGTAATAATAAATCTTGTAAATCTTTTGTAGTAAATGTATCAGGATTATATAAGCCTAACTTAGTTAAGAAGTTTTTAAGTAGTCCACGTAGTCGCGCAATCAATGTATTATTAGGTGCACGTTCTGCAACCTTAGCCATTACTTCTTGTAGGTAAGGCTTACTACCTTCACTTAGTTCAGGATAGAGTCTCTTTGTTTCCCGCCATGCTTGTGCTACAACACGATCTGTATCTTTTAAAGTTTTTAATCTATTCAGTGCGGAGTTATAGTTACCCTCTCCAAGCATTGTTGATAGCCCATAGTGTTCTCCTATCTCATGAAGAAGAGTACTACGTGCGTTTGTTTTAGATACTCGGTTTGCGATGATATATGAAGTACCACCTGAGAAAGCTCCTGTTGCATTAGGTGCAACTTTACGACGTATATTTTCAGGCAGCTCATTGACTGTATTAACGATACGAAGTTTACCTCGTGACTGAGCAGTATTTACATTTTCACCGAATTCTTGAGTAAGAGCTTGGTTAATACTTTGTGCCGTTTCGCCACTGTCAGGAATCGTTTCTGCTCGAGCTTCTTGGATATCATCAATACCTTCTTCAGGCATAACCATACCTTGCTGACGCTCTGCAATCTTATTATTTCTATCTGTTAAAGTAAGTCTATCTGCTACTTCTTGACTTAAAAAGCCATCTTGTTTAGCTTCAATAACTTGTTTCTTAACTTCAGGGGTTAGATCTGCAAAAGCAACATCAGATAAATTACTCCAGGTCTCTTCAGGACTTTCTTCTAACAATGCATCCTGAGCTCTTTTAGATTCTAATGCAGTGTCGACTCCTCCGCCTCTTCCTGTAGGTCCACTAGGAGTTCGTATATCTGCCTCCAAGCCTCCTCGTCCAGTTTCTGCAAGTGCTTCGGCATCGGGAGATGGTGTAACTCTGGCTTCGCTAGGTAATCCAACGCTTCCTGTATCTGTTCCAAGCTCAGGTGTTCCTTCTTGGGTTGTAATAGATTCATCTTCAATCTCCTGTGGTGTCATTTGTTCAGTAAATTCAGGTCTATTTAAAAACTCTGTAATATTACCAATAACTTTTTGATTAGAACCTTTGTATGTATCTAGTCCTGCAAGAATATCATTAGCATTTTCAGGAGTAATTTCTAAACCTTGTATATCTTTTAAAAACCCTGCATTAGGTGCAACTCCTATCATCTTAGCAAAGTCTTTATCTATCTTAGTTACATTAAATAAAGTAGGTTCTGCTTCAAATAATTCAGGATTAGTAATGCGTTGTAGTTCATCTACAGTCAAGGTTCTTTCTTGCTGTGTAATAGGGTCAGTAATAACAAGTCTAGGATTTACACCTAAAGACTCTCCTGTATAACTAGGTGTAACTGGGCTTTTTAATTCTTTTTCTATACCTTTCTTACGTTCTTCTATTTCTTTTTTAGTAGCTTTAGGTTTAACTCCTGTAACTTCATCTATAATGTCTTGAACAGATTTACCAGGATCAGCATATATTTGCTGTCTTATTCTTTTGTTTTGAGCATCTATTTTAGCCTGCTCTTCTGCGCGAATTCTTTCTTTTTCAGCTTCTTCTATTTTTAGTTTTTCTATTTTAGCTAGCTCAATTTTGTTTCTTCTATCAAGCTCTTCTTGAGCAATTCGTTCTTTTTCAGCTAAGTATTCTCGTGCATTATTTCTTGCACCAAAGGGTCTAGCCACACCACCTAGGGGGGAGATTAAGCCTGCAGCAAACGCTACTTCTGTATATTCTTTCATTGCATCTTCAGAGAGTAAATCTAACCCTGCTTGAGTCCTTTCTAGCATTTGTTGAGCAATTTCAGTTGGGACTTCTGCTAATGCTGTTTGAGCTGTACCTTTTGCAATGGCTTTTGCTGTAGTTTCTTTCGCTATTTTTTCAGCAGCTTCTTTACCCATTTGTTTTGGAGCTATACCAAGTGCTCGACCTAAACCAAAGTATAGTGAGCCAACATCTAAACTAGCTTGCAATGCAGCTGTACCGTAGGCTTTTGTTAAAGATACATCTACATCCTCACCGCGTTCTATTTGAACTTCCGCCTGCCTTTGAATATCACCGCCTGCTTGAACTAAGAATGGCGCGGCTGCAGCACCAATAATACCTGTAATTAGTTTAGTTTGAGGAGTACCTGGTAGCGCAGCACCTGCTTTAAAACCGCCATATATTGAAGCTAAGAATGGAGACTGTTCTGCTACAGCTGCAGGGATTTGTGACACAGCTTCTTTCGCTGCAGGGAATAAACCTTCTTCTTCATATATTCTTTTGACTTCTTCTAGGCTAGTAGCAGGACGTTCTTCAATTTGTTGTTCGCGTTGTATACCTTCAATCGCAGCTTCATCTGGACCAAATGGAGCTTTAATACCTGTAAGAGCTTGAGAACCTAATCGCTTTGCGCCACCTACTAGAGACTCTACGACACCGCCTGTAGGTTCTTCTTGAGGTTGAGGTTGTTGCATTGCTTGATATTGCTGAGATGCAAACTGTAAAACTTGTTCTTCGGTAGCGCCTTCTGGACCTTCTATTTCTAGTATCTTGCCATCAGGAGCTTCTACTTCAAATATAGGCATTTGTACTCCTTATTATTTTACGCTACGTATAGAGAACTGATTATTTATCCCACTACCTGTTCCTATTAATCTAGCTTCTAAAGTTCTAATATTTCTAAGTGATTCTTCACGCTCTAGCGGATCAACAAACGTAGGTAGGGCTGAATACATCTTACCAAGTAAAGTAGCTTCTTTGGAAGAAAAACCATCAAATGCTTGTTTAACTTTACGTTCATCTAATCTCATTTCACCTGTTGTAGCGTCTTTAACATAAAAACTCTTATCTTTAGTAACGAAGCCTCTAAACTTCTCATAATCACCTTCTTTAGCTGCATTAATCTGAGCCACTTTAAGTGATGTTTGATTAGATAGCCTATTTTTATATAAGTCATTAGCTAATTTATCAGCTTCTTGTTTAATCTTAACTGCTTCGCGAACATCGCCTTTCTTATCAGCTTGTTCTGCTAACTTGTTGGCTCTTAATAGTTTATTTAGTTCTTTTTCTTCACGTTGACGTTCTTTAGTATCTTGTATATAACCTTCAAAGCCAATACCTAATCCTTTAGTTATGTTCTCCATAGCATTTTGGCTTGTGCCCGCTGCCGAAGCTAACCCTGCACGAGTCACATTCATCCATATATCAGACTGATCTCTACCACTTAATCTTTCTTTCTCAGCTTCAATATCTTGACGGTCTTGCTTAAAGAAGTCTTCGTTAACACCTGCCTGTTTATATTGTTCTTTTAAATCCTCTAAATAAGAAGATGTAGGTTTAGATTCAGGCATTGTCATGTCTGCCGTATCTACTGTAGGCTCTTCAGGCTTAGTAATATCAGATGTAGGAAGAACAGCACCTTCTGCTTCAGCTTTAGCTTTAGCCTCTTTTTCAGCTTCTTCCATTTCTTTTTTCCTAGCTTCTTCTTCCGCATCTTTAGCTGCAGGGAATAATTTACTTGCACTAGATGGAACTTCTTCAGCTTTTTTCATTCGGTCTCTAAGCGTTTTTTGTTCTATCCAAGCTTGACGTTGTTCAGGAGATAAGGAGGCTAAAAATTCTTCTAATTCAGCACCTTGTAAATCATCACCAATCATACCTAAATCAGTAGACCTAACTCTATCTTGTGGAAGTAAGTAATCTACATTAGGTAAAGTTGACTTATACCCTATAGTGCTATAGTCGATAGGGAATCCTTGCGATCTTTGCCCACTAAAACTAGGTCCGCCAAATAGTCTACTTTGAATTGTGCTACCTACATCTCCACCTTCTTGAAATGAAACAATTCCGCCACCTGCATAGTTTTTACCTATATTTTCAGCAGGTAATCGAGCTAATCCGCCCGCAGCCATTAATTGATCAGGATTTGGTGCAGGAGTATTAATACCTTGAGGTCCTGTTTGTTGCATTAATTGTTGAGCCATATAGGCTTGTTTTTGTTCTTCAGGCACGAACATACTTGCCCCGCCTATTCCTTGAGTAGACTGAGGTCCTCTTGTTACATCTGCAATAACATCTTCGGCAACAGTAGATTGATCCATACCTTGAGCATTTAAAGAGTCTTTAGCTCTTTTTCTAGACATTAAAACTGTTAATGCATAAGTAGCATTAGGGTTATTACCATCCTGCGCATATTGAGCTAATATATTATCGGGTAAAGATTTTAAATCCTCAACTACATCAGTTGGACTAGGGTCCGTAATAGGATTCATATTTTTATCTGCGATTAGTCCTGATATTCCCATAGCCATAATATTATCCTTGTTTACCTAATACATTATATAAACCTAAACCTGCTAAACCTAGACCACCAATTTGAGAAGCTAAACTTGGAGCTGGAGCATAAGCTACCTGAGTAGAGCCTAGTGCACCTGCAGTACCTCGTAAGATGTTTGATTGATATTCAAGAAGCTTACGTTCGTAGTCTTGCGCTTCCATGAACTGTTGGTATGCCAAGTTATTAATTTCTTGTTGTAGGGCTTGTTGTTCACCTGCACTTGCAGCTTGAGCTTTTAGTCTTTCTAGGTTAGCCATTTGTTCTGTAGCACCTAAAGCGCCTGTAGCCTTACCTGTTTCAAGACCTGTTTGTAGTCCTGCTAGACCAATGTCTTTACCTAAACCTGCTTGGAACTGTTGTCCTTGTTGACCTAGTTGTTGTGCCTGAAGACCTGCTTGTTGGTTAGCCTGCTGTGCCTGCAATTGTCTTGCTTGGTCTGCTTGGAACGCTTGTTGAGCTTGTTGGAAAGCTTTTGATCCACCTTCAGCTTGTATTCTATTTAGTAAATCTTGTGTTGCACGATCTTGTTCAGTTTGCATTAATGCTTGTCTAGCACCACCAAAAGTACCTCTTCCAATAGCGCCCATAGATGCGCCTGCTCTTTGAATATCTGCTTGTCTTAAAGCTTCTCGTTTTTGTACATCAACAACAGCTTGAGTGTAAGGGTCCATATATTGTTGAGCAACACCAGGCTGAGTAAATTGACCTGTTTGTACTTGTTGAGCTGTGATAGGAGCTGCTTGATACCCCAATGCTTGATTTAAACCTGTTGCGCCCGCATAACCTGCCTGACTTCCAACTGTACCCAACATACTTTGTGCAGTTTGAAATTGTTCAGGCGTCTGCATACCTGCAACTTGTTCTTGCACAGCTTTCTGACCTTCACTAAAATCTGCGATACGCTCGCCTTCAAATGGTACATATTGTTTAACGCCAGTAACATTACCCGAACTATCTGTTTCATATACTGATTTACCTGATTGTTTTAAAAGCTCTTGGTAAAATGGTTTAGCGTAATCAGGCAAGTTAGTTGTAGTAGATGTAGTATTACCACCTCCTCCTGATGAACCTCCTCCACTATAAAATGTAAACGCTTCTGGGTTTAAGCCAACCAATGTTTTAAATATTTTAATTAAGCTAATCATAATTTTTTCTCTACCATAATATATCGATTTTCTGTTCCAAATGCCTTTCTATAAAGTCTAGCACCTGATTCAAAAGTTGCTGCTCTAAATTTAGTTGCACCGTTACTTTTACACCAATCTATAAATTGATCCCACACTGCTTTATTTGCTACCATTTTACCACCAAAAGTTGTTGCAAAAGCTATACGGTCATTAGGCATATTTATAAATTCTATAGTTACAGCACCTTGTATTACCTTATTTTCATCTACTCCTACAAGTAAATGTTGATTACCTTGCACTAAAAAAACCTTTAACTGCTCTACATTGTATTCACCTGCAGACCTAACTAATCCTCTTTCTAAATGCTTTTTAGTGTCTTCCCAAACTATGTGTATATGTTCAGGGTTTACATACATTACCTGTATCAAATGGGTAAATACCTTTCTGCGTTTGTGTCATTCGCGTATTGTTTTTTATCGCCCATAGTTTTATTTCTTAATGCTTGAATTTTATCAATCATATTATATAACTTTTTAGCCCCTGCGTCTGATGAACCATTACCTAATTCAGATACAATTCTTGCTGGAATTATAAACTCACCGTCAGACAATGCAGCTTGTTGTTCACCTTCAATCATAGCAGGGATATCATCACTTACGCCGTCGCCATCCCCATTTAACATTTTACCATCGTCTGGAGTTAATGCACTAATTCCACCTTCAGCATATCTAACTCTACCACCTTTAGCCATAGGTTCTTGCTTACCTGTGTTTAGGTTCAGAGCTGTATTATTAGATGGTGATGACGGTAGATTATTATTTAGACCAAAAGTATTTTGTGCGACATATCCCGCAGCTGCAATCGGGTTTCCAAAAATTAGTCTTCCGTTATCTAAAACAGTTGGAGTAGTGTCAACTGTTCTAAACATATCTACTATATCTCCAAATATTAACTTACCATCTTTTTGTATTACATTGCCTTGAGCTTTAGATAAATCATAATCAGTCTTTCCTATTGTAGTAATTCCACCATCTGCATAACCTTTTACTTTACCACCTTTAGCCATTTTTTCTTCTTCTAGTGTACCTAGTGACTGAGATTCAGATGGAGCATTTTGCATATTAGATACGAGACTACTTGCTACAGGAGCTGCCGCCGCAATAATATTTCCTATGCCTGAGGGACCAACAGCTTGTCCAAAGTTAGGTGAACCAAATTGACTGGGGTTATAGGCTCCATACTTATCTTGCGAATCCCACAAAGCTGAATATTCTTTTTCAAATTCTATGTCGCTAAGAGTTCCTTGTGGATCAGGATTAAACTTTCCTGCAACATTTATATTACCCATAACAGGGTTTCTTACTAAACCTCTCCCTATCTGAAAACTATAATCAGGAACTACTCCATAGTCAGCTGATGTTTCTCCGCCTTCTGCATAGCCTTTTACTCTACCACCTTTAGCAAGAGCTCCTATAGGAAAATTTGATCTAGGAGGCATTACATTTAAAAAATCTCCAAGTGTTTTTATATTATCAAATGAGCCAGGGTTACCTATAGGCATACCTGGGTTAATTGGCATTGTATCTAAAAAACCTCCAAGTGTTTGTATATTGTTGCGCTGGCCAATATCACCTACCATACTTATTTTTGCATCACGAATATCGCCATAACCCTTAGAAGGATTTAATTGTTCTTGTTCCCCTGTATTTAGATTTAGTGCTGTTTCTCCACCTTCTGCATAGCCTTTTACTCTACCACCTTTAGCCATTTGTTCTTCACCTCCAGCAGATTGATTATCAGTTAAGCTTAATTCTGACATAGGCTGAGGTTGTGCAAGAGGTTGAGTTATAGGTTGAGTTATAGGCTGTCCTATAGGTTGAGCTATTTCTTGTCCTTGCATCTGAGCTCCATATAACGCATAAATTTCTTCAGGAGTCATGTTTGCTAGTTCTTGCTGTTGTTCAGGAGTCAACTGACTTATATTATTTTCTATAGCAGCTTTATTTATTTCTGCGGTTGGAGTATTTATATTTAAGCTACTTAAACCTTGAGAACCTACTGGAGATGCTACAATTGGAGTATTCATACCATAAGAATTTTGCATCGCTGTAGTGCCACCTGCCTGATAGCGTTTTACAGATCCGCCTTTAGCTAGTAACTGTAGTCCAGTAGGTTGACTTAAATTTAATGTTGCATAAGGGTCATATACATCCGCTGCACCCATTTGTGGTAAGTTATCATATTGATATTTTCCATAGGCTTCCACACCTGCACCTGCAAACGGCATTGCTGTTTTAAGCATTCCATAAGTTTCATTACCAGGTTTAACTAAATTACCTAAATTATCATATTCAGCACCGCCCATACGACCAAAGAATTCACCTCGTTTTGTTGAGTCAGTGAATACACTCTTAGTGCCTTCAGCTAGTTTACCGAATTGATTTTGAGCATATTCAAACCCTGATTGAAAAGGTGTTTTAGGTTGAGGAGCATTTAAAGCGTCTATATTTGTTTGAGGCGCAACATTAGATTGACCTAATTTTTCAGGAGTTAAAGCGTAATCAAACCCTGCAGGTCTATCAGGAACATTTACTTGTCCCATTCTAGCGCCTAACGTTGTATCTATATTAGGTCCTTGAGCTAGTGTAGAAGGTGTTGCTCCTCCCATAAAACCTTGAGTGCCTGGAGCAGTCATGATTTCGCCTGTTGTCATATTAATACCTGCAGGCACTGCATTTCCTTGAGCTGTTGTAGATGCAATGTTTCCTATACGCTCTCCCGTAGTCATGTTGATACCTTGAGTCGTATTAACACCTGCATTACTTAATGCTCCACCTGCTGTAGTTGCTGTCGGGGCAGTAGCAACTAAGTTAGCGCCTATATTAGCACCACCATAACCACCAAGGGCTCCCATACCAATACTTAGAGGATCACGCTTACCTTGTAAATATGATGTTAAACCTCCCGCAAAGGCCCCACCTGCTGGACCAAAAAATGCACCTGCACCAAGACCTGCTATTGTAGGAGCTAAAGACCCAATAAAGTCACCTAAGAATGCTTCAGGTAATCCTGTTTTAGGGTTAATAGTGATATCACCACCGTTTGCTCTTGAGATAGCTGTGAGTTGATTAACTTCTTCAGGACGCATATGCATTAAAGTTGTATCGCCGTACCGACCTAAAGAAGCTATGCCTTGTGCTTGTTTTTTATTATCCATAATTCAGCCTATAATATAAGTTGTATAATACCATTAAATATGTTACGTATAAAGCTTTAATCCCTACTTACATAGACTATTGAGCCCGTAGCAGATGGCGTTGCAGGTGATACATAGGGCGATGTAGTCGCTGCTTCATACCATAAATAAACTCCTTCTGCTACTCCAGTCTCAAAAGCTTTTTCAGTAGCCCAATATAATGCAAAACTTTGTCCAGCTTGAATACTAAATGTAATAGAAGAGTATGCTAATTTTAAAAATGGTACACCTGCCGACTTTCGAGCCTGTAAAGTAAAGTCCATTGTTGATCTAGGAACAGCTACATCGTCTACTTCTAGCCATATCCTAGTATCATGCAAATCATTATCCGTATTAGCTAATTGTAATGCAAAATCAATCTTGTATGTACCTGAAAATTGAGCAGTTGCCGTACTATTAGCATTTAAAGTAAACCCAGAACCTGCTTCTAATGTATCCCATAAAACTTTAGTAGGGGTATTATCTCCCGTAGCATACTGATCATCGTTATGCGACGCTGCAATATGAGGAAAACTTAAATTAGCTCCGCCGTTAGCATTTAAAAGGTTTTGGCTTAATGTATCTACTTGGTTAAAATAAAGTCGTAATTGGTTTCTAAACTGATCTTCGTTACTATTATTATATTCTCTATCAGATATAACTAAGTTAGGAGCCTTTGTAGTTCTAACGATAGCCATTAACTTCTCTTACCATCTAATCTAGCATCTACTCTTGGCATACCTAACTGCCACTGTGTTCCTATAGTGTTAGAAGCTATTTTAAAATTCATTTGTCTACCACGAGCTCTAATAAATACTTGGTTAGTGTATTCATCAACCGTTGCAGTTGCAGTAACTATGTCTTTAGTATTACTTGTACCCTCTACGCTTGATGTGGCAGGAGTAGCTCCTGGAAAGTTTCTAACCCCAACAGTCATGGTAACTTCAGGTACAATAGGCTCACCCGTTTGTGAATCAGTTGTATCAGATGAAATAAAGGATACATCAGGTATGATTTTTTTCAATAACATAAATTTATCACCATCTTCTATATCAATATCTGATGATTCTATGTAAGCATTTAGTGGTTGAGGTGTAGCTCCGTTTGGTTGCCCATCATCATTTCCATTTTCATGTAGATATAAGTACCCATCATATGCGCCGGTTGGATAGTCAACTACAGTAGCATCTACCCATGCGGTTCTTTCTAATGACCCATAATACCAAATTTGTTCTTGGTGATTATAGATAACATAGCTATCAATCTCATTAGACTGCGCAGAACAATAGAACCATATAACTTCATTAAATTCGTTATTACTTCCTGCAAAGAATAAATCAGATTGTTCAGTATTAATGTTACTAAATATATGTCGTTTTAATGTACAAGGTAAAGTATCAACTCGACCTGAGTATTGGAAGAACTTATCATTACCCATCCAATAAACAATGTTGTTTGCTTCAGCAACAGAATTAGGACCCATAATATTAATATTAGACGAAATTTCTTGTAGACCAAATACTTCTTGCGTACCTAAAAACTGAATAGAAGTTAAAGAAAAATCAGTCCAAACTAGCGTTTCTTGTCGAGTACGGAAGGCTGTAATAATTTCAGACCCTGTTTTAAGTCTTAAGAATCCTGCAGTGTTAGTAGCAGTAGGTTGCCAATTCTCTGGCTCAGGACCTATATCTGTGTCAACATTAGCCCACCTAATTAGTAGAGCATCAAAGTCACCTAAATAAGTTGGAGCATTAGAAGCATCATATGCAGTGCACCCGAAAGCAAACAAATGTCCTGTAGGAGCAAACAATACTTTAGTCACTTGTTCTGGTACAGCAACTGCGCCTGATATATCTTTTAAGTAAACAGCTCTATTACTCAAAGCACTGTTGTATTCCCAATAAAATATGTCTCCATTTAAGTAGTTAAATATTAAATCATTATTAAATTTGTCTTGGAAATATAGTCTAGGTCTAATAAATATAGGCTGATTAGAACCTGAACCCCATGTAAGTCTAGACCAAACATCTGTACCCCAACCATATCCTGCAGTAGATCTAGCAGCGCCTGTATTAATTTCAAACTCTACATCAATAGAAGACCCACCACCCGTAGCATCTGAGGTTGCAGCTGATGCAACTGTAATAGCCACTTGGCTATCATCAACACGAGTAACAATATGGTCACCATTTATTTCAGCAGCTAATATACCCCCTACATCGGTAGCGCCACTAATATATATCTCATCTCCAGTTAGTGCACCATGCCCAACAATGTTTATTAGTACGGTAGTGCTACCATTTATTGTCTCTATACAGTCGTCTGTTGTAGGAGTAGTGAAAGAAGCTCTAATAGGAGTTACATCGTGTAACGTCGTGCCTGCAGCCATATAAAACTTAGTGTTAGTGCCTACGCCATATAATAAAGCCCCTGTATTAGTGCTATAAGAATATAAGCTTCTAGCCGACCCATCATATTGGTCAAAAGTTTGTACTACCCACCCACCTATTTTTTCAGGAAAACCTTGTCTAAATCTAATTTTATCGCAAGAATACCAACCGCCTTCACTAGAATAGTTAGTTACGTCTTTGTTAATTCCTGGTTTAAATATTAATTTTGTTAGTGCCATATTAAGCTCCTGACATAAACATCGCATGCTCTGCGAGTCGACGTCTTACTAATCCTTGTAGTATTCTACCACCTGCCCTTCTATACATTAAAAGAACTTCTCCAGCACGCGTTTTATCACCACGGAGAAATGCCGACCGAACTGTCGATCTTTGAAATGTCCCCAAACCAAGATTAAAGCTAAAGCTGACAAGAGCATCAAACTCAGCTTGTGTTGGTTGCAGAGAACCCAGCAGACGAAGTACGCCACGCTCGAATCGCTGTATATCATATCGTAAAAGATCATCTACTTCTTCCTTTGTCCAAACTCTATTATCTTCAGGTTTTAATTTATATTCTTTTCTATCAGCTAAGTTCATCGCTAGTTGTTTGGGATACAGTGCGTGACCACAACCTATCGTCCATACATTTCCGCTACACATATAGGGCTTATACCGAACCCCCTCAAAATGCTTTATGAGGTGTATACCTGTAGCTGATGTTTTCATTATCGATGTCTATCCCAATGCCTAGAACCAAACCAAAACCCTATAATACTTGCAAATATTGCCATTTCTTCTTGTGAAAATATAATATCTAATGCAGTTACAAAATCTACGCCTGATCGTATTGCCCAAATTAAACCTACTACGTCGATAAATAATACAATAAAAACAAAAATATAGGTGATAACGGGGCGAACACTAGCACGGAGATTAATAACCCAAGGAGACGCATCTTTCGCCATTTTTTCATCGTGCTTATACATCGCCACTCTCTCTTGTGCGTAGGTTTCCATCTCCACTTGGTCTGTTCTAAACTCTTCAATTCTTTCTTGTGAAGCAAAGCCTGCCTTAGCCATTTCCATAGCTCTTTCCATTTCCAATCTTGCCATTGTTTGTTCATGTTTTTGGTCTGATCTATTTTTAAAATAATCTAAAACGCTTGGTAAACCCGATGTAGCAAATCCTAAGATACTAGATAAAATACTTAACATTAAAACTCCTTATTTAATTAAAACAGCAAAAGTATATTCAGCTACGAGTATCCCAAAAATAACTCCTAAGCTAACACAAAAATACCAATACCAATCTTTCATATTATGCTGCTGTTCCAAAGTTAAAGCCTTCAGGTTGATCCGTTGTTAATGTTGCAGGGAAAACTCTATCTTGTCCATATATTAAACGAACTCCACCTTGTGAACCTGGTCCTGCAGAAGAACTATCATGTCCTCCACCGCCACCGCCATAACTATTACCAAAACCGCCGTTCCACGCAACGCCTGAACCTGTACCTGCTCCAGTAGCTACAAACCCTGAATAAATAGAACTATCAGGAGCTCCGATAAGAGTCCAATTACTATCACCAGTAGTTAAAACACTAGCGTATTTATTAGCAGTTAGTCCTGTAATTGCCGTACTACCCGTTGAGTCATGTGTACCCCCACGCCATCCTCCAATACCGTCTCCATAAGAACCTACAGAAACTGAAGATGCAGTCACAGATGTGCTTATAGTGTAAGTTCCTACTCCACCCGTACCTGTACCTAATGCAGTGATATAGGTTCCTAAAGGAATTGCTCCGCCTGAACCCGCAACGGTTCTATTAGCACCGTTACCATAATTTCTAGCGACTGAGTCATCAAATATATAACTTCCTACTTTTAAGTTACCTACAGAAGTTACAGAAGTTACGGTCATGGTAGTACCAGAAAAATCAGCTTCTACAATATTACTAGAGCCTCCCATACCACCACCTGTATATGAGGACGTTGGGTTTGCTCCTGAACTTCCTTCTCCGTATAAACCTACACCACCACCGCCACCGCCACGAAAATTAGAAGCTGAACCATTAGCACCACAACCCCCTGAATTACTGCCTCCATCACCATCATATCCAGCAGCGCCACCCCCACTACCTGCAGTAGACGCATCAGTATTTCTTGTAGATCTTCCAAAAGCGCCACCATCACCAATGAATACTCCGCCCATACAAGTTCTAGATGGAGCCCAATCTCCTCCACTTGATCCATCTCCTGAATCACCACCACCACCTCGTACAACTGTACTTCCCTTCCATGTATATACTTGGAAAGTATAAGGCCCTAAAGTTGTACTTGCTGTAGCAGTAGGTTCTACAGTGCCTGTTCCAGGGTCTGCTACTTTATTCCCTGCAGTAGAAGCATTAAAGGTGGTCCCTGGGTTACTATCAGCTGCGCCAAACTGAGTGAAGTCTGTAGTACCCGTTGATACAATTGTATACTGTACATCATTATTAGGTGCTTTCTGTATAAGTTTAGCAGGATAATGTACATTAAAAGTAAAGGTTGATGATGAAGGCGTAGATAAAACTGTAAACTCACCATTTATAATTTTATATGGAGACTCAATTGTTACCGTATCTCCCGCTGTTAAATCATGGTCTCCTGTTCTTGCTACAGTGGCTACATTATTGTTTATAGTTACCGTTGCATTTCCAGTTTTAGGGGCCAAGTCAGATATAATAAAATGGCTTCCTATACCATCATTATAAGGATTATTTGTCCCCGTACGAGCTCCACCCCTACCAACGAGTACATAATAAGTTTCACCAGGGGTTACAGTAAGGTTATTTTTATAACCAAGACCTCCTCCACCTCCGCCAGGACCTCCAGCACCCCCACCTGCTCCTCCTCCGCCAGCCCCTACACAAACAATAGATATGCTTGTTACATCAGATGGGCAAGTCCAAGTATTTAGACCTGTTTCTGTAAATAACTCCTGACCATAATAAGTATAAAAACGATTATAAAAGTCAGAAAAAGCTATAGTCCCTGAAGCCTTATCTCCTAAACCTCTAACATTAGTATCATTCATACTAATTGCTGCCGTAGCTGAATTTCTTAGTTCAACATTAGCCTGATTTAACGACACTTGTCCTGATGCGGGCATTGTCATAATTATTTACCTTTTAATTGTTCTATTTCTGCTTTTAATTCTTTTATCGCTGCGAATGCAAGAGAGACTAATTTAGGATAGTCAACTGCTAGTGAACCGTCTTCTCTTTCTCTTACAGCTTCTGGAAGCACTGCTTTAACATCTTGTGCAATAACACCTATATCATGTTTTTGAACAAAGTAGCCGTCTTCACCACCGTGATCTTTAATATAGTCAGCAGTCCAATCAAAGGTTTTACCACCAATATGGTTTACTTTATCAAGAGCATTATCTATATCTTTTACATTTTCTTTAAACTTAATATCAGATGAGTAATATGCAGTGATATTATTAGTAGCTCTAATTTCACCTGTTGTTCCTGATGCAGCTGTACCTACACCAAAAGAATCAAACTGAACGTCGCTTGCTGTACCTAAACCTAAACTTGTTCTTGCAGTAGCTCCTGACTCAACTACCCAATTAGCGCCGTCACCTACAATAAAGTTACCATCAGTTAAAGCTAGTCCAGATATATCTTGTAAGCCAGCATCATAGGCTTGTACATCTGTACCTATTGTTAAACCTAAACTTGTTCTTACAGTTGCGCCTGATTCTGCAACCCAATTAGCTCCATCGCCTACAATAAAGTTACCATCAGTAACTGTTAGCCCTGCTATATCTTGTAAGCCTGCATCATAGGCTTGTACATCTGTACCTATTGTTAAACCTAAATTATCTCTAGCGTCTGAAGCATTTGCAGCTCCTGTACCTCCTGAAGATAAATTAACGGGCGCAGTAAGGTTTATATTAGTAATAGCATTAACAACATTAGTCCCATCTACAAATACTAAAAAAGCTTCTCCACTAGGTATATTTATCCCTGTACCGGCCGCAGTTTTTACTGTTACAGTATCAGCTAAATTATTATTGATGACATATAATTTTTCAATTGTAGGTACTGTTAAGGTTCTTGCCCCACCAGAAGTACCTGTTAAATTTAGTCTTAGATTACGTGCAGCTTGAGAAGCATTAGTATTAGTTAATGTTAGCGTTACATCTGATCCAGTAAACGCTACGTCTGCTGAACCTGAAATAGCCTCTTCAACTGCTGTTCCTAAGTTAATATTGGTGGTAGCTCCCCAAACACCTGATTGTTCACCAGTGCCGATAAGCTCAAATTTTAAATCTGAATATGTACTTGCCATAATAAATCCTTATTTTTTATTATTTTATCTTGTTTTGCCCGACATTGGAATGCTTGTAACGTAGATACCGATATGCTTTTTCTCATTCCAAGCTTCACCACAATCAGAACAGATTCCAGATTTGTATTCCTCTGCGTCAACTGACATACCACAATGAGAACACTCAAGCCCTACTTCGTATGCACACTCAACTGCCCCGTCCTCTTTTTTCTTTGCTTCAACTTTTATCATGCTGCTATCTCCGTCCATTCTGTTGTTTGTTCATCATTTACATCTGTCCACCCCGGTGATTGTGTATCTGTTATATCAGTCCAATCAGCTGTTTGGTTATCGTCCACTTCACCCCATACTAACACCTTGTTTACAATGCCTGTAGCACTCACTCCTAATGGGGTCACACCTGCTTTAGCAATTATTATAACGTTGCCTACTTGAGTGAACCCTGCTACGGTAGTTACATCAGCATCCGCATTGGCTTTAGCTTCAGCTATTCCTAATTGTGTAGTACCTACATTACCAACTACATTAACTACAGCTTTTGCATCAAATGTAACTGTGCCAGTCTCGCCTGTAGCTTCGACACCGTTTGGTAATACATCTGCTTTAGCTTCAACTACTTCTTCACCAAGTTGAGTAGTACCAACATTGCCTGTTACATTAACTGTGGCTTTAGATACTGTTGTTACAGTGCCTGTTTCACCTGTAGCTTCATTACCTGTTACATTAACAACTGCTTTAGCATCTACTACTTCTTCGCCAAGCTGAGTAGTACCTTGAACACCAACCGCATTAACTACAGCTTTAGATACTGTTGTTACATCACCTGTTTCACCTGTAGCCTCATTACCTGTAACAATAGCATCTGCGTTAGCTGCGACTACTACGGTACCTATTTGACCTGTAGCATCATTTCTTATCGCATCAATTACAGCTGTAGCAACTAAAGTAATGTCGCCAAGTTCAGTAGTACCTTGAACACCAACAACATCAATATAATTGTTAGATTCAGCTACAACATTACCTGTTTGCCCTGTAGCTTCAACCCCAGTAATCTCTACGGCTACATTAACTGCTTCGGTAATTAACTCCGAAGAAAAGGGTACTTCACTAAATGGGCTAAATCCAAACATATTATTCCGTTGTTTCTCCTAGCTCTTGTATCCATTGTGTAGTTTCTTCATCCCAATTATATGCTAAACCATCGTTTGGGTATGGAGTGGGTGGTTCCCACAAACAAGTTTCTTCATTAAGTATCCAAGACTCATAAGGTTTTGGGGGTATAAAAGCATCTCTAGTAGGATCATAATAACAACCCACACCAGCATAGTTTTTTCTTAAAGGTCTTCCTTCTGGGTGTTGTCCGCCTTTAGTATTATAACTAGTTTGAATCCATTTTGATGGATCGCCAACAGCACCAGAATCTATAAATTCTTGTTCAGCTACAATCACTTGTGTAACTATATTATCTTCATTTAATTTAGCAAAATGCGCCATTTAATTTCCTTTATATATAACGAATAATGACTATACCAGAGCCACCAGAACCGCCATTGCCTGTGCCAGAACCACTAGCAGAACCACCGCCGCCGCCAGACCCTGTGTTTGCACTTGCACTACCACCTGAAGATGTACCTTGTGCTCCGTTACCTGCACTAGCACCGCCGCCAACTCCTGGTGCTCCACTTGGACGAGCACCGCCTCCTCCACCAGAATGAGCTACACCAAATGTAGTCGTTGATGTTCCTCCAGTACCTCCACCAGTTGTAGAACCATTTGTAGCAGATCCACCTGCACCTCCTCCTCCACCGCCACCATATAAACCAGTTGTACCACCAACTGCACCAGCACCTCCGCTAGTACCCTGTCCTGATGTGCCAGATGCTATAGTTCCATTATTTCTACCAGAGCCTCCACCAGAACCTCCTGATACACCAGCACCTGCACCTCCTGATCCACCGCCACCTCCGCCTAAAGCAGTTAAGCTAAATGCAGTTGAATCATTTCCTTTATGTAAAGTACCATCTTGAGCTATACCATCGTGTAAGTTACCAGCTCCTCCAGCCCCAATAACTACTGAATAACTTCCTACTCCAGCAGATATACTACCTGTTATATAACCACCAGCACCACCACCTCCACCAGCTCGAGGAGTATTAATCGATTTACCACCACCACCGCCTCCTGCAACTATTAGATATTCAACTTCTTTTTCACCAGAAATTACTTCAAATGTGTCCGATGAAGTGAATGTATGAACTGTATAATCTCCGTCTGTAGTAATTGTACCACCAGTAGCCACAAGAAAATTAGAAAACTGCGTTGTTGAACGTAGATCCCATATACCTTCTGCTGTAGTATAGCTAAAGTTTTCAACATCTGATGGTGCTGGCTTACCTATATAATTTCCAAATCTTGACATATTAGCTACCTCTATGTTGCATAACGAATAATGATTATACCAGACCCACCTGCTCCACCATTTGGTCCTACAATTGCTCCATCATTTCTAGCACCGCCTCCACCGCCACCAGTGTTTATTGTGCCTGATGATGCAGAGTCATTGTTAGCAGATCCATCTCCACCACCACCAGATCCTCCTGTTCCAGCCACATCGGTAGAATCAACAGCACCGCCACCGCCACCGCCAGCATAAGTAACTCCATTAAGCCAAGCTTCTCCAGCACCACCATCTCCGCCTTTTGTATCTTGTGTATTTTGCCCAGCTGTGGACGCACCTCCTCCTCCACCGCCTCCCCATCTACGAGCTGTTGAATATACTGCAGAACCGCCGTTATTCCCTGCATCGTCCGTAACTCCAGTATTTGTAGAAGGTTGAGTTGCCGTTCCACCAGTGTATGTTCCAGAAGTTGGTAGACATGCTCCTCCGCCTGAACCGCCGTTTCCTCCGTTAACTTGACTGGAATTAAAAGAACCGCCTATACCTCCACCTTCGGCAGTTTTTGAAAACACTGTACTATTTGATCCAGCCGTTGGAATAGTTGGAGCATTTGCTCCTAAAGCACCAGCACCGCCGCCGCCGACTACAACAGAATAACTACTAACAGAGGCTGTTATGCTCCCTGCAACATATCCACCAGCACCGCCACCGCCGCCATGTCGAGAACCACCGCCGCCTCCACCAGCAACGACAAGGTATTCAACTTCTTTTGACCCTGCAGTTACCTCAAATGTACCAGACGAAGTAAATGTGTGATATGTATATCCACCATCGATAGTGATTGTTCCACCAGTAGCACTAAATCCTGCTGAATCATAAACAGCATCTAATGACCATATACCTGACTTACTTCCTGCTGACCCTAAGTCTAGCGTCACACCAATCATTCCACCATTGTCATATATACTTTGCATTGATTAGCTAATTTCCTCGTAAGAAACAACTCCTTGAAGATCGCCAGTTGCACTAGCAAGCAACCGAATACTATCGTTTTCTTCAAGATATAATGCTGTTTCTTTTGAGACAACAACTAAAGATGCGTCAGGAGGAACTGTAATTGTAGATGCTAATTTAAACGATGTTGCTTGGTTCTTAAATACATCAACTGTAATATCAGCAGCATTTGTTCCATCGACATTTGAAATTACTAATGAATTAATTTTGAATACTTTACCACTAGATGCAGGGTTATCTACAATGTCTGTAGCTGATGTAGTTACAGCTAATCCAGCGGTTTTTCCTATAATGGTTGTTACGTTTACTATGTTAGGTGCAGCCATAATTTATTTCCTTTTAATTATCCAAATACTATCGCCATAGCAATAGCCTTACCTGTTGAAATTCCTGCTTCTCCCCATGATGGAGGTGCATTGCCATTAGATATTAATGCTTGACCTGATGTTCCATAGGCAGTTCCAGATGAACCAAACGATACACCACCGTTAGGTGTAATTGACATTCTTATTTCTGTAATACTAGCAGGGTCAAATATACCAACTGTTGATGCTGTTGCAAAAGATAAATTTCCTAAATTACCTCCTGCATCTTCCATGCCTATAAAACCTATATAAGAAGTTCCACTGTTTTGAAATGCTATCCCTCTACTTGATAGATTATCAGAAGTTTGTAATGTGAGTAAGTCTCTACCAGTCCCATATATTTTTTGGTTAGCAGTAAATGTATTAGCTACATCGTTCTTGGTAGTATCAGCATCGTATGCTTGAACAGTTGTACCTATGCTACTGTCTTTAAGTACATTTGAAGGTGTTATAATATTTGATAATAATGCCATTTTTTATTCCTTATTTAACTATTTAACTCCATACTGCAACAGCCATAGTTGTTCCTTGACTACCCGCTGTATCTCCAACTGATTGTATTGTATGGGTCTGTGTTGTTGATGTATTTAAAGAAGCTCCTGTTTGTCCTGTCAACCCTCCGCCAATTTGATTATCATAATCTTCAGTAACTCCTGACCAAGTATGAGTATATATATCTCCAGATGTTCGAACAGCAATTATAGCAGAACCACTACCAATTGATGAAGTAGTAATGCTTAATGTTGTTGCATTTGGACCTTGCACTGCATTATTATATACGGGTGTTGCTGACGTATAGTTTTCAATAGTATATACACCAATTCCACAACGGAGTGGAGATGTTCCATAATTAACAACGACTGATGTTGTAGATGATCCGATAATCGCATACCAAATTGAACTGCCAGTTGCTGAAGATTGGTTTTGGTAAAATGCTGCGGCTTGTACAGCAGAAACTCCGCCTATTGTTACACTAGAAACCGTATTAACTCCACTAAGTTCACTACTAATAGTAATAGCAACTAGACCAGGAGGAATAGATGCGGTAGTAAAATTGTAAATTGTTTGGCTTGCAGCTATACCATATGAGTTTATGAATGTTGATGTAGCATTACTACCGCCTTGTTGTGCCTGACCTAAAAACATTAGCTGTATCCCACTCATGATACATTACCTGATATAGCACACACAGTGCCACTAATAAATAATATGGTTGCCAAGCCTCTTGTTGCCAAAGTAACCGATGCTTTATCTGTATCTGTTCCAGCGATATATGCTGTAGTAATTGAACAAGTTATAGTAACATTACCTGTGGTATTATTAAATATAGTAATTGCATCACCTTCAGAAAAAGTAGCATTAGGAATAGTAATAGAACCTCCAGTTCCTACTTGAACATACTTACCTACATCTCCTGTTGCTAAAGTATAAGAACTTGTTTTAGTACCTACCGCAGGGATATTTGGGTACCCAACAGTAGAACCAATGTCTGTATCAACTAATACATTAGAACCGCCATTCTGAAGAGTGCCTGTAAAGTTAGCAGTTGTATCATCATACTTTGCAGTATCAGCATCGTAAGCCTGAACAGTAGAACCAATATCGGAAGTAGTTAAAAAATCCGTTGTATTTGTAGATGAAGCTGCTAGAGCATAAACTTCCCAAGTAGAGCCATCATATACGAACTGGATACTAACGCCTTCTAAATCACATACTAAATCTTCGGCTGTGCCATCTATAGTAGAACCATTTCTACCCACTGTTAAGTTATTGGTAGACCAATCAGCACCGTCAGCTATGACTACTTGATCGCCTGTTGAAGGAGAGGCTGGAAGAGTTACTGTAAATGCTCCGCCTGATGTGTTTGCTATAACTCCTTCATTAGCAGAGGCTGTGTAGTTAGCTGTTTTTACAACATAAGTTATTCCGTCAGCAGGGTCTGTCCATGTTGGAGTCGCATTTCCGTTTGATGTTAATACTTGACCTGATGTTCCGTATGCTGTGCCTGATGAACCAAAAGATATACCACCAGAACCTGTAATACGCATGCGTTCTGTACTTACATTTCTATCTCTAAATGTTAAATATCCTCCGCCAGGAGTGCCATCACCCCAAATAAGAGAACCATTTGTATCAGTTAATTTTAAAGCTGCTATATTAGAAGTACCAAGATTGGAAACAGTTAATCCAACATCAACATCTAATTGTGGGTTAGCAGTATTATTTGAATAAACTACGCTTAAAGGAGAACTTGGACTACTCGTACCAATACCTACATTACCACCAGCGGCTATTCTCATTCTTTCGGTGCTGTCACTTTGTGTAAATGTTATAGGGTCATCTCCAGCTACAGCAAACCCTAATTGTCCACCTGTGGTAGTCTTGTATAAAGCCCTTGCCGCTTCATTTCCATTTATTCTAAACCCATTTAAATAAGAATACCCTACTACATATAAACCCCAAGGTTCACTTCCACTCCATGTGCCATTTTGTTTAAAATATGCAATTGCATCTGGTTCAGTTCCTGCTCCAGTTGTTGTTCCCTCAACATGAAGAATTGAGCTAGGACTACTCGTACCAATACCTACTTTATTATTAGTAGAGTCTACATACAGTGTATTCGTATCTACAGTGAGGTTACCATTAATCGTTTGGTTAGCAGTGAATGTATTAGCAGTATTTGTATAAGCACCATTAGTTACAGTTGCAGCGTTACCTGCTAATGACGCTGTAATTATTCCTGCATTAAAGTTACCTGATCCATCACGAGCTACGATACTAGAAGAAACATTACTGCTTGTAGCATTAGACGTCACAGTAAATGTACTTGCTCCAGCTTGGTCAGCAGTGAATGTAGCTGAACCACTTAGCCCTGTACCTGATGTTGTTAAAGATAGAGTGCCATTATTTGGCGAGGGGACATCATCCCAATTACTATTAGTGCCGTCTGTTGTTAAATATTTCCCACTATTACCTGTCATTGACGGTAGCACTTTGCCATCATCTAATGAAGTTATCCATGAAGGGTTAGCATAAGAACCT
>Ga0222719_10000599_pt1 | contig 35686 bp, 34 predicted proteins | sample C33_34DmetaG_FD_165039 | JGI IMG/M metagenome (GOLD analysis project Ga0222719, IMG submission 165039) | Estuarine water microbial communities from San Francisco Bay, California, United States - C33_34D | ecosystem: Environmental > Aquatic > Marine > Unclassified | place: USA: California... | reverse complement strand
TGTTCGCCATCATTTAATTTTTTTTAATACAATTGGTCGCTACGTAATTTTAAAAATCTTTGGGTCGCAAAAAATGTACTAACCCAACTGATAATCATGCCAAAAAGAAGTATACCCAAACCAACGATAATCAATTCAATCGGTTGTTCGAACAACTCTAATTCGGGCACATATTTTTCTAAATAAAATAAGGCTATAGCCAAACCAGCCACAGCTAAAATAGAGCCAATAAGTCCTAGCTTAACACTGTGTGCTATAAACGGTTTTCTAATGAAACTTTTCGTAGCTCCAACCATTTGCATGGTTTTAATGATGAATCGTTTTGAGTATATGGACAAACGAATGGAGCTATTAATCAATAAAAAAGCGATAATGGAAAAAATAGCACAGATGACCAAAATCCAAAAACTGAGGCGTTTAACATTACTGGCCATCAAATGGACTAAATCACGATCATAACGCACGTCAGAAATAAAAGGTTTTTGGAGTTGTATTTGAGACAAGCTATCTAAAAATTGCTCTGTGACAAAATCGGCTTTTAGATTAATGTCTACAACATCCTCCAATGGATTGTAGCCTACATCATCGAGAAAATCTGCGCCGTATTCCTCTTGCATCATACTTGCAGCGTCTTCTTTTGAAATAAATTTGACAGACTTCACTTCCGGGGTCAATTTAAAAGCCTTTTGCAATTGGGTAATATCGGCTGCTTTGGCTGTTTCGTTAAAATAGACACTTAGAACCACCTGCTCCTTAAATTTGTTCGATATGGCTTTGGTGTTTAGAACAAGTAGTCCAAGCGCACCCAATAAAAATAATACTAAGGAAATACTTAAAACAACTGAAAAATAGGAGCTCATCAATCGCCTATTTTGGAATCTTTCGAAGGGGGTTTGCATAGTCATTTAAAAGCATAAAGATATAAAAGTTCAGTCAATGCGCTAGGACTTTTCAAGTGTGGCAATATATCTTACTTTTGTGGAGCAAATTTTTTTGTTTATGCGATACGATTTTAAGGCCATTGAGGCCAAATGGCAAAAATATTGGGCCGAAGCTCAAACTTATAAAGCCGAAATGCCTTCGAAAAAGCCCAAGTACTTTGTTTTGGATATGTTTCCCTATCCTAGTGGCGCAGGATTGCATGTAGGCCATCCGCTTGGCTATATTGCCTCCGACATCTATGCGCGTTACAAGCGACTTCGTGGATTTAATGTCTTACATCCTCAAGGCTATGATAGTTTTGGACTGCCAGCAGAACAGTACGCCATCGAGACAGGTCAGCATCCCGCCACCACAACTGATCAAAATATACAGAGGTACAGACAGCAACTCGATCGGTTAGGATTTTCTTTCGATTGGTCGTGTGAAGTAAAAACAAGCGACCCGAGTTATTTCAAATGGACTCAGTGGATTTTTCTAAAACTTTTTGACTCTTGGTATGATAAGGAACACGACAAGGCGCGACCAGTTAGCGAACTTATAGAAGTTTTTCGAACTCAAGGAAATGCCGCTCTTTCTGCAGCCTGTGATGAAAAGACTCCTGTTTTTAAGGCTCAACAATGGCAGCAGATGGATCAAGACCAACAGGCTGATATTCTTTTACAATACAGATTGACCTATTTGGCCGAGACAGAAGTAAACTGGTGTCCTTATTTGGGAACGGTTTTAGCAAATGATGAAATTGTCAATGGATTATCAGAAAGAGGAGGTCATCCTGTAGTCAGAAAAAAAATGACTCAGTGGATCATGAGAATATCTGCTTATGCCCAAAGATTGTTGACAGGATTGGATCATATTGATTGGACTTTTGCGCTCAAAGAATCTCAGCGCAATTGGATAGGCAAGTCTGTTGGAGCCCTGGTCCACTTTGAAGTTAAGGATTTAAACCGCAAAATATCAGTATTTACTACAAGGCCTGATACCATTTTTGGGGTCAGTTTTGTGACATTGGCGCCCGAGCATCCTCTTGTGTTGGAATTGACCACGTCGGAACACCGCGAAGAGATTCAAAGTTACATCCAAGCCACTGCGCGCAGGAGTGAACGCGACAGAATGGCCGATGTTAAAACTATTAGCGGAGCGTTTACCGGGGCCTATGTATGGCATCCCTTCACAAAAAAACCTCTTCCTATTTGGATCGGCGATTATGTGCTGGCTGGATATGGTACTGGAGCAGTAATGGCCGTACCCTGTGGAGATCAAAGGGATCACGATTTCGCTCATTTTTTCGATTTACCCATTCCAAATATTTTTAAAGACACTAATGTCGATCAAGAGGCATTCACAGAAAAGTCAGGTTTTATAATTCAAAATTCTGATTTTTTAAATGGCTTGGATTATGTCTCAGCAATGAAAGTTGTTATTGAACAATTAGAGTCCGCAGCGGCTGGCCAAGGTCAAACTAATTTTAGACTAAGGGATGCCGTGTTCTCGCGTCAGCGTTTTTGGGGAGAGCCTTTTCCAATGTATTATGTCAATGGCCGTCCACAACCTATAAGTCCAGATCATTTACCCATACGACTGCCTCATGTCGATCAATACCTGCCCACAGAGGATGGTGCGCCGCCTTTAGGAAGAGCGACGCAATGGGCTTGGGACACTGAGCGTAACTCAGTGGTAGACAACGCTAATGTCGACCATAAGAAGGTGTTTCCTTTAGAACTGAACACCATGCCAGGATGGGCAGGTAGTGCTTGGTATTTCTTTAGATATATGGATGCACAGAACGAAAAAGAATTCGCGAATCACGAGGCTATGTCCTATTGGAAGCAGGTGGATTTGTATATTGGAGGCAGCGAACATGCTACGGGGCATTTACTCTATTCAAGATTCTGGACCAAATTTCTATTTGACCTTGGCTTGGTTCCAGTTGACGAACCTTTCAATAAACTTATCAACCAAGGGATGATTCTTGGAACAAGTGCCTTTGTTCATCGCCTCGAAGGAACTTCAACTTTTTTGTCTAATGATAAGGTTGATGGTCAAAAAACGCAACTTATTCATGTTGATGTCAATATGGTAGATGCCAGTAACCACTTAAATATTAACCAATTTAAAGGTTGGCGTAAAGATTTTGCTGATGCTGACTTTGTGACGAATGATCAAGGACATTTTGTGGTTGAAAGAGAAGTTGAAAAAATGTCTAAGTCCAAATACAACGTCGTAAGTCCAGATGAGATTTGTGATCAATATGGAGCCGATAGCCTTCGGATGTATGAAATGTTTTTAGGGCCTTTAGAGCAGGCTAAGCCCTGGAATACGGCCGGGATTAGCGGGGTTTATAATTTTCTAAATAAGCTGTGGCGCCTATATATTGATGACCAAAACCGATTGAAAGTAGAAGCGTCTGAGCCCTCCGCCGAAAATTTGAAAACACTGCATAAATCCATTAAAAAAGTGCAAGATGATATTGAAGGATTTTCTTTTAATACATCGGTTTCTACTTTTATGATTGCTGTTAATGAATTTTCTACCCAATCATGTCAAAGTAAACAAGTGCTGGAGCCTTTTCTAATTTTGTTATCGCCTTATGCCCCGCATATTGCTGAAGAATTGTGGCATCGATTAGGTCACTCTACCTCTGTGACTTCTCAGTCATTTCCCGAATTAAACGAGGCACTATTAGTCGAACAAACCAAAGTATACCCAGTTTCATTTAATGGTAAGATGAGGTTTACTTTGGAATTGTCCTTAGATATGGATAAAGCCGCTTTAGAGACTCACGTGCTAAAACATGATCAAACTGTAAGTCAGTTAGCAGGTCACAAACCAAAAAAAGTTATCGTAGTCCCGGGTAAAATTATCAACATTGTGTATTAATTCAACCAGACCGTATTAACTTTGTGTTATAGAAATTAAATGCTTTTGTTATGTTAAATTATTATCTTCTTCTTGGCGGCATTGCTTTAGTCAGTTATTGGGTGAGCCATAAACTCAAATCGAAGTTCAAAAAGTATTCTGAGGTACAGTTAAGAAATGGATTGACAGGTGCTGAAATTGCCGAAAAAATGCTTTCTGATCATGGGATTTATGATGTCAAGGTAATTTGTACAGCTGGTAAGTTGACCGACCATTACAATCCTAAGGATAAAACAGTCAATCTCAGTGAGGTAGTATTTAATCAAACGAATGCTGCGGCAGCAGCCGTTGCTGCCCACGAATGTGGTCACGCCGTTCAGCATGCAACAGCTTACAGTTTGCTCCAATTGAGATCCAATTTGGTTCCAATGGTAAGTGTGGCGTCGCAATTATCTCAATGGCTCATAATTGGCGGCTTGATACTTGGAGCGGCATCTGCTGCTGGACTTGGATTTTATGTAGCGGTTATTGGCTTGATGCTTATGGCAGTAGCGACGGTATTTAGTTTCATAACCTTACCAGTAGAATACGATGCCAGTAACCGTGCTTTGGTTTGGCTAGAAAACAAAAATATGGTTACCCGGGAAGAGTATGCTAGCGCCAAAGACGCGCTTAAATGGGCAGCTCGTACCTATCTGGTCGCGGCAATTGCCGCGCTAGCCATGCTACTCTATTGGGGTTTACGCATACTTGGTAGCCGAGATTAAACAGCTATTTGGCGCTCTATTTGTTGATCTAGTGAAATAAAGGTTTCTGTCCGGGAAACACCGCTGATGGTCTGTATTTTGTCATAAAGCACTTTCATCAGTTCGTCGTTGTCATGACACATTACCTTAATTAAAATACCCCAATTGCCAGTAGTGTAATGGCATTCTAAAACCTCTGGGATTTTAGATATTTCCTTAATAATTTCACAATTATTGGCCGCTTTTTCTAAAACCAGACCAACGAAGGCTGTGGTTCTATATCCCAGCATATCGGTGTTCACCAAATAGCGCGAGCCTGTGAGGAGTTGGTGCTGTTCTAGTTTTTTGAGTCGCTGATGAATGGCAGCACCTGATTCGCCTACTTGACGTCCGATTTCGAGTACAGGCGTGCGAGCATCTTTCATGAGAGCACGTAAGATAGTGCGATCGATGCGGTCTAATACGAAGTTTTCGTTGATAATTTTCATAGGTTGATAAATTTGGGTTTGACAGTTAAAGGTACTAAATATTTTTAAAATAAAACGTTTAAAGGTGTAAAGTATTGTAAGATGTGTACGGAACTTCCTTTTCGTTAAAAGAAATCATTTCATTTTCTAGCGCTGTCATTACTGGATTATAAACTTCTGACTTGACAGGAATGACAACTCCTGGAGTGCAAATTTCACTGTTTAGAATTGCCAAAGCTGCTATTCCTACAGGTAATCCCACTGTTTTTGACATGGCTGTGAATGTGTTGTCTTCACCAATCACTACCATTGTCGCATCAATTTGCTTTTCTTGACCATCTAATTCATAGCCAAATTTGTGGCACATGACAATCATGTCTTTATCTTCTGGAGCTAAGGTCCAATTGTCCATCAATATTTTTTGAAGGGCTTGAGCTGGAGATGCGTTTTTAAGGCCAATTTTTTTTGTTTTACTAAAAATATCCAAAGACAAATATTTGTCCCAAATGATATCGTCCTGATCTATTTTTAGAGCATGTCTGAATTTTAATTCAACAGAATCTGATGGGTGATATGGCAAAAATAGATTGACAAATTCTCTGTAGGAAAGATTCTCACTATGCTCAATTTGATAAGAATCATCAGTCATGCCTAATTGGACAAAAACATGCCAAGCCCGACTAAATCCAACTTTCCTGATGGTGCCGCGGTACATGGTCTTCACATCGGTTAAGCCATAGACCTCGCGGTAACTCAGTGAGTCTCTATTGGCATAAGCTTCAAATTTGCCATAACCGTCAATGTTCAAAAATTCTGTTCGTCGAAACAAGTGTTGGTATGGAATATACTTATAGCTGCCTTCTTGAATAAATTTTGCGGCCCCACCTTGTCCCGCCAAAACTACATTTCTTGGATTCCAAGTGAATTTATAGTTCCACAGATTGTTGTCCGATTCTGGTGCGATCAAACCACCAGTGAAGGATTCGAACAATATCATTTTACCTCCTTGTGATTTGATACGGTCTATGGTTTGCATGGCACTCATATGGTCAATGCCTGGATCGCAACCAATCTCATTTAAGAAAACGAGACCTTGAGCGGCGACCTCATTATGCATGGCCTTAAGTTTGGGACTGACGTAGGAGGCAGTTACCAAGTGTTTCTTGAAAGCCAAGCACTCCGTTGCCACGTCAATATGCAAAGCCGCAGGCAACATGGAAATTACAAGATCTGCTTGCTTGATCAAATTTTGTCTTTCTTCGATATCAGTAACATCAAAAGGTATGGCCTTAAAATAACGAGAAAATTCACTAAACTTTTGCAAATGAGATACTTGAAGGTCAGCTATGGTGAGTTGTAACTCCTGCTTTGGAGCTTCTTTTAATAAAAATCTTATTAAATGTGATGCTGATTTTCCAGCACCAAAGATTAATACTTGTCTCATTAAATCAAAAATTGGTTTATTATTTTCAGAAAAGCTTTGGCAATTCCTGTTTTAAAAATGTAAATAAACAAAAAAAACTTGGGTCTTTATTGTTCTTTGGGTTAATTGAAATTTTCTAAATTTACCTTCTAAACTTCAAATCATGGAAAAAGCGCCAAGAGTTTCGAAAACGATTTCGTTGGAATCGTTAGGAATTTTAAATTCTGACGTAAGGTATCAACTCAGCCCCAAAGAATTACAACAAATTGCTGTAGCCGAGAACCTAGGTATAACCACCAATTCTGGTGCCTTAGCCATAAACACTGGTGATTTTACTGGAAGATCACCTAAGGACAGATTCATTGTGATGGACGATATTACTCGAGACCAAATTTGGTGGGGTAAGGTTAATATCCCTTTCGATACCGACAAGTTTGAGGGCTTGAGGCAAAAAATGGTAAGCTATCTTTCTGATAAAACCCTTTATGCAAGAGATTGTTTTGCTTGCGCTGAGCTGTCTTATCGGAAATCAGTTCGTGTGGTAACCGAACTTCCTTGGAGTTCCATGTTTGTCTATAATATGTTTATTCGGCCATCCGAAGAAGAACTTTCAGACTTCGATCCAGAATGGACCGTTTTGAACGCTCCGGGATTTTTTGCAGATCCAGAAGTGGATGGCACCAGGCAAGCTAATTTTGCGATAATTAATTTCTCTCGAAAAATGATACTGGTCGGAGGTACTGGTTACACGGGTGAGATTAAAAAAGGAATGTTTTCAGCATTGAATTTTATATTACCGGTTTTTCACGAGACACTGCCAATGCATTGTAGTGCTAATGTCGGCGATGACGGGCAGACGGCGATTTTCTTTGGTCTTTCGGGCACTGGCAAAACTACCTTGTCGGCTGTTCCTGAGCGCAAGCTAATAGGTGACGATGAACATGGCTGGACATCAATGGATAGTGTTTTTAATATGGAAGGTGGTTGCTATGCCAAGGTGATTAACTTAACTGAAGAAAACGAGCCAGACATTTTTCGGGCCATTAGACCGGGTGCACTGCTCGAAAATGTCATTGTAAATAACCAAGGCGAGATTGATTTTACTAATTCGAGCATAACCCAAAATACAAGGGTTAGCTATCCGATTGATTTTATAGAAAATATTCAAAAACCTTCCATTGGCTATAATCCCAAACATATTTTTTTCCTTACGGCCGATGCCTTTGGCGTATTACCTCCTATATCAAAACTCAATCCTAATCAGGCTGCCTACCATTTTATTTCTGGATATACAGCTAAGGTTGCTGGAACTGAGGAAGGTGTTGATCAGCCTATACCGAATTTTTCCGCTTGTTTTGGTGCGCCTTTTATGCCCGTGCACCCCACGCGTTATGCCGAAATGTTGAGTCGAAAAATGAATGATGCTAATGTGAGCGTCTGGCTTGTTAACACTGGTTGGACGGGAGGGCCCTATGGTATTGGATCTAGAATGAAATTGAAATATACACGAGCCATGATTGATGCTGCGCTTGAACACAAATTGGATGGCGTGGCTTATGAAACCCATCCTGTTTTTGACCTAAAAATGCCTCTTGAATGTCCCGGTGTGCCCTCCGAAATCTTGAATCCAAAAAACACATGGAGGGATCCTGATGCTTATGATGCCAAGGCCTCTTATTTGTCGCAAATTTTCAAAGAGAATTTTCAACAATTCGAGTCCTTTGCCAGTGCAGACATACTTTCGGGAGGACCAAACTAATGGTTAAATTAGCGTTTGTTAGCTTCTAAAATATACTTTTCCAGAGCCATTGTCATAGAAGGATTTTCAGGAGATGGCGTTACGATATCAGCTCTAAGTCCTCTTTCCTCAAGTGCCCTTAGGGTGGTGCTTCCATAAACTGCTAGGCGAGTTTTTTTCTGCTCAAAATCAGGGAAATTGTGAAATAAGGACTCTATGCCCGATGGGCTGAAAAAGACCAAAATATCATAGGAAACATCACTAAGGTCAGATAAATCGCTAATTACAGTCCTGTAAAAAGTCGTCAGTCTGTATTGAATATTCAATTGATCTAACACTTCGGTTATTTCTGGTGCAACTTTGTCGGTCGTAGGAAAGAGAAATTTTTCATCCTTGTGTTTTTTCACCATCGGCGTGAGTTCTGCCACAGTTCTCTTGCCCACATAAATGCGCCTTTTGCGATAAACCACATATTTCTGTAAATAAAAAGCGATGGCCTCAGACAGGCAGAAGTACTTCATGTCATCAGGTACCTTGAACCTCATTTCTTCTGCAATTCTAAAATAGTGATCTACCGCATTTCGACTGGTTAGAATGATGGCGGTATAGTCATTTAAATCGACTTTTTCCTTTCGAATGTCTTTGGCATAGACACCCTCTACGTGGATAAATGGTCTAAAATCAATTTTAACCTTCAATTTATCGACTAGGTTAAAATATGGAGAATTTTCTGCCTTGGGTTGTGGTTGAGAAACCAAAATGGTTTTCACTTTCATGGGTTATATTTGAATTATGGACTTTAAATGACAAATTTCCAGAGGACAGCCAATGGAGCTATTTCAAAGGCGCAAAGGTACAAAATAAATAGGAGCCATCTATGTCTAATCAAAAATCGAAAGCGAAAAAAGGTTGTAATAAATCCTATTGTTAAAATAGCTGCACCTATTGATAAAGTAACATAAATGAGCCATTGAGCTCTGCCGATACTATAAACCATTAACATATTGGCTAAAAACAACCAGAGTCCAAAAAAATGCAAAGAGTTCATTTTTTGGAAAAGATAGGCACTAATCTGACTTTCTATCTTTAGCCAACGACCTGCGAATAGTTCTAAAAGTCGCTTTAAAAAAACATAAACGAACAGGATGAATATATTTCTAAAAATGGCGTTCAAGGACAAGTTTTGAGTACCGTTATTATTGAAACCAATCAGGTTAAGAAATAGTGAACTCGCCAATAAAAATTGAAAAAATAACAACAAGTCAAACTTTTGAATGCTGAATACAGAGGGTCGTTTGTAAATCTGATTGTAGGTTCCGTATCCTGTTATTTTTAAAAAATCACTAAATCTTTTCGGCTGCAGCAATTTGCACAACATTAATAATAGGGCCGAGATAAAAAAAAGCATGTTGCATTGATCAAGTGTAGTCACGGCTCTAAAATTAAGCTCAAAAGTAGAAAGAAAAACCAACATGGTGGGACACAATCAAAAACTGTATTTTTGTACAAATTCAATTCCCGGATGCAGGAAATTCAATTCAATGACTCATTAGTAATAATTCCGACTGTCAATGAAGTCGATAATATCGATAGATTGATTAGAGCGCTTATGGCTATTGAAATAGCTGTGGATGTTCTGGTGGTCGATGACGCTTCCGACGACGGCACCATAGATTTGGTAGAAACATTAATTCGTGAATTTGAAGACCGAATCACACTGCTGCAACGACCAAAGAAAATGGGTCTGGGAACAGCCTATATAGCCGGCTTTAAATGGGCGCTTTCAAGACATTACTCTTACGTTTTTGAAATGGATGCCGATTTTTCTCATCGTCCAGAAGAGATGATGAAACTATATAAAGCCTGCCATATTGATGAGTTTGATGTAGCCATTGGATCCCGGTATAAAAGAGGGATTCGAGTGGTCAACTGGCCTTTTGGCCGAATTTTATTGTCACTTGGGGCGTCATGGTATGTGCGACTCATTACAGGCATGCCTGTCAGCGATCCTACCGCAGGCTTCATGTGCTATAGAAGAAGGGTTTTGTCCCATATTAATTTGGATGAGGTCAAATTTATTGGCTATGCTTTTCAGATTGAAATGAAATTTAGAGCATATCAAATGGGATTTCGAATGATGGAAGTGCCCATTGTTTTCTTTGATCGAGAAAAGGGAATTTCAAAACTGAGCAAGGGTATCATTAAAGAGGCTATCTTTGGAGTAGTAAAAATGAAGTTTAGCAGTCTATTTGGAAAATTCAATGGAAATTAGAAGTCGCATACTAATAAAAAACGGTCAAATTGTTAATGAGGGAAGGACCTTTGAAGGCGATATTTTGATTGAAAACGATCGAATTTCACAGATCGCCACTCATATTGATGCCGATAATAATATCGAAATTATCGATGCTACGGGATTATTAGTCCTGCCAGGCATCATTGACGATCAAGTACATTTTAGAGAGCCAGGCCTTACCCATAAGGCTACCATCGCTACGGAATCTAAAGCTGCCGTAGCTGGCGGTATCACTTCTTTTGTTGAGATGCCCAATACGATTCCACAGACAACAACTATTGAAAAACTAGAACAAAAATTTGATACCGCTGCGGCCACGTCATTTGCCAATTACTCTTTTATGTTTGGAGGAACTAACGACAACTTGGAGGAAGTGATGAAGTTGGACCCTAAACAGGTAGCCGGACTCAAATTGTTTTTAGGATCCTCGACTGGCAATATGCTGGTAGATGATCTCGAGATTCTTGAAAAGATTTTTTCAAACACGAATTTGGTCATATCAGCGCACTGCGAGGACGAGACTACTATCAAAAATAATATGAATGCCCATCTCAAGGACTATGGTGAGGATATTCCAATGAAGTGCCATCCAGAAATTCGATCGGCTGAAGCTTGTTATTTATCGTCTTCTCGTGCCGTGGCTCTGGCCAAAAAAACTGGTGCTCGGTTACACGTCTTTCATTTGTCCACTGCAAAAGAAATGGATTTATTTAGAAACGATATTCCTTTGAAGGAAAAGAAAATTACTGCTGAGGTCTGTGTTCATCACCTGTGGTTTTCAGATCAAGATTATGAAGAAAAAGGGAGTTTAATTAAATGGAATCCCGCTGTAAAGTCGGCTTTAGACCGTGACGCTCTGTGGGCGGCTTTGTTAGATGATCGAATTGATTTAATAGCAACCGATCACGCCCCCCATACCCTTGAAGAAAAAAATCAGCCTTACACCAAAGCACCTTCTGGAGGTCCAATGGTGCAGCATGCTCTTCTTTTGATGTTGGAATGTGTGAGAATGGGTAAAATAGACCTACCCAAGGTTGTTCAAAAAATGTGTCACAATCCCGCCATTCTTTTTGATATCCAGTATCGCGGTTTCTTGAGAGAGGGCTACTTTGCCGATATAGTGCTAATTAATCCCAATGATCCTTTTCAGGTTCAGAAAGAGCATTTGCTCTACAAGTGTGCTTGGTCTCCTGTGGAAGGATTAAAACTAAACGCTCAAGTGAAATATACCTTAATCAATGGTCAATTAGTTTATTCTGACGGAATAGTCAGTGAAAATAGGGCTGGAAAAAGGCTGACTTTCAACAGATAGATATGATGAATCGACCGCCTCTTTTAGTTGTAATCTTGATGGTGCTCTCTGCTTGTGAAATGGGCCGAGTCGATGCGCCTACAAAGCCGAAAAATTTGATGCCTGAGGAACAAATGATAGAGGTTTTATACGATATGGCTATCTTGAATTCAGCCAAAAATATTAATAAGAAGGTGCTGGAAAATAAGGGTATTGCACCAGTTTACTTTATATATGACAAGTATGGTATTGATAGTTTACAATTTGCAGAAAGCAGTGTTTACTATACCTACAAGAGAGAGATGATTCAAAGAATTTACGACAGTGTGTTCGCTCGTTTGGAAAGGGATAAAATCTATTATGAGGCTGCTTACAGCGAGGAAACGGCAAAAGCTGACTCTTTGAGTAAGGCTACTCTTAAATACAGAGACTCTATTAAGGGACTCGGTGAACGCGAATTGAATGCTAAGCCATTCAAGATTCCTTCAGGAGAAATGCGCAACAAGAGGAGATTGAATCCCGAAGAGAAAGATAGTTTAGGCCTAGGGTATTAGTAATTTTACGACCATCATAAAGGGTTTGGTTGGCCATAGATCGAATGCTGGATTTGGTAATACGTCTTTGTTTTCCCGTCAGTAAACTGCGTAAAGCGTCGGTAAAAAGAGCGATGCCAAGTACACATCTGTTAGCTACGCGCTTAGGGACTTTTGAGGATAGACCTTGTGCGATTTGTTTTAAAACATCCTTCCATTCACCATTGTCACTAACCAAAATAAATCGTTCACTCACAATACTGCTATTCATCAGGCTTGTCATAGCCTTCACCACATCATCGACATGGACAAAACCAGTCCTTCCAGAAGGATAGTAATTCAGTCCTCTTTGAACCATGGTGAAAATAGCACCACTGCCAGAGCGCCAAAATCCTGGTCCTAGGATTACACCAGGGTTTACAATCACAGCCTTGAGACCTTCTTGAGATCCTCTCCAAACTTCCATTTCACCGCCATATTTGGTTAATGAATAGGCTGAAGTCTGTTTTTCGGCGAGCCAATCTTGATCCTCAGTCACTGGTTGCTGCGCATTGCTGGCTCCCAGAGCAGCAATTGAACTGACATAGCACAATTTATCGATTTTATACTGAAGACATAGGTTAACTATATTAGCAGACCCCGATATATTAACCTTCCTCATTTTAAAATAATCATTGGGTTGGAAGGAAATTAAAGCGGCACAATGGAATACCTTCTCGACACCACTAAAGGCGGCCTCTAAACTTGGTAAATCCAGAATATCACTTTCTACCCAATCAATTCTTTGAAAGAGAATTTCGTGATCTGAAGAATAATAAGAAAATACCTTTTTGACTTTTTCTAATCTGCGAGCGTTGCGAAAAATGGCTCTTACGGTTTGCCCTTGCTCCACCAATCGGTAGAGCAGGTGACTACCCACCAGTCCAGTGCCTCCTGTTACTAATATCATAGGACGAATTTAGGGCTTTTTCTTTTCTCCTAAATTGAATGCTATATCTTTGTGAAAATTTGCAATCAAATGGCTCGGAATTTAGTCGAAGAATTAAGGTGGCGTGGTTTGCTTCACGATATGACCCCAGGAACTGAAGAAAAACTTCAAAATGGAATGACTACAGCCTATATTGGCTTTGACCCTACGGCCGATGCCCTTCACGTGGGAAGTTTGGTTCCTGTGATGTTATTGGTCCATTTATTTCGATATGGTCATAAGCCAGTGGCCCTTTTAGGTGGTGCTACCGGTATGATTGGGGATCCGTCTGGAAAAAGTGACGAACGCAATTTACTCGATGAGGCTACCTTGCAGCGCAATGTGAATGGCATAAAATCTATTTTAGAAAAATATTTGGACTTCAAAAGCACCGCAGCCAATGCTCCTCTGCTAGTTAATAATTACGACTGGATGAAATCGTTCACCTTTATTGAGTTTGCAAGAGAAGTTGGAAAGCGCATCACCGTTAATTATATGATGTCGAAAGATTCTGTAAAAAAACGACTTCAAGGTGATTCTGGGACGGGTATGTCATTTACAGAATTCACTTACCAGTTGATTCAAGGCTACGACTTTTACCATTTGCACAAGCATTATGGTTGTGAGCTGCAGATGGGTGGCAGTGACCAATGGGGCAATATTACTACGGGCATGGAACTGGTCCGACGAATGAATCCAGATCAAGACACTAGCGCTTTTGCCTTGACTTGCCCTTTAATCACCAAGTCGGATGGTTCTAAATTTGGCAAATCGGAGTCGGGAAATGTTTGGTTGACTCCAGAACGAACCTCAGTATTTAAATTTTACCAATTTTGGCTTAATGTGTCTGACGAGGATGCTGAGAAATACATTAAAATTTTCACCTTTTTAGATAAATTGACCGTCGATCAACTCATCAGTGCACATCGAGAAGCACCCCATTTGAGGGGATTACAAAAACGTTTGGCTCAGGAAGTGACCAATTTTGTCCACGGTGAGGATAGCGCCAGCCAAGCGGAACAAGCATCAGACATTCTCTTCAGTAAAAATTTTAAAACTGACATCCAAGGACTAGACGAATCTACATTTAACGAAGTGTTTGAGGGTGTGCCGATGGTTAATTTGCCGAAGTCAGAACTCACTAATGGTATGGATATGATTGGCGCCTTGTCTGCCAAAACGCAATTTCTTCCCTCTAACGGTGAAGCGCGACGTGCCTTACAAGAGCAATCTATTTCAGTCAACAAAGAAAAGGTTGGCCTCGATTATAAGCTCTCCTCTTCAGACTTAATACACAACGCTTACGTGGTGATCAATAAAGGCAAAAGGCAGACTTTCATTATTAAGTTTGAGTAATTTAAAGTTCGCATCAATCTGTGCTATTTTCTGAACAATTTGCCTTGTAAAAATCTTCTTTTGAAATAAAGCAACAGAACAAAACTCCCTATTGAATTGATTGACGTTATAACGAGGCTCATTTTGAGATGTTCGTTCAACGTCAATTGGTTATATGCTTGATAATGATTGAAGTGATCAATTACAAAAAAGGAAAAGGCTAATGAGAAGGTCAATAGCACAATGACGATCATTATAATTAGTATTAAACCATTGATTGAGGAATTTGAAATATTCATGGATGCGTCATTATATAAATTACAAGACTGTTGAGCGCCGATTCAAATCCAATACCTAATAGACTTGCGATGATTTCCGTTGTGGCTACAATTCCTGCTCCTCCTGTTGCAGCCCCAATTAAAGCAACCGCTGAAGCTACTAATGCCAATGTCACAAAACTAATACCAGCAGAAATTCCATCCGCAGTTACCCAAGCTGGTCTAGGACGTGGTTTTTCAGGCTGGTCATTTCCAGTTTCTATGTAATACCTTTCCAGTTTCAAAGAATTTTGTGTGAGACCCTTTGTTGAATAAAGCTGAAGTGCTCTTGCGCGAACATCATCAAGACTAGCTGGTTTATTAGAAAATAATAAAGTTAAATTATCGTTGTGTTCAGAGGCAATGCGTATGATTTCGGGGTCACTTAGAATCCTAGTATATTTACTGAAAGTAGGTGCCTCTTCAATCTTGTATTTGCTGCACGAAACAAAAAGTACAACAACCGAGACAAGAATTGAAAAATTGCTTTTGCGAAAATGTTTTAAAATTGTCACAGTATTATGGGGTCTAATAGTAATTCTACTTTATGGAAATTACTTTTATTTAGTTAAAAATAAATAAAAAATAGAAAAAATAATTAATATATGTTTTCACCTAAAGTTTTGATTTAATGATATCTACGTACAGTTTGAATATTGTCTTGATTGATTTAGATTTATTCATTTAATTGGCCACAAAATAAATAGAAAAGCGATTTTCGTTGGATATTATTAAAATCTCATCAATTCTCTATTTTGTCCCTATTGGAATTCTAAATAAATATGCAGACTATTGCTAAAAATAAATTTGAATTAATTATTCTTTAGAATTTAAAAAGTACCCAAAAAGTAAATTTAAGGTTAAGTCAACAGTACAGCAAAAGTTCCAAAAAACAAGACGTGCAGTAGCAACAGATTGTTAGCAAAGGCCTGCGGTCGGTCGGCAACCAAATTGTGATATAAAAATTGTAAAGGCAATGCTGCAATAAACCAACCGAGATAGTTGGAGAAAGGAGCTGTCCCTGATTCAAAAGTCCAATAGTCGAACAAGGGAGCTACTGGCTCTATACAGAGGTCAATCAACACCATTAAAACACTGCCTAAAAGTGCGGCTAGTATCATGCGCTTTGGGAAAATTAGGGCAGACACTGCACCAGTCATAAAGGTTAAACTGACCCAATTGGCGCCAATCAATATTGGAACTCCCACAAATTTCGACCCCAGATTGTCGCCATATTCATAAGATCCAAATATCAATCCTGTTTGAACGCCCACTATTTCTACGATCAAACCAAACACATAAACTAAGACAACTGTGGTGATGACTCTTTTGTTAAAATCGTTAAGATTGATCAAAAGCAAAACAAAACACAACAGCAAGTTGAGAGGTGTGAGTTGCAAAAACAAATCGCGATTACCAAATAGGATACCCAAAATACCAGAACAGAAAACCAGCCAAATAACCCCAGTCGAAATCCACATGACCCTGTTAGCAGGAAGAAAGAGTTTTTTAATCATTTTGTATCAAATCAGTTACTATTTTAGCAGATAGTAGGCATAAGGGAATTCCTCCTCCCGGGTGCACACTGCCACCACAGAAAAACAAATTTTTGATCTGGCTCGAAAAATTGGCATGCCTCAAAAATGCTGACATTTTACCATTACTCGATGAGCCGTAAAGGGCGCCTTGATAGGATCCTGTGCGCTCAGCAATCATGGGCGGCGTCATGACATATTCCTCTTCAATGAGAGAGCTGAGGTCTTTTTTCAGAATCACTTGCAGGTGATTTAAAACCGCCTCACGCAGTTGGGCAACCATGTTGTCCCAGTCTTGTCCAGAATCACAGGGGGTGTTGATCATTACAAACCAATTCTCACAACCATCTGGAGCATCTCCATCCACATCCCGAGAAGTGATATTGACGTAAATGGTTGGATCGAGAGGGACTGTTTGGTCTTTGAAAATCGCTTCAAATTCAGCCTTGTAGTCCTGAGAAAAAAAGATATTATGCAATTCAAGGTTTGGGAAAGAAGATTTGATTCCCCAATAAAATATAATGGCAGAACTGGATCGAGATTCACTTAAAATTCGCTCAGGAGCTTTTTGATTTGGAAGCAAGTGGCGGTAGGTCGGTACGACATCCATATTGGAAATTACCAAGTCGGCATCAACGGTGGCTTTTCCTATCCGAATACCAGTGGCTTTTTTGGCTTTTACTATAATTTCGTCTACCCGATTGTTCAGGTGAATGATAACGCCACACCTCTCGGCAAGCGCTGCAATGGATTCACTAATTGACACCATACCTTTTTTGGGAACAAAGGTGCCATAGTGTTGTTCAAGATGTTGAACAAGTGTCATAATACCAGGTGTTTGAAATGGGTTGGAGCCATTGTAGGTAGCAAATCGGTCGTAGAGTTGAACCAAATGCGGCTCTCCTAGCTGTTTTTGGTTGACTTCATGCAAGCTTTGTCCAATTTCGAACAGGGATAAATGTTTGATGCATTCCCAAGTTTCTTTGCGCAATAGACCGCGCCATTTGTGAAGTGATTGCTCCAAAAAAAGAGGAGCAGTCAGTTCGTACTTCAGTTGAGCGCGATCCAGATAGGTCTTGAGCTTTGTCTCAGGAACTCCCAGTTGGTTTTCAACTTCTTTCAAATAGGCCTTTTGGTCTGTGTAAGCGTTTAAAACAATACCATCTTTCCAAAAGTATTTGCACCCGATCGTTTTTGAGGTGTATTGAAAATAATTCTCAACTTTTTCGCCGGCCAGTTCAAATAATTCCACAATATAGTGGGGCATGGTAAAAAGTGAGGGCCCTGCATCAAAACGGTAATTTCCTAATTTGAAGGAGGAGAGTTTTCCTCCGATGAAACCGTTGGCTTCATAAATCGAGACCTGATGTCCAGCAACGGCCATTCGAACCGCAGCGGCCAGGCCCGCAATGCCGGATCCAATTATAGCTACTTTCATCAATTATTGTCAACGCAAAAGTCAGTTATATTTATTTTAAATTATAATGAAATGAGTAAATTTTAGCAAGATGTTTTAAACAATTGTCTTAAAAAGCTAAACCACCATAAGATTACATCCTCTGATATCTGAGTGGTCAAAACGTCCTAATACTTCAAAGTCACCGTTTGAGTGAATGCGTCCAAGATCTTGGGTGGCTATAAACGAACAAGAATGAAGATTGGCCAGGTCAATAATGTTAAGGCCACCAGTAGTATTTAATTTTGCAATTTGGAAGGGGTCTTCTTGTTCTCTGACGAGAACCTTCATCCAAGGGGGGCAATGAAACAGGCCTTTTCCTTTGGAATAGGCTTGGCTCAACAGTTCTGTCATGCCGTATTCACTGTGAATTTGATCAACCTCAAAGGCCTTTGTTAAGATGGCGTGAACCTCACTTCTGACCATTTCCTTTCGACGACCTTTCATACCTCCTGTTTCCATCAAAATGGTATGTTTAAGCGGTTGGGGGAATTGTTCCGCTAAATCGAGTAGGGCAAAGGTTACTCCAATTAGAATGGTTTTTTGCTGAGAGGCTTCAATTTGCTTAATTACTTCAGATAATTCGTTGAGATTATTCAAATAAAATCCGTTGATTTGATGCTGAGATTGACACATCCAGTCTTCCACCATAAAGGCCAAAGAAGCATCATTTCTTTCGGAATATGAGGGTAATAGCGCCAAAACAGCATAATGACTTAAAGGACCGTAGAACATCTCAAACCCCTTTTGTCCAGATTTCTGATATAATTGCATATCAGCCACATGATGCTGGCTTTGAGTTGATCCTGTGGTTCCGCTACTTCTGAAGGTTTTTTGGATTTGGGGCTTCCCAGTGATTACGGTTCTAGTTTTGAAAAACTCAATGGGTAAAAAAGGAATATGCTCTATGGATTTGATGTCCGAAGGGTGCTTGCAGAGTAAGTCGCAATAAGACCTATAAATGGCGTTATTTTCGAATTGATATTTGAACACCTCCCAAGTCGTTTGTTCAAATTCGTTAGCTGATTTAATTGAAAAAATATCTTGTTGTGTTATCACCATTGAGTTAAAAAACAAAAGTACAAAATTCCAAACGCCATCTGAGGGATTTTCCTGAAGAGCGGTCGATGGACTTGTGCAACGACAGACCCGAGTTCAATTTGATAACGTTCTGGTAATATTGTATTTAGATTTGACCCGATAATATTTCATAAATTTACCCCGACTAATAATAATTGACAAGATGAATCCGAGTGACGTTAAGATTTTACTGGTTGACGATGATCCAGACATTCTTGAAATTTTAACTTACAATCTCCAGAAAGAAGGGTATCAGGTTGTAACGGCTGAGAACGGCATTAAAGCTGTAAAAAAAGCCAGAAAAGAAAAACCCGATTTGATAGTCCTAGATGTGATGATGCCCGAAATGGAAGGCATACAAGCTTGTGAACAGATTCGTTCAATTCCTGAATTGAACCATGTATTAATTACCTTCCTTACCGCGAGAGGAGAGGATTATTCGCAACTCGCTGGTTTCGAGGTAGGAGCAGATGACTATATTACCAAGCCCATTAAGCCCAAACTTTTAATTGGGAAAGTGGCCTCGCTTTTACGCCGTTTGAATACAACAGAAAGTAATTTAAAAGTCACGGTAGGTTCCTTAACTCTTGACCGTGATGCTTATACAGTTATTCAAAATGAGGAAGCGCATTCATTGCCTCGAAAAGAATTTGAATTACTGTCATTACTTATGTCCCGACCAGGTAAGGTTTTTAAAAGAGATGAAATTTTAAATATGGTTTGGGGTAACGATGTGGTTGTGGGAGGCAGAACCATTGACGTCCATATCCGCAAGTTAAGAGAAAAAATAGGTGACGACCGGGTGGAAACGGTCAAGGGAGTTGGGTATAAGTTCTCCGAATAGCTAGTTTCGTTTTATGAAAAAATCATACAAGTTTGCAATTAAAACTGCTGTGCTCTATAGTTTGTCCCAGTCTGTCCTGATTTTGTTACTGATGGTAATCATGGGTCAGTTCCATTGGTTGTGGGTATTGATGTCGGCCGTTTTCTCCTTTCTTTTAGTATTTGGATTGATTCAGTATCGCATAGAATATTTTATTTACCGCCAAGTAAAACAAATATATGATGACTTGAGTCTGCTCGAATCGACGTCCTTTGTTAAGGATCAAATTACAACAGATATGACTAATTTGACTCAAGAAATAGATAACTATGCCAGAAATAAGAAGCTAGAAATAGAGACATTAAAAGTTCGTGAAGCCTATAGAAAGGAATTTATTGGCAATGTGTCTCATGAATTGAAAACCCCCCTTTTTACAGTACAAGGCTATATTTCTACTCTTTTAGATGGAGCTAAAAATGACCCCGACTTGCTGACAAAGTATTTGAAAAGTGCAGAAAAGGGAGTCGATCGTCTGGCCTTCATCGTTAAAGATTTAGATATGATTACCCAATTAGAGGCAGGGGTGATGACTCTCGACCAGACTGAATTTGATGTTTTGGAGGTAGTTAAAATGTGTTTGAACTGTGTGAGATGAAGGCCCATCGCAAAAACATTACACTTACTTTTGTTCAAAATTACAAGAGCCCTATTTTAGTCAGAGGAGATCAGCAGCGGTTGCAGCAAGTGGTTTCCAATTTGATAATTAATTCAATCAAATATGGAAGTCAAAATGGAACAACTGAAGTTGCCGTTGAGAATTTGACTACCGAAAAAGTAATAGTCAGAATTACAGATAACGGTGAAGGCATTGACCAAAAACATATCCCTCGAATTTTTGAACGTTTCTATAGAGTTGACAAAAGCGGATCGAGAAAAGAGGGTGGATCGGGGCTAGGGTTAGCAATTGTTAAGCACATTTTAGAGGCGCATGACGAAAAATTATTTGTCGAGAGTGCAGTCGATACGGGAAGCGAGTTCTCCTTTACACTCGCCAAAGCTTCCGCACAGCCGCAATAAACTTTTGCTCCAAAAGTTTATCTTTACCAAAAGATTATAACTTGGGTAGTAAAAACAAACTTCGGCGATTTAAGGAAAATGAGACCTTTGAAAATGTCATACAACCGTCTCGGGAGGAACTGATCAATGACAATTTCCCGTTCAAAGGCAAGTGGCGCGAGTTGGTGTTTAAAAACGATCGACCTATCGTCCTTGAGCTGGGCTGTGGGAAAGGAGAATACACGCTAGCCCTGGGTGCTTTGCGTCCCGAAACTAACCATATCGGCATAGATATCAAAGGGGCGAGATTTTGGAGAGGTGCCAAAACAGCATTAGAGACTGGCTTGCGCAATGTCGCGTTTTTAAGGGCGCAAATTGAACTCATTGCCTTCGCTTTCGACAATCATGAAATCGATGAGATTTGGATTACTTTTCCCGATCCTCAGATCAAATACAAGCGAACCAAACACCGCATGACTAATCCGGAATTTCTAAAGTCATATCAAAAAATTTTAAAACCCGACGGCATAATTCATTTAAAGACTGACAGCGAGTTTATGCACGGCTATACTCTTGGTTTATTGCAGGGCCTAGGTCATGAGATTTTGTACAGCAATCACAATGTGTATAAGTCCGATCATACACCAGATGTGGTACGCACTGTTCAAACCTTTTATGAGTCGCAATATTTGGCTGAAAACAAACCCATTACCTATTTAAAATTTAAATTCGGAAGCTAGTGGAGACCCCTTTTCTTTTTTTATTGGGATTTTTAGTAGCTGCAGTTGGAGTAATTCCTCCAGGCATACTCAACATTTCTGCCGCAAAAATTAGTGTTACCGTTGGCTATCCCAGATCGGTGAGCTTCTCTATTGGCGTTTGCTTGGTCGTGTTAGCACAAACGATGATAGCAATATTTTTCTCACGATATATTTCTGATCATCCTGAGTTGATTGCGGTTCTCAAACTTGTAGCAGGAGTGATTTTTATTTTAGTGGGTATTTATTTTGGATTTATCGCCCACCCAAAACCATCAGGATTGCCTACGGTTGATTTAAATAGCAAAAAAAGTTACCTTTTCCAGGGGATGTTTTTATCCGCAATCAATTTTCTACCCATCCCTTATCAAGCCTATATGGCCTTGACTTTTTCGTCCTGGGATTGGTTTCATTTTGACCCCTATGAGATCGGTCTTTACATTGCGGGTGCAACCATGGGTACGTTTAGCATTTTGTATGTGTATATTTTTTTCTTCGACGCTCTGAAGCACTTAAAGATATTTTCTGCGCAGAATATGAATTATATCATAGGTTTAGTCTCCGCTATTATTGCCCTAATCACATTTTATAGTAGTTTCACATCATGACAATTTACGTCCAAAAAGATTTTTATCACTTCATTTATGAGGTTGTTCTACAAATTCCAGAAGGACGGGTTACCAGTTATGGCGCTATCGCTAATTATTTGGGCGCTAAAAGGAGCTCTCGGACTGTCGGTTACGCCTTAACCGTTTCAAACAAAGGTGAGATTCCTGCTCATAGGGTGGTCAACAGAAATGGCCTGTTGACGGGAAAACACCATTTTGGTGGGTCGGATATCATGCGTCAACTCTTGGAATTGGAGGGTGTAAAGGTGGTAAAAGATCAAGTTGTTGATTTTAAGAATCTATTTTGGGATCCATCCCAATTCTTAGGTCCTGGGCAACAGTAAATTCTAACATTACCAGTATATTTGCAATATAAATCAATTCCTAAAAAGCACCCATGACTTTTGATAAAGTGGCAATTCTCAATGCTTTAAAAACCATAACGGCTCCCGGTGAAGCCGAAAATATGGTGGACAGTGGGGTAGTTAAAAATGTAGTCATCTTTGGAGATGAGGTGGTTGTCGATGTGACCATTTCAAATCCTACCCTACAAGCTAAAAAGCGTGTTGAAGTCGATATCATGAAAACAATACACGATTTGGTTTTCGAAAAGGCCAAAGTGGAGGTGCGCGTAACGGTGAACGCTCCAACAGCTAACAACGCCCCGACTATTAAAGGACAACCAATTGCTGGTATTCAAAATATTATTGCGGTAGCCTCCGGAAAAGGCGGCGTTGGAAAAAGCACAGTGACTGCAAATTTGGCGGTATCTCTATCAAACATGGGATTTAAAGTTGGTATACTAGACGCCGATATTTATGGGCCTTCTATACCTATAATGTTTGACGTGTTCGATCAACGGCCTCTGTCGGTTCAGGTAGATGGTAAGGCCAAAATGAAACCTGTAGAAAATTATGGGGTAAAAATTTTGTCAATCGGCTTTTTTACTAAGCCCGATCAGGCTGTTATTTGGAGAGGTCCAATGGCTTCTAAAGCCTTGAATCAAATGATCTTTGATGCGGACTGGGGTGAGTTAGATTTTTTGATTGTCGATTTGCCGCCTGGAACAGGAGACATTCATTTGAGTATCATGCAAGCCATGCCAATTACTGGAGCGGTTGTTGTCAGTACGCCTCAAGCCGTTGCTTTGGCCGACGCTCGCAAAGGAGTAGCCATGTTTCAACAAGACAGTATTCAAGTCCCTGTCCTTGGCATAGTTCAAAATATGGCCTACTTTACCCCCAAAGAGTTGCCGGATAATAAATATTATATTTTTGGAGATGGAGGAGCAGCTTCACTTGCAGAAGATTTAGGTGTGCCATTTTTAGGTGAAGTCCCCCTCGTTCAGAGTATTCGAGAAGCTGGTGATGTCGGCAGGCCTGCGGCTCTCCAAGAACAGGGTCCACTTCCCAAAGTATTTGAAAATATTACTCAAAACATGGTAACGGAAATGGTCAAACGCAACAAGAGTTTACCTCCTACAGAAGTAATTAAAATAACGACTATGGCAGGTTGCTCTGCCTCAAAATAAACGATAATGACAGCAGAAACACTCACGGAGAATATTGAAAAGGCCTTGGGAGAAATTAGACCTTTTTTGCAAAATGACGGCGGTGATATTTCTTTAGTTAGCATTGAAAACATGACTACAGTTAAGGTAAGACTTGAAGGGGCTTGCACCAATTGTAGTGTGAATCAAATGACGCTGAAGTCTGGTGTTGAAATGACCATTAAAAAGTACGCCCCCCAAATAGAAAACGTAATCAATATTTAACCGTTATGATACAAACAGACATTCTAATCATTGGCGCAGGTCCAACGGGTTTGTTTGCGGTTTTCGAAGCGGGATTACTCAAATTACGGTGTCACTTGATCGATGCCTTGGTGCAGCCGGGCGGTCAATGTACAGAGATTTATCCCAAAAAACCGATTTACGATATTCCAGGATTTCCTGAAATTTTGGCTGGTGATTTGGTCGATAATTTAATGGAACAGTGCAAGCAGTTTGAGCCAGGATTTACCTTAGGGGAACGCGCTGAGACTATAGAAAAACAAGCAGATGGCTCGTTTGTGGTGACTACAAATAAAGGAACAGTTCATCGAGCTAAGGTCATTGCTATTGCAGGAGGTCTGGGAAGTTTTGAACCACGAAAACCGTTGATCGATCGGATAGGATTTTTTGAATCAAAGGGTGTCTCATATGCCATCAAGGATCCTGAATTTTATCGCAACAAAAACGTTGTAATTGCTGGAGGCGGTGATTCGGCTCTCGACTGGTCTATTTTCTTGGCCACTATAGCCTCCAAAGTGACCTTGATACACCGCAGAAACGAATTTAGAGGTGCTTTAGATTCCGTAGAAAAAGTACAGCGATTGAAAAAGGACGGCTTGATCAACTTGATCACCCCAGCCGAAGTAGTCGAATTGGAGGGGAGTGATCGATTGGAAGCAGTCTTGGTAAAGCAAGAAGCAAATGAGCCACTGCGCTTGATTGCGGATGCCTTCATACCTCTTTTTGGATTAACACCAAAACTTGGTCCAATTGCAGATTGGGGTCTTGAGATAGAAAAAAATGCTATTAAGGTTAATAATACATTGGATTATCAGACGAACATACCTGGCGTCTTTGCCATTGGAGATGTGAACACCTATCCAGGTAAAATGAAACTTATTTTGTGCGGCTTCCATGAGGCGACCTTGATGTGTCAATCAGCCTATAAAATTATTCATCCCAACAAAAAATCAATTTTCAAATATACTACGGTGAGTGGCGTAGATGGATTTGATGGTACTAGAAAAGAAGCGCCTAAATCCGTTGTAAAATCTATAGACTGATGCTTGATGTCACTATTCATATCACGGATCGCGATGGGGCGACTCATGAAGTACAAGCGCCGACTGATATGGCAATGAACCTGATGGAAGTGGTTAAGGGATTTGAGTTGGCGCCCGAGGGGACAATTGGCATTTGTGGCGGTATGGCCATGTGCGCCTCATGTCAATGTTATGTTGAATCGGATCATCAATTACCCGAGCAAACCGAAGATGAATTGGCTATGTTAGCAGACGCCTTATTTGTCAAATCCAACAGCCGTTTAGGGTGTCAAATTGTAATTTCAAAAGAACTAGAAGGTCTTGCCGTAACCTTGGCGCCAGAGGAATAATTAATCGATTAATTTCAACTTAGCTACTGAAATCAAACGCTCCACGAAAAGGGTGTAAGCGGCTTCAGAGGGATGCAGGCCATCAGTTGCCACAAGGCTTGGGTCATTCAGACCTTCTTGAGTAATGTCTGTTATATTGACGAATGAAATCCCCCTTTGAGTGCAAACTGATTCGGCAAAAGTGTTGTATTCAATGATATCAGAGGTAATTTGATTGGGATTTGACATGGCCTGACCGAAAGGTGTGAAGGCGTAATCTGGAATTGATACCACAATAACTTTAGTTTTGTTGCCGCCTGCCTTTTCGATTGCAATGTCCAATAATTGGACAAACTCTGTCTCATAAATTGAAAAAGGCTTGCCTTGGTATTGGTTGTTGACACCGATAAGCAGAGAAACCAAATTATTATCATTCGATGGCGAAGCCTCGGAAATGGCCTGAAGTAAATCGGTTGTTGTCCAGCCTGTCTGAGCAATGATGCTCAAACTGATTTCAGAGTTAGGTATCTCATCTATTAACGATGCTTTCAATTGAGCAGGCCAGCGACAGGTATCACAAACGCTCTCACCAATGGTGTAACTATCTCCTAGGGCAAGGAAATTGAAATTTTGAGTAGTGGAATCGACCATGTTAGTAGAGTTTTCTTTTTTAGGTTGACATGACAACCCCAGGGTGCAAAGGACTATACTGAGGGTTTTACGCCAAAAAGAATTCATCATGCTATTTTTTAAAAAGTTCAAACGAAGTAAACTTTATTTGAACGCATTCAGTCCAGTCACGTCCATTCCTGTGATCAGCAAATGGATGTCATGAGTTCCTTCATATGTAATAACACTCTCAAGATTCATCATGTGTCTCATAATTGGATACTCGCCGGTAATACCCATTCCACCCAATATTTGTCGTGCTTCTCTAGCGATATTAATCGCCATGTCAACATTATTTCTTTTAGCCATTGAAATTTGTGCTGTTGTAGCTCGGCCTTCATTTTTCAGTACGCCCAAGCGCCATGCTAAAAGCTGCGCTTTGGTGATTTCGGTTATCATCTCGGCCAGTTTTTTTTGCTGCAGCTGAAACTGACCAATGGGCCGATCGAATTGCATGCGCTCTTGACTGTAACGCAAGGCGGTGTCGTAACAGTCCATAGCTGCACCAATAGCCCCCCAAGCAATACCATATCTCGCAGAGTCTAAACAACCTAGAGGAGCGCCTAATCCAGATTTGTTGGGCAATAAATTTTCTTTAGGCACCTTTACATTGTCAAATATGAGTTCACCAGTAGCACTCGCTCTTAGTGACCATTTGTTGTGGGTTTCAGGTGTGCTAAATCCTTCCATGCCCCGTTCGACAATCAGTCCGTGAATTCTGCCCGCTTCATTTTTGGCCCAAACTATTGCAATATCAGAAAAAGGAGCATTTGAAATCCACATCTTCGCGCCATTCAAAAGGTAATGGTCACCCATGTCCTTGTAATTCGTGGTCATTCCTCCCGGATTTGAACCGTGGTCTGGCTCGGTCAGACCAAAACACCCCATAAATTCTCCCGAAGCCAGTTTTGGAAGAAATTTTTGTCTTTGTTCTTCAGTGCCATAGGCGTAAATGGGATACATAACGAGGGACGATTGTACAGACGCTGTGCTGCGAACTCCCGAATCGCCACGTTCGATTTCCTGCATGATCAAACCATAAGAAATTTGATCCAATCCCGCTCCGCCATAGGACTCCGGAATATAGGGTCCAAAAGCACCAATCTCAGCTAAACCTGAAACAATACTTTTTGGAAACTCGGCATTTTGTGCTGCATCTTCAATGATGGGAGAAACAGCTCGCTTGACCCACTCCCGGGCAGCTGCCCTAACGAGTTTGTGTTCTTCTGTCAACAAGTCATCAATACCGTAATAATCTGGTGATTCGAAAAGGTCTGGCTTCATAGTTGTAATTTAAGTGACAAAGTTAAGTAATGTGTTAAATAATATCCTTATTCGGGGAGATAAAGTTGAATTAATCCTTGTGGTACATCCATAAAAATGATTTTCTTTTCACGATCAACCCGTTTTATAAAATCGTCGTTGATGGGGATGAGCACCTCATTACTGTGATGATCTATTTCAAAGATGGCCTGAGCTGTTTGGTCGTTCACTCCTGTAATTTCACCAACGGGGCCGAAGCGTTCGTCACTTACGGTAAAGCCAATCACTTCGTGATAGTAAAATTTATTTCCGTTTAACTTAGGGAGTGCGCTCATTGGCAAGTAAAGATCGCATTTCATCAGTGCATCTGCTGCTTTTTCATCGTCAACATCTTCAAGCTTTAATCTCAACAAGGCGGACTTATGCAGGTGTGTCGACGAGATAAAATAGGGCATTAAGCCATTGTTTTTTTCGATTAGTACAACTTCGAGTTGTTCGATTAGTTCAGGTTGGTCGGTATCTGTCTTGACAAGCAGCTCACCTTTGAAGCTGAACTTGCGAACGATAGTCCCAAAATAAAAACAGTCTTTTTTATCCATAATTCAATAAAAAACCCGCTACATCATAGTAGCGGGTTTAAAGATACAATCTAAAAAGAAATGCTTATTCTTCTTCTTGTTTTTCGGTTTCTTCAGCAGCAGCCTCAGGTGTTACTTCTTCAGCAGCAGTCTCTTCGGCAGGAGTTTCCTCGACAGCCTTTAGTGCTACTTCTTCAACAGCAGTTTCTTCGGCAACCTCTGTTGCTACTTCTTCAACAGCAGTTTCTTCGGCAACGACTTCCTCTGTTGCAGCTTCTTCTGCCACAAGTGCGGCAGCTGTTTCAGCTTGCGCCTTTAATCGGGCTTCATTGGCCGCTTTTTCGGCAGCGTGTGCTTCAGCAGCTTTGGCAGCTTTAGCGCTCGCAAGCCCGGAGGCCTTATCTGCAATCGCTTGTGCTTTCACGCTCAACCAATCCTGAAATTTTGCCTCTGCTTCTTCCTCGGTAAAAGCCCCTTTTTTTACTCCACCTTTGAGGTGTTTTTTCATAAGAGCCCCTTTGTAAGACAACAATTGCTTTGCTGTATCCGTTGGTTGTGCACCAAATTCCAACCATTTCACAGCACCGTCAATATCGAGATCAATAGTCGCTGGGTTTGTGTTGGGATTATAAGTTCCTAATTTTTCGAGATATTTACCATCTCTTTTTGAACGGGCGTCCGCAGCAACAATCCAATAGAATGGTTTGCCTTTCTTACCATGGCGCTGTAATCTAATTTTTACTGACATAATAATTAATTTAAGAGGTCACGACCTCGGTTATTAATGGAGCGCAAATATAGTATTATTTTGTCGAGCCGTTTAATATATTTCTATTTTTTGATTACCTTAGTGCCTACATACTGTATCAGATGAAAAGAGTCCTGTTTTTCTTAAGTATTTTGTTGCTTTTTGCTGGGTGCAAAGACAATTTGGTGTCCAGTAATCCTTCGCTTCAAGGTTTGCTGAATGATGATTCGGTTTGGCGAGCAAGTTCTTTTTCTGCAATCGTTGTTTCAGATGTCATTACCGTCACAGGCCATAAGGGCAATAATATTTTACAAATCAAGATTCCAGCCACTGCAATTGGAGATTATGGCTTGAGCAGTACTTCTTCGGCTAGTATCGGATTTGCGCAGGATAATTTATCCTTTAGTACATTAAATGACGGCTCTAATGGTTTGGGCGAAAAGAGTGGTGGAAATATTGAGTTGAAAGAATATAACATAGAAGAAAAGTATATTTCTGGTGAGTTTTGGTTTACCGCCTATTCTGCCGATGGAAATAGTTCGGTCAATTTTACCATAGGCCGCATGTTTCGAGTACCTCTTGTCCCTGCCATTCCTTAGTAATATAGAGTATGTTTATAACTGCTTGGGTTGTTACGTGACCCTAGCATAGATTTGTCTTATTTTTATACTCTAAATTTAGCGCCTAGTTTGTATTTAATTTTTGACACAGAAACCACTGGCTTGCCCAAAAAATGGGGGGCTCCCGTATCGGATCTTGACAATTGGCCAAGGTGCGTGCAAATTGCCTGGCAATTGCACGATGAGATGGGCGAATGTATTGATCATCAGGACTATTTAATTATTCCAGAAGGATTTAATATTCCTTTCGATGCAGAAAAAATTCACGGCATCTCCACAGAATTAGCTCTTCAAAATGGCAGGTCGTTGAGCGAAGTTTTGGATGTGTTCTCCGAGGTGCTTTCTAAGTCCAAGTTTGTAGTTGGACAAAATGTAGGTTTCGACTTAAATATTTTAGGGGCCGAGTATTTGAGAATAAAAAATGCCAATCCGTTAAATGGAAAGTCTATTTTAGACACCTGCACAGAAACAACCGCTTCAATCTGTCAAATTCCAGGGGGTAGAGGAGGGAAGTTTAAGCTCCCTACACTTACAGAATTGCACAATTTTCTCTTTGGGGTGCCTTTTTCAGAAGCTCATAATGCGACCGCAGATGTTGAGGCAACCGCCAGATGTTTCTTTGAATTGATTCGAACAGGTCAATTTTCTGTAGAAGCTTTAGCAGCGAAACCAGATTATTTGGAAAGGTTCAAAGTAGTGAATCCACATCCCATTGAAAAAATCGGATTGAAGCATGTTAATCTCAAAAAGGCCTCTGACAAAATATCGGAACCTAAGACGGAGTCTGTTAAATTTGATCAAAAAAGTCCGCTGTCAAGAGACTTGGAGGCGGCCCCTTTCGCTCATTTACATAACCATTCTCAATTTTCAATTTTACAATCGACGACCAGTGTTGCGGATTTGGTAAAGTCTGCCGCCGATATGCATATGCCTGCTGTGGCCCTCACAGATCATGCTAACATGATGGGAGCTTTTCACTTCGTAAAAGCAATTCAAAAACACAATCAAAATTCTGAGCACCAGTTAAAAGGTATTCTAGGTTGTGAATTTCAGGTTTGTGAAAACCACACAGACAAATCTTTTAAGGACAATGGATATCAAATAGTTCTTCTTGCAAAAAATAAAATCGGCTATAAAAATCTTTCAAAAATGTCCTCCATTGGCTATACCGATGGGTTTTATTATGTCCCGAGAATTGACAGGTCTGTTATTGAACAATACAAGGAGGGTATTATTGTTTTAACAGGTAGTTTGTATGGTGAAGTACCTTCGAAACTTCTGAATGTTGGGGAGCATCAGGCTGAAGAGGCCTTGCTATGGTGGAAGAAGCAATTTGGAGACGACCTATACATTGAATTGATGAGGCACGGACAAGAGGACGAAGACAGGGTTAACAAATCTCTTATTGACTTTTCTCTCAAACACCAGGTTAAGTTGGTTGCGACCAATAACACCTATTATACCAGTAAAGACAATGCTAATGCCCATGACATTCTGCTTTGCGTAAAGGATGGTGAAAAACAACAAACACCAATAGGTCGGGGTCGCGGGTTCCGATATGGTTTAGACAATCAGGAGTATTATTTTAAATCGCCTGATGAAATGAAGCAATTATTTGCTGATATCCCAGAGGCCATTTTAAATATCTCAGAGCTACTGGATAAGATTGAGCCATACGAATTGGCTCGAAACGTATTGCTGCCAAAATTTGAAATCCCAGAAAATTTTGTCTGCGATAACCCTGATGACGAGGAGAACGCCTATTTGAGGCATTTGACTTTTGAAGGGGCCAAAATGAGGTATGGCGACTTAAGTCCAGAGATAGAAGAAAGGCTTAATTTCGAATTAGCAACAATAGCGAATACAGGATATCCTGGTTATTTTTTGATTGTAGCTGACTTTATTCGAGCAGCGCGCCAAATGGGCGTTTCTGTCGGGCCTGGCCGTGGCTCTGCAGCTGGCTCTGCCGTGGCCTACTGTTTGAAAATTACTAATATCGACCCAATTGAATATAATTTGCTTTTCGAGAGATTTCTCAATCCAGATCGTATTAGCATGCCCGATATTGATATCGATTTTGATGACGAAGGTAGATCCAAGGTGATTGACTATGTTATTGAGAAATACGGCAGCAATCAGGTAGCTCAGATTATAACCTACGGGACCATGGCAGCCAAATCAGCTATTCGTGACACAGCAAGAGTATTGGGTTTGCCTTTGAACGAGGCCGATCGTTTGGCCAAACTTGTACCCGACATGTGGAAGCTCGACAAATTGTTTGGTACCGATGAGAAAGAATTGAACAGTAAACTCCGAAAAGAGGATATGGAGCGAACTAACCAGTTGCTCAATATTGCTGATGGCGAAGACCTTGAGTCTGAAACTATCAATCAAGCGAGAATTTTAGAAGGTTCACTGAGGAACACAGGTACTCATGCCTGCGGAGTTATTATTACGCCTGGCGACATCAGCGAATTTGTACCAATAGCCACCGCCAAAGATTCTGAGATGTTTGTGACACAGTTTGACAATGCTGTGGTAGAGGAGGCAGGGTTGTTGAAAATGGACTTTTTAGGCTTACGAACTCTTACCATTATTAAGGATACCCTAAAAATCATCAAAGCGAAACATGGCGTTTCTCTGGATCCAGATCAATTTCCATTGGACGATTTAGAGACATTTGAACTTTTTCAAGGTGGGGAAACAGTTGGTATTTTTCAGTATGAATCTTTAGGTATGCAAAAATATCTCAAAGAACTCAAGCCCACAAAGTTCGATGATTTGATCGCCATGAATGCCCTCTATCGCCCTGGACCAATTGAGTACATACCTCAATTTATCAAAAGAAAGCATGGCGAGGAAGAAATCGAATACGATTTGCCAGAAATGGCACATTACCTCGAAGACACCTATGGGATTACGGTCTATCAGGAACAGGTGATGTTACTGTCTCAAAAACTTGCTGATTTCACCAAAGGTGAGGCGGATATTTTGAGAAAGGCGATGGGTAAAAAGCAAAAAGATGTCCTCGATAAAATGAAGCCTAAATTTGTCGAACAGGCTTCATCAAAAGGACACGATGCCGATAAATTGGAGAAAATCTGGAAAGATTGGGAGTCTTTTGCAAGTTATGCCTTCAATAAGTCCCATTCTACATGTTATGCTTGGATCGCTTATCAAACAGCCTATTTAAAAGCGCATTATCCTGCTGAGTATATGGCATCAGTGTTGTCCAATAATATGAGCGATATCAAAAAAGTCACCTTTTTTATGGAGGAATGCAGGCGGATGAAGATTCCCGTCTTAGGTCCTGATGTCAATGAGTCGTATCACAAATTTTCTGTAAACAAAGACAATGCTGTTAGATTTGGAATGGGGGCTATCAAAGGGGTAGGAAGTGCTGCTGTTGAGGCGATGGTTTCAGACAGAAAATTAAATGGGCCATTCGTAAATGTGTTTGATTTGACAAGAAGAATAGATTTACGAGCGGTGAATAAAAAATCATTTGAAAGTCTGGCCAATGCAGGAGCTTTCGATTGTTTCGCCGGCACCCATAGGGCTCAGTATTTTTTCAATTCTGGCGATGGTCAAAGTTTTTTAGAAAAGGCCTTGCGCTATGGGAATCGTTATCAAGACAATGAAAATGCTGCGCAAGTAAGTCTGTTTGGAGATTCTAGCGAGGTTCAAATGCCTGAACCTGAAATTCCCGATTGTCCAGAGTGGGGGGCTATGGAAAAATTGGCAAGAGAAAAAGAAGTGGTTGGAATCTATATTTCTGGTCATCCCTTGGATGATTACAGAGTTGAGTTAAACACCTTTTGCAACGCTTCTCTCGAACTGATGCAACATCTGCAGAAGCTGGTGAATAAGGATTTGAGTTTTGGAGGTGTTGTAACTGACGTACAGCACAGAATCAACGCCAAAGGCTCGGGATGGGCTTCTTTTGTGCTTGAAGACTATACGGATAGTTATACCTTCAGAATTTTTGGAGAAGATTATTTGAGATTTAGGCATCTGTTAGTGGCCAATAGTTTTTTGTATATCCGAGCGCTTGTCAAACCGGGATGGGAGAATAAGGAGACTGGCAAGGCTGGTGACCCCCGCATTACTTTTACTAGTATGCAACTGCTTCAAGACGTCATGAACGCTATGGCCGACAAATTGTCTATTCAATTGAATTTAGAAGATATTGACGAAACATTAATTGAGACAATTCAAAGCATTATCGACCAACATGCAGGTAAGCATCATCTTAGAATTGATGTTTACGACATGGAAGAGTCCGTGAAATTGAGCTTGCCCAGCCGAAATTACAAGGTTAACATTTCTCAAGAGTTATTGAAGGTTCTTGAAGACCAACAAATACATTTCAAACTGAATTAATTTTTGGCATTGTTTTGTCAAACGTTAATTTAGATCCAAATTAGAAGCCTTACCTATTTTTTTAATTAATTTTGTACCATCATTTTAAATAAAACAACATTATCATGGCATTAGAGATAACAGACGCGACCTTTGAAGAGGTAGTTTTGAATAGCGATAAACCAGTAGTAGTAGATTTTTGGGCGGCATGGTGCGGTCCATGTCGAATGGTTGGTCCAGTAATTGAAGAATTAAGTAATGATTATGACGGTCGTGCTGTCGTTGGCAAAGTTGACGTGGACGCCAATCAAGAATTCGCTGCCAAGTATGGCGTGCGCAATATTCCCACAGTTTTGGTCTTTAAAAACGGTGAGGTAATTACGCGTCAGGTTGGTGTTGCGCCAAAGGCGGTCTACGCCGAAGCTGTTGACGCACTGCTATAAGCAGACTCGAATGAAGAGATTGTAAGGGATTGCTCCAGCAATCCCTTTTTTTATTACTTTGCACTATGGCACTTCAAAAGGTAATGGTAGACTCTGTAGATGTTGGAAGGCTTGAGCTTTTGGCCTCTGACATTGTTGAAGGATTTATGTCTGGCTTTCATCGCAGTCCTTTTCACGGATTTTCTTCCGAATTTGCAGAACATAGAATTTACAACCCTGGCGAATCTACCCGACATATCGATTGGCGTCTTTATGCCAAAACTGATAGATTCTATACAAAGAAATTTGAAGATGAAACCAACTTGCGTTGTCATTTTGTGCTAGACAACAGCAGTTCTATGCACTTTCCAGCAACTGACAAGTTCGATATTAATCAATTGAATAAAGTCGGTTTTAGCATTTTGGCCATTGCATCCTTAATGCGCATTCTTAAGCGACAAAGAGACGCGGTAGGCTTGAGTGTCTACAGCGATAATTTAGAATTTTACGCTCCAGAAAAGAGTGCATCTAAGCACCATCAAATGCTTTTAAACCAATTGGTCACGGTTTTAAACTCTAAGCATCAGGCCCGGCGAACCGATACATATCACGCCCTTCATGACGTGGCCGAAAAATGTCACCGCCGTTCCATGATTTTTGTGTTTACTGACATGATGGAACCAGACGGAGAATTAGAACAATTATTTGACGCGCTACGACACCTGAAATTCAACAAACACGAAGTAGTACTATTTCATACTTATGATAAGAAAAGCGAATTGGACTTTAGTTTTGATGATATGCCACGAACTTTTGTAGATGTCGAAACAGGAGCATCAATTAAGACTTATGCCTCTGAAATCCAGTCTAATTATCACAATGCAATGCAAAATTATTTCAAGGCTATCAAGTTGAAATGCAGTCAATATCGCATGACCTATGTTCCAGTAGATGTTGCAGACAATTTCAATGCAGTGCTCACTACTTTTCTTGTCGCTCGACAAAAACTAAAGTAAATCTTAGTAATAAGCAAAAAAGTGTTGGCGAAATTGGAAATGCGATGTATATTTGCACCCGCAACTATGCAACGGTTTGGTAGTTCAGTTGGTTAGAATACCTGCCTGTCACGCAGGGGGTCGCGGGTTCGAGTCCCGTCCAGACCGCAAAAGTTTAACTTGTTGTGTTGCGGTTATCGAAAGATAACCGAAGGTTTGTAGAAAACCATTGAAGAGCTTTCCTGAAATACGGAAGGCTTTTTTTATTAAACCTCAAATTGGAGAGACTTTCCGTCTTTCAATACCCAATATTTCCCAACTATTTCAAAAATTAACCCCTACTGTTTAAGCTTAGGCTTGGTTTTGTTTTTTTTTATTAAACAAAATAATTTATATTCAATGAAATAATTACTTCTTTGACAATAGTGTAACTTATTATTAATAATAATAAATATTTAATAACCTTCAAAAGTTTTTATTAAAATAATCCTTTTTCATTTTGAGAATGTGAAATACTATATTATTTTCGCCCCTCAAACGTTTTCGTTAAAATTAAAAGCGTTTCGCGTTAAATATCTTAAAAATGAAAAGAATAATTACTTGTATTGCTTTAATGGCGGGAGTTTTTGCTGTTCAAGCCCAATCGGTTACTGCGAGCG
>Ga0222719_10000598_pt1 | contig 35691 bp, 32 predicted proteins | sample C33_34DmetaG_FD_165039 | JGI IMG/M metagenome (GOLD analysis project Ga0222719, IMG submission 165039) | Estuarine water microbial communities from San Francisco Bay, California, United States - C33_34D | ecosystem: Environmental > Aquatic > Marine > Unclassified | place: USA: California... | reverse complement strand
GAGTTAGCCGCTAAAGAACAAGCAGAGAAAGATGCTGCTGAGTTAGCCGCTAAAGAACAAGCAGAGAAAGATGCTGCTGAGTTAGCCGCTAAAGAACAAGCCGAAGATTATGTATTTAAAAGCTGGTTTGCCAGACTTGGCGCAGGATTATCTAAAACATCTTCGATTATTGGTTCAGGTATAACCAAGGCATTAATCGCCAAAAAACTTGATGAAGAAGCTCTTGAACAAATTGAAGAAAATCTAATTTTAGCAGATGTAGGAGCTTCCGCTGCAAGTGAGTTAATAAATAGTTTAAAAAGTTATAAATTTGAAAAACTAGATGAAGAGACAGTTAAAGAAAAATTAGCAGAAATAATATCTGAATCAATCTCTTCAGTTTCTATTCCGCTTAATATTGAAAAATCAGATACTCCGAGAGTTATATTGTTTGCAGGAGTAAATGGAGCTGGTAAAACTACTACTATTGCAAAGATTGCTTCGCAAGAAATATCAAAAGGTAAAAAAGTAATTATTGCAGCAGCAGATACTTTTAGAGCAGCAGCAGTTCAACAATTGGAAATTTGGTCTAAAAGAATTGGAGCAGAATTAGTCTCTGGAGCAGAAGGAAGTGATCCCGCAGGAATTGCATTTAAAGCGTATGATAGAGCACTAGAAACTAAGAGTGATATAGTATTAATTGATACTGCTGGCAGACTTCAAACACAAACTAATTTAATGGAGCAATTGAAAAAGATTCATAGAGTAATTAATAAAAAAGATGAAACAGCACCACATCATAGAATTTTAATAGTTGATGCCACTGCTGGGCAAAATGTATTAAATCAGATTGTAGCTTTTAAAGAAGCAATTGATGTTAATGGAATAGTTATTACTAAACTTGATACTAGCTCAAAAGGAGGAATAATAATTTCCATTAGTAATAACCATAAAATTCCTATTCACGCTATTGGAATAGGAGAGAAAAAAGAAGATTTAAACATCTTTGAGTCTGAACCATATGCAAGAGCCTTACTTGGCTTAGAAATAGATGATTATTAGGAGAAAAAATGAAACCATTACTTAAATTAATTACTGAAGTGGGACCTTTAGCAGTATTTTTTATTGGCAATGCTAAATATGGAATTTTCTATGCAACAGGTGCATTTATGCTTGCAACTGCTATAGCCATTCCTATCTCTTGGAAAATAGAAGGAAAGCTTCCTATAATGCCTATTGTAATAGGCGTTTTTGTCGTATTTTTTGGTTCATTAACTCTGCTATTTCAAGACGAAACATTTATTAAACTCAAACCAACTATTGTTAATTTAGTATTTGCTGCAGGTTTAATTATAAGCAGAATATTTTTTAATATTAATGTTTTAAAAATAGTATTCGATAAAGCTTTCAATTTAACAGAACGAGGATGGAGAGTTTTAAATATTCGTTGGTCTTTGTTTTTTATATTTCTCGCAATACTTAATGAGATTGTATGGAGAAATTATTCAACTGATACATGGGTTACGTTCAAATTATTTGGTATCATGCCCCTAACTATTATTTGGACTTTAGCTCAAATGCCTCTTGTTCTAAAAGAAACTATAAAAAAATAAAAATTATCTATTAAAAAAAGGTTTAAATATCAATAAAAAAATATTTTTGTCTTTATTATTTTTAAATTCATTTAAACCTAAAATAAGATTATCCCCTTTAATGGGTTTACTTTTGTATGTCCCAAATATTTTATCCCAAAAAGAAAAATTAAAACCAAAATTTGAATTAGTTTCATATTCTTCAACTGAATGATGAATTCTATGCATATTTGGAGTCACAATTAATTTTCGAAATATTAAATCATATTTATCTTTAATTTTAATATTTCCATGATTAAATATTGAAGATGCGTTTAATATAATTTCAAAAATTATTACTAAAGCTATAGATGGGCCAATAATAGCAATTAAAATAAATTTATATATCATAGATATTATTATTTCTATTGGATGAAATCTTATACCAGTGGTGAAGTCCACCTCTTCATCACTATGATGTATCTTGTGAAATCTCCACAAAAAAGGAACATGGTGAAATAATAGATGTTGCAGCCATATTCCAAAATCTAAAAACAAAAATGATAATATTACCTCAAATGTAATATTCATATTAAAATAATTAAAAAGTCCAATGTTATGTTTTATACAAATTGCTGCAAAACTAACTGCAAGAATAGGGAATAAAAATCTTAATATTAAAGTATTTATTAAAACAAAAGAAAAATTAACAAACCATCTCTTATAAGGTTTTATACTTCTATTATAAATAGGAAATAACGATTCCATCAAGAATATTAGGATTAGCATAGAAATAAATGCACCAAATCTGATAGTAGACTCATGATTTATTATATAATCCATATTTTTTACCTCTTTAAAAAATATAAGGCCTTTTTATTTTAAGTAAAATAATTTAAAGATAATATATATATATTAATATAAGTAGAAAAGATTATTTGTAATGGAAAAAATTTCAGTAGATGAAGCTAAGAATTCTAATGCTTGGCCATTCCAAGAAGCGTTAAGAATATTAAATAGCTTAAATGGAAATACTCCTTCAAAAGGTTTTGTACTATTTGAAACTGGTTATGGCCCTTCAGGACTTCCGCACATAGGTACATTTGGAGAAGTAGCAAGAACTATTTTAGTAAAAAATGCTTTTGATACAATTTCTAATATACCTTCAAAGCTTATTACGTTTTCAGATGATATGGATGGATTTAGAAAAATTCCTGATAATATCCCTAATCAAGAAATGCTTAAACAGCATATGGATAAACCTTTATCAAATGTTCCTGATCCATTTGAAAAATATAAAAGCTTTGCAGAACATAATAATGAAAGACTTAAAAAGTTTTTAAATCAATTTAACTTTGAATATGAATTCAAATCCTCTACTGACTGTTACTTGAATGGTGATTTTGATGAAACACTCCTCAGCATATTAAATAATTATGAAAAAATAAATGAAATAATACTACCTACTTTGGGTAAAGATAGAAGAAGTACTTATAGTCCGTTCTTACCTATATGTGAAGAAACTGGAAAAGTTCTTCAAGTACCTATTAATAATATTAATCTTGATAATGGAACTATTGAATATACTAATGAAAAAGGGAAAAATATTACCACGGAAGTTACTAAGGGTAAATGTAAACTTCAGTGGAAAGCAGATTGGGCAATGCGTTGGGCAGCCTTAGATGTAAATTATGAAATGAACGGGAAAGATTTAACACCTTCATTTGATCTATCAAAAAAGATTGTTCGGACTATTGGAGGGAAAGCCCCTATAAATATGGTCTATGAATTATTCTTGGACCAAAATGGAGAAAAAATTTCAAAATCCAAAGGAAATGGCTTATCTATAGAAGAATGGCTTTCTTATGGAACAGAAGATAGCTTAACACTTTATATGTATCAAAATCCTAAACGTGCAAAAAGATTATACTTTGATACTATTCCAAAAAATGTTGATGAGTATGCAAGATTCTTATCAAATGCAAAAAATCAAGATGCTAAAATGTTAATTAAAAATCCAATATGGCATATACATAAGGGAAAAGTACCAGAATATACTCAAGTAGTGAGTTATGCAATGTTACTTAATTTAGCCTCTGTATGTAATGCGGATACTGCAGATATATTATGGGGTTTTATATCTAAATATACTAAAAATAATAACAAATCAGACCCTTTAATGAATAATTTAATTATAAAAGCCTTACAATATTATAAAGACTTTATTGCTCCAAATAAAAAATATAAAATGCCAAATGCAAATGAAATTAATGCATTAAAATCATTACAAAAAAGGCTAATTAAATTAAATAACTCATCTGATGCGGAAGCAATTCAAAGTGAAGTGTATGAAACAGGAAAAGCATTTAAATATGAAAACTTGAAAGACTGGTTTTCAGCACTTTATCAAATCTTATTAGGACAAACACAGGGGCCTAGAATGGGTTCATTTATTGCTATATATGGTTGCAATGAAACTATTGATTTAATAAACAGAGCAATTAATGGAGAATTAACTAATTAGAAGATATCCTATTTTTAAAAACCTCTTTTAATTTGTTAATAGCCAAACTATCAAAATCTAGCATTAAAGACCTAGACATTTCTTGAATTTTAAAATCTTTTTCTGATAAAGAAATATTACCTGCAAGCTCCTGACTTTTAAAAACTTTTAAATTTACATAAGAAATTCTCTCATTATTATCATTCAACAATTCTATCGTTATATCTAAATTCATTTCAATATTAGTAGCTGCATTAGAAATGAATAGTTCTTCTATTTTATTACTTTCTGAAATTGGCAAAGCTTTAATGCTAGACTCATTAATTATAACTTTTAAATTTCCTTTATTACTTATAGATTCAGTATTCAACCTTGCAATAGACCAACTGTTAATAAGAGATACTAAGTCTTGCTTTACTAAGTGGTCTATATATGGGGCAGAAATTTTAGTATTATATTTTTGATCTACTATTAAACGAGATGCATCTATAGCAAACGCCTCATAATCATGAAAAGTGATATCTTGAATTACATAATTCTTTTGATTTGCGCAGCTGAAAATCAAATTTATAAGAAGCAGTAAAATTAAATACCTATTTTTATACATAATAAATATACTATTGCTAAATTAGCTTATCCGCAATAGCCCATGATAATATTGCTTTTTGAATATGTAATCTATTTTCCGCTTCGTCCCATACTACTGACCTAGGCCCGTCTATAACTTCACTAGTCACCTCTTGGCCACGGTGTGCAGGTAAACAATGCATAAATATTGCATCCTTAGAGGTTACTTCAAATAATTTTTCATTTACTTGAAAAGTATTAAATATTTTTTCCGGATTAGTTGTTTTTTTATCTCCCATAGATATCCATGTATCTGTCAAAATTGCATTAGCATCTTCACATGCCCCTAATGGCTCATTACTTAACTCAATGTCAGCTCCATTATCTTTAGCCCAATTTATAATATTTTTATTAGGCATCCTAATAGCAGGACATGCTAACCTCAATTTAAAATTAAACACTTTTGATGCATGTATCCAAGAGTTAGCCATATTATTTCCATCTCCTACCCATGCAATAATTTTATTCTCTATATCTCCTAATTTTTCTTCAAAAGTCATAATGTCAGCTAAAATCTGACATGGGTGACTAATATCTGTCAATCCATTAATAACGGGTATATTAGAATGTTGGGCCATCTCTAATAAAGTTTCGTGTTTACTAGCTCTGATCATTATTCCATCTAAATATCTTCCTAAAACTTTTGCTGTATCAGCTATAGTTTCTCCCCTTCCCATTTGCATAGATTTTGAATCTAAATAAATAGCTGAGCCACCTAATTCCGTCATAGCTACTTCAAAGGAAATGCGCGTTCTTGTTGATGGTTTTTCAAAAATCATAGCTAAAGTTCTTCCCAATAAAGGAGCTCCCTCTAAAAGCCCCCTACCGTTCGATTTATAAAACTTAGCCGTTTGTAATAATTTTCTAGCTATACCATCATCGAGAGTACTAATGTCAATAAGGTGTCTCATATTATTTTACCTTTATATTGCTTAATGTCTGATTAAGTATTTCAATACACTTATCAGCATGTTCATTATTTATATTCAAAGGAGGTAAAAGACGTAAAACATTATTTCCAGCTGGCACACTTAACAAACCATTTTTTCTTAAATTTGTACATAAATCTAAATTATTCATATTACAACTAATACCTATCATTAAGCCTTTACCTCTAACTCCTTTAATCTGTTTTGAATATTTAATTGCAAGTAGATCAATTTCTTTCAATAACTTATTACCCATTTTAGTTACATTATCCAAAAAACCTTCTCTAATTACTTGCGAAATAACAGACTTAGCAACACTAGATGCTAAAAAATTACCTCCAAAAGTAGACCCGTGTGTCCCAGGAGACATTCCCGATGCAGCCTCGTTTGTCGCTACAACAGCACCAATAGGAAACCCTCCTCCTAGACCTTTGGCAAGTGCCATAACATCTGGTTTTATCTCTGACCATTGATGTGCAAATAATTTACCTGTTCTTCCAATACCTGTTTGAACTTCGTCTAAAGCTAAAAGTATTTTACTTTCTGAACATATCTTGCGTAGTTCTCTTAAAAAACCCTTAGGTGATCTATTAATACCACCCTCACCTTGAATAGGTTCTACCAAAATAGCCGCTGTATTCTTATTGATAAATTTTTTAATTTCATTTATGTCTCCAAAAGGAACTCTAATAAAGCCATTTGTATTAACACCAAAGCCTTCTCTATGCTTTTCATTATCACCTGCTGCAAGAGTACCCAATGTTCTGCCATGAAAGGCACTGCTACATACTAAAATATCAGTTTTATTTTTATTGCCATTATTAAAATGAAATTTTCTACATAATTTGATCGTGCCTTCTAAAGATTCTGCTCCTGAATTACAAAAGAATACACTTTCTCCAAAAGAATTTTTACATATTAATTCAGCTAATTCTTCTTGTGGCTGAATATTATATAAATTAGAAGTATGCCATAATTTTTTAGACTGGATAGATAAAGTATCTATCAAATCTTTATTAGAATGACCTAAGGTATTTACAGCTATACCAGTAGCAAAATCTAAAAACCTCTTATTATCTTTTGTGTATAGCCATGGCCCTTCACCTCTCTCAAACGAAAGATCTATTCGACCATATGTTGGCATAACATTTTTCATTAAAAAACCCCTATAAAAAGTCTATGAATATATCAGATAAAACATAAAAAAGCTAAATAAAATTTGTTTTATGCCTTTAATTTAAAACCCGTTCTTAACATTAAGACTGAAATAATATAGAAAAATACATTCAAGATTAAAAGTATTATGGCTCCTAAATATACATTAGAATCTGAATATCCTATCATTGAAAACCGAAAACCATCAATCATATAAAAGAATGGGTTTAATTGACTAATTAAGTAAAACTTATCTGGAAGAATCTTTATAGAATAAAATGTTCCAGATAACAAAGAAAGAGGAGTAACAATAAAATTAGTGATAGCTGCAACATGATCAAATTTACTAGCCCATATACCACTGATCAAACCTAGTAGGCCCATTAAAGCACAAGATAATATTGAAAAATATATTAGAAAAAAAGGATTATATATTCTCAATGGGACAAAAATTATTACTAATAAAGCTACAGAAATTCCTACAAATAACCCTCTACAAATAGCTCCAGCTAAAAAAGCTGATGCAAATTCAATCGACGTTAAAGGAGGTAATAATAAATCAGTTATATTACCAGCTACTTTAGCACTTAATAAAGAAGAAGAAGTATTACCGAAAGCATTTTGAATCATTGCCATCACAATTAAACCCGGAGCAAGAAACTCTAAAAAAGGGATATCTTCTACTAAATTTGAGGATCTGCCTAAAGCCATTGCAAAAATTATTAAAAATAATAATGTTGTTAAGGCGGGGCCCAAAATTGTTTGCAAATATATTTTTAAAAAACGCATAACCTCTCTTTTAAATAAGGTATATACACCAATCCAGTTAATAGAATTAAAGCCTTTTAAAGACCTCTCAGAAATAAGTTTATTTTTTTGCATGCAAATATATAACCTGCTAAATATTAAGTAATATATAAATATATATATATATTTATTAATATGTATAGGTAAAAAAATGGAAATATTTCATAACCCAAGATGCTCAAAATCTAGAGCTACTCTAAATTTAATTTTAGAAAACAATATAGAACCTACTATCAGGTTATATTTAGATAATCCCCTATCCACATCTGAAATAAAAGTTTTATTAAAAAAATTAAATACTTCTGTAGATAAAATTATAAGAAAGAATGAAGAAATCTATAAAAAATTAAGCTTAAAAGATGCAGATGAAAATACTTTAATTGAACAAATTTCCCAAAATCCAATATTGCTAGAGCGACCTATAGTAGTTAAAGGAGAGAAAGCAATTATTGGTAGACCTCCAGAAAATGTTAAGGATTTATTTTAACTTTAATTAATTTTTTGTATTTTGGTTCCTTTGGTAATACTCCATCCATTTATAACATCTTTTGAAGACATTATGTTTTTTCCTGGTCTTTGAAGAAAATTGATTTTTATTGCATTATCTCCACATTTTATAACAAGTGGATTATCTATTACTGTCCCATTAACTATATTTTCATGATTTATAACTACTTCTGCCTCAATTACTTTAATATTCTCTTCTTTGATTCTACATTTTGCACCTGGAGTAGGACTTAAAGCTCTAATTTGATTCAAAATTTCAGTTGCCTTTCTATTCCAATTAATTAACTCATCTTCTTTAAATATTTTTTTTGCATAAGTAATTCCATTATCTGGTTGTGGAACTGCACTAATTATTTTATTTGCAAATTTTAAAATACTTTCCTTTAATAATTCCGCACCTTTTTGAGATAATACCTTTGTTAAATCAGCATTATTTACTTTTGAATTTATTTCAACTGTAAATTTTGAAATAATGCTTCCAGTATCTAATCCCTCATCCATCAACATTACTGTTACTCCAGTATTTTTATCTCCAGCCATTATAGCTCTTTGAATAGGGGCTGCTCCTCTCCACCTTGGTAATAAGGACGCATGTAAATTTATACATCCAAATTTAGGTAAATTAATTAACTCTTTTGGTAAAATATATCCGAATGCTACTACAACAATCATATCTAAATCTAGACTTTTTAGGAACTCAATATTATCCCTAAGCGTATTTCCAAAAATTACTTTTATACCATTTTTTTCCGCAAACTCTTGTACTGGTTGTTTTTGAATTTTCTTCCCTCTTTTTGCACGCTTAGGTTCCTGACACACTACAACAGGGATATCATGGCCTGCATCTATTAGTTTTTTAAGGCTAGGGACGGAAAAATCAGGGCTTCCCATAAAACATAATTTTAGTTTTTTATACATAAATAAATTATATAGACTTATTAAAGTTTTTTTTGAATTTTTGCATTTTTTTCAAAATAATCTGTCTCTTTAATCGAGATAAATAAGAAGTAAATAAAGTCCCTGATAAATGATCAATTTCATGTTGAACGCAAACTGCTTCAAAGCCATGGAAAAAATTTTCTTTTTTATTTCCTTCTATATCTATAAAAGACACGTTGAGAGATTCAGGTCTAGAAACAGAAAAATAATGATCAGGAAAAGATAAACAACCTTCTTCATATTCCTTATAATCATCCGATTGATTGATAATTTTTGGATTTATTAATACTTTTCTATCAAATGTATTGTCCTTACTAGAACAATCCATCACTAATATCTGCAAAGACTGATTAACTTGAGGAGCTGCAAGGCCAACCCCATTATTTTCATACATTGTGTCAAACATATTATTAACAAAACTTTTCATCTTGTTATCAATATTTTTAACCTCTAAAGCTTTTTTTTCTAAAACCTTTGCAGGTGCATAAACTAAACTTAGTGTACTCATTGCTATAACTTCTATTTTTTTTTATATAATTAAAACTATCACTGTATTAATTATACAAATACATTAAAAATGTAAAATATATATTATGTAACATAAATAGGTTTAGTATGAATGATTTAAATTTTATAATAATAATAGGAATTGGTATATTAGTTATATCAATTTTTAGTTTTATCATTTATTTAATTCAAAAAAAATTATTTGATATTATGAAAGATAATATTCATAACAATACTACTAATGAATTAGAACTAGATTCTAGGGAAAAAAGAATTTCTAATTTAATAGAGCCTTTAAATAACCAACTTCAAGCACTTAATAAAAGTGTAAATGAAATAGAAAAAAATAGAATTGAGTCTTATGGAAGACTTTCCGAACAAGTAGATATTCTTGCTAATGGAACTCGCCAATTAGAACAAGCCCTTCGTTCTCCTACAGCACGAGGTAAATGGGGCGAAGTTCAACTTAAAAGAATTTTAGAACTTGCAGGAATGTCTGAGCATGTCGATTTTAATTTACAAAAAGAATTATCAAATAATTTTGGAAGACCTGACGCTATAATACACCTTCCCGGCAACCGTTCTTTGGCTATAGATGCTAAGACACCTCTTTCCTCTTATATTGAATTCACTGAAGCAAATACAGAGAATGAAAGAAATGAAAAACTAAAAAAACATGCTCATAACATAAAAAACACAGCAAAAATGTTAGGACAAAAAGAATATCAAAATGCTATAGAAGGAGATTTAGATTTTGTCATAATGTTTATACCTGGTGATCATTTTTTTACGGCTGCTACTAAGTATGATCCTGATATATTTGAAAATGCCCTTAAAAATAAAGTTTTAATATGTACACCAGCTACACTTATAGCCCTACTAAAAGGAATATCCTTTAATTGGCAACAAGAAAGCCTCGCGAAAAATGTTAAAGAAATAGCTCTTAATTCTCAAGAACTACAAGTAAGAATTTTAAAGTTTTTTGACTATATGGATGGTATTAAAAAAGGTATAGAAACTGCTGGTGAGAATTATGATAAAGCAATAGGCTCAATAGAGAAAAGAATCATGCCTCAAATTAAAAAAATATCAAAGCTTGGCACTATGGAAAAAATTGATGATAGTAGTGTGCCAAATAAAACAAGAATTAACTTAAGAAAAAAATTAAAAAAAAAATAAATCTACCTTTTATTTAGTATCTTTCTGGAATCTAATGCAGCCCCAATAGTTCCATCATCAAGATAATCTAATTCACCACCTATTGGTATACCCTGGGCCAATCTTGAAATAGTTACATTCATATCTTCTAATAAATCTGTAATATAAAAACTAGTCGTTTGTCCAGCAAGAGTGGCAGAAGTCGCTAAAATCACTTCTTTTACTTCATTTATTTTTATATTATCTATAAGTTCTTTAACTCTTAAATCCTCAGGATTAACTCCGTCAATAGCACTTAACACTCCTCCTAATATATGATACCTGCCTCTATAAGTATTAGAACGCTCTAAGGCCCATACATCTGTTATATCTTCAACCACACAAATTGTATTTTTATCTCTTTTTTCATCCTTACAAATTCCACATATATTATCAGAATCTATATTACCACAAACAGAGCACAACTTAATATTTTCTGAAACCTGAATGAGCGATTTAGCAAGAGGTAACATTAATTTTTCTGGGTTTTTAATTAAATTTAAAACACCCCTTCTGGCTGATCTAGGGCCTAAACCAGGAATTTTAGCCATCAACTTAATTAAATTTTTTATTTCTTGCGATTCCATATTATAAAAATGACTTCATATCAAAAGGAAGTGGCATTCCACCAGTTGCTTTATTCATTTCTATTTCACAGAAGTCTTCCGCTTTCTTTCTTGCATCCTCATAAGCTATCTTAATTAAATTTTCAATCTGGCTTATATCATCTATTTCTTCATGTGAAACTGATATGTCTTGTAATAAACCTTTTCCATTAACTTTAACTTTAATTAAACCATCATGGCTTTCTCCAAAGAAAAAAGTATTTTCTATATTATTTTTCATCTCTGAGAATTTTGATTTCATCTCTTGCGCTTGTTTTAACATATTAAACATATTTTTCATTTACCTAATCTTCCCTATTTTCATTTAAATTTTTAACTTCTATAATTTCTGACTCAGGAAATTCCTTTAAAATAGATTTAACAATAACACTTTCCTTAATTTTATTTTTTTTATCCTCTTTTTGAGTTTCATATTGTTCTGTAACGGAACTATATTCATTATCTGAAACTATTACTTCTATTTTCCAATTTTTTTTTGTTAAATTTAATAAAGATTTTTTTATATCTTCTAAAAATATTTGATAGTTCTCTTTAACAAAATTTGCCTTTATATAATAAGGCTTATATTCGATCACCCTTATTTGATCTATTAATAAAGTATATAATGTAAGGTCTTTATTTCTTTTTACATAATCTAAAAGACTTTCAAAAGTATTAAATTTTTCTTTAATATCTGTTTTAAAAGAAGTATTGTTTTCATTAGCATTATCAATATGATTGCTCCGTACTAAATCATTTTTTTTTTTTGATAAATCTGATTTTTCAATCAAATCCGTCAGATTTGGTAAATTAGCGGCATACACAATTCTCAAAATAATCATTTCCGTAGCTTCTTTTATAGAATAAGCAGATTGGATTTCTGACTGCCCTTTTAACAAAATTTGCCAACACTTGTTTACAGAAGGCATATTTAAATTTTTAGCGCTATTTTTAGCTCTAGTTTGATCATATTCAGAAATACTTTGTGACATATCTAAGCTAGGTACTGCTATAGATCTTGCCACATTATGGCAGATAAGCAATAGTTCCTCAATTAATAGCAAAGGGTCGGAACCATCATCTAATAAAATTTCAAAATTATTTATTGCTTTTAAAGGATCTCCTTCCATCAAAGAATCAAATAAGTCCCATACCTTGGCTTTATCAGAAAGACCCAACATAGACTTGATATCTTCTGCCTTAATATTACTATTACTTATACTTATAGCTTGATCAAGTAGACTAAGAGAATCTCGAACACTTCCTTCACTTGATCTAGCAATCATATTTAAAGATTCTGAGTCAATTGAAACATTTTCTTTTTTACAAATCATTCCTAAATGATTAATCATTTCTTCTGTGGAAACTCTCCTTAAATCAAATTTTTGACATCTAGATAGCACTGTAATAGGAATTTTTCTAATTTCTGTAGTGCAGAATATAAATTTAGTATGTCCAGGAGGTTCTTCTAAAGTTTTAAGTAAAGCATTAAATGCCTGATTAGATAACATATGAACTTCATCTATAATATAAATTCTAAACCTTCCTACTGCTGGTTTATATTTCACACCTTCTGTTAATTCTCTCATGTCATCTACTCCTGTATGAGAAGCAGCATCTATTTCTATAATATCAACATGCCTATCATTTTGGGCAGATAAACATGATTCACATGCTCCACAAGGCGCAATTGTCGGCTTATCCGTTTTTAGACAATTGAGTCCTTTTGACACTATTCTTGCGGCAGTAGTTTTACCTACGCCTCTAACACCTGTAAATAAAAAAGCATGGGCGATACGATTTAATTCAAAAGCATTACTAAGAATTCTAACAGTGGCAGACTGCCCTATTAAATTGTCAAAAGTTTTAGGTCTGTATCTGCGAGCTAATACTTTATATTCTTCAGAACTATTATTCTGTACAAACGAGTCATTATCAATATTTTTTTGAGTATGATCCAAAATAAAATCTTTCAATCTCTATAAATTGTATTGGAAGGAGACCGAAACAACCCGTGAACAAAATGCTACGGCTGCTTCTTTTCAGACCTGACCGAATTCACAAAAGACACGTCCATTACGATCTCCCATAACTATTATAAACAATTATTAATTAGTTCCAAGAAGATCTTAAAATATATTTAGATAAATTGATTATATTTTTATATATAGTTAAAATAAATCTTTAATGTAATGAGTTTTTTTATGAAAGATAATATATTATATAGCTTTGATAAAGTTGATAAGGCTTCTCACCTTAGAGAAGGAAACATACTTAATCATACAGATTTCGATATAGATAAAATAAAACTAACTATTATTAGGGAAAATAAATTTGCTGTAAATATTATTAATGAAAAAAATTATGAGGTAATTTGGAGTTCAGGAAACGAAGCTTACGATTTAATAAAAAGATCAGAATCATTAATATTTCTTGGTAAGTTAAAAGGTTATTTTTATTTTTCCATAAATTTTAATAATGACAACTCAAATAGTGATACATATCATGATTTAAGAACTTTAAACCCATTACTTAGTGATTCTGATCTTACTCTTCTTACTACTGCGCAAGGAATAAATTACTGGCATAAAAAAAATATTTATTGTGGTAATTGTGGTTTTAAAACAAGAAGCGATGATTCTGGTAATTCTAGAATTTGTATAAATGAAAATTGTAATAATAAAATCTTTCCGAGATTAGATCCTGCTGTAATAATGCTTATTACTTATCAAGATAGTTGCTTACTTGGTAGACAAAAAATTTGGCCAGACGGAATGCATTCTACTCTTGCTGGATTTGTTGAACATGGCGAAACAATAGAACAAGCTGTAGAGAGAGAAACATTTGAAGAAACTGGAGTGAGAATAACTAATATTAAATATAAGTATTCTCAGGCATGGCCTTTTCCTTCTTCTTTAATGTTGGGTTTCCAGGCAGAAGCTAAAGATAAATCATTAAATATAAATTACCAAGAATTAGAAAAAGCCTCCTGGTATACCAGAGATTTCTTAAAATCTAGTCCAGAAAATTCTACTTTTAAAATGCCAGGAAAAATCTCAATAGCGCGAAAATTAATAAAAGATTGGTTAGATTAAGTAAGTAATTATCTCTCCCTATTTATATCACCTTTATAAACACCTAAAATGCGAACTTCTCTAGAAAAATAACCTAATTCTTCTAAAGCCATTTTTAAAGAAGAATTTGCCGGGTGACCCTCAATATCGATATAAAATTGAGCTGAAGTAAAATTATCTCCTGGCATATAGCTTTCAAGTTTTAAAATATTAACCCTGTTTGTAGCAAATCCCCCTAATGCTTTATATAAAGATGCTGGTATATTTCTGAGAGTAAAAATACAGCTGGTGATAATTAACCCATCATCTGGATCGGGATCATTAGATTCTGCACTTAAAACTACAAATCTAGTTATATTATTTTCTGAATCTTGTATATCAGAAGATAAAATTTTTAAACCATGAATATTTCCGGCTAGACTTGATGCTATAGCTGCGTATTTAATATCATTATTTTTAACTATATAAGCAGCTGATCCCGCTGTATCGCCCATGATAATTGGAGATAAATTATTCTTATTTATAAAATTTCTACACTGAGATAAAGCTTGATTATGACTACAAACAGATACAATATCTGAAATACTTGCTCCCTCTAATCCTAAAAGTTGATGATTTACTCTATAAAAAAATTCTTTTACTATATGTAAGTTTGAATCTTTTAATAAATTATGAATATCTGCAACACGACCAGCTCTAGAATTTTCAATTGGTATCATAGCATACTTAGTTGTACCATTTAAGACAGCCTCAAATGCATCTTCAAAATTTTCACAAGGTACAGTTTGCATTTCTGGAAAAGCTTCTACACAAGCCATTTCCGAATAAGCACCGGGTTGACCTTGGAAAGCTATATTATTTGATTTGAGCTTATTCATTTAGTTTATCCCATACTTAAATTTTATTCTTTCTAACATAATCACATGCTTTATTAAAGTCAGCTAAATTATCTACTCCAATAGGGTTATCTTCTACTATACCGGCTTTAATATCCATGTTGGCTTCCAATGCCCTTAATTGCTCTAAACTTTCTCTTTTTTCTAAAGTAGATGGTTTAAGACTAATAAATTTTTCTAATGCATCTCTACTATATGCATAAATACCTATATGATGATATACTGGCCCTTCTCCATATGGAATTAAGGATCTAGAAAAATATAATGCCTTTCCATATTCTTTACTTTTATTTAAGGAAAGTACCACCTTCACTATATCTTTATCCAATTTTTCATCTTCTTTATCTATCTGATTTACTAAAGTAAAAATATCAGATGGTATTAATTGTTTAAGCTTAACAAGTTCACTAATTGCTTTCGGAGAAATAGTAGGCATATCGCCTTGTAAATTTATTATAGTATTTATTTTTTTAGTATTATCTATATTCTTAAATGCTTCATGTATTCTATCAGTACCTGAGCTATGATTAGGACTAGTCATAACTACATTTATCCCATAACTTTTTGCTATTTTATATACCTCTTCGTCACAACAAGCTATATAAACTAGACCAGAATTAGATTTAATTGCCTGTTGAGCAACTCTTATAACCATAGGAATACCTTCAATATCTAAAAGAGGTTTTCCCGGTAACCTTTTTGACTCCATTCTACTTGGAATAATTATTAAACTGTTTTCCATAATAAACTTAATTTTTTATTTATAATATACTTGATAATTTTATAATAATAACATATTTCAATTTATGTAGCTAAACTTCCGTGTAAAAAATTAAGAAAGATTTTGAATTATGTCTAGTTTTGAAATTAATAAAATTATGGGCTCTGTTTTTTCAATTATACTATTTTTGTTGATTATAAAAAATTTAAGCGATATTTTATATCCTGCTCAAGAAGTTACTAATCACAATAATAGTGAAAAGGTTGAAATGTCTAATTTAAAATCTGATAATGATGTAAAGGATGAAAATATTGTTGAACTTGATATAGAAGAAAGATTAATTTCTGCTAACATTGATGATGGAAAAAAGTTTTCTAAAAAGTGCGTTGCTTGTCATTCTTTTGAAGTAGATGGACCTAATAAAATTGGCCCTAATCTATTTAATATACATTCTAGAAAAATTGCATCAATAACTAGCTATAAATATTCAAAAGCTCTTACATCCAAAACTGGTAAATGGGATAATCAAAACTTAGATTCTTTCTTAAAAAACCCAAAAGAATGGGCTCCAGGAACTAAAATGAGTTATATAGGTATTAAAAAAGGTGAAGATAGAGCAAATATTATAAAATACTTGCAAAGCCTTAAATAAATTATTTAAATATAAATCATGGTTTTTAATAAAAAATATATAATTTTATTTCTTTTTTTATTGAATATTAATATATCACAAGCCTCTGATAATGATTATGATCACGCTATATCAGTTTTTAATGAAGTAAAATATGCAAGTAATTTCAAATACTTTGACTATGTAAACCCTACTGCACCCAAAAAAGGAGAAATAAAACTAGCAGAAAGAGGAACCTTTGATTCACTAAATCAATTCATTCTTAAAGGACTTCCTGCAATTGGTTTAGATAATATTTATGAGAGCCTTTTGGTGACATCTCTAGATGAACCATTTACTGGCTATGGGCTAATAGCTAAAGGATTGAAACTTTCAGAAGATAAAAGTTCTATTACATTTTTTCTTAACGATAATGCTAGATGGCACGATAATAAACCTATTACTTCTCATGACATTGAATGGACATTTAATACAATACTAGAAAAGGGACATCCCTCTTATAGATCATACTATTCAGATGTTAAAAATATTGAAATTATTAATAACTTCACGATTAAATTTCATTTTAAAAATAATAATAATCGTGAATTACCTATTATTATTGGTCAAATGAAAATTCTTCCTAAACATTTTTGGGAAAATAAAAAATTTGACTCTAGTGTGCTCACTATTCCTCTAGGTTCTGGTCCTTATAAGATTAAGGAAGTAAATTTAGGAAAAAACATAACTTACGAGCGAATAGAAAACCATTGGGCAGCCAAACTACCTGTAAATATAGGGCATAATAATTTTGATATCATTCATTATGATTATTATAGGGATAGCAATGTAATGATTGAAGCACTAAAAGCAAATGAATATGACTTCCGCTCTGAAAATATTTCAAAAGAATGGGCTACCGCTTATAATGATTTAAATAATAATCACAACTTTATAAAAGAAGAAATAAATCACGAACTACCTCAAGGCATGCAAGCGTTTATTTATAATATTAGAAAAGGTATTTTTAATAATATTGAACTTAGAAAAGCCCTTGCACTAGCCTTTGATTTTGAATGGACAAATAAAACATTGTTCTATGGGCAATATATTAGAAGTAATTCTTATTTTTCCAATTCTGAATTAGCATCATCTGGCCTTCCCACAAATGCAGAACTTAAAATAATTGAACAATTAAACAATGATATTCCCACAGAAATGCTTAAAGGAGTTTATAATCCTGGTAAGACAGATGGGTCCGGTAATAATAGAAAAAACCTTAGACAAGCTATGCAGATTCTGAAAAAAGCTAATTATAAATTAGATAATAAAATATTAAAAGATCCAGAAGGCAGAGAGATAAAGTTTGAAATTCTTTTAATCAGTCCTGCATTTGAGAGAATAGTAGGACCATTTATTAAAAACTTAAAGAAGCTAGGAGTTGAGGCTAGTATTAGAATAGTTGATACCGCACAATATAAAAATAGATTAGATAATTATGAATTTGATATGGTTGTTATGGCTAGAGGACAAAGTTTAAATCCTGGAAATGAACAAAGAAATTTTTGGTCTTCTAAAAGTGCAGATATAAATGGAAGTGCAAACTGGATTGGTATTAAAAATAAAACTGTAGATGAACTGATTGAACTTATAATTAATTCGCCTACTAGAGAGAAATTAATATTATATACAAAAGTATTAGATAGAGTTTTACTACATAATCATTATGTAATACCTCATTGGCACATAAAAATTTGGAGAGTAGCCTATTGGAGCACTATAAAAAGACCTGAGAATTTACCAAAATATAGTTTAGGGTTTCCAGAAACCTGGTGGTATAATAAATAATCATTAATAAAAAATAAAATTAAAATGGCATCTTACTTTCTTCGACGTTTAATACTAATAATTCCCACGCTTTTTGGCATTATGTTATTAAATTTTATTATTATTCAATTTGCACCTGGCGGTCCTGTAGAAAATACAATTGCAAGATTACAGGGTATAGATGTCGGAGCAACTGAAAGAGTATCTGGAGGCAACCAGGACGCGATAGATACTCAAAATAATTTTATATCTTCAAATAATAAATATGTTGGAGCGCAAGGCCTTGACCCAAAAATAATAGAAGAAATTGAAAAAATGTATGGGTTTGATAAACCTGCTCATATTAGGTTTTTTATTATGATAAAAAATTATTTAACTTTTGATTTTGGAAACTCCTTCTTTCAAGATAGAAAAGTTATAGACATAGTTTTAGAGAAGCTTCCAGTATCAATTTCTTTGGGACTTTGGACTACGCTACTTATATACTTAATCTCTATTCCTTTAGGCATTTATAAAGCTGTAAATGATGGAAAGAAATTTGATATATGGTCTAGTGTCGTAGTAATAATTGGAAATGCTATTCCCTCATTCCTATTTGCTATATTATTAATTATATTATTTGCCGGTGGACGGTATTTAGATATTTTTCCCCTTAGAGGAATAATATCTGATAATTGGGATGAACTTAACAATTTAGATAAAATATTAGATTATATGTGGCATTTAGCCCTACCTATTTTGTCTCTTGTAATTGGCGGATTTGCAAGCCTTACAATGTTAACTAAAAATTCTTTTCTTGATCAAATAAACCTCCAGTATGTTCTCACAGCTAGATCTAAAGGTAATACTGAAAATAAAATCCTTTATGGGCATATTTTTAGAAATGCTATGTTAATCGTTATCGCTGGCTTTCCAACTGCTTTTATTAGCATATTATTTACAGGCGCTTTATTAACAGAAATAATATTTTCATTAGATGGACTTGGTTTATTAGGATTTGAGGCAGCCATTAATAGAGATTATCCTATAATGTTTGCTACCTTGTATTTTTTTACGCTATTGGGGCTTTTTATGAATATCATAGGTGATCTTGCTATGACTTTTGTAGATCCTCGCATAGACTTTGATAAAAGATAGAATAAATAATGTTAAATATAAATAATAGAAAAATACAAAATTTTAAAAATAATAAAAGAGGGCTATATTCATTATACTTACTATTATTAATGCTAGTTTTTACTTTACCTGCAGAATTTATCGCAAATGATAAACCTTTATTAATAAAATATGATAATAATTTATATTATCCCATAATTAAAAATTATGCGGAAACAGTTTTCGGAGGAGACTTTGAAACCACAGCTGATTATAAAGATAGCTTTGTAACAGATTTAATTAAAGAAAAAGGTTGGATAGTTTGGCCCTTAATTCCATTTAATCACCAAACAGTTAATTATAATTTAGATGTACCAGCTCCTTCTCCTCCTAGTTTTGAAAATATTCTTGGAACTGATGACCAAGCAAGAGATGTATTAGCTCGTTTAATTTATGGTTTTAGAATTTCTATATTATTTGGTTTCCTATTAACTTTTTTTTCTTCTATAATTGGAATAACATTTGGAGCTATTCAAGGTTATTTAGGTGGCTTAACAGACTTGTTAGGGCAAAGATTTATAGAAATATGGGCAGGAATGCCAGTTTTATATTTACTTATAATAGTGGGATCAATCATTACTCCTTCCTTTTGGATTTTATTAATACTTTTATTGTTATTTAGTTGGATGAGTTTAGTAGGTGTAGTAAGAGCAGAATTTCTAAGAGCTAGAAATTTTGATTATGTCAAAGCTGCTAAATGTTTAGGAATGTCTAATTATAGAATTATTATAAAGCATTTACTTCCCAATGCTATGGTAGCAACAATTACTTATTTGCCATTTATACTTGCAGCTTCTGTTACTACATTAACTAGTCTTGACTTTTTAGGATTTGGTTTGCCACCAGGAAGTGCCTCATTAGGTGAATTATTAAATCAAGGAAAAAATAACTTACAAGCTCCATGGCTTGGTATAACTGGATTTATTTCCATAAGTATTTTACTTTCTTTATTAGTATTTATTGGTGAGGCTTTTAGAGACGCATTTGACCCAAGGAAAATAAATTAATGAAAAACACAAAATTAATAACTCCTTTAATTTTAGCTGGTGGTTCTGGTACAAGATTATGGCCTATTTCAAGAAAAGAAAAACCAAAACAATTTTTGGAAATATTTGATTCATATTCATTATTACAACTTACAGCATTAAGATGCCAAAATTCTATATTTAATAAACCTGTATTTATAGTTGGCGAATCTCATAGATTTATAATAGCGGAACAGCTTAGAAAAATTGGCATTAAAAATGCTAATATTTTAATTGAATCTAAGCCAAAAAATACTTTGGCTGCAATTATTGCAGGAGCCGTATACTCAAAAAAAAATATACAGGATGGTCCTTTATTAGTTTTACCCTCGGACCACTATATAAATAATTCAAAAAAATTTAATGCATTAATAAAAGATACTATAAAAAATAATATAAAGGATAAATTAATATGCTTTGGTATTGAACCAACATCGCCAGAAACCAAATACGGCTATATTATTAAGGAAAATGCTAAACTTAAAAGCTCTGATATATATAAGATTAAAAGTTTTAAAGAGAAACCAAAACTAAATAAAGCTAAAATACTATTAAAAAATGGTGCTTTATGGAATTCTGGAATGTTTTTATTTAATATAGAAACTATTATTAAGGAAGTTCAATCATTTTATCCTAAAATGCTAACAAATGTTGATTTAGCTATTAAAGAATCTACTCCTGATTTAGATTTTATAAGATTAAATGAAAAATATTTTAATAAAGTTGAATCTATATCAATTGATAATGCCATATTTGAAAAGACAGATAAAAGTTTTGTAAAGCCCGCTAATATAAATTGGAATGACCTCGGAACTTATAATGCATTATGGGAAACTGCAAAAAAAGATAAGAATAATAATTATATAAAAGGTGATGTTATCACTAATAATGTAGATAGCTCCTATATTTATTCTGATAAAAGCCTAATTGCTGTTTCAGATTTATCAAATATAAATATTGTAGCAACACAGGATGCTATTTTGGTGACAAAATTAAATAAATCTAATGAAATTAAATCTTTAATTGATCTCTTAAATAAAAAAAGAAGAAATGAATTAGTAGAGCATAAAATCACCCATAGACCATGGGGCTACTTTGAAAATATCAGTTCCAATAATACACATAAAATTAAAAAATTAACCGTTTTACCTGGAAAGGCACTTTCTTTACAAAGTCATAAACAACGGTCGGAGCATTGGGTTGTTATTTCTGGTATTGCTAATGTTATAAAAGGTAATGATGAATTTATTTTGAATAAAAATGAGTCTACATTTATTCCTGTTAATACAAAACATCGCCTTACAAATAATTCTAAAAATATTCTTGTGATTATTGAAGTTCAGACAGGAAAATATTTCGGAGAAGATGATATTAAAAGATATGATGATATATATGGTAGAATAAAATAATTTATGATTAGAAATATTCTTAAAATATCAAACCTTAATGTAACATTTAGAGGTCCCAGTGAAGAATTTACTGCTGTTGATAATTTTTCTTTAGAAATTAAAAAAGGAGAAACAATAGCTATAGTTGGTGAAAGTGGCTCTGGAAAATCAACTACTGCATTATCAATCTTGGGTTTACTTCCATACCCAATTGCTCATCATAATAAAGGCAGTATAAAATTTAAAAGTACGGAACTTCTTAATGCAAATAGTGAAAAACTACAAAAATATAGAGGATCAAAGATTGGGATGATTTTTCAAGAACCTATGATGTCACTAAACCCTTTACATACTGTAAATAAACAAATCCAGGAATCAATTTTAATTCATAATAAAACACCACTTAATAAGCTAAAGAAAAGAGTATTAGAGTTGATAAACCTTGTAGGGCTGAATGATTCTGAAAAATATTTATATAGCTACCCACACCAATTATCAGGAGGACAAAGGCAAAGAGTAATGATAGCTATTGCTATTGCAAATAATCCAGATTTACTTATAGCAGATGAACCTACAACTGCACTAGATGTAACTATTCAGATTCAGATATTAAAATTACTTAAAAAAATCCAAAGAAAATTAGGTATGAGTATATTATTAATTACTCATGATTTAGGTATAGTGAAATTTATGGCTAAGAATGTATATATTATGTACGCAGCAAAACTGGTAGAATTTGGAAAAGTAAAAAATGTGCTTAGTGCTCCACAAAATATATATACAAAAAAACTTATTAATGCTCAGCCAGTAAACTTAAAAAGAAAAACAAATTTTAAACCTGGAAAAACAATATTATCAATTGAGAATATTAAAGTTTACTTTCCAATAAAAAAAGGTTTTTTTAAAAGAACAGTAGACCATTTTAAAGCGGTAGATAATATATCTTTCAGTTTAAGTAAAGGCACAACATTAGGAATAGTTGGAGAGTCAGGATCAGGTAAAACGACTTTAGCTCAAGCTATTCTTAGATTAATTCCTGCCGACGGCATTATTAACTTCAAAAACAAAGTATTCGATAAAAATAACAATGCTTTTTTTAGAAGAAATATTCAATTTGTTTTTCAAGACCCTTTTTCATCTTTAAGTCCGAGACTTACTATTTATGAAATTATTTCTGAAGGCTTAGAAATTAATAAAATTGGAAAAAATAAAAAAAATAGAGAAAAATTGGTTATAAAAACTCTTAATGAAGTTGGATTAGATAAAACATGCTTACATAAATACCCACATGAATTTTCAGGAGGTCAGCGCCAGAGAATTTCTATAGCAAGAGCTATTATTCTTAAACCAGATATTATTATATTAGATGAACCAACCTCAGCATTAGATATGAACACGCAACTTCAAATTATAGAGCTTCTTTTAAAATTACAAATATCAAAGAAATTATCTTATATTTTTATCAGTCATGATTTAAAAGTAATTAAAGCATTAGCAGATAATATATTAGTTATGAAAGATGGAAAAATCTTAGAAGAAGGAGATACAAATACTGTTTTAAACCAGCCAAAAAATAAATATACTAAATCATTATTGCAGTCTTCGTTTAATTAAGGATGTTAAATTGAAAAATAATAATAGTAAACCTATAAATATAGTATTCTACTCTGAATGGGATTCATTTGATAAATGGAAACATATGTTACTTAAGCATAATATAAAGCTATACCATTGGCCTAATGATTTCAAAAAAGATAATACCTATACTAATATTACTGGTGCTTTAGTATGGGATCCACCTGATTCAATTTGGGATTATTTCCCAAATATAAAAATTATACAATCGCTTGGTGCAGGCGTTGACCATATTTTAAAAAAACAGTTTCCTAAAAATGCAAATATTATAAAACTAAATGACCCAGATTTAAGTAACCAAATGGTAGAATATACTATTATGGCAGTACTTATGTGCAAAAGAAAATATTTTCAATATACTATTAGTAAAAAAAATAAAAAATGGAAGCAACTCACTCCTTTAGATAATAAAATTTTTAAAATTACTATTTTAGGATATGGCAATATATCTAAATTAGTAATAAGAAATCTTAAGAATTTAGGTTTTAATATAAATGTTTGGAGTAATACTAAACGAAACCTTAAAAATATAAGTTATTATTACGGAAAAAACCAACTACATGATAGTATAAGAAATTCCTCATGTCTTATTTCACTTCTACCTGATACTAAACTTACAAAAAATATAATTGGATTAGAAGAATTTAAATTATTAAATGATGAAAGTTATTTTATTAATATTGGAAGAGGAAATACTGTAAATCAAAAGGAACTAATATATGCATTGAGAAATACTATCTTAACTGGAGCTATAATAGATGTATTTCAAAAAGAGCCTTTGAATAAATATAATGAGCTTTGGAAGCTAGAGAATATTTTTATTACCCCTCATATTGCTGGAATAACAAATGCAACTAATCATGTAGCTAAATTATTAAAGAAAAATTTTAATAATTTAGCACATAATAAAAAATTAAAGAATAGAGTAGATACTACTAAAGGTTATTAATGTAGTTTTGTATAAACTTAAATATAGACCTTACTGCCAGAATATCCCCTCCTTTAGAATGGCCAGGTCTATTTATATCACTCCAAGCATAAGTATCTAAATGTACCCACTTAGTTTTAGGTTTTACAAACTTATTTAAAAATAGGGCAGCGGTAATACTTCCTGCATGAGAACCCTGTGAAATATTATTTGTATCTGCTACTTCACTATCTAACCACCGACTATATGGAGAATATAGAGGCAATCTCCAAAGTGGATCTTCTTCATTTTTACTAATATTATTCAACATATTGGCAATATCTTCCTGATGTGTGAAGTAAGCAGGAAGATCTGGCCCTAATGCAACTCTTGCAGCCCCTGTCAAAGTAGCAAAATCTATTACAAGTTTTGGTTTAAAGCTATCAGCATAATATAATGTATCTGCAAGAATTAACCTGCCTTCTGCATCTGTATTACCTATTTCTACAGTAATTCCTGCCTTACTATTATACACATCTCCAGGCTTCATTGCAGATGGCCCTATATCATTATTAACAGTTGGTATAAGTACTTTTAAATTAATCTTTAGTTTTGAGGTAATTATCATATGCGCTAAACTTAATATAGAAGCTGCTCCACCCATATCTTTTTTCATATTTCGCATATACTGTGAGGGCTTTAGGTCAAGGCCTCCCGTATCAAAGCACACCCCTTTCCCTACTAATACTATTAATGGGTGTCTTTTATTTCCTATATTTAATTCAAGCAACCTAGGCTGTTCTAAAGAAGCTTTACCAACTGCATAAATTAGGGGAAATTTATCCTTAATTATATTACCTTTAATTATAGAAACATCTGTATTATGATAACGAGCAAAATTTATAAATGATTTTTCTAATGCATTTGGACCCATATCTGAAGCTGGTATATTAACCAACTCTTTTCCATAAAAAATACCTGAGAGTTTATTTTTTATATCTATAATATTTAAATTACTAATAATTTCTAATGACTTAAATGAGCTAAGTTGATTAAATCTATATTGTTCAAGTCCCCAACCTAGAAAAAATTCATATGTATTCTTATTATTAATTTTGTTAAAAATTCTCCATGAACCATTTTCAATCTTATGGCTTATTAATGAACCAAGATCTATAGATATACTTTTATATTTATTCTTACCATATAAAACTAAACACTTATTAATATACTTGTCTGAATTTATATATATAATTTTACCATCTATATGGTTTTTAACCTTAGTCTTATATTGTTGAATAATATTTTTAGGAATTGATTTGTTATCAATTGATCTAAGACTTATAAAATAAATTAAACCTGTAGTTTTATTTTTATTTTTATAAAATAATTGTTCTGAATAATTTACAAAATTCTCTATTTTAGGTTCAGTATAAACCATATTAAATTCTCATTTTAAAATAAAAAAAAGGCACTTAGGTTTACCTAAGTGCCTTTAATTTTCTAGATTGATAAGATTTAGAAACCTATGTTGATGTTTCCAGCCATATAGTTTTCTTCCCAATCATCTCTACCGTTTACCATACCTAATCTCACTCCACCACTTATATGTGAACCGATCATAAAGTTGACACCACCTCCAACTGTATAAGATGAAGAGTAGTTAGAGGCTGCTAAGTCTAATGCAGCTCCATCTGTACCAGCTTCAGTCTTATATTTTGCTCCTGTAGTATCTTCTGTAGCATATGATAAACTTAGATAAGGCATCATATTTCCAAGATTTGCAGAAATATTAATTCCAGCTTCCATAGTTTCTGACTCTACAGTTTTAGCTGCTATAGCGTCATCTGTAACAGTCAATGTAGCATTACCTGTTGAGAAGATAGTTGCTGCTCCACCAACTACTGTTCCTGCATTATCGTCTGGTCTATCATCTGTAAACGCTGCTATATCCATAGATAGCATTCTATAAGAAACACTAGGAACTATAGAGAACATACCTCTATTAAACTGTGCCGAAATTCTTGCATTAGAATACTCAATATCAGCGGTAGTTTTACCTGTTATAGTCTGATCATTTCCTAGATCTCTTCTAGTTGTATTTATAGTTGAGTCACCTTGTCCCATTCCTAAATCTATAGTTAGCATGCTGGTTTTATAAGCTAGATAAACACCATAAGTATCTATATCTTGCTTGTAAGTACCATCGTTAAATGTAGTTTTAAAGTCAGTATCTAAATTTGATACAACTATACCAACTAAAGCTTTACCAAAGGTTTTATCAACACCAACTGAGTAAGATGCAGCATCTCCATCATATTTATTGGAGTCTAATCTTACACTAGTGAATGTTTGTGTATTTTCAATATCAGTGCTTCCGAAATCTCCCCAGAAGCTTATTCCACCAACTAAACCATTAGCAGACATGGACATTCCGTCACTCTGAGTAGTAAAGCTCAATCCTGTAGCACTTGCACCTGAGTTCTTTGCTGCATAGGCCATATCAATACGGTTACTAACTGCTCCTACTATTGCATTAACAGCTAAACGAGCCACATCACCTGCCACAACTGCAGTTCCGTTGGTATCTGCAGAACCTGCATACAAACAATCATTGCCTACATATGCTCCTTGATCACCTCTTATTAGATACTGATCAGCTAATACGCTAGAAGAAGTTGCTCCGCCAGCTGCTCCTACATAAACATAAGCTGACGCAGTATAATCACTTCCTAACTGTATACCATAAGCATCATTTTTACAACTAATACTATAAGTGCCAGCAGCATTAGCGACGTTATAACTAAACATCCCTAATGACATTACAGCTACAATTGCAACTGTTAAAATTCTTTTTAGTTTCATATCGAAAGCTCCTTAATAATATTCCCCATTATAATTAACAAGGAAACAATAAACTAATAGGAAGATAATATAAAAATCAATGCTAGAAGACAAGTTTAATGTAATATTTTTTCATTAATTTAAATAAATATTAAATAATGTTGTATTTAAGCAACATATAAAATATTACTTAGTATTATCTCTCAGTAATTTTTTAAGATAGTTTGCAGTTTTTTTATCAATATCTTTCGAGTCCAAAACCCCTAAATCACGAGCTTTTTTAATCAACAATAATCCCTCATTTATTTTTCCTTGTTTAACAAATATAGAACCAATAGCTAAATCACAAAAGCCTTGGTAAAATTTACCTTGATTTAAATAGTTACAAAACCTCTCAACTTCCTTATCTTTTCCTCGATTTAAATAATAAGAAATTAGGGGGATTGCTTGATCAACTCTCTTGGGTGCAAGAGATAATAATAAAAGTAATTTTTCTTCCCATAAATCAATATACTTTTTATTTAATATACGAGTCTTTTGACCCAATTTTCCTGGTAGTATAGAAACTGTTGATAATGTATTAATATGTACGTTAATTAACTCAATAGATGCATTATTTTCTTCAATCATTTCATGAGACGCACACAGATGCCAATTTAAAACTTTATAATCTGTATCATTAAGCACGCCATACAAGAGCACTTGATCTTTAAAATAATTATTATAACCGTTAAACTTTTGACTAAATTGAAGACCACCTTTTCCAAAATCAGAAACTTTCTCAGAGCATTTATTTGTTTTATCAGATTCTTCAGCCAATTTAATTAATGAGTATGATCTAAAGCTATCCATATGATTGTAGGCTGTATAATAACCAATATATGCTCCATAAAATAAGAAGAAAGCTAAAAAGATTATATAAAATTCCGTGAAATAAAGAGAATTATATATTTTTTTTATTATATTAAAATATTTATTATCGAATCCGCTGAAATCCTTACTAATCAAAAACGCAGCTAATATAGCCTGATATGATATAGAAGAAATCCAGGTGAACCAAAACACTCCTATACAAAAATATAATAACCATAAAAATGAAAGAGCAATTGAAATTTTAAATGCATTTTTAAAAATATTATAAATATAAATTAAATATATAGCTGTACCAATTAATCCAACACTAAATATATGCTCAAATAACTCATTATGAGTATGAAAATGAACTCTATTACCAGTATTAATTTGATAAAAAACTTCAGGAGTAAAACTTTTAATTAATAATTCTGAAATGCTGCCCCAGCCGTATCCCACTAATAATGCTTGGAAGCTCAACAAATGCTCGAAAAGTACTCTCACTATGGAACCTCTGGCAACTAATGTTGCCAGATGACCTAAACTATTAGTTATTTCGTCTGTCATATCAGTTTTACCATCCCAAAATACGAAAGATGATAAAACCATAATAAATGAGAGTATAATTGGAATAAATGTAAAAAATATAGGATTAAAAATCAAATTAGATATAAATTTAAGTTTTCTACTATAATAAAAACTAGTTAACCAAATTATCCAAGCTAATGAGATTAAGAACCATAATAAAATAGCTGAATTATTATCTATCTTCCAAAAAAGTGGTCCCAAAATGAAAAAAATGATTAAACCTAATACCTCTTTTTTAATTTTGAAATTATACATCTCAATAAAGTACATTGTAAGTAAAACAAAAGATGTAAGATAAAGTGCTAGCCAGTCATTAAAACCAAAAAACGAAATTACTATACCAGTTATGGTTGGAAAAAAACTACCTATTAAGACAACTAAAGTGACAAAGAATAAATTAATTAAAATAATGAGCTTTATTTTATAAATTCTAGATATATAGAAATAAGTAAATGTTAATAAAGATAATGATAAATACCAAAATGCACCTTGTCCTAATTGCGGCGAGCCATAAAGTGTAAAAATAGGTAATCTATTAAACATAGAAGAAAATATTGTATAAAAGCCTATCATGGCGGGAAGAAATACTAAAGGATGTGCAAAATATTTTTTTATATCTTTATTTAAAATAACTATTCTAATTAACAGTAAAGATATGATTGCAGTAGAAAAATGATTAAAAACTATCATTCCTTCAACCTGCCCCCAATAACCAATGTGTAACTGAGGGGTAGCAAACAAAATTGACCAAGGAAGTAGCATAGCTAATATAGTGATAATTATATTTTCTAAATAACCTAAATTTTTTAAAAGCTTCATATAATTTTCCAATTAAAAAGCATTTTAGCAATGACATTATATTATTAGTATTAATAATAAAGTAAGTATAGAATTTTTATATTCTTACATCTAAAAAATTAGTACTTATTTAAAATATAAATTATTTTTTAATTTATTAGATACAAATAAGTGATATAAGATAAATATGTTTTCTATAGTTATACCAATATATAATGAAGCGGATAACATTGTTAAATTATCTGACTCTATATTAAAAGCATTATCAAATTTAGAATATGAGGTTTTATTTGTTAATGATGGAAGTACAGATGATTCAGAGAGTATCATTGAAAAAATAACGCAAAAACATTCAAATATTAATATGATAAATCTCAGAAGAAATTATGGACAAACTGCAGCTATGCAAGCGGGGTTTGATCATTCAAAGGGAGATATTGTTATCCCAATGGACGGAGATATGCAAAATGACCCTAAAGATATTCCATTATTGTTAGAAAAAATTAATGAGGGATATGATGTGGTTTCTGGTTGGAGGAAAGATAGATTAGATAAAAAATTTACTCGAATAATACCTTCTAAGATTGCCAATCATATTATTTCTAAAATATCAGGTATTCATTTACATGATTATGGATGCACTTTAAAAGCGTATAAAAAAGAAATATTAAATGATATTAAATTATATGGAGAAATGCATAGATTTATTCCTATTTATGCTTCATGGGAAGGCGCTAAAGTAACTGAAATCCCTGTTAGACACCATGCAAGAACAGCTGGAGAGACAAAATATGGATTATCTAGGGTTCCTAAAGTATTTTTGGATATATTAGTTATAAGATTCTTTGATAAATCTCTAGATAGGCCAATACACTTATTTGGAAAATTTGGCTTATTCATGTTTCTTATAGCTTTTATTCTATCCTTCTTAGCAATATATTTAAAATTTTTCATGAATATTTCATTCATCTTAACTCCGCTACCTCTATTAGTTGTGTTTTTTTCTATGTCTGGCTTATTATGTATATTTATAGGTCTATTAGCGGAAATACAATCTCGGATTTATTTTGAGTCTAGAGGAAAGCCTCCATATTTAATTAAAAAAAATTATAATATAAAAAAAGAATAACTATATGTGTGGTTTCTCTGGATTTACTAAACCTAATTATGAAAATAAAGATAAAAATCTTCTAGAAAGAATGATGCTTCCTATTAAACATAGAGGACCTGATGAAGCATCAATTCATGTAAATGATAAAATAGCCATGGGGCATTTTAGGTTATCTATTATTGACATAAAAGGGGGGCAGCAACCATGTATGGATAATAATCATTACTTATTGTTTAATGGAGAAATATATGGATATAAAAAAATTGCACAATTATTAAGAAAAAATAAAATTCATCTAAGAGATAATTCAGATACTGAAGTATTATTTCAGTCTTTAGTCAATTTTGGAGTAGAAAAAACATTAGATATAATTGATGGAATGTATGCCTTTGCTTTTTATGAAGCTAGAAATGATACATTATGGTTAGTAAGAGACCCACTTGGAGAAAAACCTCTATATTACATAAATGAAAATTCAAGAACTTATTTTAGTTCAGAAGTCTCTGGTTTATCGATGATAAAGAGAGAAATAAATAAAGATGCATTAATGCAATATCTTCATTTAGATTATATTCCTTTTGATCAAAGTTTAATAAAAGGTGTTAATAAAGTATTACCAGGACAATTTGTAAAAATAACTAATTCCAAAATTATTAAAGACAAATATTTTAAAATAAATTTTAATAATAAAAGCAATCTAAACTTAAACCAATCTATTGAAAGAATTGATGAATTATTAATTCAATCTGTAAAAGATAGATTAGTAGCTGATGTTCCAGTTGGAGTTTTTCTATCTGGTGGAATAGATTCTAGTCTAATTAGTTATTATGCAAAACAAATTAATCCAGAAATTTCTAGTTTTACTATAAAAATGGAAAATGATACTTATGATGAATCACATTACGCTTCATTAGTTGCTGACGCACTTGGGCTTAAACATAATGTTGCAAATTTTAATGATTCTGAAATACTTTCATCATTAGAAGAAATAGAAGAAAGAATAGATGAACCATTAAGTGATCCATCAATTTTGCCAACTTTTTTATTATCTAAATTTGCGAAACAGTATGTAAAAGTGGCTTTATCTGGTGATGGAGCTGATGAATTATTCGGAGGCTATGCTCCTTTTAAAGTTATCAATTACTTAAAACTACTAAATTATATTCCCAGAAAAATTGGAGATTCTTTAACAACAATAATGGAAAAATTACCATCTAAAGATAATTATATGAGCTACCATTTTATACTTAAGCATGTAAGCAAAGGTTTTGGATGGCCCCCTAATCAGCAAGTTTTTAGGTGGATGTCACCATTTTCTGATAATAATATAACTAAATTATTAGAAAAAGATTTTACAGAACACTATTTATCTAATAATTCTCTGAGTAAGATTATTCCTGAAAGAATAAATACGGAAATTATTGATAGTTTAAGCGAAACTTTTATACAACACTATTTACCTAATGATATTCTTACAAAAGTTGACAGATCTTCTATGTATAACGGTTTAGAAGTAAGATCCCCATTTTTATCAAAATCAATTATAAATTTTTCTTTCAAGCTCCCAAATAAATTTAAAATAAAAAATAGGAAGACAAAGTTATTATTAAGAGTTTTGAGTGAAAAAAAATTACCTAAGGTTATAAGTAAAAGAAAGAAGCATGGATTTGCAATACCACTTTCTAAAATGATGAGAGGACCTTTGAAAGAAAAAATAGAAGATACACTTTTATCATCAAATAAAAACTTAGATAATATATTTAATAGAAAAAATATAGAAGTAATATTAAAAGATCATTGGAATGGAATAGACAATAGAAAGCCTATTTGGGCTATATATATGCTACATAAAACAACAGAAAAATTAATTAAGACTTAAAGTTATTTAATTATGCATGATGAAAGAAAATTAAATATGAATAAAAAAGATATAAAATTAGGTAGCCCTGAAAGATTTGGGTATGCATGGAATATAGCTTCTGAAATAAAAAATATAAATGAAACCCAATTTTTAAACTGGACTAAAGTAATTAAAGATAAAAAGTTTTGGAAAAATAAAAATATCTTAGATGCAGGATGCGGAATTGGAAGAAATACATACTGGCCTATTCTTTATGGAGCTAAATCTGCTGTAGCAATTGATTTAGACGATAGAACTCTAAATGCTGCAAAAAATAATTTAAGTGAATTCAATAATGTAAAAATTTCTAAGCAAAGTATATATGATATTCAATATGAAAATAAATTTGATATTAGCTTTTCTATCGGAGTGGTTCATCATCTCGAATTTCCTAAAAAAGCTATAGATGAATTAGTAAAAGCTACTAAGCCTGGCGGAAAAATATTAGTTTGGTTATATGGCTATGAGAATATGGAGTTGTATGTGCGTCTTCTAAACCCTATTAGAAAAGCATTATTTTCTAGGGCACCTTTGCCATTGGTAAGGATAGCATCATATTTTCCAACACTTTTTTTATATCTTTATATTAAAACAGGTTTATCTAAGTTAGAATACTTTAAACTACTCAAAAGACTTAATTTTTTAGAAATTCAACAAATTATTTTTGATCAGATGTTACCAAAAACAGCTGATTACTATAAAAAAAATGAAGCGATAAATTTATTGAAACACCCCAAACTGGAAGAAATAAAAATAGAGTGGGTTAATGAGTGTTCATGGTCAGTTATCGCAACTAAAAAAAACTAATTCTTTATTATTATCCTTTTTCCACCAAACCATTTTAATAAACCCCAGCAAGCTCCTAAAGAAATTATTACACTAAACCACATATTTAACAAAACTGCATAAAATAAAAATGAAAATTTATTTTTATAAATGAAAATAAAAAACTTTAGATATCCATTTAACCATATAGCAATAGCTATGATAAAAATAATTAAGAAAAAATTACCAAATAGAAAAGAAAAAAATAAGGACAAAAATATTAGAGGAACACTTAATGCAGCTGCACCTGAATCAATAGCTGCTGGCCCACCAGATTCAAATTTTAGATCATGCATAAAAATATACATCCAAGTTGATACTCTATGAAAATAAGTAGTAGTTAATTTTTTAAAATCAGGAAAATGGTGCTTTACTTGAAAACTAGGGTCTACTAATAATAAATGCTCTTTAATAATTCTTCTACCAAATTCTTCATTTTCATTATCCATACCCCATAATATTTCTTTATTATAGCCACCTGTTCTTTGATAAACATCTTTTTTAATAGCAGCTATCTGCCCATTGAATGTTTCATATGCAAAAGGGTGCTTATGTCTAAAAAAATGATAATAAAAAAATAAAGCTTTATATAGTTGAGTCTTTCCCGAATTGAGTGGCTCCGGATGATATATGCCAGAAACTGCATCAGCATTATATTTATTAATTGTTGCAATACAGTTTTCAAAAGTATTTTTAAGAATTATCGTATCACTATCCGTAAAAAATAATAAATTACCAGAAGAAATATCAACTCCATGATCACGTGCAGCTGAAGGACCCGAATTCTTTTTTAATCTTAATAGCTTTATATTTGGAAAATCTTTTTTAAGTTTATTTACTATAAATGATGTTTTATCCGAAGAAAAATCATCTACTACTATAATTTCATTTGGTGGTATTCTTGCATTCATTGCACTTTTTAAGCAATCTGCAATAGTGTTTTCAGCATTCCAAGCCGGAATAATTAATGAAGTTTTATAATCCATATTTTTAACTATTTTTAATGGTTTAAATGGCTTTTACCAATATTTTTAATTGCCGAAGAAACTACTTTGGGATAATTTTTAGGTTTCCAAACAACATTCGCTGCTAACGCACATTCAAAAGAACATTTACATTTTGTAGCTTTTATCCATTTATTTATTTGATTAACTGAATTTTGTTTCAAAAGAGCTTTGAGATTCCAATCATAATCTCTAAGGTTTCCAAAACTTTTACCCAGAATTTCACAAGGTTGAACCTCACCTGTTTCACTTACTACTAATAATTTTCTCCCTGCTACGCATGAACTGACAAATTCATCATCAAAAACTGTTCGCATCAAGTTCTCTCTAGAAACACTATTTACTCCTCTCCATAAAGGATATAAAAGTCTTTTTTCTTTATTTTTTTCTCTATTTTCTAAAAATTCATTTATTAACTTATATCTATTTTTAGAGACATTTTTTAGTGACTCATCCTTTATTACTCCTCTTGCATATGTAACCGACATATTATCAAACTTAAAGTTTTTATGTATAGTTTTTAAAGCATCTAATAAATAAATTTCTGAAGAAGCGGTGAAAACAGAATTACAATCTAAAACTAAATTAGGATATTTTTTTCTTAACGGACTGATTATATTATAGCTATTTTGTATTTTTTTATAAGACCCTGGCATAGACCTTAATTTATCATGGTCTTCACCTATGCCTTCTATTGAGAAAGTAAGTCTAAAATAAGTATTAGGAAATCTAGGAAGAATATCTTCAAGAAACCTTACCATTTTGTTAGTAAGAGAAGCATTAGTAGGAATAGTTACCCACCTGGCGTCGGTTGAATCTATTAAAATACCTGCAATTTCTGGAAACTCTTTTCTCAGAAATGTTTCTCCACCAGTCATTGATAATTGAGCTAATGGCCCTATTGTTGGAGCAAACTTTCTTATTTCTTCTACTTTCATTTCATTAGGCTTTAATCCTTTTTCTATCTCTGCACTATAGAAACAAAAATTACACCTAAAATTACATCTATTAGTTACATAAAAAATCATATAACTAACCTGATTAGGGTTAACTATACTATATGAATTTCTAATTACTTTCCTATAATTCAATATATATTCCTTAAAAAATACTTACTTCTCTTTAAATTAAATGTAATAAATATAATTATAAAGGGTATTTATTATGCATACTACTTATATCGTATTTTTTTTTATTATTATACT
>Ga0222719_10000595_pt1 | contig 35785 bp, 21 predicted proteins | sample C33_34DmetaG_FD_165039 | JGI IMG/M metagenome (GOLD analysis project Ga0222719, IMG submission 165039) | Estuarine water microbial communities from San Francisco Bay, California, United States - C33_34D | ecosystem: Environmental > Aquatic > Marine > Unclassified | place: USA: California... | reverse complement strand
CATACTCTTCAGGATTTATTCCTAATTATGCATCTAATGTAACTCCATTACAAGAAGCGAAAGAAAAAGCGGGAGCATTAAAAGGTGGTTATGTCGCTGGCAGTGTTGCTTCCATAAATATCCCTTCTGTAGGGAGAGCTATTTATAATAAAAATGAAGCTGTAAAATATTTTTCTGGATTTTCTCAACCAGCTATAATGCCACCTGCATTAAGTGGCGCTGGTCAGGAGTATAAAAATAATTTTATTTCTCAACATGGTTTTAACCCTTATGAAGATAAGCAGGGTAGTAAGAATAACGAAACATACTCTAGGGGGCTTATTCCGAACTTTTCCAAAGCTGAACCTGCAGAAGCTAGTGTAGAAGGTAAGGCTTACAGGAAATCATTCCTTCAGCAAAACGGATTTGATCCGTATGAAAGACCTCACAAGGGTAGCCAGAATAACGAAACATATTTCAAGGGCTTTCTTCCTAATTTCGCAAAAGAACAATATACGGAAAGGCAAGTTACTCAAGCTATTACAAAAGCATTAACTAAAAGAGGAATTAGAATTAATGCTAGGGATAGAAATCAAATTTCTTTTGCATCTAATAGATATCTTTCAGCAACTAAAGAAAAAGATTATCCTGGTGGAACTGTTACCATAGGTCGGCATAAAATTCAAATGAACGAAATAACCTTAGCTTTAAAAAGGTTAGGAGATTATATGTCTGGAGAAGGGGCTGATGGCCCTGTTATTGGGGAAACTAGTAGTTCGATAGCTAGAAAAAGTAACGCTCCAATGAGTGATACAATGGCATGGTTGACAGGTAGTCAAAATAATAAAACATACAATCAAGGATTTATTCCTAATTTTGCTGGGCCAACTAGATTTACTACTTTTCCTCAAAAAGTAGGCGGAACTCTTTTCTTGCCCAAAGCAAAAATGTTTTTACAGAGCATTGGAGATAAAACAGGATGGCACCAAGAAACAGCTCCACTAGCTGATGTCAGTTCAAGAGCTACAGGGTTAGCTGCAATGTTTCAATCTTTGGAGCGCTTGGGTATTTCTCATTTATCTCGACCTTTTTATTTTGCTGACCGAGATCCCAGAATTAAGCCTAAACAAAATAGAAGATATGCAGCCACAAAAGTACCTAAAGGGGGTGTTAGTAATGACGTTAGAGGTACGATTTATGAACAAAAACTAGATGAAGCATGGAAAAAAAATAAAATTGGTAGAAGCGCTTATCAAAGAACAGATACTTCAAAGTATAAAAAAGTTGGAAACAAGTATGTAAAAGTTGGTGGCACAGGCGATCACATGGGTGTCGTAGATTTTGTATCTAAAGGTAGAATTCCAATTGAAGCTAAAACTGGATTTGCACCAGGTAATGTTTTAGCAAAAAGTGTATACCAAGCTTCCGATAGAAGTGTCGAAAGATTTTTAGAAGCTCAAGGTGTAGATATGGCCGATGTGCTTCAGACAAAGCAAGATAGAGCTTTACGCACAGTTCAAAGCTTAAGAGGTCAAGGTAATACATTAGAGGACGCTCTATCTCTAGGTCTTTATTCAGGTTTTATTCCTAATTTTATTAATCTCAACAGAAGAAATCTTTCTAGTAGAGATAAAATGTCAGACAGACAAAGGCTCTTGAAGATGTGGCAAGACAAGATGGCAGAGGTGAAGGCGATAGCTCAATCAGGAAAACCTAGAATAGAAACAGGCCCAATTATTAGTAAGAAAAATGCACAGGCAAATGAAATTTGGGATCAACTACAATTACTTAAAGCGGGGAAAAATTATTTCATTCCTAATTTTGCTAATTTCATTCCTAATTTTGCTGATCCATTATCAGATGCAATTGATAGAGAACGCTCTGCAATGAGTGGGGGTAAAATTTATGTAGATCAAGATAGTCGTTTAAAAAATCAAAAAAATCCTATGGGCCTTTTGGTTGCTAACACTAAAGATGAACCAGCGGGCGGTTATCAGGGGGTTAATAGAGCTATAGCTATGGGCATGGACCCAACTGAACATGGAAGCCAGAACAACGCAACATATTCTGCAGGTTATGTTCCTAATTATAATGTTGGTCGCAATATACCAATAACTAATACTGGCTTGCAGGCATCAATCGATAAAAGACTTAAATCAGAAAAGGATTTGGCAAATGAAATGCAAAATACTGGAATGGCAGTAGATGGAATTTCAGGCAAGCTTATAGGATTAACTACTTTAACTTATGCATTTGGCGGAGGACTAACGGAAGTAGAGGGTACTATTGGAAAAGTTCTTAGTACTGTAAATGCTGTAGTAATGGGAGCTACACAAGCAAGCCTTGTTGCTGGGCTCGGTAGGCAATCTGGAGCGAACTTAAGAGAAAAAGGAAAGGCAACTGGAGGTTTTAAAGGTGCGGCTATGTCAGCGGGCGGAATGTTGCTGGGGGCTGCGGGTCCAGCCGCAGCAATTGCAGCCTTCGCCATTCCAGTCTTCAACTCTCTTAAAGAAAATTTTGATGGATTTTTTAATCTTGTTGCAACTAGTGCTGAAAAAATGGAAAAAAGTTTTAATGCTGCCTCTCAAAGAGTTGAAAATTTTACTGGAGCCTTACAGGCAGCTCAAACAAATTCACAAGCTCAAGAAGACCTAAGAAAATTAGAACAATCAGCTATGGCTGGAACATTTGAAGGTAGAATGAAAGAAATTTCTTTACAAAAAACAATTCAAGAATCTAATCAAAATTTAGCTAAACAAGTTCAAAAGTTAGCTGGAGATATTAATGTCTCTAGCGAAGAAATGCGTCAAATGATGAGTGGAACAAGTGATGGACTTGAATTACTTCAACAAAAAACATTAGATGCACAAGAAGCAATGTCAGCGATTTCTAACATTCAAAGCTACGTAAAAGGTTTGGGCACTTCAGAAGGTATTTTCGGACTTGGCGGAGAGAAAGCTAATGCTATTGATAGAGCTAGATCTGTCACTGGAGCAGCTGCTGGATTATTTGGAGAAACAAGAAATGTTAGAGAAGCTCAAGCTAACATCAAAGAATTAACTGCATATCTTAATCAGATGAGCCAAGGTTTACTATATTCAGAAGATAAAAATGCCGTTAGTGCAGCTAAAGCTATTCAAGGGATGTCTGGAGGAACAAAATTTTTAGAAGAAGACGAATTTCTCAACATTATAGCTGAGAGTAATCTTAGTGATAGCGTTAAAGCAATGGCTTCTGAATTCATTAAGCAAAAAGAGAATATAACTCTAGTAGAATTTAAAGAAATGCTTCATAAGATCAGCGATGAAGTCGGAGAATTTGGAAAGACATTTGATGAAGCAAATAAAGATGCTGAAGCAATGCGCGATGCTATAAATGAAGGAAAAAATCTTTTAGAGTTAAGCCTAAATGCAATAAACAGACAGCAATTATTAGACGATGCTGCCGCACTAGAAATGGAAGGCTATCTCGCATTAAGAAGAAAACAGCGCGAATCAGCTAGTGAATTAGAGCAACTATTTGGCGAAGAAACTAAGGCTCAAAAAGCTTTAAATGATAATTTAGATTCACATAGACAAAAAAGAGAATCTCTGGATGCTAAAGAAGAAAGTATAAGAAATCAATATAATAGAGCTTTCAGTAAGACTATTGCTGATGCATTAAACAGGGGTGGGCCACAGATCTCTGGAAATTTATTTGACGAAGAGAAGGGTTTGAAAGAACAATCGATATCATCTCTTTCTGAAAATTCAGGGCCAGTCGGAAACCGCATGAAGCAAGTTTTAACGCAAACATTAAAGGAAGCCGAAGGAGCCCTAACTCAATACCATGTCATGGCTGCAATTTTAAAAGCGATGAATGGAAATTTTGCTGAAGTTGACAAATTGGCATACCTAAAGAAGCAAATTGAACTTGGAAATATAACTCTCACTAAAGAGCAATCTAATAGGTTATTAAGAGAAGTTGACGAGCAAAATAAAAGAGAAAAAATTCAAATAGATGCCGTCAAAAGTCAAAAAGATTTAACTGATAAATTAATAACAATAGACCAAAAAACAATAGGCATAAAAGAAGGCGTAGCTAGCGAATACCAAGAGTCCTTAAATAGAGTTAGAGAGAATGCCGCCCAAACTAGAGCTACAGCTCTTCAAGATTTAACTAATGCCAATAATACAAACAGTATACAGCTTGCTAGATTAAGCGTAGAAACAGAAGCTTTAAGAACTTTAGAGGGCCGAATGGAACTTATGAGGGAGTCTTACAATAGCCAGATGAAAAGTCTGGACGCCGAAGAAAGAAGTTTGATTGCTAAAAAGGCGTTGCTTGCTAACGATGAAAAATTAGCAGAAATACAATTAAAAAGAATCGGTATTAATATGGGTAATCTTGAAGCTGATTTAGATGAAAGAAGAAAATTGGTAACTAGAAGAGCTGCTGGTGGATTTTATATGACCAAGGCACAAAGTGAAGTTGGTAATAGTAGACTAGATGATACCGAAAGATTTAATACTACCGCAAATAAAGCTAGAATATTTGCAAGAGAAGGCAATCAGAATATGAAGGCTACCACAGGACTTTCTGTTGCTGAACAAGCTAGAGACATGAATTTCAATAGAGGCACAAGCACTGGATTTCAAGATCAAATTGCAGTTCGCCTTGCTCAAGTTAATGTAGAACTAGTTGAGTTTAATAAAACCCTAGCTAATGTATCATTTGATTCTCTAAGGGATGGTCTTAAAGATTTTATTAAAGATATCGGTGATAGCACAAAGAGTATAGGTGATGCAGCCTTGAAGTTTGTACATGGAATAGTCTCTAAAATTCATGATGCGCTTTTAGATAGAGCGGTTAATCAATTAATTGCTGGAGTTGGTGAAGTTACAGGTTTAAATCAAGTTAACCTGTATGGTGGTTCGGGTGGCGGAAGCTCAAATAATGCCACATATAAAACAGGGGGTATTGTTTCTAAATATGCTGTAGGTGGATCTGTTGGAGCTGTTCCAGCAATGTTAACTTCTGGTGAGTATGTAGTTAGGAAAAAAATTGTTGATAGACTTGGTAGAAGTAATTTAGATAAAATAAATGAAACTGGATCTTTAGAGGATTTATTTAATAAACCTAACGACGTTGAAGATTTTGATGTTTATGGAAGTCAAAATAATGCCACTTATAATAATGGTGGAATAGTTCAATCAAAAGACTCTAGATTAATAGAAAACTTTTTAAGAAGACAAAACTCTAATGAAGAAACTCTTGTTGATAGTCATGGAAGTCAAAATAATGCAACTTATAACGAAGGTGGAATTGTTGGATTAAAAGAGGGTGGATCAATTGAAAGTTATTTAAAGAAAAGAAATTTAGATGATAATCGAATTTCTCAAAACGAAAGAAGTACTGTTAATGGTCAACTAATCAACGATTTTACTAACAGTGTCATGAAATTTATGGGAGGATTAGTTAAGTTTAGAGATGGCGGCTTTGTTAGTCGTCATTTTGGATATCAAGAATCTGGATATGGAAAAATCGCTCAAGGTGGAGGTTATCTAGCTGGATCAGCTATTGCTCAATATGAAGACAGAGAGCCTGCTCCTTACACTCCTCCTACGGCACCAACTAAACCCACAAGATTAAATACTAGATCTACTTTAGACTTAGACCCTACGGGTAGACAAATGAGCGCTAGGTATAGGGCTACGGATACATATTCAAAAGATTATGGAAACTATTTATTATCTAAGTATCAATACGATGTAAATTATAAAAATCAAAAAGTTCAGGAAAGAGCAAACATGCTTCAGGGTATTGTTAATAGCATTGGTAGCATGGGTATGATGTACTTGGGTAATTCGATAGCTCAACGTATGATGTACAATGCAAGCACTACGCCTGGTCAGAGGCTAACTAATGATTTAAATAGAATGAACGCAGAAATTGACGAAAGTACTGCTAACACTTACAATTACTCTTCTAACTTCAGGGAAGATGGTTCTCGAATTATGAGCTCTCAAGATACAGCTAGAATAGGGGAAACATATGACTATTTAAACAAGCCCACGGATTACAACAATACTTTTCAAGAAATGAGGGCTGGCACTATTCATGAAAGCATGAATGATGATTATTATACAAATGATAATCTATCTATGTATGATCTTGATAAATTTCAGTTCCGCAATCAAGGAGGTTTAATTGGAATGAGCGGAGGAGGGAAAGTGCATGGTCCAGCAGGTATTGATAAAGTTGGGCCAATAATGCTTGACAGGGGAGAATATGTTATTAAGGCTTCTAGCGTTAATAGTGTGGAAAAACAATTCCCAGGCTTTTTTGATCAATTAAATTCCATGAAAATGAATCAGGGAGGTATAGTTGATCCTCAGGGTAATAGCTCTACTACAACAACCAATAATAACTCAGAAACAAATAACACAAGCTCTTCAAGTAATATTACAGTTAACATTAATGTTTCATCTGGAGGAACTTCTACAGAAGGTGGAGATGGTTACCCTCAAGAATTAGGTAGCAGATTAAGAGATGCGGTTATTGGAGTAATTAGTCAAGAAAAAAGAGTAGGAGGAATGTTGCGTGGTTAAGAATGCAATAGCTCCTTATGATCAACAGTTTTATTTATCTGGCATACAAGTTTCAGGAGTTACTGATTTAAATGGAGGTTACAGTATATCAGAAAATCCAATCAACATTATTGGAAAAGGGCACAAGTATCCTGTTAGACAAGGAGCTTTAGTTGGTAATTTTGAGGTAAATAAATATTATATAGGAGAAGAGCCATTTCTTAATTATACTGGAGATAATCCAATTAGTGGAAGTATAAATTATTTCAATGATTTTTCTAGCGTCTCTAACAAAAGTTTTGGTTTTAATAGTGGTTATTTAACTGAATATAGTGTTTCTGCGTCTATTGGAACAATTCCAAAATCAAAAGCATCCATAGTTGTTTATGGTGATATAGGTTCTGGAATTAATGCATCTGGCTCAAATCCTCACCCAGACATACAAATACCCAATCAGGGATCTATCGCTCTCAACACAACGGGATACCAAAGTAATAGAGTAGTAGATTTTTCTTATACAATGAGAATAGATAGAGATCCAATTTATCAAATTGGCTCTCCATTTCCAGTAGAAGTTCAAAGAAAATTTCCAATGACTCAGCAAGCTAGTTTTTCCTTGGAAGTGCATGACTTTGAAATTAATCAAATCAGAGAATATTTAGTTAAGCCTAAACAACAAAATATAACTTTAACATTTAAAAATCCAATTAATTCTTCTATTATTGAAACATTTGAAATCAAAAAAGCTAGATTAATAGAACAATCTATGAGTTCCAGTAATAATAATATGCTTAATGTTGCTTTAAGTTATATTGGGTACATAAATAAAAAATGAAATTTTTACCATATGAAGATGTGCCTTTATTCTTGGGCTCCGAGGATGGAAATGATTCTGAATACATATTTGCTGAATCAGCAAGTTTATCATTATCTCAACCATTGAGATCTGTAAGATACGCTGATGATAATGTGCTCCAAATCTGTGCTTTCAATAATGGAAACTCAGTAGAATATACAAGCCCAACATTTAACTCCGACACTTTTCATACTGCACTATTAGGCCCTAGTGGTGGGCCACCTCAACCACTATCAACTTCAATTTATAAAATTCCTTCTGGCACCAAAATTACATTTCCTAATGATAAGCATTTATATTTTAGCGGAGATGTTTTTCCAGATGGGCACAATTATCTTGTAAATTTACAATCAAAAGATTCCACATGGAATTTATCGGAAGGAGAAGCTCAAAGTGGTTATTTTGATCCAGTGTATAACTATGTTGCTGATGGCCCAGTACAAGGAACTTTAGATGTTAATTTTTATATTAATACTGGAAACTTAAAAAGTTTTTTTAATATTACAGGTTTAAGCTCTTCATTTCCACCTATAGATGAACAAAAGTTAACTGGATTTTTTGGTAATTTTAAGTTTTCTTGCGCCCACTTAAACTCTTTAGACTTTTCCTTATCCCCAAATTCCATATCCCAAGCAAAAGCCACATTCGCCGTGTATGGAGTATTAGAAGAAGATACAACTATAACAGATACATACTATTCATCAGATTTATATCAGCAGCAATCTATACCACATGGAGAAGATAGTTCTGTTATTGGAGCTAGTCAAGTTGGCATAGATCACCCCGTTTCATTTTCCTATAATATAAGTGTCGATAGAACTCCAACATACTGCACCCCTACTGGAAAGTATCTTAGAAGTGATGGCACATATAATCCGACTGGAGATTTGCCAAAAAGAGTTTCAAAAAAATCAGTAAGCATAACTACATCTATTGCTGGAGAAAACATAGATCCAAACATATTATCTGAAGGTTTAAACGGAAAAAGAGCCAATATTGATATTCATCTTAGAGATTTAAATTATCAAAGTTTCGAAGATAATTCTAATGGATTCTTGCATGCTTTTAATTCTAGTGGTGTAATTACAGAGCAGAGCCTATCAGTAAATTCGGCTGGATATTTAAATGGGTCAGTAAAAATTAATCAACTATTTAGATAAACATGGCATCACCAGTAAATTCAATCACAAGTATGGTCTATGACAGTTCATGGATCACCCTTAGTCGTACTAATCTAAAGTTTGCTAATGTTGAGGGGATTTCTTCTAGTCAATTAGTAAACTTTCCAATTTTAGCATTTTCTCCAATAGATGCCGTGCTTGGCGTAAGGCAATATTCATTGGGTAGTAACTTTTTTGATCCAAGTAATCCACCATTTGGCCTTCATGTAAACAATACAGAAAAAGAAAGTGGGGCGCTCCCAGGTCTCGCTGAAAGTTTTGCAGATTGGGACCCTGCAACAAGTACGGCAACTTTACATAACGGTTTTAGTTTTTCAACTATCTTTATATCGTCAGGAAACGTGACAGCATTTAATTTAGTATTTGAAGAAGAAGCTGAATCATCGAGTGGAGCATCAACTATTCTTTCTGCTATACAAAAGCATTGCCCAGCATTTGGGGCAACAGCTTCTTTTTCAGCATTACCAAATCAAGTGACTTTTGGGGATAATCACACCCAAAGAAGTTTAAAAGGAATTAACGCATTAAAGATGTCTTTAAGCTTACAGTTTAATGAATTAAAAGATGATGAAGCTAAAGAGCTAATTAATTATTTAAAAAATATTTCTAAGTACTCAATACAAAACTATGATAGTGCTGGTAAATTTGATAACAAAAGAATAGAGGCTTTTGATTATCAGCCTTTTTATCCTTATAAGAAAAATAAATTTTATTGTTTAAATTTTTCTCACGAAAAACCTCACTATAATATCAATAATATTAATGCGACTCTCGAATGTGCTGTACCTAGTATTTTATCGAGCATAGAATCTTTTGCTGGGCACAACTCTAATATAGACTGCTTAATTAATGCAAATATTGGATCTGCATCTACAGCTCAGCATAATGCAGCTCAACTATCATCTGGAGATTTAATATATCAGTCGGGAAATTATGTTAACGCTAAACTTACAGATGCGTTTACAGCTATCCCTGATTCTGGCCCAGATGACTTATTAATAACTTCTGAATTTAATTTTGTAGATCAAAATATTTCAAGTAATCAAACATCAAAAAGACATTCAATATTTATCAATAATCCAAACGAATGTTTTTATTATCCATATAATCCAATATATAAACACGGAACATTAGATGTCAGAATGTTTGATTTTAGAGCTTCACAATCAATAACAATCAACAACTCTCCAAAAACTAGACAATCAAATATTAATGATTTTTATAAAAAAAATAATAAATACGGCTTTAATGAAGATTTATTAAGTTTAAATTTACAATTCAATTCCCGATCAGACATTGAGGCTAAAAGAATTTTATTATTTTTAGAAAGTCATTTAGGTTATAAAAAATTTGGTTTTCATTTATCTAAAGATTACTTTGCTGATGCAGATGATGGTAGTAGTATTATTAATTCTAGAAAAAGTCCTTTAGGTTTCTTTTATTGTCCTACTTGGAGTCATAATTATATTTATAAAGACAATCATAACATAAGCGTAAATTTTATTGAATGTCTAGATTATTAAAGTTAAAATATATTTAAAATGGAACAAAGTTTAATCAAGGAAATACATGAACTAGAGCCCTCAACTCTAATTGTTTTATATGAATTAGTATTAAAAGACCATGCTGCTAGTTACAGATTTCATGCTGGAGAAAACGGATTAAATACAGAAATTAATTTTAAAGGAAATAACTATTATTATATACCTATTAAAACTGAAGGATTCGAAAATACAGAATCCACTCTAGCAAGACCAACATTAACTATAGATAATACAGATTCATTCTTTAGCTTAAAGACAAGATTTTTTAAAGATTTTATTGGTTATACCGTAAAAAGAACGCGGACTTTTGTTAAATTTTTACACGGCAGTAATTTTCCTAACAACACAAATCCTTTCGGTTCAGCTACCGAAGTTTCATTTCCTGTTGAGAAGTATGTTATTAATAGAAAAATTGCAGAAAATCCTAGCATTATTCAATTTGAGCTTGCCACGCCAATGGAAAGTGAACAAGCTTTTATTCCAAACAGAAAATTAATATACAATACTTGTCAATGGCAGTATCGTGATGGCATAGGATGTGGGTATACGGGATTACCTGTTACTGATGGTAAGGGTAATTTTTTAAATTTTAATTCAGCATCAAATCGTGGAATATACTCAAGTACTACTACATATAATTCTGGAGATTTTGTAAAGGTTGTTCCTGCTCCAGATTCTAATGCTCCTGAAAAAGTTTATGTTTGCCTTCAAAATGGAACTGTAGACAAAAAACCAAGCAACGATAAAGCCTCTTGGATATTAGATAATTGTGCAAAAAATATTAGTGGATGCAGGTGCAGGTTTGGAGAACAAGATGTAGCTAACGCGTGGGGCGAAAAAATATATGGATTACCTTTTGGAGGATTTCCTGGATCTTGGAATTACTAAACCTGTAAAAAAATCTTTCAAGCATGCATTAACTGATGTAACTAGAGAAAGGTTTGGAATTTTTGTTTTTAGTGATAATAATTACGATTATGATTTTATTCCTTTTGACAATTTAGATAAAAAAAACCCAAATCACTTTACCGTTGATAATTCTAAATTTTTAAAATTCTATTTAAATAAAAAAATTATATCTCTATTTCATACACATATAGAAACTGATGTTAATCCAAGCAAACAAGACATAGCTATTGCTGAATCTTTAGGTTTACCTTCCTACATATTTTCTACTAAAAATAAAGAAAGTTTTTTATACTATCCCGAAAATTACAAACCTGTTGATTTATATGATCGCATATTTATACCATTTTTTCAAGACTGTGTTTCTTTTGTTAAAGATTTTTACTTTTTAAATTTTAAATTAAATTTTAATACTTTAGTGAAAGATTGGAGTAGAAGTAGGATTAATTCCAATGATAAATTAATTAATTCCATAATTAATCACTTTAATGAAGTAGATAAAAATTACTTGAAATATGGAGATTTAATTTTATTTAAACCCGAAATATCAAACTTATATCATCTTGGGGTAATTGATCAAGATAATCTACTATCACACCATCCAATAGGATCAAAGCCTACAAAGAATTTATTTAACGACAAGATGTCGAATAAAGTGTATAAATGTTATAGGTATAAGGATTTATGAAGACTTTCATTTTACATGGAGATATGGCTGACAAGTTTTGCAAAGAAGTTAAACTTGACACTAAAACTATGCAGGAAACTATTAATGCATTATCTTCTCAATTTTCTGGTTTTAGAAAATATTATTTAAATAAACTACTGAGTGGTGTTCAATTTATTTTTGTTGATAATTTTAATTTAAAATATGAACAATATTGCTACCACCTGCCACTTAGGGAGTCAACATACCACATAATGCCTTCTGTGGAAGGTTCTTTAGGTGGAAACTTAATGACTTTTGGCTTAAATCTTGGATTGGGTTACTTAATGCAAAAACTTTCAAATGCTACAGAAGTGCAAGATGATGGCACTCCAGAATATGAAATTATTACAACCAATTCTTTTATATATTCCGATAATGAAAATCGAGCTGAGCAAGGGACGCCGATCCCAGTTGTTTATGGCCAACTTAGAGTAGGATCTAAATTAATACATTCAAGTATTCAAAATTACGATTATGATTACGATAATGCTAGAATCTATGAAGGTTTTCCCCGAAGAACAAGACTGTCTAAAATAGCAAATGGTGGAGACTATTCTTTTATTGATCCTTCTGACATTACTGATTGGCGCGATGGAACCTCAGATCAATTTTCTGGATATAATGAATCAGACCCAACTAAAAGGCTTTCATTAAAAGCAATCATCAATAGACAGGGTGAGATAGAAAAAAAATATGATGCATCACATGAAAATGAGGCATTTAATAGTAGTTTTGTAAATAATGATAAAGGCTCTAATGAATTAAAAGAATTTGGCCCGTCAGAGGGTTCCCCTAAATATGTTCGAGCTAATGCTGGATGGTGGGATTTTGCTCGATATAATAAACAGGCTAGACCTTTCATTTTTCCTAAAGAAGGTCATATTGACTACAATATGAGGCCTAAATCTGCAGAAGAATTTTGCATCAAAAGAATAATTCAGAGTAATTCTCCCCCTACAAAAATTCAAGATGCGGTTCTAGGTTGGAGAGATTCAAATAAACCTTTGTTAGTTGGAGCGAGAGGGAGTTATCAAAAATTAGAATCTATAGGAGTTTATAAAAGTTTAGAAGTTTTATCTGAAGGCCCTATTGCAGGTTTAGCGAATCCAATTACTGGAACAGCAAGAGATAATGGATTTATAAATTATCCGTATGACGCTCAAAGTGTTGCCCCTCCAGAGTCTTTAGCTACTCTTGAAGATGTTAAATATGACTTCACAAATAATAGGATAATTTCTTTAGACAATGACAATAGTGTGGGCATTGTTCGGGGGGGTAGTTTTTATAGAGATGGTACTTATTTAATTAGTGGAGACGGAACGGTAAATAACGGAATTTCTATTAAGGCTGATGATCCAATAGAAACTAATAGTGCAAGAATTGCATCCATTGACTTTCAAAATCCTTCATTTAATAACCCAAGAACTGTTTACCATATTCATAATCAACCTACCCCAACTGAACCTAAATTTGTGTCATTAAATGGGTTGTTTCTTTTAAACTCTGGAGATGGAGCCATACATCCGAACACAAATTCAGATAATACTATTCCAAATTTTATAGACTCAAAATATTTAACTTCAGAAGTTACAGATGATGCTGGTACGACTGGAGTATATCAGTTATCTACCTTGGAGGCAGATAGGGATATTTTAGATCAAAATACTTTTCAGCGTAATGTGTTTTCTATTGGTTCAAGTTATGGCTCCGAACCAATAGAACTCACTGTGTCCCCAGATAATGATAAATTTGAATATTATGTTGATATTCAAAAAGCAAGTTTTAATGACAGAATTTCTCAAGCAATAGCATTAGATGGATCACTTAGATATTCATCTCCAAATGATCCGACTTTTACGGAAGTTTTTTACAGAGAATATGTAAACAGAACAGACAGCACTATTTTTGGTACAAATAAAACATGGGATGAGTCGGCTAGAATTTATTATGACGGTGGTACTGAAGTTCAAAACAATCTAAATACAACTATAACTGTTAGAGTATTTACATATCGATGTAGAACAAATCCACCTTTTTGTAATGGTACTGGGGGCACTCGAAATGAAACAGTCAGCTTTACTTTGCGTGATTATTTAAATTTAAATAGAGTTTTTTTAAATCCTAGAGTTTGTGGTAATTGTGGAGTGCGAAGCCAAGCTCGTATTTTTGGTACGACATACTATATTCAACCAACGAGCCCAGCCAATACATCTAATCCAATAGATATTTTTAATCCTACCAGTAGAACAAATGGTGCATGGACTAATGGAATGCCTCTTTCTAATTTATTATTAAATAGAACTTTTGCAAATGAAGTTGTAACTGCTTTTAGGAATGCTGGAGTAGACTTCAACACTTTTACAACTCCATCAGCTATGTTTGGCCCACAAGGAGGTGAAGTATTACACGGGGGAGGCTTGTACATAAAGTATGGAGTTGGGTCTGGTGGGGCAACAGCTCCAGGTGTTAAAGTGCAAGGAGGAAATGGTTCAAATAATTTACCTTCCTATGTAACTTTGGGAAATAATGATAATTTTACCAGTGTTAATATTCAAGACAATGGTAGTATTGACATCGATGATTCTAGTGTTCCTAAGGGTTATTATTTTCCATATATTTATCCAAGAGTAACTGTCTTTGTATTACGAAGGTTATATACAATTGCAAATACTCAAATATTTGATAGATATGAATGGGCTCCCACGAAAATAGATGCGGTAGCTAGAGTTAGCCCGCAAGGGACTATAGCAGATATAGTATTATTGAGAGTTCCTGATAATCCAGTTTACGATAGATTATCTAATTCCTACACTCCTATTATGCCTACTCCAAGCGATGCTAACGGTAGAAGAATTCCCTTTATTATAAATAACGGAAGTCCATCTACATCTTACACAGATTTAGCTATAGCTTGTAAAATTGATCCAAGTAATGATTACGAAACTGCAAGTCTAGACATTGTTAATGGCAGGCTTTTTACAAATGCAACAAGACGAAAAAGTTTCAAAGGTGAGCCTAGTTGGGAAGATCATATCAGACTAAACGAAATATCTCTTGTGAATTATACACGTGGAGCTGGAGTATTTCAAGAAAGCATAAATATAGGAACTTTTAATCAAGCTTCTCCACAAACTAGAATAACAAGCGTTAGCGAAGTACCCGATCATATTAACACTCCCACAACTGAAGCTCAAGTTATAACTTCTTCCGAATTTATACCTTTATCTAATGGCAACTTTAAAATAGGAGCATTAACAAATCTAACCTCTAATGTTTCTCATTCATTTTTACATACAGGCAGACCTATAGGTATAGCTATGTTTAATAATGGAAATGGTTATACTGGTAAGGATTCTGATGTAAACGGAACGACTTTGTCAAAAGATATTTATCAGGACACTTTTACTGTAACAGCTCTTAATTTAATCGATACTCAAACTAATAACAGAGGTTACAAGCCTGATGATGTTTTTTATATTCACGGAATAAGTAGCACGAAACAAAATGTAGTTTCTAGCGCTAATCAAGCTTATTATCAATTTAAGGCAAGGGTTACCACTAATAATCTTGGAGCAATTTCAAAAGTATCAATTATTGATGGGGGTATAGGTTTTGATAATTTACTAGATAAAGATGATTTAGTTATAGCTGAGCGTGATATTGGATCTTCAACTCCTAATGTTAGGGCTAATCAAATAATATATATTATAGCTCAAAATCAATCTATTATTACGGCAATTAACGATGTAAATAAAACTTTTCCAAATATACATTTTCCAAAACAAGATTTAATTTTAAAAGTTGATGACAATTATTTAAATCAAGCTGGATTCGAGGGTAAAATTCTAAAATTTTATATTAAACAAATTGGCAAAGGTTTCGTTTGGAATCAATTAATGTTAGATCCACTAGCAGCAAGTTCAATTATATATCCAGCATTTGATGTAACAATAGCGAACGGTTCATTTCAATCAGTTGCAATTAATCAAACTCATACTACCAAGGGATATTCATCTAAAGATAATCGAATTGGATTAACTGTAGGTTTTCCAACTGCAATGCCAGGTCGAGGAACAAACGATCCTACATTAGATCCTAACGCTTGGGCCAGATCAATTTATTTAAATGATATTCCCATACGTGATAGAGATGATAGATTTAATGTTTCAAAGTTCCATTTTGACATGCGTATTGGACACACTAAAAATGGCATAGGGGAAAGCAATATTTTAGATAACACTAGACTCACTGCAGAAACAAGACCTAGAATTATTTCGGATGAATTTAAAATTCCATCATACACCCACACCTTTGATTACCCTCTTTTTGGCCCAAGAAATGATGGGGAAAAAGATTACTATTTTTCTTTTACAATTAAAAATCCTGATGTATCCAACATTTCAATATCTATTAGGTTAAATGAATTACATTATATTTATGAAGGCGACGAAAGTGCATTGTATGTAAATTTAATTCCTTTATTAGCAGCCGTATTAGGTCTAATGTTGGGTAAATTTATTGCCGACGGAATTGCCAAGGCTCTTATACCAGATCCAATATATTTGAGTTCTTATGGAAATGGCATGACTTTACCTATTCCTTTCTGTGGAGCACCAGGTGGGGTTCCAACAGTTGATAATTTAGGTGGTACAGGTTGGACTGCAATGAAGACAGGAGAACTTGCAAAAGAAGCAGCAATTTTAGCTGCTTTTGGAGCATTAATAGGAGCTGTAGGAGGTTGGTTAATTTCTGAAATTGCAAATAGTTTAATAAAATGCAGCGACGTTCCTTGGTTATGTTTTAAGGTTGGAGAAATTATAAAAAATAGTGGAGAAATTTGGCCCGCCAAAACATCTTTAGCGATAGAGTACGGGATAGAAGGCGAAGATTTATTAAAAGATGTAATTGAATTTAATGGATGCGCTACAAATCCATATGTGAAAGATATATTAATTGAAAATTTACCAAAAGCAAAATCTATTAATAATAATTATAAAAACAGAATCGTAAAGGTTTATAGATTAAACAGAGAGATGGATCCTGTTGTCAATGGCATTACTGAAGCAAGGTATAAGATAGACGCCTCAGTTCATGCCGTTACAGAATATGTAGAAGGATTCTTTTCTTATCCCAATACCGCAATTATAGGATGTAGAGTAAATTCTAAAGATCAAGCTGATATACCTAATAGAGAATATTTACTGAAAGGAAGATTGTTAGATATTCCAAGTAATTACAATGCTGAAAATGGAACATATGTTGGCACTTGGAATGGTCAGTTTACATCTTCAGAATGGACAAGTAATCCTGCATGGATTATATATGATTTATTAATTAATAGAAGATATGGGTTAGGTAAATATGATATTAATGAAGATAATATTGATAAATGGTCTTTTTATGAATTTGCTCAATTCTGTGATGAAAGAGTTGATGTTGTAATAGAGGGGTCTGCAACTACCGAGAGGCGTCATATGTGTAACTTATATATAGATACTGAAGTTGAAGCTTATCAATACATAAAAGATTTGATGTATATATACAATTCTTCAATCAACTTTACGGGAGGTAAAATTTATATAGAAGTAGATTCCTCCAAGAAAGAAGGGGGGACTATTCAATCAACATTACTATTTAATAATGCAAATGTAACTGAAGAAGGATTTGCATATTCAAGTACCCCAGAAACAGATAGAATTACAGCTGTTACTGTAGACTTTTTAGATGAACGAGATAATTATTTACAGAAAACAGAATATGTAGAAGATACTGAAGGTATTGAAGAGCATGGATATAAGCACATAAAAATAGCAGGTATAGGTATTACTAGAAGGGGTGAAGCTCATAGGCTGGCATGGCACAAAATTTTAACTAAACAATTAGAAAAAGAACTTGTTCAATTTAAAACTGGACTTATAGCATCTTACGCAAGAATTGGAGACGTTATTGAAGTCATGGATAACAATAAAATTGCAAAACATGCAGGAGGAAGAATAGTTAGGGTAATAAACTCTACCACTGTTGAAATTGATATTCCCGCATCTGCATTAAGTAATGTTACGGATATTCTTATTGAATCCAATGTTCAACAACACGATAATTGGGACGGAGCTAATGTGGCTTATACTTTAGGAGACATAGTTCTTGATGTTAATGACGGAAAGTATTATCGTTTAATTGTAGCTAATGTAGGAGCAAATGCTGCCAATCTAGCACCATCAAAAGATTCCACTAAATGGTCTAGCGATGAAATTCAAAGAGATAAACAATTTGAAAGCTATACTATAACGGCAAGAAATGGTTTTGAAATTACTCTCAACTCTACTCTGGACGCTTCTATCAAACAAGGTTATAGTTGGATAGCTGACGATAATACAACTGATAAAATTAAACCTAGAACATATAAAATTGTTAAAATATCAGAAAATAATCCGATGCAATTTGAAATTATTGCAAAGCAATATATTGAAGATAAATATGAGCAAGTTGACAATAGCACATCATCTAAAGATGGTATTTATATAGAAGAAAGGGAGTACTACGGTCACGATATTACTGTTTAATTATGTCTTTAAAACCTACAGGTATTGTTGATTTTAGCTGGAGCTCTGTTTCTGGAGTTGAAGGTTATCAATTTAAGGTAAATAGAAATAATTTATTTTTTCAAAACTATACGGTTGTCAATCAATATCCAAGTGACACAAGTTTTCAAATTTCTGGATTTATTGAGGGAGACTCTGTTGGGGGTATAGCTTATCCATTTACGGGAGAAAATATATATCAAACTGGAATATCTATACCTAATGAATCTATTGATATTACAAACTTTCATAACAGTGGATTGTTATTTGAATTCAATCAAATTAAAATTAATAATCAAAACACTAGTTTTTCAAAAACTCAAAGTGGATATTATCTTACAGGAAATTATTTAGACGGTAAAGCTAATATAGATTTTTCATTAATTAACCCAAGGAATTCTGGAGTAATTGATAGTTTTGGAGTTGAACCTTTTTTAAGTTCAATACAATTTAAAAAAATTTATAGCGGAAATCAATTATATTCTACTGAAAATTTAAATTCTTTTAATTATACATTTAATAATGATACTCCAACTAGAGATGTAAGATTACAAATTATAGCTAATGATGCTTACGGTTCAGGTATTACTGGAAATATAGATTTAAATAATGAACCTATTTCTGTTAAATCTTTTTCAAATTTATCTTCAAGCTTAAAGACTGGAGTTAGAACTAGTATTTTACCTAATTATTCAGATTCAGCTACTGGTTTAGACTATGTAGTTTTTAGTGGTTTAGATCGAACTAATTATTATATAAGTGGCAGCTCCACCAACGCTGATAGTTTATCTTTTGATTTTCCTTTATCTACAACTGGATTCCTTCAGTTAATTCCTTATGATTTTTTTGGATCTGGTCATAAGTATAATGCGCCTTCTCCAATATTTTTTGACCCAAAAGATTTTCTTGATTTTAATAAAATTAAGAATTTTAATCATCAAATAGATCTTGTTTTTGATCAGCACTTATCTATTTTCGCAAAATATACAGAAAACACAACATCAGGTAGTTACTTTAATTTTTCAATAGATTCTAATTCTGATAGTTCATTTAATTCGAATTCATATTTAACAGGTACAACGGGCAGTTTAAGTACAGGTATTCATTTTGATTATTTTTCAACTAGAACTGGTCTTCATGAATCTTTTTACATTAATTTAAATCTTTTACAAAGTGGAACCAATATATTAGAAGATAGTAAGCAAATAGAAACATTAATACCAAAACCTTCCTTTATATCTTCTGGGGTTAACTTTGATTATGTAAATGGTTCAACAAATATAATTTTTAACACCAATCCTTCTTTTTCATATACTGGAATTAACATAGATATATCAGGTGAGGGTTCAACTGGATTTTCAGATTTTTCTGGAAACATTTATTCCTCTGGAGATATTGATGTAAAATTAGGATTAAAATTAAAAAGAATTTCTGATAATTTTTTATTTGATGAAATTATCATTCAGGAAAGCGGCAGTCAAGCGGAAGTTGCTATTTCTGCAGAAAATAATACTAGGACTGATGGAAATATAAGTTTGATTATTACATCTTTAAAATCAGATGTTCCAGTTGAATCAGTTGATATTTACAGAAAACCTTCTTATGTTGAGGTTGATTACGATCCTCTCCAACCTGGTTCTGGAGGTTTACCTAGTAGTTTTTCTGGAATCCTTGATTTTGAAGATTATGAAAATTATGTTTTATCTACAGGTTTTTTGGGTTTTCAAGCTGATCCTGAGCCAGATGATCTACCTTTAACGAATAGTAGATATGAAGTTACTGGAGTTGGTTTTTCTGGAGCTTATGAAAGTGGTAGATACTTCATGTATAGAGCCCTTCCCTCTAATGCATATGGGAAATCTAACAAAGTTAGTGCCGTCTCTTATTCTAATTTTCCATTAACTACTTCGTTTTCTAATAATCTTGCAGACACCAACGAGAATACAAATACAATTACTAGTTTTTTTGATCCACAAACGGGAGTTGTCTTTATTACTGGAGATCAAACTATTGTAGGATTAAAACACATTGATAACAATTTTCATATTAATCATACAGGTTATATTGGTGAAGACTTGGAAGTTACTGGAGATGCTACAATTGGAACTGGACAAACTTTATTTGAAGTCAACAACCAAGGGATATATAGTTACCATACTGGATATTTCGAAAAAGACATTGAAGTTACTGGGAGTGCCACAATAGGAACGGGAGAAACTTTATTTGAAATAAATAATCAAGGTATATATGGTTATAATACAGGTTATTTTGAAAAAGATTTAAATGTAACTGGAGATTTAACTGTTGGAACAGGTTCTAGCATATTTGAAATCAAAGAAGATGCAGTTCTTGTTAACAAAACTGGTTATTTCAAAGAAAATTTGATTGTTAGCGGAGACTTAAATGTTTTAGGTGACTGTAATGGCTGCGGAGGTGGAGAAGGCAGTACTCAATTTTTATTTTTTGGTCATAATGCGATTTTTACAAACAATTTTACTACTTATACAACTGTTAACGGCTCTCAAGGAGGTGGCTGGTTAATGCCTTTTAGTGGCAAAATTAACAGTTTTACTCACCAAGGTAGAATTTCAGCCACAGGAAATAGCAGCCTTCATTCTGCTAATTTATGGCTTAGAATCTATGTCAATGATGTTTCTCAAAGGCAAGTTAATGTTCACAATTTATCTCATATAGGTAATACTGGATCAAAAGTAAATTTGGGCACTCCAGTTTATTTTTCAGGTTTAGATAGAATCACAGTTTTGGCTCGTACCAGTGCTTATGATGTTGAGTTTGAAGATGCCTCAGCTATACTTGAAACAACTGTATATTCAACTTAATATAATTTATGGACAAATATCAACAAAAAGAATTTATTAAAGGCTTACTTAACTATAAGTCAAATATAGAGGATCCCAAAATGAAAGCTGCTATCGAAAAAATTCAATCAGACATTTCTTCTGAAGTATCTAAAAATTTATATAATATAAATTCTAGCCAAAACGAAATTACTTATGAACAAATGGAAGCTTTATGTAAAGAAAACAATATAGAACCTATAGATATGATAGATAATGTAGTTGATGTATTGTCTGCATTTCAGACTTTTTCCTACGACGGATTTAAGGTTGATTTTTCAAAAACTAAAGATTTTATGAATTTAGCAAAACAAAAGTTTAAAGAACATAAAGAATCTGAAGATATTAATAACTTTTAAAGGGCCGCATCTTTGCCTGCTATTTGAGTAGGAACTGATCCATACATATTATATGAATGAATCATCTTAGTTAAGATTTCATTGGCTTCTTTAGCTAATTCCTGTAATAATTTTGCTGATGTGTTTTTAGAAGCTGGAGAAGCTACATTACGCTTTATGTAGCTGTCTCCTTCTCTTAATTCACTCCAATCTTGATTATCAGTGATAGGGGAAGTATTGCTGGCATTTCTTAATATATTTCTAGACTGTTTCTGTAAGTAGTCCTTTAGGTACAATTGAGTGAAGATAGCTTTTTCTTCTTGCTGTAAAGCTGGCTCAACCATATCTCCCGAAGCATTATATGTAAAGTCAGTATTAATTAAAGTATTTAATTGACCTAAATTAGCTTCGAGATATCCAGATATCAATAAAGCATTCCGTTCTCTTTCTAAAGCTGAAGAATGATCTCCAAACTCAATATCCCATATAGTGTAACCAAGTTCTCCGAACTGATTCATTAGTCATTGATTAATTTTAAAATATCAGCAGCTTCTTTTGATTTAGGATCTACGATAGGCTTAGCTGTAGTAGTTGATCCATATCTATTGCTCACTCTATTGTCATACTCTTTAAGTAATTTATTCTTTAGTGTTGTTTTTGTTCCTGACGGAAATACTCCAGCACTTACTGCAATTTCTTGCAATTGAGATAAATTCATAGAATGAACAGCTTCATCAAAACTTTCCCCACTAGCAACTACAAATGGATCTCTCTTTTTTACAGACATAAGATCTTCTACGGTCTTTGCAAGATCTTTTCTATCTTCTCTACCGTCAGAATATTGGGTTATTTTTTTTGATGTTTTTTTAGGTGAATTTGTTTTTTTTCTTGGCATAATTTTAACTCCTTTTAATGCTTATACACATATAATAACTTTATATACAAAAAAATCCACCGCAATGGTGGATTTTTTTGAAAAGGTTAGTTACTAAAACCTTACACTGCGATACCGAACAATGCACGATTGTCGAGGATCATACGACCTTCTTCAATCGATCCATAGTATCCGATCTTGGACTGACGAGTAGTATACTGATCGTCAGCAACAAGACTGAACTCAGATCCAGTTTCGGAATCGGTAGCAACTGCACGAAGCAATGCATCAACTCTGCGGTCAAGACCTACACAGATTTCATCTGTACCATCTGCGAAAGCTCCTCCACCAACAGTTTGATTGTCATTAACTTTACCGTTAACAAGACTATCATAAAGCTTGTTGTAACGCTGACCTGAACCAAGTTCTTGAATTTCAATAATATTGATTCCATAGAACTCAGGAATTCCACCATTATTATAGATAGCATTACGCATCTCATCTGTAGCAGGAATAGAAGTGGTTCCAGATTGAGCCTGACGGGTGTTAATTGGGTTGTAGGCAATTTCACGAAGACTTTGTACAACTTCAGGAGAAACCATCAAATCAGTAACTCCACGACCATTAATACCGCCCTCTGGTGTTCCACCATTCCAAGAAGTATTAATTCTCTTTCCAAGAGTCAAGAGTTTGTTGAAGTCGTCCAAAAGAAGTCTTCCAGCATTACTACTTACTGCAACGTGATGCCTACCTTTAGTAACAGCTTCTGCAAGAGCTCCTAAGATAAGGGTTGCAGAATTTCTTTCTTGCTTAAGCAAAATTTCTTGAGCAAGTCTAGTAAAAGTTTTACTAACAACATCCATGCGGGAGCGTTGAGCATAACGCTTATCGAAATCAACAGCACTATCAAGACGATAGGTTGTGAATTTCATTTCGCCACCAATTGGAGTTACAGTGTTGCTTGGCAAGCCACCAGGAACTGCTTGACTCCAAACTGTAATGTAATCTTCATCAGTGATATCGTAATAAAGATCCATCGGGATGCTGGGACTCTCCTCGGCATTGAATTGGAAGTTTGAAAACAAGTTACTCATAGTAGGAGCTTGATTTACAACTTTTTGCAATACAGGACCAATGAATTCAGCTAATGCTACTTGAGCTTCATATGCAACATCTCTGTTTTTAGAAGCCATAGCTTTAACAAGTTCGACTTGTTCTTCAGTTCTCTTTAATGTAATTTTCATTTTAAATGTTACCTTTCTTTAAATTATGCGCAATCCAACTTAACGATGTAATAGTCTCCAGATTGATAAGCTTTATCTCCAAAAACGTTAGATCCAACGATATTAGAGGCTGCACCAGTTCCCTGAACAACTGCAACGTCATCACGATGACCTTTTGCTAAAACAGTACCGATTTTATTTTGGGTAGCAGCTACAACACCAGCATTAACACCACTTACTTGCCCTCCTGCATGAGGAACTAAACAATCTCCAACTGCAACAGATCCAGCTACTGCAAGATCAGTAATAGAAATCATTCCACGAGAAAGAACTGGGACAGCTTCACCAGGAAGAACTCCGAAAAGCTCATCCTTCTTGAGTGGGTTGTAAAGTAAGTTTTCTCCATTTTCGTCACGCTCTACAGTTTGACGAAGAGTAATTCCGATACAAGGGTCTGCTTCACCAGTAACTGGAGTTACTGTTAAGCTAGCTTGTGGGTAGTTGTTTCTACCAACATGTGGGTAATCAGTCTTACCTAATAAATTAGAAAGATTTGAATCAACATCTACTGGATCCCAATCTCCGCCAGCGGAGTTAAGAATTCCATTTTGCACTTTGACGAATACACCAGCATCACCTTTATCTGTCGATTGTTTGTTGCTATCGGAGAGATCAATAAAATCTCCTTTAACACCATCCATACGATAAATATTTACGACGTCATGCTCGCTGTAATCACGAAACGGTAATAATCTAATAGCCATTTTATTTTATCCTTTAATATTTAATTGTTAAATTTTCTTCGGAAAATGCTTGTTTGAATTTATCTCTTAAAGATTGCTCTTCTTGAGATGAAGAAGCATTGTTATTAGCAACAACCTCTTCTTCAACTTCAGCATTTTCGATAGCATCTTCTACAGCTTCTTCTTCGGAAGAAGATTCACTTTTAAGTTCTGCGATGCGTTTTTCTACTGCTTCAGCAAGTTTGGAGTTAAACTCTTCTTGCTGCTTAGCGATAAATTCTTTATTTTGATGTTTTAAAACAACTTCGAGCTTTTCTTGGAATTTAGCAAAAGCTTCTTCAGTGTGCTCAACATCTTTTAACTCATGAGCTACAACTTTACGACTTTCATCATCAAGCTCATAAATTTCTTCAACAACGGACATTCTCGAATCAAATCGAGCAATTGCTTCTTGTTGCTTGCGATCTTGTTCAAGCTCAGTTACCCTATCGGTAGCTTGATTAAGTTCATCTCTAAGCTTCTTAAGTTCTTCAGCGCTCTCTTCGGCAGCCTTAGAAAGTTCAGCTTTCTCGTTTTCCAGTTGCTCCTTTTCTTTTACAAAAGAATCATTCCTTTCAAGGATTGCATCGTTTATAATTTTAGAAACAGTCGCTACAGCTTCTTGAGAAAACTTTTTGTTTGAAACTTTTTCTTCAAGTGCTGACACTAAGTTGTTTAGAATTTCGTTATTGTCCATAGTTAAAGTATGTTTTTTTATAATTACATCATTTTTTTTCATTTGTGAAATATTTTTTTTGATTTTTTGATTTTTCTCTATTGATTCCTGCTCAGTTTGCATCGTTAATCCTTTTACATCTGCAGCTGGATTTGCCGTAAAACCAATGCCTAGTGGGTATATTTCTCCAACAATTAATCTATTAATTGGATCACCTTCTTCTGTGACTCCTTCTCCACCAAAAGCTTTTAAAAAGTGTTTCATAGACTCAATCTCATCTTCGTCTTCTATGATTCTAGCTTGACTTAAGTCTTCGCTACCTACTGCCAATTTAAAACTATTGAAACCAATTTCCCAGCTTGCTGAAACTTTATGATATAAATCGCTATCTTCTTCAACTGAATTTATTATTAATTTCGCAAATTCAGGATTTACAGTTTTATATATTACTGAAGATAATGCTATGTTGTATGGTTTATTTAAATTAATAGCTTCTTCTTTACTTATAATTTCATTTGTATTGAAATCAGAAAAAGAAGAAGAAATAATGTGTCCAACAATTTTTTGTTTTTGATGTTCTATGTTTGCGGGTTTATGCTTAAACTGATCTATAATTTCTACAGCAGATTCTGAACTTATACCGTCTCCGTTTCTATTAAATTTGTTTACTACTGCAGCATTGAATGCTACCGCTAATAAATCTACATTCTTAGAAAGATCTATGCCCGCTGGTATGATTTCTTTTAAAGAATCTATTGACGCTTGACTAATTTCAATACCATCTGACTCAATCGAACCTGATGCATTAATGATGTTAGAAAAGGTTGTGGTATATTTATATTTTTTAGACATCAATGTTATATACACAAAAAAACTTAATTTTTACTATGATATAATATAGCAGAAGGATAATCCTTTAAATTAAACTCGGATGCAATCTCAAGTATTTCAGTTTTAGTGTTTAGTTCAGTTATCTTATCGTTATTTTTTACGCAGGATAAAATTGATTTTTTCCATTGATTTTTTTCTTTAGCACAAACAATAGATTCACAAAGATTTAATATTAATCCTTTTTGTTGATCAGATAATTTTTCTATATTGTTATGCTCTTTAAATTTAGCTTCAGCATATGTTTGCAAATCTTCAATTTTATAAACAATTTTTTTAATATCATTTGTGTTATATTTTTCTGAAGCAGCTAAAGGTATTTGACTTGTACCATTAGGTCTACCAGCAGATTTTGGAGTTTGATTTTGCGTTGGTTGTTGACTTTGCTTTTCCTCCGACAAATCTTGCTTCAACTCCCTATCTTTCTCTGACTGTAGACTTTCAATCATTGGTATTCCTCCAACTAATGGATTGTAATGACCCTTTTCCCTACTGTCAACATATTTTTCCTGCATACTGTCAAAATCTTTAATATCTGGATATATTCCAGTTTGCATAGATTTGATTCCCTGCTCTGGAGTTAATATTCCAATTTCAAGCAATCGAGTTATTACTCTCTGAAATTGAACTTCATCCTTGATATCAATTTCTTCAAATTTTGCAGTGGGATAAGTTTTTAATCCCATATTCTTACATATCTCTTTTATTTGAGGTTGAAGGAAATCATTTAAAAATGCATTGCGAGACTCCTTTAGCCTTTCTAAGAAGATTTCAGCTTTTATTTGTGTGTTAGAAAATTTCTCACTACCAACAATCACATTTTGCAAACCTTCTTTAATATCCTCATTTACAATTTTATATTTTTCAGAACCTAAAACTTTGTTAAGGTCTGGAATTACAAATTGAGCCTTAGTTGTATAATCTGCAATTAAGGCTCGACCCACACTTTCGTTTTTAAATAACTCTTGCATGGCTTTTAAATTTTGAGGATTAACTCCACCCTTATCAGGCTCAGCACCCATTGTAATTAATAGAATTACGTTTTCAACAGTCCTACATATAGCTTGATCAATTTTCTTTAATTCTAATTTCCAATTAATATCTTCTAAAACCGAAAACCCAAAAGGCACAGCAAATGGTTCATAGTCTTGTTTTTTATAAAATGAATATATTAATTTTTCAGGATCTAATTTTATTTTCAAACCATCATCAACAAAAGATCCATCCTTAATTTTCTTTTGAGTTTCTGGATCTAAAGATTCAAATACTTTTTTATCGTCTTCCGTTTTTGGAGTTCTTAATCTCTCTAACTCATAATCAGATAAAATCTTTTTATAAATGCCATCTTTAAATGCGGTAGATCTTTCTACTACTATATCAAAAGGATTAAGTAAAATATATTTTAAAGGTATCTCACCTGGTTTTAAACTTTGTGAAGCGTAAACATAATTTAATTTTAATAAATCATCACTACTAAACTTACCATCTATTCTATAAATAAAAATGTTACCAGAGCGATAATATTCCCTAAAGTATTGATCTTTAACTTTCCAAATATTTATCTTTTTCATCCAATTCTCGATAAACTTTTTGGATTTTTCATTTTCTCCCTCTAAATAAATTGGTGAGTTTGAAAACTCAGCCATAATGTCAATAGCATTGCGAAAGATTGCAACATTGGCATAAGCTTTTTGACATAACTCTATAGCTTCTCTAACATTAACTCCATCGACACCATAATCGTAAGGGAGTAAGCCTGCTCTTATATTATTATATTTATTTTTTTTGTTAGCCATGTGAATGGCATTTCTACGTCTACCTCCTCCACTATCGTAAGCTTGCTTTCTTGTGCTGGCTGTAGATTCTTGAATATAAAAACTTTCACCCGCTGTCTCAGGCAAAGTTTGACCTAATGATGACATGTTTAAGATATCTTCAATTGGTTTTGGTTGGTTGAACTGATTCCAATAGTCAGATCTTTTGGTATATTTACGTTTTTCTTTCACAGTTGATATTACACAAAGTTAAAGTAAAAGTCTATAAAAGTTAAAAGTTAACTTTTATCAATTAATAAACATCGGAACAAATGTACTTGATACTTGTTGTTCTTTAGCGTTATTCATATCATAAAAAATCTTTGTCATCCAGCTGCCTAAGATTAATGCGGAGTATGAGTCTTTTCTAGCTTTATCTGGCCCCGACTGCCTGCGTAGTTCTGGTGGCAGGCCAAAAGTTTGTGTTCCTTGCGGAGAAGTAGTAATTTGAATTAAAGCACATTGATTCTTTGTCATAGTAATCATATCATACTGATGCTCGATAAAGTCAATCATTTTAGCTGAATCTGTTTGCTTCTGCTCTTCATCAGACAACCTTAAGAATTTTAATTTTTTAATTGGAATCTTTTTTAACCTTTGCTTGTTATATGATTCATCGACAGCTCTAGAGCCAAACCATATTCTTTTGTGATCAAAGTTTGACTGAAGTAGTTCATTTGCTCTCCTAATCCAATCTGATGTAGGTTTTCTTAAAATTAAATATTTATAATCTTTTTTGTTATACTGTAGTTTAGCAGTCCTAAGTTCTTGATTATATGTATCCATTTTATCAAAGTCTCCATCAAGTGTTTTAATTTTTATATTTTGACTTTTAAACAATTGAGATTCATTGACGGCATTAATAAATTGAACTCCTCCATTATAATCTCCAACTATTGCTACTATATTAAAGTTTTTAATTAAATAATAAAAATAAAAAATATGCTCTCTTAATGGAGTTCCAGACATAGCGTACGAATGAACTAATGTTGATGTTCCATTATGCTTATGATACTTTAATACCTGCATTGCAAAATCATCACTACTTTCACTTTCAGACCAAGATGGGTCAAATGCTAGTATATACTCATCTTCAGGTGACCCCTTAATTTCAACATGCGGATCTTCTCCGTCTATCACAGTACAGGCTGCCATTCTAGAAGTTTTAAAATATCCAGAACTATCATCTGTAAACAAAGCTCCAAACTCCCTCTCGAACTGAGATTGACTCATGGTAGCTTTAGCTTGATTGATTAAGTTTTGATCGTACAACTGCTTCGGCGCACAGTCATAAGAAAATTGCATAATGCATCTAGTTGCATTATCAGCTTGACTTTCAATTAGCTGTTCAAATTGACTATACAGTTTATACATGTATTCGAACTTATAACTAGCGGAAGATAGCATAATTAATTTATTGTTAGGCCAAACATATCTATCTTCTTCTTTCATTTTGCCCTGCTCTATAAGTTTAGTTTCTAGATTGTATAAATCTTCCCTTTGAGTAGGATTTTCTACCACAGAAAGAAATGGCACAATAACCTCATTATAGATTCTTTCTGGCATCAATAAAAACTCATCAATAATAATCCTATGGAACCTAAAACCACGAAGCTTTGATCCATCGCCAAGGGGCAACGCTCTTATTCTACTTCTGCCAATTTCCATAAGCCATTCATCATTACTTTTGGATTTTTTAGTTATGCAGTTTGCTAGCATTTTAGCTTCAGGCTTAGTTGTGATATCCTCTATCTTTTTGAAAATTTGCTTAGACTGCCTGAAGGAGGCCGCTAGAATCCCTATCTCTACACCTTGATGTAATATAGCGTCTAAAAAAGCATAAATGCCTGTAGTAAAAGATTTCGACATACCACGAGACCATACCCCCATAAAATAATCTGTTTCAAACATCGCTTTGATTGCCATGTGTTGAAATGGAAAAAGATCAACTCCAGAAACTAAATTAGTAGTAAAAGTTATATTTTCTTTTAAAAATTTAAATAAATGTTCCTTGGCAACATCTTCTTCTAAGAATCCTTCAATGCTTGCAATATCACTATTAATATTACTTTTTTGTTTTCTTTTTTGTTTTCCAGTATGCCAAGCCATTTTATTCTTTATCTAAATAATATTGTAAATCTACATTCCACAATTTTTTTCCCATTTTTAAAATTCTAGGAATAATATACTCTGATTGTTTCCTACTTCCAGTAAAAACAAATTGACAATAATTCGCATATTCATGAGTCAATAATCTCATATTGTGATACACAAATTCTAAATTAGATTTATGTGGGCCGAAAAGGTTGTTTTTATATAATTTTTTTAAATCACTTTCAACAACAATAAATAAATATGATTCAAACTCTTTTACTCTATCTAGTTCTCTTTTAAATCTTTCAAATCCGCCAGACAATGTTCCTTTAAAGTCTTGCTCTGATTTTCTGTCTATATATGTATAATTATAATCTTTGCCACCAACGGTGTAATCGCCAAAATCTAATTTTAAACTTTCTGATACTTTAAACTTTAAAGGTTTTTGCTCCCTAGTATCAATTAATATTTTTAAGTCAGAACAATCAAAGTTTTTATCCAAGAAAACAGGATCTATTCCCGATCCATATAAAGGTTCTATGTTTAGAGTCTTACAGGCTTTCCCATATGATCCAAATATTTTTTTATAAATATCTATTGGTGGTAATTTAGATATTTTTATCTCTAAGTGATTTGGGGCTCTTTTTAGTTTTTTATCTTCAATCCTAGCTTTTAATTTTTCAGTTATGTATTTTTTAACCTTAACTTCATCTTCTTTTTCGCACCATTTTATCAATTGACTTATTGTTGTAAAATCTTTTGAAAAATAATCTTTTTTATTCTTAAAGGGTAAGGGTTCTTTTGTTAATAAATTTAACCTTGGATAATAAGTTGTATAATATGTAGCTAGATCTATTTTATGCTTCTTTAAATGAATATGCAGACCTTTTTCTGTGTCAAATTCTTGATCACAAATTTTACATTTAAATTTAGATTGCATCGTTTTTAGATATTCCTAGAACTCTAGCCTTCCATTCATTCATGGATTCTAATTTATTAGCTTCCTCGGATATTGCTTGTTTTTGCATTTCAGCCATCTTAACCATCAATTTTCTTTCCTCCTCGTTTTGAAAGCTTTCCACCAAAGATAGTATAGATGCATTCTGATCTTGCCTTTGGGAGATCCTTTTAGCTCTGTCCCCAGCAAGTCTCTGGATAAGGGATTCTTGACGCTTTTCGCACTGATTGTATTCTTCGCTTTTTGTTTTTAATAATTCTGAAAGTCTTACAGTTAACTCTTGTTGTTCGTCGGCCTCTTCGAACATCAGGTTGAGCTTTTCCATGTGATTTTGAATATTTTTTAAATTAATATAATCAACACATACATTAACATATAAATTAATTTCATCTGCAGATAAATCTGGCTTGTCCCATGTAGCTCTTATAAATTCAGCTTCAAATAATTGCTGATCTTCTTTTTTATTATATGTATTAATAATTTGAATAAATCTTGGAGATTTTAAAAATTTAAAAACAGATTCTAAAGATTTTCTTTCCACTACCTTTAACTCTTTTTCAGAAAATTCATGATTAGCATATGCATTAACCAAATCAATACATTCTGCAAAAGTTTCAGGAGGTCGATATGTATTCTTGTCTTCTCGCCTTTCTTCTTTTTGTTTCTGTTTTAAAACATCTAAATAGCTGCCTACAGTTCGTTGTTCTCTACCTAATTTTTTAACTTCTGTTTCTGAAAATAACAATTGAGCAATTTGAAAGCTCGACATTCCGTCTTGGGAGTATTGTTTAATAAAATCTTTTTGTTCTTCAGTTAAAACAATAGGTTTTACTTTTTCAACTTTAGTAGTTCCGTATTTAATATCTTTTGACGCTAGATACTCCCTAACTGCTCTACCTTGCTTAGACCTACCATCAATTGTACCATCCTTAAAAGTTGCTCTAGTTAATTCAATTAAATCGGGAATTTTATGAAAATTCTCATCAATGAATTTTTTATGTTCTTCCTCTAATTTCATTAATAAATAATATCTCTATTCTTAAGTAATTTAATAACCTTTTCCTTAAAAAACTTTTTCATATTTTTTATTTGCTTGTATCCAGCAGAACGTCCAGTTTCGTTACTTTTATAACCTAAAAATTTAGCCACTTCATCATCAGTTTTATTTTGGAGAAATAACATTACATAAATTTTATAATGCTTTTCTGATAATTCTTGCTTTAATAATTTTTGAACTGCAATTATAGCTTTATCAATATTAAAAGACTCTCCTATAAATATATTGGATTCATATTGCTTAGCGTCTAAGCTTAATGGAATCTTTACGTCATGAGCATTCTTTTTTCCTTTTCTCCATTTAGCATATAATGGACAAGATGCATCCTGTACTCCAGATTTAGTAAAAGAACATAAATTTTCTCCACCAATAGAACTGTCGAATGGACAGCTTGAACATGGTTTTGCGAAATTTAAATAATAATTTCTTAATATGTTTTTAAATTGATTAGTTATAATTTTATTGATCCAAGGCTTTAAGTCCCTCTTTTGATCCCATTGACTCCACTTCTGATAAATGTGAACCCTAATTATTTGCTCTACATCTTCAAAAGCGATCCAAGGCATAGAGTCTAGAAACCATTTATTTTTTCGTTTCCTGATCTCTTGATTTATAACATCAATCTTATCCTCATATCTAATTTTTCTAGGTCTTCCCATTATTTTTTCTGGGTCTGCCCCGCTTTCTTTTTATTTTCGGAGCGTCAAATGTTTGACTTTCGTTTTTAAACAAAGACCCTAAAGTAAAGGAATTTGTGTCACTCATATCTATTTCGACATCCAGATTTTCAATCTCTGGAACTTCATAAATATCTAAACCTTCCTCATCTTCTTCAATTTCAGCTTTATTTTTTTGTACTTTTTTAGATGTTTTTTGCTCTATTTTAACGGAGGGGTCTAATGGATTTCCACAATTAGAACAAAATTTTGGCTTATCAAATCTATATTCAATTTTACTCCCACAACTCTGACAATATGTTGATAACATATTACATTATACTATTTAATTTTAAAAAAATCTAATTCAAATTAAATAACCACTAATAATGTTGCTTTGATTTTTAATAAATTTAATATTTTCTGAAGTTAATTTTTTTTGATTTTTATTAAAATCTATACAGATAATTCCTATAATTTTTTTATTTAAAGTTTTTACAGGAAAGGCATACGAGTTATGTATACCTCTTTGCTTAAACCAATTATAACATAAAGATTTTTTGTTTTTATAATCGCTATTAAAAATGTGCATTTTATAATCTATAATATCTTTTATAAAATGATTGAATGTACTAACTCTTAAATTTTGTAAATTTAAAGATTCAGAACTTATTCCAGCCGCAACAGACTCATAAGTAGCGCTGAATTTTTGTTGATGATTGCCGCTATAAAAATGTTCGCCATTATGAAATTCAAAAATATAAACTCTATCTGCATTCAGTTCATCTAATGTATATTCTAAAGCTTTTTCAACATTTTCATTTTGCCTAGTATATTCTATTATACAATTTTTCTTTTCATTTTTTTTATTTTGTAAGTATTCCTTAACAAATATACTTGCAATTGTTGTAAATGCTACAATACAGGATGATAGTATTATTGAAATGTCCATTATAATCTTATTCTGTTTCTTTTATATCTTATATCATATACATTTTTAGGAGGATAAGATGGGCCACTACCACTACATTTAAAACCAGATTCAAAAACATTAATTGGTGAAAAGCTAGTATCGCAACCTGCATTAATTTGTGTTACGCTATATTGAATTCCACCTTCTTCAGCAAATGCAGTATTTTCTTTTGAGAAAATCACTGCAGCCTCAAAGTTTGATGTTAAATCATAGTCAACACTAAGATATCCATTGCCAGTTTCAGTAAATGGAGTAGTATCAATTATTCCAACTACATTGGTGCTATTATCACTGATTGGATTGTTTTTAGGTATTGAATCGCCAAAAGAAAAAATATTAGCGACTTCAGTGTCAGATATTAAAATGCCATTTCCTGAAATATTATAATCGCCACTAGGATTGACTATAATTTGCTCTTCAGATAAACTTGACCAACTATCTTCGCCCGAAAAACCTATGCCAATTACGTCAATAGCATTATCTACTATAGCCTCATCAAAGACTACTATAGATGTAAAGGCCATTATGCACTAACGGTAGCTTTAATTCTTACAACGGTTGATTTTGAGATCGTGAAATTAACAGTTGTTGCGGCAGAAGAGCTTGTTGTGATAGTTTTTGTTTTACCTCCACTGGTAAACTCTACACCATCTCCAATAAGGGTTAAGTTTACTGTTTTAGCTATTAGAGCATTTTCAAAATTCTTAACACTAACATCAGCACTTGCAGAAACTGGTGATCCTGTAAATGTATATTTATCTTCGGATAAAACAACCTCAACCTTATTTGGTAAAGTCAAACTTTCCATGTGTAAAGAAGACCCTGATCCGCCATCCATATGGTAACTAACAACCTCTCCACTATCAAGGGTTGCTATTTTTACAATATTTTGATTGATGTAATGACTAATTTCAAATTGTTCTGTACTCTCATTCCATTTCAAAAATGGATGCTGTGGATTACCCCTTAACAAACAAATGTGTTTTGTGTAATCGTTTCCAGGAGCAAAGTGACATAGGATCTGATCACCTAAATCCATTGTTTGAATATGTTCCAATGCAATAGAGTCAGTTTCCCCTTTGTTGCCAGTTGAAATAGATGCATTATAATTTGTTATTTTAAATACATGTAATGCATGAGCATTAGCACTGTCACTTGGAGCTTCATAAGCTCCACTAAAAATTAAATAGCCTTTTTTGGTAGATGTTCCAGTCTCAAACCATTGCAATTTAATTCCTTGATATGCATGACTGCTGCTTCCACCCCATGCAGTTCCACTAGCTCCGACATAGTTATTAAAAGTTAATTTTGTGGTTCCACTTCCTTGAGTAATAACACATTTTTTATTGTGAGATGCAGTATTTGTATTTGGATTATTATCTAAAGGAGTATTAATTCTATCGATAACTAAATCATCATTTCTATCGAATCTTGCATAGTATGTTCTAATTAATCCAGATCCGTTATTAATTAAAGTGCTATTTGCAACGAGGGCTGGATTGTTGTAACAGTGAAAATTGCTTTTTCCACTTATTACTGTTCCATCTGAATAAAGATGTCCATGATATCCAAAATGATGATTATAATCATCGCTACTATCACTAGCTACCGCAAGAAAAGATTTACTTGGATTGCCACTAGCTATATTACCTCTTTGAGTCATATAATACCAACTAGTAGTGCTATCGCCTACGACACCAACACTATTTAAATCAATTTTATTTATGCCTGCATAATGAGTAGAAGTACCATTATTCATATAATTATTAGTGAAAACTAATATATAGTCAGCAGTTGGATGTTTATATAGAAGATGATATTCATGACTTCTATTACTATGGCCCCAATAATGTCTACTCATGTCACTTTTTCGCATCCTGAAATGCCTATGATACCAATAATATGGATAAACAGATTTAGCCATTCCGTATAAATAAGTATCATCTTCATGATACCAATAAGTATCTTGATGGTTAGCATTAAATTCGTGCTGTCTATCTAAACTGTCATTAGCTAAATTGTATTTATAATAATAAGTATAACGATGAGTATAATACCAGCTTTGTGACCAACGACCACTATCATATCCATCATATCCCGCAGTCCAAAATACTTCATCTGAATTACGACTAGACTGCCAGATTTTTTTTGCAGGAACACCAGCAGCAAGTGAAGCTCCCCCTAGTAAGACTGAAGTGTAAGTATGCTCAGCGTTGACTGGATGCATTCTTCGGTCCCCACCTGGACCTAAAATTTTATCTTTTGTGTT
>Ga0222719_10000594_pt1 | contig 35807 bp, 49 predicted proteins | sample C33_34DmetaG_FD_165039 | JGI IMG/M metagenome (GOLD analysis project Ga0222719, IMG submission 165039) | Estuarine water microbial communities from San Francisco Bay, California, United States - C33_34D | ecosystem: Environmental > Aquatic > Marine > Unclassified | place: USA: California... | reverse complement strand
GAATTCAAATTGCTCCTTGGTTATGGAACCCATGGCCACCTCACCACCGTACCTGCCCACATCTAACTTGAAATACCTGTGTGGGTTTTTGATCGTCCTGATCAACTTCTTCTGTTCCTTGATCTTCTTGGCTGACTTCTTCACAGCCTTCTTTTTCTTCTTGGCTGTCGCCTTCTTCTTTTTCTTTACCATCTTCTCTCCTTGTTAATCATTTGACCACAACTCCATGTCTTTGGAGTCACACTCGGGACACATCGCCAGGCCGTCGTTGTCATCGTCGTAGAAGCATTCGTCCACGAGTCCAGTCCAACCGCAATCACGGCAACGGAAATCCCATCGTTCTTCCTGTTTCTTCTTTTTCTTAGCCATAGTCTCTCCTTGTTAATCTGCTCCGAACTGGTTCATGAAGTGACCAAAGTGGTCAGGTTGCCTGTCCTTGGCAGGCGTGTGACCCAGGTAGTTGTCGCCCTCGTTGACCACCACTGGTTGTCCATCACCCTTGTCACAGACCCAACCCATAGGTCCTATCATCAAGGCCTTGACAGGTCCGTGGACCGTGTCATCGTCGGGTTGTCCACAGTACCACACCTTGTCACCCTTCTGTATCTCGTCAAATAATTCATCTTCCCACATTACTCTTCATCCTCCTCATCGTACTCTTCCTCGTTGATAAAAAACTCATTGGCATGAGCCATGTCCGCCACGTCATCCTCTGACATATACTTCAGGCATGACATGATGACCGTGTCCTTATCCAGGACGCCTTCATCCACCATCTCCAATATCTTGTTGGTCGCTTGTCTGATCATTATGCCTCCTCGCCTATGTTCATTGCTTTGCCTTTAACATACTCTGTGACGTCTTCCTTCTCGGCTTCCTGTTCTGCCTCCCAGTCCGCCATTGATTCCGTTATGCCGAACATCTCGTCCAACATCTCACCATCCTCGGTGTCCCAGAACTCGTCCTTGCTACCATCCGGAGCCGTCTCCGATATGGTATAACACTGGTCATCGCCATTGTCCCAGACGCCCATGAAGTCGCAACCACCTTCGTAGTAGTATGACTTCAACGAACACTCCGAGTTCTCCGATATGAAGTTCTCGTAGGCCCCCGTTGGTGGTGACCAGGCCGACTGGAATGAGAATGAAATCGTGCTCTCGCCCTCACTCTGTTCTGTTAGATATTGCCTGTCCACACCGTAGAACTCGTTGATGTCCCACTTGGTGCCCCAGTTATCGCAGGCCCAACCGTACCAGTCCGAGTAGCCGTACTTCTTGATCATCTCCTTGTTGTCTGAACCGTCCGCCGTGGTGTCCTTCAACTCCTGTGGCATAGGATACATGAACTGGAGCAGGCCTTGTGTGCCTTTCTCCTCGTTCACGATCTTCTCTATCTTGTCTATCACAGAGTTTGGCCCTGTGATAGTGACTTGATTATCGCACCAATTAGGCATTAACAACCTCCTTGACCAATGTTAAGTGAGATCCTGGAACATTCCATCTACCATGGATGCCACAGTCTATCAAAACATACTTGATCTTGATCTTCTGGATGGTGCCCGTTGTAATTCTACCACCTCTGCCTGTGAAAGATACAGTATCACCGATCTTGAAGGCGTGGGCATTGATTGAGTGTAGGGCATTTCTTCTCAGTTTCACTGCCGAGATCACCTGCTCCAACTCCGCGTTGTTTAAAACATTGATGTCTTCTAGCATCTTGTTCAACTTCATATACATATTTTCAACTCCTTTTTTTGGTTAATGTATAGTTCATAATAGCATGGATCTCCGTACGGTCAACCACCTAAAAACTCCCATTCTATGCGATTTTTTCACCGCTCGTAGTCGAACAACTTGTCAAAATTACCAGAATTTGAACAGTGATCCCGGATCCTCTGTTCTGATATCTCCCGGTAATGTTCACTGAGTTCGATTCCAACATAAGACCTGCCTTCTTGGATACTGGCTATGCCAGTGGTGCCCGTGCCGTTGAACGGATCTAAAACTTTACCACCCGCTGGTGTGTAGATCCTCACAAGATATCTCATAAGGTTTATGGGTTTCACGGTTGGATGATCATTGTATTCGCCTTTTTCTTTTCTTGTGACCCTGGGGGCATAGAAATATTTCTGTATGTCTGGTTGGTCGAAGTGTCCCACGACATCGCTGGGATACCTGCCGTCAGGGTTGGCGTCCACCGTGCCGTCCTTTGCCCTGTCTGATTGAGTCTCACTCTTGCCGAACACCCGTCTCTGGTGTCCACCCCGTGTCCATCCTGTGGGCGGCCTGCCATCCCAAGGAACCCTGGCACCGTCTATGGTGATCATGCCCGTGCCCCACTTGTCCGAATTCTGTTTGATCGTGCCCGTGAATGGCTTCTGTGCCACCACGATGGGCTCGTGTGCCGGCTTCAGCCTGTTGGTCTTGGCCATCTTGGTCGTGACGATCCAGTTGATCATGTCCATAATCCTGAAACCCGCCCGTTCAACATTCATGGCCATCCTGTGGTACAGTTCCGGTGAACAGAATGAAAGACAGAATGCTCCTGGTTTGAGCACCCTTAACACCTCTTGCCATGTCTCCGTCGTTGGCACTGATCCATCCCACTCCTCCATGCCCATGCCGTAGGGTGGATCTGTGACGCAACCGTCGAGGCTGTTTTCGTCAAATGTCTTTAGGATAGTTTGGTTATCGCCCGTGTGTATCTGGTGGGACAATCTAGTCCTCCAGTTCTATGCCTTGCTCTTTCAACACCTGCTCGACCGCTTCTCTGGGTGAGTAAGTCCAAACGGTGAATGAAGCCTGGTTCATCTCGTCGCCGTCCACTACCGCCGTGATCCCGGAATGCTTCAACACATTGTGGATTTCAGGCACGATGCTCCGGTCCTGATCCAGGTCATATGCTCCGATGTCGGCCACCTGGAAATGGTGTCTATGAGTTTCTGATATCGTCATTTAAGTCCTCCCATTTTTAAGATTGAATCCTTGGTTATCTGGTGCCCCTCTTCGTGTAGGCTTGCCTTCCACTCCTTTTTCTCGGTCTTCTCAATTATCTTGGTCGTGGTGTTCAGGGCCGACAGGATCTTGGTGCTGGTGTTGGCGGTCTCGCTGGCACTGGCCAATGATAACACCAGGCTGAATATGGTTTCTATGATCATCTCATCATCCAAGGTCCAAACAATATCAGTATCAACATCGCTGGCACCACCACCGTCATTGGCCAGAATTCCAATAACTCCACCCAGTCCTCTTTGGTTAATTTGTATTCTTTTCTTTTTCTCTTCTTCATCTGAACTTGCTCTCCAGATGTGAAAGGTGTTCTCGACACCACTCCTCGATCTCCATCTTTGCGGGTATTATCTCGGCCTCACGATATCCAAATCCTAAACATACATTATGGAATCTCTCCGCGAATGATTTGGGTGACATCAAGGCGTCATCTCCGTCCTGGGTGTACCCTTCCAGGTAGTCGCCCAACATATAGGCCTCCGTCATCTCGTCCACGATCTCATCTATGCTCCTCAATTTCAATGCTCCCTCTATCATATCTCCTCCCTTGTAAAATTCGAGATCACCGCAGACGCCTCGCATTGACCACTGACGTGGCTTTTATAAATGGTCTCTGGAATCTGCAACCTTGTGATCATCCTTCAGTATAGCACGGATCCACACACGGTCAACCTGGTGTGGTGTATATAATATAAAGTGGCTGGGGTGAGGGGGACTAGATCGTACACCATGGAACAAGATCAACTACAGGATCCTGTGGTAATCAAACTTACCAAAAACTCCTAATGGTCCAAATTACTTGGGTCTGACAATCTTTGACTTGATGGGTGCCTTGCCCTTAATGGCTGGCCTGAAGCTCTTGCCCTTCTGACGGGCCTGTTTGATCTGTACGCCTTTGAGCCTGCGAGAGCCCGCCCCTGATCGTTTGGTCTGGGCCAACTTCTTGCCCGCCGTCTTGGCCTTGATCAGTCTCTTCTTACGGATCTTGGCCGACTTCTGTGGGTTGGTCTTCATGAAACAGGTGCTTGGCTTGGCCACTATCCTGCCCTTCCTTGGTCCTGACGAGCACCTGAAACCCTGTTTGGGGGCTCCACCCTTGGTACGCCTCAGGATCTGGCTCACGCCTTCTGTGATGGCGGAATGGTCCGGATGTTCCTCTATAAGGCCTTCGAACCGTTCTGACACGGCATTATGTGGTACTATATCTCGTATCTGACTATCTTTGGTGGTACTAGATGTTGTGGCACTAGATTGTGTGTCTGATGCTTTGGTCGGCGCTAGGATGATTTCCGTGATCTTCATACGGGTATTTATTGGCCTAACACCTAACACTACTAAACCTAACATGGCTGATACTAATGCTGATGCTGATGCTGATACTGATACTGATGCTGATAACAAAATGTTACGGTGCGTTACTCTGCACGAGATCAACTTGACCTGGACAGATGTGTTAAATACATACGCGATGAAGATATATGAGGTGTACAACACAGACGAGAACATAGGACCAGCACCCGCAGGAGTGTGTTCCAGACCCAAGTCTAAACTGCCGGCATCATGGATCTCGAGTTGTAAAAGCAAGGGCAGGATGAAACGCACAGGTGAACGCAAACAGAAGATACACGGCAAGACACAGAAGGTGGCTGGCAAGCGTATCAAGGGACGGGCCTATGGCGGACCTCTGCCAGATTACTCGGCCTAACCATCAAAGATCAAAGACCTAATAGCGAGCCAATAGCGAGCCATAACTAGTCTATATGCTAGAACAGTTACGCGACAACAAAATCATATATGAAACCAAGGTTGGATTCATAGGATTAGGTAAATTGGGCCTACCGTGTGCCGAGGCCATAGCCCGCAAAGGTTTTGATGTCACAGGTTATGACATCGTTCCAAAGACCAGCAACCACGTGGAGATCAGAGAAAGCATAGAGGATGTCTGCAGGGACAGGGACATAGTGTTCGTGGCCACACCCACGCCACACGAGGATGGCTACGATGGGAGAGCACCGACCGGTCATCTCCCCGTGAAGGATTTCAATTACGATGCTGTGAAGAAAGTATTGACCAAGTGTGACAAGCACATGGGGGAATCTCAGACCCTGGTACTGATATCAACGGTACTGCCGGGCACCTGTAGGAGAGAACTACAACCACTGGTCACCAACACCAAACTGATGTACAACCCTTACCTGATAGCCATGGGCACGGTTGCGGACGACATGATAAACCCTGAGATGATCATGATAGGATCTAAAAATGGAATGTCTGGCACCAACTGCAAGGCAAGGAGTTTGTTGTTGGAAAGTTTCTACAACCAGGTGTGTGAGAACTCTCCACGCGTGGAGTTCGGCACTTTCGAGGAAGTGGAGAGCATGAAGATATTCTACAACACATTCATCAGCAACAAGATCGCACTGGTCAACATGATACAGGACGTAGCACATAAGTTGGGTAACATGAATGTTGATACCGTGACTGGAGCATTGGCTAAAAGCACAAAAAGGATCGTCAGTGCCAAATACATGAAATCCGGAATGGGAGACGGCGGTGCCTGCCATCCCAGAGACAACATCGCACTTCGTTGGTTGGCCAAAGAACTTGATCTAGGTTATGACCTATTCGAGAGCATCATGACAGCCAGGGAGCGACAGGCCGAGACCATGGCTAAGGCTGTACTGGAACACGGTAAGAACGTGTTCTTCACGTCGGATAGTTACAAGCCCGGCACTGACCTAGTGGATGGCTCATACTCCTTGTTGGTGCAACATTACGTGATCAAGCACGGTGGACAAATTGTACACGGGTTTGACAATCCAGTTGAGGTCATAGTGCGTGTGCATGAGTCAGACAAAATAATAGCAGATAATGAAACTATAATATTCGATCCATGGAGGTCATATCCAAAGGCGTCAAATGTAATCTATTATGGACAACAATGAATGGGGAGTCAGTTGGAATCCGGGCACGTTTGGTCAGTTACTAAGGTGCGCAATAGGAATACAAATATTCAACGTTGACATTGATTTGAACTCAACCAAGGATGATAGTCACTACGGCATCATGAAGCCCGAACAAGTTCTTGCACTACATCCTCACAACGATAGAAACATACCAGAAGGCGTGAAAGTGATCAAACCATATTTTGAGACAAGACACTTGTCATATTTTCCAAAATACCTCCATTATATCAAATGGTTCAAATCTTTTCCTGACGAAGACACCCTACACGATTACTACGATGTAAAAAACCCCGGGAACTTCCATAAGGTTCTTCTTCAAATCTACTGGAACGCTCAAGACAGTGTGTCAGAAAAATGTTTCAACATTAAAATGGACGACCTATTTGATAATCTTGACCTCTTCATCAAAAACTTCGAATCGTTCGTTGGACAGAGACTGAAACAAAATACTTTTGATTTCATACGATCCAAACGTGAGAACAATCTAAGACACCTAGAGAATTTCACCAAAAACATAGTGGAAAGCGTTGATTGTCTAGAAAGGAACAGATCTAAAAACATAGAGTCACTTTGCGAGTATGAGAAACTCTTGATAATCTCCACCTACGTGCAAGGTGACTGGGATTTGACTTTACAATTCTTACGCAACTACAAAGAAGAAAAATTAAAAGACGTCCAGGAGATACACAACATAATACATGCAGACCATTAAAATATTTTATCTCGTGGACCTAGACACCTTTAAAGGCACTCATCACCAAGGAAGCACGGGGGACAGGTACCATTTTGTGAATTCTAAAAATCAAGAGATCGTCACCGACTCCCTAGAACATTTCTTGATGGAAAATCACCCAGCATTCCTTGGTTTCCTTGACGGTGTTGACTGTGACCTCAGGCGAGCATTTGATTTCAAAACTTTCTCTGACCTAAACGACTCCATGAAACATTTTGGTATTGAGTGGCATCAAAGCGTTAAACATCTTGTCGCGGAAACATCATACCAATTGGTTAACTACAAGGGATTGAAGATCACAGCCAATTTTGCACACGAGAGGGACTGGAAGGAATTCAATGAAATATGTGAAAGTCAATCAATAAGTCACGGTTTCAAACACCATGTTTTTGGTTCTTACTATGATCATTTAGAACACAGTGTTATTTTCTAAAGTTTTTTTTTGATTTAGATAAGGCAATAAAAAGTTTTTGAAATTTTTTAATCTAGACTGGTTATCTAAAAGTAATTTTTGATTGTGTTTAAAAATAGGATACATCTCATTTATAACTTCACCAATGTCGTCTCGTCTGCATAGGTTGTGTACCTGTGTGAATGCTTGTTTTATCCTCTCATCTTCATCCTGTATCAGATCATAACTTTCGTCTACGAATGGTGCAAAAGTTTTATAACCGTAACTTCTAAGTTTTGCTAGATGCCCCATTTCTCCAAACATCACGAATAATCTGCCAGTAAGCAAACACTTTGCCGTCTTCTCAGTGATGAATGTTGTTCCTGAGTAGGTCTCTGAGACGATAGAAAACCATGAACAGTCATAAATTGCTTTTGATATTACATGGCTAAAGGGAATTTCCGCCGGCGATGGATTAGATGAGCCAATTATCGGATTGTTGTCGTACATGTCCAATAAAGGAGATCTATAGATTGTATCACCCATATCCCAATAATAGTTGACCAAGTTTTTTTCTACTAGATCATTTTGCTTGAGGATTTTGAAGATTTTGTCTCGTCTAGCACCTTGCTTTCCCAGAAGCGCGTCAAACATAATAGTTCTGTGCTCTTGTACTCTTTTTACCTCTGTGATAGGACAGAATCTTGCCACCCTCGTGAAGAAAGTCTGGGCGTCTGCGAACACTCTCTCACTTGGATACCATGGCATGTTGGCCAACCCGTTACATATTGTGATAAAATTTTTGTTATTAACAGTTTCAAAAATCAAATCTTCATATTCCTGCCATGGACCTGATACAATTTCTGTGGTATAGTGTATCACTAGATCGGCCCACGATAGGTCCTCCTTGATTCTATCATAACTTTCATGAAAGAAATGATTTATCAGTACAACATTGAAGTCATTGCTGTTAATTTTGGTTTTATCATAATATTGTTTCTTGATTATTATTCCTGGTAATATATCAAAACCTAATTCGGAGGCCATCTCTATTTCGTCTATCTCATACCAATACCATAGAACTGTTCTATTTTTCATACAGATATTTAAGTCACAAAAAAAGGGCGACACGTTTCCGTACCGCCCTCTTCTATACTCTAAATTTACGCTACTGATAGATTCACAGCGCTTGGACCCTTGGGACCATCCTGTGTTTCAAACGTAACGGTGTCGCCTTCATTCAACGAAGTCAGGCCCGCGGCCTCGACTGCTGAGATGTGTACGAAGACATCCTTGTCCTCGTGTGCGATGAATCCAAAACCCTTGGAGGCGTTGAACCATTTCACTGTTCCTTGATTGCTCATGTTTGCTCTTTCGTTATTGTTAATTTTATGAGGTAGTCTGTATCTAAAATAGGGCGGGAGGTTTGTTAGTTCTTCTGCGTCTTGTCTTGTTACTCTTGTCTCAATTTTACTTATGCCTTAAAGAGAGGGCGATATCGCTATCGCCCACTCCAACAACTTAACTATTGGGAATTAAGCAGAGTAGTTGATTACTTTTCTGCCTGATTTCTTCAATAGAGAAATGATGTTTGACTTCATTGTCAAAGCAGAAGACTTAGGTGCTGTACCTAACACTTCCACTGTGAAGTCTAAACCTTTTGATAACAACTTGTTAGTCGCTGTTTTTCTAGCAGTTGTTTTCACGTTCAAGTTCTTGAACTTGATCTTACCACCGTGTACTTCACCGTTCACTTTGTACTGAGCGGCAGGCTCGGCGAATACACCGATCTGTTTAGCTCTAGATTTGAAGTTTCTAGTGTATACAACGTATTGTGTTGAGTTTGCCATGGTTTTTTCTTCCTTTTTAGTAGAAGGAAAAAGTGTATTGAACATACCTTGTAGCATATTGTTTCCTTTTCCTTGGTTTGTTAATAAACGATTCGCCGGAGTTTCAATCTCTGTTATCCTACGTATCATGCTACAATTATACACTAAGACGTGTGAAAGGTCAACCGGTGAGAAAAGTCAGCATCTAAGCGACTAATTGTCCTTGTAGTCCGGCACTGCGAACAGATCTATGCCCTCGTCCAGCAGTTGGTTGGTCTCTTCCTTGGTGGGATTACCATAGAACTTCTGATCACGTTTGCCTTTGTGTGCTCGTCTGGCCTCACGGGCGAAGTTTTTACCAACGTCCTGGAAGTCTTTCTTTATCTTCTTGTTGAGTTTACGTAGGATTGATTCAGCACTCTCGCCCATCACGAAGTAGTCCTCGTCTGGTATATGTTTCTTCTTGGAAGTCTTGACCGCGGGCGCCATGATGGCCTTGTCCACCGCTGTGCTGTCGCACATGGGACACTGTACCATGCCACGATTCTTCTGTCGGGTGTACTCCTTACTGCTGGGGAACCAACCCTCGAACTCGTGCCCACATCTACATCTCAGTTGGTACTTGATCATAATATTATTTACATTATACACTTGACCTTTAAATGTGTCTACTATAATATGAGTACATGGCATCATTTAACACATCAGGATACGTCAAAGGTCCAAAGAAAAAGACCTCGCAGGGCAAGAGTCATAGGAGAGTAAAAATGTCTTCCATGAACAAGGCCAAGAAGAGATCTTTTAAAATGTACCAAGGACAGGGAAGGTAGCATGAACCAAGACCGATTGGAGGCCCTAGCCCTGGAAGTGGAACAGAAGGATCTGGAGATAAAGAAACTGTCTGCGCAGGTGGGCAACCTGGAATTCCAGAACGCCGAGTATTCTCAGATAGTGAAAGAGCTGTCAGACCGACTGAGGCTTTACGAGGAGATCAACGGTTCGGTGTTTAAATCCTCTAGAAGGTAAAGTGTGTCAATCCAAACATCACAGCATCTCGACGACGTCGGAATTTGATGTGTTCGTAGTCCAGTATGCACACGTTCAGCCTACCGCCGTACTTCAACAGCACGTCCTCGGCCTCCAGGGGCCTTATGGTTATCCGCTCATCGTCTGGTAATCTGACACGGTAACCCCAGAACATGGGCCACCAGTGCAGGGGGTTGATGGAATCATACACTTCCTTCATGATCACTAGGAATATCAAGGGTGCTATGGTGAACGGTTCCGCCCACAGGGGTATGACATCGAAAGTGAGCCAGTCTATGAGATGTATGATGCCGGTCCATATTAATAAGATCGCCGCCAGTATGCCCATCATGGGCCAGAATTCATCCTCGTCCAGGTCTGGGTCCGGGTAGTGTGAGTACATCATCCTTATCTGCTGTGGACTCAGTTTCATATAAAGTAATTATGTTGACGGATAACTACTAGCACATATATTGTTGTAACGCTCCCAAGGAAGTTCACAACATTACCAATCAAACAGACTAGAACATGGAACTTGCTATCTTAATGGCGGGTATCGCTTATGGCTTGATCATCGGCCTGATACCAGCCGCTGGGGCGACCACTGGACTGATCACACTGTTTGGATTCATGCCGTACTTCGTGGGAGATCCCTACCTGGGCGTGATATTCTGTGTGGCAGTTGTGGCATCCTCGACAACCGGTGATTCATTCAGTGGTGTGCTCTTGGGCATACCGGGGGCCAACTCCGCGGCCGCGACAATGGTGGACGGGTTCCCCATGGCCAAGCGTGGAGAGGCCACGCGGGCATTGAGTGCCGCCATTACATCAAGTACCGCCAACGGTCTGTTCTGGGGATCACTGACATTCCTGTTCCTGCCCTACTACACCAAGATCGTGATGTTGATGGGCATACCCGAGCTGTGGGCACTGGTCGTGTTGGCGTTCGTCACAGTGGGCTTCGTGTCCACCAGACGATACATCAGGAGCATACTGGCCATAGTGTTGGGCATCGTGATAGGCCTGGTGGGAGTGGACGTCAACAACGTCCCAAGATTCACCATGGGCTGGAGATACCTCGAGGACGGAGTACAGATCTTGCCGTTCGTGGCGGGACTGTTCGCCATACCGGAACTGTGGGATGGGTGGTTCAACAGGAAGAACACGACGACAATCAAGGCCGAGCGTGGCAGTTGGCATGATCTCAAACAAGGAATGAAGGACACCGTGCTGTGTTGGCGGGACAGCCTGCGTGGCGGGGCGATAGGTAGTTTCATAGGACTACTTCCAGGCCTAGGTGGTGCCATGGCAGATTGGTTGGCATACGGGGCCACGGTGGCCGCGAATCCCAAGGAGCGATTCGGTGACGGCAACGTCAGGGGTGTGGTAGGTGCCGAGGGCGCCAACAACGCACAGAAAGCCTCGTCATTTATACCTACGGTGCTGTTCGGCATACCCGGTGCCAGTTTCGCCGCGATACTGATGGGCTTGTTCCTGTACCTGGGCATCGATCTGGGATCACCCGACACATTCTACGATGACAGGCTGTTCGACAGCATGACGTTCGCCTTCTTGCTAGGGACGATCATAACTGCCATCATCTGTTATGGACTGGCCTACTTCGCGGGCTGGGTCACACGCATACCATATGTGTACTACTTCCCTTTCATACTGGCAGTGATTGTTTGGGCAACCCTACAATACACGGGCGGCTGGGAGGACCTAGCGACACTGGTGGCATTCTCGATCATGGGACTGCTATGTAAGAAATTCCAAGTCAGTAGGCCAGCACTGCTGATCGGATACCTGTTGAGTGACAGGATTTACAATCTCACTTATCAACTAACAACGCTCCACACGGTGACTGACTTGATAACAAGACCTATCTTTATTTCCATAATGGTCTGTGTTATACTGTTGCTGTACTGGGGCATAACAAAAAGGAGTCGAATAGACTATGCTTAAGAAAACGATAATGGCACTGCTGTTGATGACATCAGTCGCCGTGGCCGACTACAACCTGATCGTGCCACAGAAACCATCAGGTGGAACATCCGTGTGGGCACAGATAGTTGTGGCCGAATGGGAGAAACACCTGGGAGAGAAGATCAACCTCGTGTACAAGCCGGGGGCCAGGGACATACTGGGTCCTGATGAATTCCAGAACACGCTGAGGTTCGATGACAAGACAATCTTGGTATCACATGGTGGTAATGGTATATCATACCTGATAGAGCCAGTGGACTACAACTACCTGGAATGGGAGTCCATAGGACAGATGAACCTCAACATCATAGTGGGCGCCAGGAACGATGCGGACACCATCAACGGACCGATCAAGTTCCCTTCAGGATCGGGCATGACCCCAGAGATCATGGCCATCACCATGCTGTTGGGTGGACCGGGCGCGGACTACAACAAGGTCTTCGCAGAGAAGATCGTGTGGGTCAAGGGCATGAGTGGTTCCGAGAGGAGACTGGCGTTCATCAGGGGAGACCTCAACGCCACTAGGGAGAACCCTGCCGCGTACAAGAAACACGTGGAGCCCATCGTGGGCAAGGGTGAGGCCATCACATGGTTCCATCATGGACTGCTGAACGTCAACACTGGCGAGCACGACGTGGATCCCAACTTCACTGAACCCACGTTCGAGGCACTGTATGAAAAGACGCACGGAGTGGCACCAAGCGGTGACTTCTATGACGCATACAAACTGGTCAAGAGCTGGAGGGACGCACTCCAGAAGGCGTTCTGGGTGAACAAGGGCAATCCCAACAAAGATAAACTCGTGGACGCACTGAACCGGATGATAGAGGATCCTGAATCACGTGCCGCCATAGAGAAGAACGTGGGACAGTACGAGTGGAGGACCGGAGCAGAGGGTGACGCCGCAGTGAGGACGCTGAAATCGTTCATCACGCCAAAGGCGTTGAAGACCCTGGCCGACTTCGGGAGTGAACAACTGGGCTACAACACGGTGTACAAGGAGGAGTTGACCAAATAATGTAAATACTGTTTACAGGGGCGCCAGAATCGATATGGAGCAGTGTGGCAGTGTCGATATATAGTGATAAGATGTATCAGGAACAGAGATAGAGGATTGGATTGTGCTTAATATAGAATTATCTTTTGAAATATCGATAAATGATAATGGTTCCGCTTTATTGTCGGAACCAAAAGATATTTTGCATAATAATATTATTGATAAAAAAATAACATATAATTTTAATGATCCTGTAGATAAAATAAAAATTTTTTCTCTCAAAAACTTTATTCCCGGAAAAATGCAGAGCGTGACTATTTTATCTATGAAAGTTAATGGAGAAAATTATATAGATTTTCATAAGTTTTGTAGTTTTGAAATGATTGGCAATAGATATGTAGATAATCTCTATCTTAAAAAACAAAATGTACTGTGTTTCAATGGAGATTTTTATTTTAATATAAAAGATAACTTAAAACAATTTTTATTTTTTCCATATTACTATTCGTCAAACGAGAATGATTTTATATATAACAATGTAGTTCATGATTGTGATAATCCTATAGGTTGTTTGCATGGAATGGTAAGAGAACCGCCTCATAAGAATAAAACATGGAGTAATCTTCCTTATGACCAGAAAAACTTAACAAAAGGACAAGAAATAGAAGTGGCCTGTTTCGGATGTTCAATAACCTATGGAAAATCTATATATAAACAAGAATGCTGGCCTCAATTAATTTCAAAAAATATTCAAACAAAAATAATTAATTTTGGACAACCGTCCTTAGGAGCGGATTCTATATATCAAATTTTAAAAAATTCACTGGATGAATTTAAAATTAAAAAAGTCATTATTCTTTTTCCAGATCTAAATAGAATGTTGGCAGTTTTTAAAAAATCAAATAATTTTTTTAGATTACCTTTGGTTTTTACCAAAAATGATCATTCTGGTACTTTTTATACTAATAATTTTTGGTTTAGTTTAAAGGAAATAGGAGTATTAATAGGTGAATGTAAAAAAAATTTAAAGTTAGACTCATATTCATATAAGTCAAACAGTAAAAATTTTATATTAAAAATAAAAGAATTATTAGCACAAAAAGAAATTCCATTTTTATTTTCTTCCTGGGATAAAGAAACATACTCTTTTCTAGAATTAGAATTAAACAAAAATAATCTTTTACCTTTTTTTGAAACCATCGACACCAGCGAAGAAGCAGGACCATATGAAAAATTTCCAGGACCGTTGAGTCATAAAGAGTGGATAAAAAAAAGTTTAATGAAACTATGAGTAAAGAACAAAAATACATATTAGTGACAGGTGCCCCCGGATCGAAATGGAGTAGTGTTGTCAAGAACATCTACTGGAGTTCGGACATCGACCACACCGACTACTCCGAGGACAGGACCTACTGGCACGACGCCGACACCCCTGGACGTAGACAGCTCATGCACACGGGGGTGTACTGGGATCCAGGTATGGAGTTCGACAATGGTAGAGACAATTGGGACCGGCCATTCTCGGGCACGGGCACGGGCAGGAGGATCATCAAATCACACACGTTCGCTCACCAACTGGACGAACTGAAGACGCTGGGACACCCCATCGTGATGGTCCGCAGGAGCAACATAGAATGTTATGACTGGTGGAAACTGTGTGGAGAGTTCACGATCACATATCCCAACTACCAACACTTCGAGAACTTGGACCGGATGTGGACACACATACAGGATCAAAACACAGACATCACACGGTTCATACAGCAAAACCTAGGCAGGATAACCTGTCCCGTGGACAACTTCGACCTGTGTCGGGTTCTAGAAATAAAACCACCAGGCCCAAGGGACAGCGTACACACACACAACTACGCGAGCAAGGATATTAAAGTATATGTCTACAAGTAATTGGGAAGAGTCAAAAGCAAGGAGCGACTACCACTTCAACAAGTGGCATCGGGACACGGACTGCGTCCAACACCTGGGCAGGTTTACGGGAGGATGGCAGACCGAGATACAGTCAGTGATCGACGACGCCAAGCCATTGAACTGGGCCAACCGTAGGGAGGGCACGGGCAGGGAGAACACCAACATCAACGTGGAGGCCGAGGAGAACGATCTCAGGAACGCGGGCGCCGATCCCAAGATGACCATCTACAGGGGACTGGCGGACTTCACCAAGTGTCCCACGCTACAGAGGATGACGGAGTTCTTCGCACTGGAACCGGTGAAAGCCAAACTGCACATACAGTTCACGGGCGAGGTGTTGAACATGCACATAGACAAACTGTATGACCTGGACGCCGATCCCAACAAGGTGGTGAGGATCATGATCATGCTACAGGACTGGGAGCCCGGACAGTTCATCATGTATGGCAACGAACAGTTCGACAGATGGCGGGCGGGTGACATACACAAGTTCGACTGGCAGAATTTACCACACGCGACGGCCAACGCCAGCAATAAGCCCAGACCCATGCTGGTGGTGACGGGCGTGATGACTGACAGGACCAGGGAGATACTGGCCAGCCCTATCAAGAAAAGAATATAGACACGGGCACACTATCAGTATAAAATAGTAGACACATGAACAAGAAGATATTCGCACAACTGCTGGCACACAGTCAAAACGATCTAGACAAAATAACACAGCCGTACATACTCGAAATTTTCGGAGTAGAAGTCGATCGTTGTGACACACTTGAAAAGTACGCAGAGGCAATAGACGACGCCTGCCTACACAAATATTTCTCCAAGTATTGGAACAACAACATGAAGAAATGGAAACATTCGGGTGTCGCGTTGATAGACGAAGTCAACAGCCTCAAACCACGTGCAGTGCTGGATGTGGGCTGTGGCTACAACGAGTTCAAGGGCAAGATAGACAACCTGATTGGGATAGATCCCTACAATGACAGAGCGGACCTCGAGGTCAGCACACTGGACTACAAGACCGATCAGAAGTTTGATGTCATACTGTGTCTGGGTTCGGTGAACTTCGGTAGCAGGGACAAGATCATAGCAGAGGTGGGCAGGTGTGTGGATCTTTTAGAGAACGGAGGAACCATGTTCTTCAGGGTCAACCCGGGAATACAGCACGATCGACCCGAGGCCCGTTGGATCGAATTCTTCAGCTGGAACGTACCATTCATAATAGAACTGGCAGAGATGTTCAATCTACAAGTTTTAGACATCAGGGACGACACCAATTCACGCAAATACTTCGTTTATCGCAAGAAATTATTGTAGACTTATGCTAGAATTGTGCTACAATAAAGTGTAAATACCTACAATGCAAAAACACACTAGAAGTCTATTAGAAGAATTGAGCTCGATGCCCCTGAAAAGGGACAAGGAGGAAGTGGTCGAGAGCAGGGCTTCGCACATCCTTGAGAGTGCTATAAGGTTGATGCACTATATCAGGGAGAACTTTGACCAAGACACGGCATTCAAATTAGAGAAGAAATTCAACTCAGCACTAAAGAACATGGACGCGTCCAAGTTCTCAAAAGGTGTGGCAAGAATAAAAGAGAACAGAGACATCAAAGAGAACGTGCTTAAGATACGAGACGGCGAATACCAAGAGGACTAACCAATGTTGATAGAAGATGTCCTTACAGAATTCAAGAGGACGCACCTAGAACACATCGAGGACATAGTGATCACCGACGGCTACGAGGGTGGCCGGGCAGTGATTGAATACTTCAGGGGACTGCTACTAACATTAAAAGGCACCAGCTCAGAGGCCGTCAAGGTTTCTGTGAAGTGGGATGGGGCACCGGCGGTGGTGTGTGGCGTCAACCCCGACAATGGAAAATTCTTCGTTGGCACCAAGTCGGTGTTCGCTAAGGCGGCCAAGATCAACTACACCAAGCAGGACATAGCCAGGAACCATGGCACTGATGACCTGGGACAGAAGTTACTGAAGTGTCTGGTCCATCTAAAGAAACTAGGCATGACCGGAGTGTACCAGGGAGACCTCCTGTTCACTGATGAGGACATCACAAGAAAGAACATAGACGGCAAGCCCAACCTAACATTCACACCCAACACCATAACCTACGCGGTGCCAGAGCAGAGCGATCTTGGCCGACAGATAGACAGGGCCAAGGTGGGCATCATATTCCATACCACATACGTGGGAGACACGCTGGCCACGATGGACGCACAGGCGGGGGCGGACGTTGATGCATTTAACCGATCGCCGGACGTGTTCTGTGATAACGCCACCTACAAGGACGTGTCGGGTTCGGCCAAGTTCACTGACGCCGAGACCAAACAGTTCTACAACGGCATAGAGAAACTGGAGGCACTGCTCAACAACGTGCCGAGGAACCTTGCCAGTGTGTTGGGACAGAATCAGGATTTCGTGCCCATGTTCCAGATGTACATCAATTCCCGGGTCAGGGAAGGTGAACTGCCCAACGACGCCAATCAGTTCCTGCAGGGTTTCAAACAATTCTACGCGGACAGGATGCAACAGCAGATGTCGGGACTAAAAGCACAGAAGGCTCTTCAACTGAGACAGGACAAGATGAAACAGATGCCCATATTCCTCAACAGGGCCAAGAAGCCATTACAGGCCATGCTAACTTTCTACAGGGCGGTACAGACAATGAAAGCATTCGTGCTCAAGAAAATGAACCAGGCTCAGGCCATAGGCTCATTCCAACAGACCGACGGCGGACTGGAGGTCACAGAGCCGGAGGGTTTCGTCGCTGTTGACAGGTCAGGTAATGCTGTTAAGTTGGTTGATAGGTTGGGATTCTCAAGAAGAAACTTGACGGCTATCAGCAAATTCAAGAAATAGGTCTAAGGTCTTATTAATTTCTAAACTGAGTTTCTCAGGATTAAAGAAATGATCATGATTGTATTTTCTAAGTGCCTTACTCTGTAGGTATATGTCTTGCCATGGCGCATCACGCAGTCTATCACACACATCGACAATGGTGTCTATCCTGGTATCAGGATCTCGATCTAGATCATACCCTTCGTCGAAGTAGTTATTGAATGTCTTGAATCCCATGTCTCTAAACTTCTGAAGGTACAAATAGTTACCGTGTACTACGAAAATGTGTTGTGCGATAATGGGTTTCCATATCTTCTCTGTCATGAAAACCTCAAAGTCGTTGGCATTGGTCTCAGAAACAATGCTACAGGCCGTGTCATTGTAGGGTTTCTCGTATATTTGTTGGTCCATCCCATAAAGCGGATAATCCAACGCCCATGGCAATTCATACTCGGCTGGCAATTTCCTATCTGGCCATTTTGTGTAAAGGCTATTGCTTAATGTGCCTTTTTCATACAACCTCTCGTATAGTTTATGTCTGTGTGGCCTATGCGTCTTGTTGAGATACAGGAAATCGTATTTTTTTTTGTTAGAGTGATCAAAGTTGAAAGTTTTATCCTTGTGTAGTTGGTACATGTGATGCCAAAACCAACTGGTGCCTCCGGTCCACTTGATGTGATCCACATCAATCTCGGGGTACATGTATCCTGGATGTTCTTCTATGTTTTCTATTGATTCCCATGGGGTTGCTTTGATGAAAACGAATCCTTGACTCTTGAGAAGATCGACTCTCCTGTTCAGTTCGTCCATGAATTCTGGGTTTTCCTTTAAATGATCATTGACCTGACGTGTGTCTATGATTGCGAACCTCCTGTCATACGAGTCAAGATTGTAGTCGTGCAGGGTATAGTACTGTCCGGTCATATCAAATGACTGGCCTTCCAAGGAGTGCTTTGATATAAAATCCTCCAACTCCTGATGGTTTCCGGTCTTCATAACGTCTGTGAGAATAAAGTTTCTTTGCATATAGCCTATAAATATCTTTATGTTAACACCATTTCTTAAGTATGTATCTGAGGGCAAGGTGATCAGGCGTCATAGTGACCTGGAGAGGTTCACATTTCCGGAAGTGACGGAGAGGATATACCTCAGCCTGCTGGCACTTTCTGTGCTGAGCCAACAGCGGAACACCCGATCATTTGCACACAACTACGGCACACAGACCATGAGCTACGGCACGTTCGATCGCGTGAGGATGGTGCACAACGACCTGGCCAACATGTTGGCTATTGTATCCGGTGATCCAGAGATAACCAAGAAGCTCAAGAACAAGAACCAGGCACAGGCCATGAGGCAGAGGCAACCTGTGCCCGTGATGGCTGTGCGTAGGTACCTGAGGACCTGGGAGGACCACTACCGATTCCTCACACAACTGGAGAGGGCACTGAACATAACCGACGCCAACTACAGGAACATCAGGAGGAGAGTGGCCGACTTCACGAACCTGGACGCCAAGACGCGTGCCAGCACGATAAAAAACTTACAACAACTTTTGAACAACAAGTTGCCCAACACGGATCTACAGAGGAAGTTCAAGGAGTTATAATGACTAAAGAAAAGTGTCATAGATGCAACTGTGATCCACACTGCGACGAAAAGAAGTGCACCAACTGTGATAACTGTGAGGTCTGCGATTGCCACGAGTGCCTGGAGAGAGAATGATCAAGTACATCTGTGAGCGTTGTGGCTGTGAACAGCACTGTAACAAATCATGCACAGAGTGCCTGGACTGCCCTGACTGTGGCTGTAAGGAGTGCCAAAAACGCACCAGATCTTAATATTACAGCATAATTTACCAAACTAATCTATAAATACATTTAACTTGATGCCTGAGCGGCATCAAAGTCATTTAAATCAGATAAAAAGGAGGATTAAAAATGGCAATCAACTCAAACAACAACGCGGTGTTCACAGCGGGTTCAACTACTTTTGGTGACGTTGCAATCGAGTACTTCACAGTAACGGTTAAAGACACATCAGGAACAGAAGTAGACATCGACGCGAACACCCACAAGGATGGAATCGTTGACAGAATATTACAGGCGATCCAGACTAGGGGTACTTTAAAGTACTACAACGTAACAACCACAAACGGTGTGATCACTGTTGCTGTCGAAAGAGAGACAACATGGGGAGACTCAGACGGAAACGTTGCTTCACCAACTGCTACACCGGCCGCTAACATGCAGACTTACCTACAATCATTGGGTTCAGTCAAGTGCAGAGCTAGTTCAACATCAACCACAGAAGATGCTACCATCGACGTGGGTGGAACTACAGTTGCGGTTGTAACTAACATCTAATAACAGTTAAGAAGGAGAAATAGGAAATGCCTATAGCAAAAAACAATTTCGCGACCCCAAACGTGGCAAGCGAATTCGAAGGCGTTGACGTTGCTTTCGTAACTGTTGACTTCATCAACTCAATGGCGGCCGAGATCACTGACCCGTTAGCAACTGCTAACACGGCAGGTTTGGCTCTTGTCAAAGAAGCAATCCAGAACCAAGGTGTCAACATCATTGGTCATGGATCTTTGGCAGTTTCAAACACTGAAATGACGTACATGGTCAGAGCAGACTCTCTAGACACTATCAGTTCTACAACAACTGCGAGTGCATTACAGACTGCGATCCAGGCGCTAAACTCAAACTCAAAGATCACTGCTAACATCGGTTCAGCAACAGTGACAGTTAACACAACTGGCGCTTCTGACACTGGTACTAACGCGTAATCATTGAACAAGTAAAAGGAGATTAATACAATGGCTATTACTCAAAACAGATCAACAGATCTAACAAGAAGACAGGCTTTCAATGGCAAGGGTTTAACTTTCATTGAAGTTATCTTCGCACAGTCAATCACAACAACGGCGACTACACCAGAAGCCCTTAATTCTGATTTTGACAAAGTAACTAAAGTAATCAACAAAAACGGAACGTTATTAGCGGCGTCTTACAGACTAGCGGCTAAGGCTACCGACAACGACGCGGCAGAGGCTTCTGAGATCACAGCAGACAACTCGATCGACTCTTACCAATACATCGTTGAAGGTGGACCAGGACAGTTCAACGCGGCTGACACTGCCGGTGACGTGAACATGGAGTGGGACGGAACCAACGACGCAACTGTTGTTGCTGACGCTGAAGCGGACCTAGAAGCAGACATCAGAGCAGTTCTATCTAGTGACTCTTCTAACAACACACAGCACGTGAAGATCAGAACATTATTACCAGAAGGTGTAACATCTTCAGGTGACGATGCGATCTACGGAATGTTCGACCAAAGGGGTGATGCGTAATAATCACTTCTAGTCAACGGACTGGATTACCAAAAAGGGCGGATCTTTAATTAGGTTCGCCCTTTTTTTATGACGTAAATATCACTATGAAACATCTCAAGGCAACTGATTCCTACTTCATGGACCATTCGAAAAAGTATGAAATACAGACCTTTCCAATGGATGAGATAGTGCCAGCATCAATCTACGAAACCGTGCCCGATGAGGAGAAGATAAAACCCGAGTTGGCACAGGGATCTATGGACAAACCGCTGGTGCTATGGCCAATCACTCAGGACTATTGGAAGAACATTCATCTCAAGTTCTACAGAAGAAGTTGTCCCACGCTACCTGATGTGGCTCCAGAAAAGGATGGCCAGGTCTTGGTGGTGTGGAAGGGCAGACAGAGATATCAACTGGCCAAAGAGATGGGTTACACCCACATAGATTGTGTGATAGAAAAGGAACAGCACAAGATAGTGGAGATAGCAAGACAAGAAAAGATCAAATAGATGCACGAGTACAGGATACACACCTTAGTGGACATAACTGACAACGGCAACCTGAAACAGGCGTTCCCGTTCAAGACCGAGGCCGGTGAGGTCATACATGACCGGCACTCGTTGTCTATAGCCCGCAACCAGAACTCAAACTTCACTACCATGATACAACTGCTACAGATGAGGGGAAACATCACCTGGGAACTGCCACCACAGAGGATCGAGATACAGAGCCTGAAGAACCACATCTTCGGATCGTTCTACGAGGGCAAGCAGACCACATGGCACTTCCAGTTCTTCACGGAACAGGCAGGGGTGTATGGAGATGAGCAAGATCCCGTGGCACAACTAGTGGAGGACTTCCACCAGGTGCCCATACTGTCTTTCTGCAAGGAGACTGTCACATTCCCCCTGAGTACATTCGACACACAGGACCTCCGCACTTTAAACACGTACTTTTCGTACGCTGGGCCTATGGATAAATAATTGTACATTAAGGCACAACAAAAACACATTACCAAGGCTCATACAGGCAATGCGACAGGCACAGTTCCAGGCAATAGGCGAAGAGATCAGAGAGATCAAGAAGGAATTGAGAGAATTTATTAGACTTATGAGTACAACAGAACTAGAGAAAACGAACCTAGAAGCACACGTGGACCTATGCGCCGAGAGGTACAAGGGCCTACACGACAGGCTTTCTGCGATCGAGATCAGACTGGCCAAGATGAACGAGGACATGAGCATCAGCCATAAGTCAACAACCAAGACAATCATAGCAACGGCAGGCACAGTGGTCGCGGGCTTACTATCAACGGTGGTGGTGATCCTGATGAAGATGCCGGGCTAGTCCACACCATCCAGCAACACACATGTTCATACAGATAGCACCCAGGGTAAAGGTCTTCGTGACTGAGGAGGACATGCTGTTCATAAGGTCACACTCACACGACTCGTTCAGGAGTGACCAACTAGCACCCGAGGAACAAGACCGAGCCAAGAGGTTGGCCGACAAGGCCATATTCGTCAGGAAGAAACTTGACACCGGAGTCCAATATGCTTTAAATAGGAAGATAAGGATAGTCCGGGATGAGTGGAAAAGATAAATCAGAACTGGTAAAACAGATCGAGGCCTATGGCCTCAAGAACAAGTTGGCGGACCTCGCACGACGTGAGGAAGCACGAAGACCGTTCCGACACCTACCAAAACAGTTCTCCAAGGGCATCCTTATAGGCAACATAGCCATCGTGCCCAAGAAGTACACTGGAACCCGTTATGTTTATGTGATAGCGGACATGCTGGAGGCCCGTGTGTTACACGAGGACATCAATCTCAAGCAGACCGCCATCCTGGTGGCGCACTACCTGGCGGACGGCAAGGTGGTGCCCAAACACATACTGGACCTGGACACCAAGTTCGCTTCACAACTTTTCGACATACAGAACGCCAAACGCATGATCAGGGAGGCACAGAAAGATGAGGACGAATCCTCGGAGGACATCTACTGGGACAGATTGGACGTCGCTAACCGCCTAGCGGACGAATGTAAGAGCAGGATACAGCACATTTTCAATGACACGTTCGGAGCATAGATAATAAATAAACACAGTATGAAGAGCTTAGAACTTACAAAACCCATTACAACAGAATCATTACTCAAAGAATTCGAATCCAGGTTCAATCAGACCATGGATCTCGCACAGTTCACCAAGGAAGAACTAGAGGACTACGCTAACCACGTGCGGACCAAGATACACGAGATCACACAAAACACGCACTTCGGCAGAGAGTTGAAGGACGACAAGTACCAGAAGAGTCAGATGATGTTGGATATTATCAACACAGCCATCTCAGAAAGAAAACTTGCTGAGTACGGTGGAACCATGGATCCTGTGGCCAAGGTGGCCAACACGGCACTGTCAGCCAAGGCCAAGATCGACAAGGGACAGGCACTGGACCAAGAAGAGAAGAAGGTGGTGCAGAAGATAATGACCAAAGAGGGCGTGGAAGAACAATCAGAATTAATTTTAGCGGCCAAGGACATGATGGACAAAGTCACGGGTTTCTTGGAAGACCTAGCATCGATGAAGACCGAAGGCATGCTGGAACTGGCGGACAGAATCAGAGACGAGATGGGCGCCGACAAGGCGGACGCATTTCTACAGAAGATCCAACCAGCGATTGAACAGGCGGAAGCCACTTTGACGACGACTCGACAAGAGTTAGACAACGGTGTAAGAATATTGACCGGAGAAGAAGTGGAATCAACCCCAATGGGCGCCGATGACACGATGGACATGGACACAGACCTAGACTCACTGGACTCCGAAGGTGGAGAAGAGACAGACGAGTTTGGGGCCTCTGACGCAGAAGCCGGTGGCACGGAACCAGAAGGCAGAGAGCAGAGAGAATCAAAGGAAGTGTTCGAGGCTTCCAACAGGCTTTACTCTAAACTAGCGGGGAAGTAATCCCGTGAGATTCTTCGAATTCAACAAGTCAGACAGCAACCTGGAGTCAGCGATCATCAACGTTTTGATGAACATGAGGGGCGACGCCGACGACAAGGACCAACCATCAGACATCAGCATGGACGCTGTCAAACAGATCATGAGCAACACCGGATACCCAGCATTCAACTACGACGTGTTCAAGAGGATCTACGATGCGGATGGTGATCTGGCCAATGTTGTTGCGGACTTCGACCAAGAGAAGATAGTGATCAAGACCGACCACGAGGCGGAGAAGGATCCCGCCATGGACTACGACGATCAAGGTAGCACCGATGTCGTGAAAAAGATGGCCAGGTCGGCCATGAAGCGTAGACAATAAAAATAATTACTTTACATGAATAAAGTAAAAATAAACTCTCACTCGCCTTTCCAACCCTTAAAAAAAATACTTTTAGGACAGGCTTGGCACAAGAATTATTTTGATTTTATTCAAAATAAAATTTTAAGATCACAACTGCAACAAATACTAGACGAAACAAACGAAGACCTAGATAATCTCAAGAAAATTCTTACTAATTTAAACGTAGAAGTTTTCCAACCAAGTCCTTTAACCAACGAGACTAGTATGATGTCAATGGACAATCCTCGAGCTTTACAATACCCTCCTCTTCAACCACGTGGCGAATTCATGACACTAGGCAATCAATGTATGCAGATTTCTACCTTACCTGTTTGGGATTACATTCACGATATCGTGGACCCCGACCACTATGAAAATCAGTTTCATACCTGTTGGGATAAGAATGAAAAGGTTGTGATAGATGGAAATTATGTGAGTGGTGCGAACTGTATAAAAATAGGTGATCGTATCATACTGCCACCCGACCTCGATTCAAAATGTCGATCCGTTTACGTTGAACGATGGAAAGAGCAAGGATATAAATTGATTGAAACTAATTGCGATGGACACACTGACGGAGTTTTTTCTTGTCTGAAACCCGGTGTAATCGTGACGCTCAACAACATACAAGATTATAAGAAGAATTTTCCCGGATGGGACATACTTTACTTGCCTGATCAATCCTGGAGCAAGGTCAGTAAATTTTTAAAAATAAAAAATAAAGTTGGAGGACGTTGGTGGGTTCCGGGACGCGAAGAAAACGAACCTTTTATAAAGTTTGTTAACGAGTGGCTCAGCACTTGGGTGGGTTACGTGGAGGAAACTGTGTTTGATGTTAACATGTTATCTATTAGTGAGGAATGCGTGATTGTAAACAATTACAATAAACTTGTTTTTGATTATCTTAAAAAACATAATATTGAACCAATCATATGGAAACAAAGACACAGGTACTTCTGGGATGGCGGTGTACACTGTTTGACAGTGGACTTAGAGAGAGATGGTCAACGGGAAAACTATTTTGATTAAATGATTTGTGTAAAATACGAAGCGGCCTGTCTTGGAAATTTTTTATGTCATGTATTAATCGGACGTAATCCTATAGCAGAATTCGATTATGGATTAAAAAATAATGAAGAAGTCCTACACACAGGATCGTACCATAGCGCCGATGACTTAAAATTCAAAAAAGTGTACAATGAAAAAAAATTTAAAATTATATCACATAATTCTGCTGAGTTTGAAAATTTCTTGTATGGTGAAGAAAATTTAAAATTCCTATACATAGAACTCGATTCACATTTCATCGAATATCGTTTGAACTACATCGCAAAGATGCCCGATTGGCACAAAAAATCAAACGAGTTAGCTTTAGAGTATTGGCGTAATCATAGTCATCCTATAGCAAGTAACGAGGCGAGAAGAATTGTTAGACTACATAAACAGTTAGAACAAGTGATAAAGAAAAAACCGAATGATTTAATTTTTAAATTTCGAAACTTTTATCTAGAAAAAGATACATGGATTAATGAATTTTTATCCTTATCAGAAAAACTAAATCTAGATTTATCCAGTGATTATCTTTCTGTTTGGTATCATAAATTCAGGTTTGGCCAAAAAACCATACTAGAAAAGGCATTACAAATACGAGAGTGTATTAAAAATAAAAAGTTTAGAAACGATCTAACCGAAAACGAAAAAGGAATAATCATTGGATATGAAGCCATGTTACAAAACCAAGACGATCCTAGTTTTTTTGATCAGACATATAATGAGTTCAGTAAATAATTCATAATGAATAACTGCTATAAGAAAACATATCAACGTGAAGATGATGGCCAGGTCAGCCATGAACAGAAGAAAATAATCTATGATGACTATCATGTTTTATAAAAGTAAAGTGTATCAGTTGAACTCGCTACGACTAGGCCTTATCCATGAGGATAACATATATGGAAAGCCTACAATCTTTGTGGCAATGGGCTCCCAATCACCAGATGCCATATCACACATAGATTATTACAAAGACCTAATTAATAAAAACGAGCAAAACATTATTGCTATACCTTTCGACAACAATGGTACTGAACCAGGCGATGACTACGAGATCGTGGCCTACTACGAAAACATATTGGGTTTCAAATCTTATGTAGTAGAAAAGATAGATGTCACCCACAAGTTCTTCAAAGACTTTGGCGTGCCAGTTAACGACTTCACTGAATATCACTTTGATGCCAAGACTAGATTTGTGAGGAAAGTGTGATGAGCAAAGTTTTCTGTGACAAGCCTTTCAATCACAATTACATACACCCCAATGGCAAGATGCGATTGTGCTGTACCACCATACAGGACCTTCCTACCGATAACAACTACACCCTGTTCGATGCCAGCAAACACAGTATAGAAGAATACTGGAACAGCAATCGCATGAAGGACATACGTAGGAGGATGATCGCTGGGGAAAAGATCAGAGATTGTGAAAGGTGTTACAGACAGGAAGAGCAAGGTACACAGAGTTTACGATCAACGACGGGCATGGATAAGTTTATAGGAGATACTTTACCCGATGGCACCTATCAGAAAAGTGCTTATTCTATGCAGATACAACTGGGAAACATATGCAATCTCAAATGCAAGATGTGTAGTCAGATGTACAGCCACATGCACGGCATGGAGACCAAAGACATCGGTGAACAAGATCCTGAATGGTTGCATTGGGTCAAAGAACAAGGTGCCAACGTCAATAACTGGACCAACGAACTAGGAAAGAAACAAGAATGGTACAAGAACAACGAGTTCAAGTTAAAGATGTTCAAACACATAAGTGAAAACATAAATGATCTTTGTGTGATAGGTGGTGAGCCAACTCTCATACCAGAGTTCTATGAACTGTTTGAATACTGCGATCAACAGGGAAATTTAGGAAGCAAGAATGTCACAATAGTTACGAATCTAACCAACACCAATACCAGGCTCACAAAATGGTTGCCGAAATTAAAAGGTTGGAGGATATGGGCCAGTGTGGACGGAGTGGGGGAGAGGACGGAGTATATCAGATACCCAAGTGTGTGGAACAAAGTTCTACAAAGTCTTGAGTTCTACAGGAGCATACTTGGTACAAATGGACAAATAGTTTTGAGTCCTGCCGTGCAACTGCTTAATATAGACCAACTGGACGACATCATCAAGTGGTGGAAGCACTGGTGTGGCGGAGAATTTAACGAAAGGTATGGATTCACTTGGTTGGCCACAGTGTGGTATCCACTGATATGCAATCCCAACATGGCACCACGTGACTGGAGGTTGCAGGTGGCGGACAAACTATCTAAGTATAAATTTGATGAGAACTACGAGAACATCATAAAGGAACTGAGAAGAGATCAGCACTCACCTGAAAAGTACAGGCAATTACAAGAAGCATTCATAAAATACAACGACAGACAGGATCAGTTCCGTAACGTGACAAAGACCTGGAGACATTTGTTGCCTGCTCTGGAAGAGTCTTTGACAAAATCATTAAAGTAATATACAATATGAATATGAAAATACCTCAAGATGTTCTTAAGAGCAAGGGCATAACCTATTACCAGAAATATCCTTACGGTGAATTATCCAGAGTAACAAAGAATCACAAGCGACATTATGAAACACCCGACGGTAGGCAAGTACCCAGTGTGACTACTGTTTTGAGTGCTACAAAGGACATGACACACCTACACGCATGGCGTAAAAGGATTGGTGCGGAAAAGGCACAACAGATAACCACAGAGTCAGCAAACATAGGAACAGTGATGCACCGTAGCCTGGAGCGGCACGTCAAGGGCGAAGACAGGACGCCGGGATCTAATCTCATACAGCAGAAGGCACACGCCATGGCCAATGTCATAATAGACAACGGACTAAAGGACGTGTCGGAGGTTTGGGGATCAGAGGTTTCACTGTACTACCCAGAACTGTACGCGGGCACAACGGACCTGGTGGGAGTGTACAAGGGAGCACCGGCTATTCTCGATTTCAAGCAGGCAAGGAAACTCAAGAAGAAAGAATGGGTGGAGGACTACTTCTTACAGTTGGTGGCATACTCGGAGGCCCACAACAAAATGTATGACACACAGATACGAACGGGTCGTATCTTTATATGCACACAGAACAACGAGTACCAAACTTTCGAGATAGACGATTACGAGCACTGGGTTGGGCAGTGGTACGCCAAACTGGAGCAATACTACAAGAAGATACTGTAATAAATAACAGTATATGCCAATAGTTCAGATTTCAAGAATACAGCACAGACGTGGAAAAAGAACGGATCTACCACAGTTGGCCGCGGGAGAACTGGGTTGGGTCATCGACGAACAGAGATTGTTCATAGGTAACGGCACGGTGGCGGATGGTGCCCCAGCGGTGGGCAACACGGAGATCGTCACGGCGGGCAGTTCAGCATTCACGACGGCGCTTACACACACCTATAAAGGATACCTGGGTGATTCAACACCGATATCAACCACGGTCAGCAGGACACTGCAAGACAGGTTAGACGACTACGTATCGGTCAAGGACTTTGGTGCAAAAGGTGATGACTCCACAGCAGACGTAACAGCCATACAGAATGCCATTGACGAGATCTACATAGACACAGACAAAAGCGACACAAGATCTAGGAGAATCCTTTTCTTTCCAGCGGGCACTTACAGGATCAATGCCGCACTCAAGATACCACCATACGCACACTTGGTGGGTGAAGGTCCAGACAAGACAATCATCAGGAATTCAGGAAACAACGCTGTGATGGTTACACAGGACAACGCAGGCAATGTTGGTCTTAATATAACTGCTCAAGTCAACCAAATACAAATTTCAAACATGACTTTGCGGAACACAGTGGCCTACGGAGGAGTGTCATTGGATCATGCCAAAGAAGTGTATTTCAATAACTGTAAGTTCCAAGGTTCATACGCCACATCGTCTCCGGCGGATGCATCAACATCTAAGGGAGTCACAGTGACTTCTACAACGGCGTTGCCTTGTGAGAAAATACATTTCAATCAATGCCAATTCACAAAATTCGCAAGGTTGATTGATTTAAGTTTTGACGCGACAAATATCAGATTCAACGACTGTGATTTCAGCACTGCCTACTACGGTGCCATCATTGGCGATGAGTGGGACAGTTCCACAACCAACGGTATGACTGTTGGCCCAAGAGACATACAATTCACAGGAAACAGTTGGAGCACCATCAGTCAACAGGCAATCTATGTCAAGGCCCAACAGACGGTTGAAGCACCATCTAGAAACATAATCTCGCATGGTAACTGGTACGCAAAAGATGTAGCCAACAACTTCGAAGGCGTGGGTTCTGTCAGAGAAGTTCCCGTGTTACAGTTTGACCAAGACGAGTGTAGTTCTATCATGGACTTCTTCGAGAGATCAGATCTGAGGAGATCGGATGGCAGTTCTGAACTCAACGCCGCTCCGGAACTACAAGGAATCGGTATACAGGACAAAGCGATAAAATCACAAACACTGACAGACAACACATCGTCGGCCACCACGATAAACGAATACCCAGCTCTGGCAGGAAAAGGTCTGAGGATCAAATACAAGATAGTCAGGGGAACACTGGACAGGACTGGTGAATTAGTAATCAGTGCGTCCACCAACGGTGTTCAATACGATGACACATTCACAGAGAGCGGATCAGACATTGGTGTTGAGTTAACAGCAGTGCTGGATGACAAAGATTCAACCGCAGGTTCAGAGACCGTGGCACTCAAGTACACCACCACAAGCACAGGTAGTGACGCCACTTTAGATTACCAGACCACAATCATAGCATAAAGATCCATAAACAGATAGACAAAGAACTTTTTTTGTCATAATATTAGTACATTAAGAAATTACACAACGACGCTGTAGTTTCAGTCATACGAAAGGTAGCGACAGACGACAAAAAAAATTATAAACACGGATTTAGATAAATATGGATACAACAAAAACAATAATCAAACAGAAAAAATATAAAGACCTAATGCCGAACACCAACTCTAGTACGATCCAAGTCCAGAAAAGAGATGGTAGGCTGGAACCCTTAGACATCAACAAGATACACTTCGTGGTCGAGGAGGCCTGTGAAGGTCTCGCAGGCGTCAGTTCGTCACAGATCGAGATGAACGCCAACATACAGTTCTATGATGGCATGACGACCAAAGACATCCAGAATGTTTTGGTTCGTTCAGCAAACGATCTTATCAGTCTGGAGACACCCAACTACCAATTCGCCGCGGCGAGACTGCTTTCCTATGACGTGAGGAAGGAAGCACATGGTCAGTACGAATACATTCCATTACTGAAACTTATTCTGAGAAACATCAGACTAGGTGTGTACGACAAAGGCATCCTAGACAAGTACAACAAGACAGAGATCAAAAAATTAAACACTTGGATAAGAAGAGACAGGGATCTCAAATTCACGTATGCAGGACTGAGACAGATCTGTGACAAGTACCTGGTGCAGGACAGATCTACAGGACAACTGTACGAGACACCTCAGGACATGTACATGATGATCGCGGCAACCTTATTCGCTGAATATCCAGAGAAGACCAGATTGAGTTACGTCAAGAAATACTATGACGCGATCTCACTACACAAGATCAACATACCAACGCCGGTCATGGCAGGAGTGAGGACTCCGATCAGACAGTTCGCAAGTTGTGTGCTTGTGGACAGTGACGACACATTGCCTTCGATATTCTCGTCGGACATGGCGATCGGATTGTATGTCGCCAGGAGGGCAGGCATAGGTATCAACGCAGGACGTATCAGAGGTATCAACAGTAAAATAAGGGGTGGTGAGGTACAACACACAGGCGTGATCCCGTTCCTAAAGAAATTCGAGTCGACTGTGAGATGTTGCACACAGAACGGAGTGCGTGGAGGTAACGCCACTGTACACTTCCCCATATGGCATCCAGAGATAGAGGACATACTGGTACTGAAGAACAACAAGGGCACGGAGGACAACAGGGTCAGAAGAATGGACTACTCAATACAGATCAGCAAGATGTTCTATGAGAGATTCATGAACGAGGAAGACATCACACTGATATCACCACACATGGCACCAGGTCTCTACGAGGCGTTCGGCACACCGGACTTCGATGACCTCTACCTGAAGTATGAAGCGGACAAGACCATTCCAAAGAAGACAGTGCCAGCACAGGACCTGTTCTTTGACCTATTGAAGGAGAGAGCGGAGACGGGCAGGATCTACATAATGAACCTGGACCACTGTAATTCACACAGTTCATTCAAGGACAAAGTTTCGATGAGTAACCTCTGCCAAGAGATCACGCTACCGACCACACCCATACAGGACATACACGATGACCAGGGAGAGATAGCACTCTGCATACTGTCAGCGATCAACGTGGGACAGTTGGGCGAGTTGAGTGAACTAGAAATTTTATGTGACCTATCAGTCAGGGCACTGGAACAGATCATAGACTACCAGGACTACCCGGTCAAGGCCGCTGAAGTGTCCACCAAGAGGAGAAGAAGTCTTGGGATTGGATACATCGGACTGGCACACTACCTGGCCAAGAACGGAGTCAAGTACACCGAGAAGGGTGCTTGGGAACTGGTGGACAGACTGTCAGAAGCATTCCAGTACTACCTGTTGAGGGCGAGCTGTGACATAGCCATGGAGAAGGGCAAGTGTGAGGGATTCGAGAGAACAAAATACGCAGACGGATTACTACCCATAGACCACTACAAGAAGGAAGTGGACGAGATCGTGCCACACAAACAGAGGATGGCATGGGAATCATTGAGGAAAGACATTACCAAGCATGGATTGAGACACAGCACACTGTCAGCACAGATGCCATCGGAATCAAGTTCAGTTGTTTCAAACGAGACCAACGGCATCGAACCACCTAGGGCCATGCTGTCGATCAAGAAATCCAAGAAGGGTCCTCTGAAGCAGATAGCACCAGGGTTCCCCAAACTAAAGAATGACTACACGCTGTTGTGGGATATGCCAGACAACACGGGCTACATCAATGTTGTGGCCATGATGCAGAAGTACTTCGACCAGGCCATATCAGGCAACTGGTCATACAACCCATTACACTACGAGAACAACGAGGTGCCCCTATCGGCCATGGCACAGGACATGCTGACCGCATACAAGTACGGTTGGAAGACCTCATACTACCAGAACACGTACGACTTCAAGGGCGAAGAAGAGGACGTGCAACCAGCGGGCATAGGATCAATCACGGAGGATGAGGGCGAGGATGTGATCCTGGAACCTGAAAATACTATCGCGGAGATAAGTACCATCGCAGACGACGACGGTGAGTGCGAGGCCTGTACAATCTAACATAGGAACGAGGACGGATGAGCAAAACAATTTTTAACCAGAACCGAGTTGACTTCACTAAACAGCCAATGTTCTTTGGTGAGGACCAGAACACACAGAGGTTCGATGTGTACAAGTACCCCGTGTTCGACAAGCTCACACAGACGCAATTGGGTTACTTCTGGAGACCAGAAGAGGTCTCACTACAGAAGGACAGGGCGGACTTCCAGAACTTCAGACCAGAACAGAAACACATATTCACTTCGAACTTGAAGTATCAAACCCTATTGGATTCGGTACAGGGCAGGGGACCAGTGATAGCGTTCCTACCCTACGTGTCATTGCCAGAACTGGAAAGCTGTATCGTGACGTGGGATTTCTTCGAGACCATACACTCCAGGTCATACACGCACATCATCAAGAACATCTACTCAGATCCGTCAGAGGTGTTTGACACCATAGTCGACGATGAACAGATCCTTAAGAGGGCCACGTCTGTGACCAAACACTACGATGACTTCATCGAGTACGCCAAGCAGTGGGACATCAATGGCAAGGGATCGACCAAGGTGCTGAAGAAGAAATTATTTTTAGCGATGGTCAACGTGAACCTGTTGGAAGGACTACGTTTCTATGTTTCATTCGCATGCACGTTCGCGTTCGGTGAACTGAAACTGATGGAAGGATCAGCCAAGATACTTTCACTGATCGCCAGGGACGAATCACAGCACCTGGCCATATCAACACACATCCTCAAGAACTGGATGGCTGGTGATGACAAGGAGATGATGCAGGTGATCAAAGAGTGCGATGGTGAAGTGATCAAAATGTTCAAGTCTGTCGTGGAAGAGGAGAAGGCCTGGGCACAGCATCTGTTTAAGGACGGATCAATCATCGGACTGAATGAGAAACTTCTTGCCAACTACGTGGAGTGGACCGCCAACAAGAGACTGAAGGCGTTAGGTTATGACGCACTGTACGACCAACCAGCGGGCACTAATCCACTGCCATGGACCCAGCACTGGCTTAGTTCAAAAGGCATGCAGGTGGCCCCCCAGGAAACAGAAGTCGAGTCTTATATCGTTGGTGGCATCAAGCAGGACGTCAAAAAAGGACAATTCAGCAAATTTAAGTTATAAACCAAATGGTTTTTTGGCATCCATAAATACTGTTATGCCAAGGATATCAAGACACAGAGATAAATGCACTACAGGACACCTTTGTGACAGGACGGCACCCGTGCTGGCGTCACAGTTCACGGTGTTCGCCAACGGCAAGCCCATATTGAAGAGGGGTGACCGTGTGGCACCACACGTGAGACCCAATCCGGACTACCCACCGAAGCGTCCGCGATGTATTCCACACAAGGCCAATCTCACGGGTAGTTCAAGAACTGTCTTCGTCAAAGGAATAGGAGTTGGCAGGCGGGATGACAAAGCAGACTCCGGTGCGATGACGGGAGCGTCTCCAAACGTGTTCGCAGGATAACCTATGACAGTAAAGAAAGGACTATTATCAATAGTTGAGAACGAACCAAACTTCTCTAACCAGGCCCTTGAAAACGCGGTCAACACACTGAAGGTTGGATGGGTGATCAAAAGTTATGAGCTCGACACGGCCATACAGGACAACACCGTGCTGACCACATCACAGAAGAATGACCTCAAGGACGACATCAACAACGTCGCACACCTCAATCTGGGGAGGACGCTCGGGGATCTCATAAGACACAGCGCCTCGATCATAGATGCCACCATAGTGCCCGTGCCAGAAAACGAGACACAGACTGAGACTTTTCTTGGCATACTTCAGAACGTCCAGATAATTCAATCTCTGATCCCTGAACTCTACGGAGTGCCAGCATCAGACAAAGCGAGGGCGGTGAACGACCACCTGGGCACACTTAACAACACATTCACTACGACCGATGACAGTTCCGCACCCGTGTTCACGTCATTGTTGGAATCAATAAATTTCATAGTCACAGCCAATCTGGCCACGGAGTCCGCACTAGAAACGGCTTATGATGATCTGAAGTCGTTCATAGATGGCGTGGTTGGCGACTCGACTGATTTTCAGCAAACACTTGATAGTTTTGCCACAGCAGTCGCAACAGCACACACAAACTTCAACAACGCACTAGCGAGTGAACCTTACCTCACTCACAGGAACAACCTCATCACACAGCGGGAGAAGATAAACGTGCAGGTGGCACTGGAGAACAGCAACCTCACAACCCTGAGCGCTTACATAGACACCCTGTCTGACAACATCAGTTATGCTTCATTGGCAGAGGACGACACGCTGAGACAACTGATGGCACGTGTGGCACAGGACAGCAACTGGCAGACCTACTTCCAGGAATACGAGACCAATCGCGGCAACCTCAATCCCATATACACCACGGACACAGACTCAGACAAGAGTTCATTGATAGATCAGATTTTAGCGGATAGCGGATTACCAGATGTCACCGATCCAACGGATCTACGGGCCGTGGCCAACAAGGCACAGCGTGACAGCAGGATAGACACCAAGTACTATGACAGGTACACAGTGGAACAGCAGATAACCAAGAGCTGTGAGCAGTTGGAATTAGTGACTGCCAACAGGAGCATAACGGATCAGAGTCGCAGACTGTTGAACAACATGAATCAACATGACAGAGACGTCATCGCTCAGCAGTTGGATCTCAACGAATCCTCTAATACTTTAAGTTAATCCTTGATTTCTTCGCAACCTATGATGATCTTCTCGTAAGGTTGTTCGTACTGTCGGAACACGTCAGTGAGCCCGTAGAATCTGTACTGGGCGTCCTTCTCACACTCCGATAATGTCTGGTACACACGCTGTTCGCTGTCGTCGTAGCCGGTGCACTCCACCGCACCGTTGACCAGGAAACACATGGTTGCAAACAATTTGAACATAGCATTAGTTATGGCCCGTTCTGTTACCAGGTGGGCCAGACCCTGTGATCAACGGTTATTACGCCGCTAATCTCATTTCAGACATGCCAACCGTTAGGTCAG
>Ga0222719_10000592_pt1 | contig 35836 bp, 46 predicted proteins | sample C33_34DmetaG_FD_165039 | JGI IMG/M metagenome (GOLD analysis project Ga0222719, IMG submission 165039) | Estuarine water microbial communities from San Francisco Bay, California, United States - C33_34D | ecosystem: Environmental > Aquatic > Marine > Unclassified | place: USA: California... | reverse complement strand
TAACACTCATTTAATAAGAGGCGTAACCCAGCAAGGAGCAAAACGTAAAGGCTCTTATATGGCTGATTTTTTAATATCATCAAGTGTTATGGGCGCACTAGCTTTGCAATTAAAAGAAATGACTAAAGGTAGAGATCCACGGCCTATGACAGATGCAGAGTTTTGGACAGCTGCTTTTTTACAAGGTGGTGGCCTGGGTATATATGGTGATTTTTTATTCTCAGATTATAACAGATATGGTGGAAGTTTAGGTCAAACAATAGCTGGTCCAGTTATTGGTTTTGGCGATGATTTAATTAAAATGAGCGCTGGGAATATACATAAAACTATTAAAGGTGATGATGTTAATTTAGCAAATGACCTAGTTAGATTTGCTGGTAAATACACTCCAGGTAGTTCTTTATGGTACGCCAGGCTTGCTCTTGAAAGAGGTGTTTTAGACCAGCTTAACATTATGGCTGATCCAAAAGCAAAAAGTAAAATGAGAAGAACAGTTAAAAGATACAAAAAGCAATATGGTCAAAATTACTGGTGGAAGCCAGGAAATACATCACCAAGAAGATCTCCTAATTTAGAAAACATTTTTGAGGTAAGATAATGACAGTTTCAACAACAATCACTAAAAATTCGTATTCAGCAAATGGTACGCTTCATAGCTTTGCTTATGGATTTAAAATATTTGCAGATGCTGATTTAACTGTGATTGTAAGATCATCGGCTGGTACTGAAACAATTAAAACGCTGAATACACACTATGTTGTAACAAACGCTGGCACAGATGGTGGTGGAAATGTTTTATTTAAATTTAATACTGGCACACCTTCAGATGCGCATTATTCTGTAACAGATCAAAGGCCTCAGTCTGGTGAAACTGTAGTTATATTAAGAACACTTACAAAATCCCAGGGAACTGACTATGTTGAAAATGATCCGTTTCCTAGTACATCCCATGAAGATGCTTTAGATAGATTAACTTTTATAACACAAGAGTTACAAGAAGAAGTTGATAGAACTATTAAACTATCAAAGACTAATACTATGACATCGCCAGAATTTACAGTTGGTGCAACAGATAGAGCAAATAAAATCCTGGCCTTTGACACTTCTGGTGAGTTATCAGTAACACAAGAATTAGGCACATACAAAGGCACTGATACAACAACGACAACAGAAACATATGTTGTAAGAGATATCATTAAATCAACCACGGCTGCACAATTAAACAACGTATATATCTGTGTTGCAGATGCTGTTGTAGGTGATTTACTAACAGACACAGACCATTTCGAGTTATTAGTAGATGCTGTAACAGCAGCTACAAGTGCAACTAATGCAGCTAATAGTGCAAGTGCAGCATCAACTAGTGAAAGCAATGCAGCAACTAGCGAGAGTAACGCATCTACAAGTGAAACAAACGCTGCAACAAGTGCATCAAACGCATCTACATCAGAGACAAACGCTGCTACTTCAGCTACCAACGCATCTAACTCTGCAACATCTGCTGCAAGTTCAGCAACTACAGCGACAACAAAAGCTAGTGAAGCAAGCACTTCTGCTACTAATGCAGCGACATCAGAGTCAAACGCAAGCACATCTGCATCAAATGCAGCAACTAGTGCAACAAATGCTGGTACATCAGAAACTAACGCAGCAACAAGTGCTACGACTGCTACAAATCAAGCATCAGCAGCTTCAACATCTGCAACAAATGCAGCTACATCTGAAAGTAATGCTTCAACATCAGAAACCAATGCAGCAGCTAGTGCAGCAGCAGCTGCTGCTAGTGCTGATACTTTTGATGATACATACTTAGGATCTAAGAGTTCTGATCCATCTGTTGATAATGATGGTGATGCTTTAAATGCTGGTGATTTGTACTTCAATACAACTAGCAATACTCTAAAAGTTTACACTGGATCTGCCTGGCAAGATGCAGCAATAGATAGTTCTGGCTTTGTACAGACTACTGGCGATACAATGACTGGTAATTTACTGTTACCGAATGGTGCAGTAGGCACTCCTTCTATCGGTTTTGCAAGCGACACTAACACTGGTATCTATAGAGGTGGCACAGATATATTAAAATTTGTAACAGCAGGAACAGATGCTATTACGATTGATGCTAGTCAGAATGTTGATATTAATGGTACTGTCACGGCTGATGGGTTGACTGTTAGCACGGATAGTTATAGGCAGTTATTGCTTACATTTCCAGATTCTTTTACATCAAAGCTACAATTAGGTTTTTCTAATTTTTATCTACAAGGGTCAGGTACAACAGATGAACTAACAATAGCAAATAATTCTAGTGGTCAAACAAAATTCATAAACCAAAGCAAAACATCAATGCTTATTGATAATTCTGGCGACATTAGCTTCTACGAAGACACAGGTACAACACCAAAATTCTATTGGGATGCTAGTGCTGAGCGATTGGGGGTTGGTACAGGTTCGCCAACAGCACCTCTAACAGTAAATGGAATTAACGAAGGAATTAGGTTTACTGATAACAATCAAGACGTATCTAATTACTACGGTGATATTTGGAAAGATTATAATGGTCAAGCTCCTTTTGTTATTGAAAGTATAAGCAATGGTGGAGTAGGTATAATTGCTCTTAATCCCAATGGTGGCAACGTGGGTATTGGTGATGAAGACCCTGATATGACTACTGTAATTGCATACTCAGACGCAGGTACAGACTTTAATGCAAATGATTTTACTGGTGGTCTTGGAATATATAACACAGATGACACAAATAATACTTCATCGGCTATTAACTTTAAGGGTGGCTCAAGACATGATGTTGTAAGAATAGGAGCAGTAAGAACTTCTAATAGCACTTCTACCTCAAGTAATAGTGCAGATTTTGTAGTATCAACTAGACACTTAGCTGGTTCATTAGGAGAAAGATTTAGAATAACTTCAAATGGCAGTGTTGGTATTGGGACGGGTAGCCCTGCAACAAACTTACATATTGCTGGTTCAGGAACTGGACTGCCAGTTACGTCAGGAACTACTCAAACATATGGTCGTATACGCACAAGTGGGTCTGGTTCTAATGCTGTTTTAGATATAGGTAATGCAGGAGCAACGGGAGCTTGGTTGCAGGTTACAAACCAGACGAGTTTAGGAGTTGAATATCCTTTATTGCTTAATCCTAATGGTGGCAATGTTGGTATTGGTACTAGTAGTCCTGCATCTCCATTAGACATAGAGTATTTAGATGGTGGTGTTCAATTAAAGATAGGCAGGACAAATACAACAGCAGGTAGTGCTTGGTTTGGTGCAGATGCAAATGGTTTGAAAATAGGTGCAGGAACATATGGTGGAGCAGGAGGTAATGTAACCACACCAAATGGAATAAAAATAGACTCAGCAGGTCATGTAACTATGCCATATCAATCTGCTTTTTGTGCTAAAGTAGCTAGTCAACAATCTAACATTGCAACTGCTACACAAGTTACAGTTCTTTTTGAAACAGAATTATATGACCAAAATAGTGATTATAACAATACTACATACAGATTTACTGCACCTGTAACAGGAAAATATCAATTAAATGTATTAGTATTATTCAATAATATTGACTCAGCAGCATCATATTATCAAACACAACTTATCACTTCTAATAGGTCATATTATCATACTCATGATGCAAGAGGTTACAGCCAAGACTTAAGCTACCATAATTTAGATGTGTCTGTTTTGGCAGATATGGATGCAGGGGATACTGCGATTGTTAAAGTATATCAAGCAACTGGAACAGTCCAAACTGATTTAGATGCAGAGTCTTATTTTACAGGCTACTTAGTAGCATAAGCCAAAGTGAAACAACGTAACATAAAGGAGTTATAAAATGGCAGACCACACAAAGACAGTAACATTAACAGATATACAACAGAAGATTTTATCTAATGATTTGTATAACGACACAGATAATGCAGGGATAGATGATTGGATACAAGGTGCTATTGATGGCAAAATAAACAACTGTTGGAAAAGGTTTCAACAAGAGTGGACTACAAAGTTAATGAATGACAGTAGTTTTACAGACCCAATACCATCTAATCAAGCAGACTTTGTTGCACTTGTAACAGCGAGAAGCGACTATCAAAATCGTAAACAACGTGATGATGCTAGTAATATAGGAGAATAAAATGGCAGTAACTTGGACAATCGCAAATATGGAAAGAGACTTAGTGCAGGGAGATAACACAGATATTGTGACTATATTGCACTGGAGAGCATCTGATGAAGACGCAGATGGTAACATAGGGTCAGCTTATGGCACAGTCGGTGTAACACTTGTAGGAACACCAACACCATATGCAGATATAACTGAGACACAGGCTATTGGATGGGCAAAAGATGCACTTGGTGCAGATGAAGTTACATCAATAGAAGCAGGAATAGCTAGTCAGATAGATGCAATGGCTAACCCAACAACAGCAAGCGGAGTATCTTGGTAATGTCTGAACAGAACAATGTAATTACTATTGATGGTAAAGAGTACAATCAAGAAGATTTATCTCAAGACCAAACCTACTTTATCAATCAGATAAAAGACTTACAGGCTAAAGCATCTAATCTGAAGTTTCAACTTGACCAGATTACTGTAGCACAAAATGCTTTTACCAACTCATTAATTGAATCTTTGAAGTCAGAAGACAAAGAAGATGACGAGGTTGTTAATGGTTAAGGCATCTGATGTAAAGGCACAGATAGATACACATGAGGCTGTCTGTGCTGAGAGATGGAAAGAAACTATCCTACGCATCAAACGCATTGAACACATCATGATAGCTACAGCAGGAACTCTAATCATTATGATGGCTACTTTATTAATGAGGTGACACTATGCTAGAAATGCTAGTGGTCGCTAATAGTGCTTTTGCAATTATCAAACAGACCATTCAAAATGGTCGAGAACTATCCTCAGCAGGTGCAGCAATCTCCAAGTTTGTTAGTGCTGAAGAACAACTCAAACAAGATTTACACAAAAAAAAGAACAGTATTTGGACTAACTTTCTAGGTAAAGAAGACAATGACCTAGAAGAGTTTATGGCTTTGGAAGAGATACGAGTTAAGAACGAACAGCTCCGTGAGTTCATGCAGCTATACGGCAGAGCAGGTTTGTACAATGACTATGTATCTTACTGTGCTGATGCACGCAAAGCTAGAAGAGATGCTCGTATTAAAGCAGAGAAACGTAAAGAAAAGATAAAAGAAATAGTAATGAAAGTTGTACTGGCTATACTAATTACTGCTTTATTATCAGGTGTTGTCACAGTACTAGCAATCATAGCCAAAAAGAAAGGTATCATATGACAGCTTTCCTACTTGCTTGCACTATGAATGGTATTGCTACTGGTGGTATTTACTTCCAAAACGTAAATCATTGCGTAGATTACAAAGATAAACTCAACCAACAAACTTTTATGAAAGACGATAAGCCACAAACATATGAGTGTATATGTAAGCTCGTACCATTTGTGGATAAAGAAAAAGTAAAGGTGTATTGATGGCTCAGAAGAAATTACAAAAAGAATCTATTTATGCTGAGTATGACGAAGATGGTGACGGCATTGTATCTGATGAAGAACTTAGCCATGTCACCGAAATAAAAAAACTTGAGCATGATTTAAGAAAACAAAGAGCGCAAAGACGTATGGCAACAGCAAGCCTTGTTGCTATGGGATTGTTCACTGCTGCTATGTTTGTTGTTGAGATACCAAGAGTAGAAGCTTTAGCAGATATATCAAACCTATTTTATATTACTGGTGGTGGTATCGTAGCTGCTTACATGGGAGCTTCAGCTTTTATGAATAGGAAATAATTATGTTACAATTTTTAACACCGCTTGCATCCCTTGCATCTAGCTTTATGGAATCCAAGATAGAGCAGACTAAAGCAAAGGGAGCTGTAGCTAAAGCAAAGGCTGAAGCAGAAGCCGAGGTTATGAAAACTGCTGCGACACATGATAGCAAGTGGGAACTTATCATGGCGCAAAGTACACAAAACTCATACAAAGATGAGATCATTACTGTAATAGTTTTAATCCCAGTAATCTTGGTCTTTATTCCAGGTATGGAAGATATAGTTCAACAAGGCTTTCAAAGATTAAATGAGTTACCAGATTGGTATCAGAATGTTTTGTATGTAACGATCCTTGCTGGCCTTGGATTAAAAGGTTTAGACAAATTTAAAAAAAAATAACCTTCTCAGATGCGCCAGGAGCAACGTAACTAATTGTCCTGGTATGATTAGACCTGGAGATTTTAGCCAAAATGATGTTATCAAATAATTTTTCAATTAAAGAATTAATTAAAAGTCAAACAGCTGAACGCCGAGATATAAATAATAATCCTGGTGCAGATGAAATATATTATCTAAAAATTTTAGCTGAAAAAATTTTGCAACCAATACGAGATCATTACAAAATACCTTTTACTGTTAGCTCTGGTTATCGTTGTCCAGAATTGTCTATTGCTATAGGTAGCTCAAAAAAAAGTCAGCATTGTAAAGGCCAGGCAGCAGACTTTGAAGTTCCTGGTATATCTAACTGGGATCTTTGTCATTACATAAAAGACAAACTGGAATATGATCAGCTCATTCTTGAATGTTATACTGGTGGTAATAGTGGCTGGGTACACTGCTCTATAGCTGATGATCCTAGAGGTGAACTTCTTACATTTGATAGATTAAATGGCTATCGCAAAGGATTAATAGATGGCTCTTAAAAAATATCAGAATCCAAAAGGTGGCTTAAATGCAGCTGGAAGAAAACATTATGGTGTTAAAGCTCCAGTAAATAAAGGCACTAATCCTAGGCGAATATCTTTTGCTGCAAGGTTCGCTGGAATGAAAGGTCCTATGAAAGATGCTAAAGGCAAACCAACCAGGAAAGCTTTGGCATTAAAGAAATGGGGTTTTGGATCTGTAGCCGCAGCTAAAAACTTTGCAAACAAAAACAAGAAAAGGAAAGCTTAAATGGCATATGGAAAAAAGAAACCTATGAAAAAAGCACTTACAAAAAAACAAAAAACATTACCGCCTACATTACAAAAAAAAATAATGATGTCTAAAAAAAAGAAATAGGGAGTAATTATTATGGCTAAAAAACCAGGACTTTATGCAAATATAAATGCCAGAAAAAAGAAAGGTATTTCTCGTAGCAAAAAGAAAAGTACCATTACTCCTAAAGCTTATGCGAACATGAAAGCTGGTTTTCCAAAGAAAAAGAAAAAAGTCTAGGTATGATTTAACCTAGAATTGTTTTCGCTTCTGTATGACTCTTAAATCGCCACTAATATATATGCGATTATGACGTTTCCCCACATTTTAAAGATCCCACCAAAAATTGCCCTACGAGAATAAATTTACACCTAGAATATATTTAGGTGTAAATTAGGTGTAAGCTCTACAGCTATCTGAAGTTGACTTTAATTATCTTATATTATACAAAGGTAAGGTGAGCCTAGACTAGAGAAGCATAGATAGTCACAGAAGTAGAAGTTCACTCATTCGAATCTCGTAGGGATCACCACTTTTCCCATTGATTTTATTGAGTTTTTTTGATGCCTATGTATGCTGGGTGTAAATTGGGTGTAAATGTCACTTTTGTAAATTTTAAATCCTTACGAGAATAAGTTTACACCTTAACGTCAATACACTTGACTTTTATAGTCAAGGCTCTCATATTATAAATATAACTATGAGGTGTATAATGTTACAAAATAAAAAAATATCTTTAGAAAAGAGTAAACAAAAGCAAGGCAAAGCTTGTTATCTTTTAGATCTTAGAAATGTAGGTGGAGCTAGAAAGTTCTATCATACTAAGGAAGAAGCTGAACAAGCTTTAGATAAAATTAAAAAATTAGAATATAAACATTCACAAGAAAGTTTCACCTGGACAATCAAAGATTTACTTGGTCCATTTCCAGATGATGAGATGCGAGCTGAATGGGATCAACGTATCAAAGACAATAATCCATTAAGACATTTTTACTGGGAAGAATATACCAGAATGAAAAAAGGTAAGCCGCTTCCGCAATACTTTGATTCATATAAAAAAGTTTTTGAAAGTTTTTTAGAAATAAAAATTGGTATGACCACTGTTGCTGATTTAAAAGTAAGCGACCTTACTGCACAACATTGTAAAACCTACATCATCCCAGCATTAGAAAATTCTGGTAAAAAAGGTAAGAGAAGTTACAAGACTTTGGTTGCTATGAGATCTATGTTTAACAAACTTATGAAACACGCTAAAGTTTGTGGCTGCATTAGAGAAAATCCTATGTCTGATATTGTTATTGAAAGACCTTTCAATGATGACCTGGAGAACAAGCCGCAAAAGGAAAAGTTATCTACAGATTTCATACATGATATAGAAAAGCTTTTGCCTAAGTCTGTCGTCCTAGCATATAAGTTTGCTTGTTCAACTGGATTAAGAGCTGGTGAGCAAAGAGCTTTGACCTGGGAAGATATAGATTTTAAAATGTTTGAGGTCACAGTTAACAAAGCTGCAAAGATTAAAGTAGAGGGCGGTGTAGGTCGAGTTAAAACCAGGACATCTAATAGAACTGTACCAATTAAAAATACTTTAATGAGGGAGCTGCAAGAGCTTTACATAAAGCAAGGCAGACCAGCTCAAACACATTTAGTGTTTGGTACTAAGTATAATACTATGGTTAATACATCTGCCTGGCGTGAACAGCTGCAAAAAGTTGTTAGGCAGCTTAGTAATAAGAACTTAACCTGGCATGATCTAAGGCATTACTATGCAAGTAAGATGCTAGAGTTTTATGGCAATGATGTTTGGACTGTATCAAATCTTATGGGCCATAGTGACATTGCTATTACACAAAGAACTTATGGTCACTGGATGCAAGACTTAGCAAGAAAGCAAAAGCTGCAAAACGATATGGCTCAAATCAACTTTTAATTATCTGGATAAAGCTCTACAACATTGTCTAAGTTTTGCAGAGCTTTATTCAAAGATTCTTCAGATCCCATAAAATCTTCTAATGTTTTTCTTGTCACATAGTATCTGCCACGATCTGTTATACTATTAATAGATCCATCTTTTACCATCCTAGTAACTCTAGCATACTCAGATGCTTTACGCTTACATGGCCCAAATAATATTTGTGTTGTTTCAATAAGATTAAACAAAGCTTTATTATAAATCGTCAAAACCATTAACTACTCCTTCATTTACTTGGTTTGTTTCATATCTTAAATCATTACAAAATGCTCTAGCTCTAGCTATATTCATTTTGCTATCAAATTCTTGCAGCTGCAAAGAAAGCTCCATACCAAGATCTTTTATTTGTCTATGTATATCTTCAATGCTTTTTTGTTGTTCTGCTGTAGGCGGATGAGGTCTTTTTGCTTCTTCATCCCAGCCATTATCAAAGTTTAACCAAACACTTACTTTGATTTTTTGCCCAATATTGTCATCTGAAGATGATACTGGTCTTTGAAATTTTATATTAGTATTAGAAAATTGTGGTGAGTTTCCCATAGTAGCTCCTATTGTTGTAGTGAATTAAGTTTTTTTTGATAATGTTCCTCGATTTCTCCATACATTCTTGGAACTATTGCTTTCATATTTTTAAGAACATCTTTGTTATTGTTAAACCAGTGCATACACATACTTTGTGACTTCATCTCATCAATATTTCGTAAATAATTTTCAGTTATTTTTTGCCATTTTTCCTGGTCATTATTTTTGTCTTTGTTTTCATCAATGTTTTTTTCATTGTTTTCAGCTTTATCTATTTCATTAACTGAAGCATATTGACCGCCATGTAATCCTAGGCTTGCTAAAGCTCTACCTATTGCAGACGTTTCGCAGTTTTCTATAGCTGAAGTTTTATTAACTAGGGAACTACCTCTTATTTCTTCTGCATATCCCTCGCCAACTGCTATTTCTTTATTTGATAGATCATATACTTGAGCTTTAATAACAACTCTTTTTTCATTATCGACAACTATGTTAGTTGTAATCCCATACTTCAATCCGAAGTGTGTTCTAAAAGCTTCAACTCTTTTAGCAACTTCTGTATATTTCTTGCCGCCTTTTTGTGTTACGCCATGTGATTGATTGAGATCATTCACAGCAGCCATTACATCTTTTAATTCACTCATCATTCATCTCCGCAACTTGTTTACCTTTACTTGTTATTAACCAGGACAACTCATAAGATCCCCTAGCGTTTTTTCTTTTATCCCCTGGTGTTATTAATCCATACTCATGCAGCTCAGTTAACCTGGGCCTTACAGATACAATGTAGCCATCAATATCGTTTACAATTTCAGATCCAGTTCTCCCACCAGTCCATCCAGAACTTGCTATTGATTTAAGGACAGCCAGGCGAAGTTTTTTAATTTTTGGCAAGATAAACTCCAAGGCTAATTGTTCAGTTTCTCTAGCGTTTTTATGGATGTTAGGTGGTGTTTCTAATATATCTATCATCTACATAGCTCCTGGAAATAAAATGGCTAGAATCCAAATTAAAAAATAAAAAAATGCGAACAAAAAAACAGCGCCAAAAAACTCACTTATCCATAACCAGGGATCTTTCACTTGATCCCCCATAGTTTTTTTGCTTCATCAATAATTACTGGTGGCTCAGACCAGCAGATATTCGTAAAGTCTGGTTCAATTAATTTAAATAAATGATCTTTATCTTGTGCTACTTTCAGCAGTTCTTCTGTAGCTTTATGTGATCTGGTGATTGTTTGTACTATATCGGCTAAGTAATCATCTTGTAATTCTGGTGTGTTATCCTGGTCAAATATTTTGTAGTCTGAAGCATTTGCATAAACTAAGAAGGGTGGTAGGCCGCCATTACACGCCCAGAAACCAGCTACCTGGTACAAGGCTGCTTGCTCAAAAGGACCAGTTAAACTTTTAGGTAAGCTTGCAGCTGCAAAACCAGACTTGGATGTTTTGCTAATCCTGGACCATTTAGTTTTTAGATCTCCACGCCTATTATAATCTGGCCTGGTATTATGTGGTAGGTCACAGCCAGCTAGGTTTTTTATGTATTCTATTTCACCAACAATCTGATTATCTTTTTGCATGGCTTCTTGTAAGCCAGCTACAGCGTTTTTTGTTACGGCTTCTATTTCATCTACATACTTAATCTTTTTGTTAGCATCTGTTCCATCATCCCATGTGCGAGATTTAAATTTATTATAGCTTTGTATAGCTTCTTCAATAGCTTCTCCAGGATCTATGTTATCAATCAGTATAGAATCAGCTGCTTCTTGCACTGTACGGCCACCAGCCATAGCTGCATTATCTTGACCATTTAGCTTTGAATCAAACTTTTCAATAGTAATCCAAGCTCTATCTCTAATATGTTTTTCATTATTTAAATTCTGATAAATATCCCAGGCATCAGATACCATTGGTCTAAGATGAACCTTGTCAAACAAAGCTTTGCATTTTAGTTTTGATTTAGGGTTTGAGTGCCAAAGATAATTAAATCTTGAAGCATATCTTGGTGTTTCTATAAATGACATAAGATCTCCTAAATTGAATTAGAAGATCCTATTATAGCTTGATTTATAAAGTCAAGAGGGTTGACTAAAACTTTTTTTCAACAACATTAAGTAAGTCTGGTCTTATTATGCAGCTTATCATAGGACACGCCCATTTGAGATTCAAACCAGATAATTTATTGACTGGCTGGCCAATAACACCAGTTACAACTGACTGATCTAGACGAGTGTGCGAATCAGCGTTAGAGCTGATCGTATATGTGCCGCCTGGTTCTGGGTAAATAAGGCCCATTTGTGGTTGTGTGTGTCGATCAATCATAAAAATGCTTAATGTCATAAAACAGTTAGGATCAACCTCGCCTTTGTTAATAGGCGCAGAATCAAACATATACATTCTATCATTTGCCCATTTTTTTGCTTTGTCCGTGTGTTGCGAAATCACAATTTTCCTAGTTTCGTTAGTAGGAAAGGGTAAGAAGAACGCTTTTTGTTTTTCAGCTGGTGTTATTACATTTACTAAATGATTATCAAGATAACCAAAAACATAAGTAGGGTGCTGAACAAATAAAATATCCTGGGCAGAGCATTCTAGGATCATTGCATATTCTTCAGCATCTTTAATTGTAAATTGTAATGCACCGCTAATATGTCTTGATACTGTTTCTGGGCGAATCCCTTTACGCTCTGCTACTTCTTTATTAAGCAGACCAGATCTTCTTATCATGGCATCAAGATTGTTAGGCATAACTACAGTGTTTTTATTAGATTTGAATTTTAGTACAGACATCTTATTCCTTTTTTTTCTTTATCCAACTACTATTTACATCAATGGGATTGTTACAATATGTTGTGTTTTTTTATAATAGACACACAAAATGATGTAAAAAGTATGCTAAATTGCATTATATTGATTTTATTATGACTTTATACGTCATTATTGTCAAATATATTTAGGGTATTGACGTTTAAAATCACTTTATGTTACTTCTAAAAGCATGACATTAGAAGAATATAGATTAGAAAATAATTTAAGTTACAAAAAATTAGCTGAAAAACTTGGGTTTAAAGAAGCTACTGTAGCTCGAAGATGGTGCTTACCAAAGCAGCATAATCAAGCACTTACGCCAAGTCCTAAACATTTGAGTTTAATCTTAGATGTAACTATGGGGAGTGTCACGCCTAATGACTTCATTATCCGCAGAAATTGATTCGGAAGATATAGTTCATCTGCGAATCGCAAGATGGTTAGATATTATGTTACCGCCTGGATCAGTTTGGCATCATTCACCAAATGAGGGTAATCGTCATGTTGCTTTTAAGGTTAAGCAAAAACGTATGGGAACAAAAGCTGGCTGGCCAGACATAGAAATATTTGTGCCAGGCGATCAGACGTTATGCGGTGCATCCTTATCTATATTTATTGAGGTTAAAGGCAGCAAGGGTAAAGCGACTGCTAATCAGATACTTATAAGAGACAAACTTGAAGAAGCTGGCGGTATCTGGCAGCTGTGCAGATCTGTTGACCAGGTGCAAGAATTTTTAGAGGGATTAATAAAACTAAGGGGAAGGTAAAATGGGTCATTCTAACAAAACTGGTGCAAATCCAGTATCACAAATTTGCAAAGCATTAATGAAAAAGGCAAGGCCCTTAACACAGCAAGAGCTAGCAGCTGAAAGAGCTGCCTGGAAAGCACAAGAGTTGAAGGTAGATCATTTTGATAGGATTATTAAATGAATCCACACCAGTATGCAGAAACAGCTGCACAAATATTAAAAGATAGAGCTGACAAGCTTGGTGATTACCAGGAGTTATATGAAAATTTAGCTGCCAGACTAACACTAAGTTTTAAAAATAAATTAAAACCAGGTGAAAGATTCTATGCAAGTGATGCTGTTAAGTTTCATATTGAAAATAAATTAGCGAGGATGGACTGCGGCGAAGCCAACTCAGACCACAATTTGGATGGCGGAAATTATTTTTTTATTCATGGGGGGTTGACAGATGAATCACGATGACTGTAAAATTTCTTCTAAAGCAAATCATGTAGCTAAGCTTAGCGCACAACTTAGCAATCCAATTAATTCCTTAAATAAAAAAAATAGCTTAGATAGCTTAGCTAAGAATAATAACTTAGCTAAGATAAATAGCTTAGCTAAGTTAACAGCTAAGAAAAAGAATCCAGCTTATGCAGCAGCTGTGGATCGAAGCGCAAAGTTTCCCATTGATGAGTTACAAAGACGAGTTTTATCTAAGCTAAGAAAAAAATACTCAGAAGAAGCTTATAAAGACCTGGTAATTAACCTGGACCATATTCCTATATTTGATAAATTTAACTGGCTTAGAGACATGGATGACAAGCTCAGAAAAGAGCGCAAGTAATGGATGTTGCGCAGTTAAATGATTTATTCTTTGAAGCTGCGGAAACAGAAAGAAAATTGCCTAGTCCTTTTAGAAAGCAGAAGATGGCAAACTGGCCAGATTATTTTACTGAATGGTCATCTTATGGTTACAGCACAACAGAACCAACCAGGTTAAAAGCTAGTCCAGATCAGATTACCAGGTTAGATGTTGCTGTAGATTTGGCTTTAACTAAGATGGATGACGAAGATAGACGGCTTGTATGGGCAGTTGCACATTCAGCTGCATTTACTGATAGAGGTCCTAAGTGGACTAAGATAGCAAAAATCCTAGGTCTTAATGATCCTAGGATTGTGAAACGTAGGTATAAAGATGCTTTGATTAGGCTTTACTACAAGCTCTAAGTATTCTTAAATTATTTCTTGATTGGCAATCTCTATGAAGATCTATCCAGGTCCATTCGTGAATGGGCCTGGTTTCATTTTCTTTTAAATTTTTGAGGAACTTATTTATTTGTTGTTTTTTGCTTAGTTTTTTTTATTAAGCAGCTTCATAATTCCACTGAACAGCAGCGCCGCTAGCCATCTTCCTACCAGCTGCACCTTTGATTGCCTGGATCAACCAGTAAGCATCAGTGTGTGTCCAGTTGTCAACCTCGCAGCTTTGGTATTCTAAGCATTGCGCCATGTTATAGATGTCTGCATCAGTTAAGGTTGGGCAACCATAAAATCCCATCAAACTTTTGAATTTTTGTAGCTCAGCAAAACACTCATTTGGAAACAACATTAAATGCTCAAGATACTCATCGCTATAATGCTCATTGTTGTGGCCATACTTGGCATCAACACTGTTGACGTTGGCCTTGGCAAGAACATCACAAAAGTTTTTCGCAGTGTTGTTTATCTCTTGCTTGGTGTGAATGTTGTAGCAGTGCATCTTGTTGGTAGGTGCTTGAGTGTAAGCAACTAATGCTGCTATGTGTTCTGGGTTTACGATAAATGCGCTCATATTTTCTCCTTATTTAAAGTTTTTGTTGTAGTATTTCTTGATGAAAGCAACCGCTGCTTTTTTGGTAGTGAAATATCTACCTGGCCCATCTGGTCCATCCATCAACTTACCATCAGCAGCAATAAGCCAATGATTCTGGTATTTCTTTATGACCTGGTATAAAACAAAATCGTGCATAGTTTCTCCTTTCTAAGCTGCAACATTGAACAAGGGAAGCTCGTTCAATTCCTGGTTGTTAACCTTGGCTTCTAGTCTGTCTGCAAACTGAGCTACATGGTGAACAACATTGTTTTTGTTTCTCCAGTGATTCATGGCGATATTGCAGCTATCTGCACTGTCGAAACCAATTTTGTGAAGCACTCCCAAACCTCTCATCATGTGAATCCAAGGCTTATCAATGCCGTACTTTTTTTGCCAGTAATCCATAAATGCCCAGGCTTGCTTGATCTTGGCGATGTAAGCGCTGCCTGGTTTGTTCTTGGCAATGTCAACCTCGCCGCAGCTGCCGAAGCCTACGAAATTGAAAATTCTGAATAACTTTTCTAGCTGCTCAAAACTCTCATTCATATGCCATATGGCCATTGCTCTTTCTGGATACTTGATTTTGCCACCTTTGATGGCATCAGCGATCAGCTGCAAGTTGCTAGCTTCATCGCCGTTGATAACGTCTGGAATCACACACACTGCATTAGGACACTTGTCCATCGCATCATTGGCCCAGGCATAGAAGCCATCCCACCAGGCAGCATCAAGAGTGATGCCCTTTTTCCAGGCGGTGAAAGCTCCGTTGTCCAGGATCAATATCTGATTGTCACCAACAAGCTCAATGCACTCAGCAAGCTGCTCTGGGTGCATATAACTGACACAAAAGCTTTTGCCTTTGAGCTGCGGTAACAATCTTTTTGGGGTGATTGGCGTTCCGTGAACTAGCCTTTTCATTTAGGCAGCTACTCCGTAAGTTGCCTTGACCATGCCTTTGGCTATGAACTCCATGAAGTGCATGGGATCTCCATTGAAGAAGTCGATCTTAATGAAATTGTGCATTATCTTAGCTTTAGTGCTATCGTCTAGCTTTTTCATCCAGGCAATGACAGTGGCAGTTTCTACGATGTGAAACGTACCAGCTTCGTCAAACTCAAAGTTGTGAGCGGTATCAATACCTTTCTCCTCAATGAAAGTATCAATCCATCCGTTGAAAGCGCTCATTGTTTCTCCTCTTGTTGTTAACCTATATTATTAATATGAGACTATTGACGTTAAAAGTCAAGTAGTATGACGAAATAAATTTAAATTAATTTTTTTAAATCAAGTTGCTTGACTAAATGATCTGAAAATATTAGAGTTTTTGTTAAGATTAGTTAAGTTAACGCCTGGTAGGAGATACCAGGTTTTTTTTTGAGCTGGATTAATGGCTAAAGTTATTAAGATAAGAGTTACAAAACCACAGATGGAAAAGATCTGTGAGCGTATTGCTGAAGGTGAAAGCTTAACCAGGATATGTAACAATACTAAGAGCTTACCTAGCTGGCGTACTGTGCTTAGATGGGTGCAAGAGAATGATGAAGCTCATTCGATGTATCGTAAGGCTAGAGCGTTGCAATGCGAGGTTATGAGGGATCAGATACTTGACCTGGTTAACATGGCTTTACCAGACGATCCTAAGCTGGCAATGGCAGAAGTACAAAGAAGAAGGTTGCAAGCAGATCATATGGATAAGCATATTAGGCAGATGCAGCCGTTAGGTGTTAGGGATAAGGCAGAAGATAAAACAGCTGCTAACAATGGCCAGGTTACTTTGTCCTGGGCGAATGGCAATCTGGAGATTGTTTAGGATCTGCGTATTTCTGTAGATATTGTTTGGCAGTGATCTCGCACACGAGAAATAATTAATAAGATATTTATAAAGTTTTGCCACTGGATTGCTGGTGATTGTTACGCAGCCTACAAATAGTTACGAGTAGCTAACTCGTATTTGGCTTTTTTTTGCAGAACAAGACCCCCATACACCCAGAATTAGGCCGCATCTTTATATGTATATATTATACTGATTGGAGAGTGTCTAAGCCATGAACATCGAGATTCCGTATTCACCTAGACCACTCCAGGCAAAGCTTCATAACGAGCTTACAACTAACCGCTGGGGAGTTGTGGTATGCCATAGACGATTTGGCAAGACTGTGATGGCCATAAACCATTTACTGAGGGATGCGATACTTAATGATAAAACGAATCCCAGGTACGCTTATATAGCGCCTACATACCGCCAGGCGAAAGCTGTGGCATGGGATTATCTAAAGCAGTTTGCTGGTAAAGTTCCTATGGTAAGATTCCATGAGACTGAACTTAGGTGTGATCTTCCTAATGGATCGAGGATACAGCTGCTAGGTGCTGAGAATTATGACAGTTTACGAGGTATATACCTTGATGGAGCTGTCCTGGATGAAATGGCTGATATGCCAGAAAGTTTATTTCCAGAAGTGTTAAGGCCAGCTTTATCGGATAGGAAGGGATGGGCGTTCTTTATTGGAACACCTAGAGGTCACAATGCTTTTTTTGATTTGTATGAAGCAGCGCAGAGTAATAAGGATTGGTTTACACAAGTTTATAAGGCTAGCGAAACTGAGATAGTAGATGCTGAAGAATTAGAAGCTGCCAGGTTGATGATGACTGAGGACCAGTTTGAACAAGAGTTTGAATGTTCCTGGGTTGCTAATGTACCAGGAGCTATTTTTGGAAAAGAACTGCAAGTTGCCCAGGAAAGTGGGCGCATAGGAAATGTTCCCTATGACCAATCGCAAAAAGTAGATACCTGGTGGGATCTTGGTATAGGTGATAGCACAGCTATTTGGTTTACACAGAGTGTTGGTAGAGCCATCCATGTTATAGATTTTTATGAAGCCAGGAATGAAGGGTTACCGCATTATGCGAAAATACTTACAGGTAAAGGCTATTTTTATGGAAGCCACAATGCGCCGCATGATATTGAGGTTAGAGAACTTGGCTCTGGCAAGAGCCGCCGTGAGATCTCATACGATTTGGGAATTAATTTTAGGGTTGTACCAAAGCTGCCAGTTGAAGATGGCATACACGCTGCGCAACTTATTCTCAGCCGTTGTTGGTTTGACCAAGTAAATTGTAAGGCTGGATTAGAAGCATTAAGGCAGTATCACCGAGCTTATAATGAAAGATTAAGGACTTTTAGGAATAGTCCAGTACATGATTGGGCCAGCCATGCGGCTGATGCCTGGAGATATTTTGCTGTGGGTGTAAGGGAAAACCGAGGTTTTGAACGGCCACCACAAGCAATAGCAGATAGTAGTTATAATCCATTTAATAGTATAGGAGCAATGTAATATGGGCGGATTATTTGGCGGCAGTAAGCCAGCACCACCACCTCCACCACCACCACCTCCAGCGCAAGCTGTACCAGCACCGACTAAGAGGAGTGAGTTAGAGGATAAAATGAAAGATCCAAAAAGAATGTCTAGGAAAAAAACCATAATGACTTCACCGCAGGGCGTATTGGGTGAAGAAGATGGAGTGGCGTATAAGACGTTATTAGGTGGTGCAACGAAGAAGTCCTAATTTTGGTGAGGTTATGGAGCTTGTTAAGCATAGTAAGTTTCATAGGCCACTTAGATTCAATTTATTGATTAAGAGCTTTGATACACCATTAAAACTAAAACAATATAGGTACTGGCGTAATAAAAAACAAAAGCTTGTGGGTTTTTGTTCTTACGCCTTTGTGTCTGATGAAGTGCTGGATAAATTATTAGACGGCGCAACTATGCAGTCTGAATACTGGCAATCTGGTAAAAATTTATGGCTGGCTGAGTTTGTCGCTCCCTTTGGTCATGTCTCATTTATTGTGAAAGACACTGTGCAGTATTTTAATAAGGAACATGGAATTGAAACTGGATATTGGTATAGACCTACTAAACAGAAAAAAGGGCTTATTGGACCAAATAAACTTCTGGAATAATCCTTTATACTGCTCAATGGGTGATGATGGCGGCGATGATGGTGGCGATGATGGCGGCGATGATGACTCTAATGTCGGTGATGATCCCAGCGGACCTGGTGATCCTGGTGTAGGACCAGGTGATGGCCCTGGAGATGATGGAAATGATGATGATTCAACAGTTGGTGATGATCCTAGCGGACCTGGCGATCCAGGCGTAGGTCCTGGAGATGGGCCAGGCGATGATAGCGGTGGCGATGATCCAGGCTATAATCCACCAGAAGAAGATCCAGGCTATAATCCAGAACCACCAAGCAGTCCAGATCCAGGCCCAGGTGATGATGACAGCGGTAATGATGACGGAAATGATCCAGATCCAGGCGATGGTGCTGAAGAAGATGATTCAACTGTAGGCGATGATCCTAGTAATGAGGATGATCCAGGTGTAGGACCAGGTGATGGTCCTGGCGATGGTCCTGGTGATGATAGTGGTGATCCAGATCCTGGTGATGGCGCAGAAGAAGATGACTCGGTAGTTGGTGACGATCCAAGCAATGAAGATGATCCAGGTGTAGGCCCAGACGATGGTCCTGGAGATGGAAGCTCAGAAGAAGGCGGCGGTGGATCAGATGTTGGAAGTCCAGATACTGGGCAACCAGGATCAGACACACCAGACGATGGAACTGACCAAGATGAAGGCATAGGTGACGATGAATCTATAGTTGGTGATGATCCAGCTACAGAACCAGATGAACCAGATGGCGGTGTTGATATAGACGATGATCCAGTACCAGATGATCCTGGTCCTGGTGGCAATCCAGGTGGCGGCGATGGCGGCATGGATATTGGTGGCGAGCCAGGTGGTGATCCTGGTGGCGGTGGCGGCGGTATGGATATCGGCACAACACCAGATGACAATGATGGTGGTGATGATAATTTAGGCGGTGATGATAATGTTTACGATCCGCCAGGCGATACTGTAACAGATCCGCCAGCAGACAATACAACTGGATCTGCAAATCCCAGGGATGTTGTTAGAGCTGGTGATGACGAAGAAGAAGAAGAAGAGCGTAAGCGTGGTCGATCAAAAGGCACAATATTAACTTCAGCTCAAGGTATTGTAGGCGGTGCGCCTATCCGCAGAAAAACTTTATTAGGATTATAAATGGCTTCAGATGATTTAGCGAGAATACTTAATGAACGATTTGGTAGTTTAGCTGCACAAAGAGTTACTTGGGAATCGCATTGGCAAGAAATAGCAGATTTTGTTGTTCCAAGAAAAGCAGATATTAATAAAGTTAGATCTCCTGGTGACAAAAGATCTGAACTTATTTTTGATGGTACAGCAATTCATGCGGCAGAACTTATGTCGGCTTCATTACATGGGATGCTTACTAACCCTAGCACTAAATGGTTTAGTCTTAGGTTTGGTGATTTAATATTAGACGGCAATGACGAAGCTAAAGAATGGCTGGAGAGTGTTGAAGATGTTATGTATCAAGAGTTTGCCAGCTCTAATTTTCAAGAACAAATACACGAATTATACCATGATCTAATCACTTTTGGTACTGGCATCATGTTTGTCGAAGGCGATGACGAACCTACACCAAGTTCTTTAAGATTTAGTACCAGGCATATTGGTGAGTGTTATGTTTCAGAAAATGAATATGGCCGTGTTGATACAGTATTTCGTAAATTCAAAATGCCTATGCGAGCAGCCATCAATCGTTTTGGAGCTGAACTTGTACCACAAAAAGTTGTAAAACAAAGCGAACAAGATCCTTATTCTTTGATTGAATTAGTCCATGCAGTTTATCCGAGGGATGATATAGACGTTACTAGGTTGGATTCTGTAAACAAACCATTTGCTTCTGTGTATTACGATGCTGAAGAAAAAAAAGTTTTATCAGAAAGCGGTTTTGATGAGTTTCCATATCTTGCGCCAAGATATTTAAAAGCTAGTTATGAAATTGGTTATGGTCGATCCCCAGCCATGACCGCTTTAGCAGACATAAAAATGCTTAATAAAATGTCTGAAGTAACAATTAGGGCCGCCCAAAAACAAGTTGATCCTCCACTACTTGTTCCAGATGATGGTTTTATACTCCCTATAAGAACTGTACCTGGCGGCCTTAATTTTTATAGATCTGGATCAAGGGATAGAATAGAGCCGCTAAACATAGGCGCAAATAATCCATTAGGTTTAAACATGGAAGAACAACGTAGAAAAGCTATCCAATCAGCTTTCTACGTTGACCAGTTAATCTTGGGCCAAGGGCCACAGATGACAGCAACAGAAGTTGTCCAGCGTACTGAAGAAAAGATGAGACTACTTGGGCCAGTATTGGGAAGATTGCAAGCTGAATTACTACAGCCGCTTATAACTCGAACATATAATATTTTAGCAAGGAAACAATTATTTAGAACTGCGCCAGAATTTATACAGAATAATGACATAAACATAGAGTATGTAAGTCCATTAGCTAAAGCACAGCGCATGGGTGATGTACAATCTGCAATAAGATTGTTTGAGTTATTAGGTCCTATTATGCAAATCGACAGAGGTATCATGGATTTTGTTGATAGTGATGGATTAACTAAACATATGATACGAGCTTTATCAGTGCCAGCAACAGCTGTTAGAGGCGATGAAGAAGTTGCAGCCATTCGTGAACAACGAGCTGAAAGACAAGCGCAGCAAAGAGAATTACAACAAGCTCAACAAGTAGCAGAAGCAGCTGGTAATGCAGCTCCAGCGCTTAAAGCGGCACAAGGTTTAGGTGTTGTTTAATGAATATTCAAGATCTTAGGCTAGCTTACAAGACACTTTTAAATACTAAAGATGGCCAGATTGTAATGAAAGATTTGCAATCCAGGTATCACATTAATGGATCTACATTTTCACAAGATCCTAACGAAACAGCCTACAGAGAAGGGCAGCGAACTGTAGTCTTATTTTTATTATCAATGCTGCAAGAACCAAAAACTAGAGAGGACATAGTAGAAACATGAGTGAAGAAGCCCAGGTAGCGGAAGCTCCAGTAGATGCTGGACAAGCTCCGTCTGCGCAGCCAGTACAGAATGATTGGCGCTCAGAAATTCCAGAAGATATTAGAAGTCATAAATCATTAGAAACTATCCAGGATGTAGGATCACTAGCTAAGTCTTATGTTAATGCACAGTCTATGATAGGTGCAGATAAGGTTGTAAAGCCTGGTAAATTTGCTACATCAGACGATTGGAACAGTTTTTATGACAAAGTTGGTAGGCCAGCAAGTGCTGAAGATTACCAATTAGAAAATAAATTACCAGATGGCCAATCAGAAAACGCTGATATGGTAAATTGGTTCAAGAAAACAGCGCATGAAGTAGGATTGTTACCTCACCAAGCACAGAATTTGTTAAATAAATATAATGAATTTAATGGAAACCAGGTCCAACAATCAGCAAATGTTACTGAAGATCAAATAAACCAGGTGGCTTTAGATTTGAAAAAAGAATATGGCCAGGCATTTGACGATAGAATGGCTGTAGGAAAAGGCGTTTTAGATAATTTTAGCGCTATTCCAGTAGAAGAATTTGAAGATTTAACACTTAGTAATGGTATGAAACTAGGGGATCATCCAGCAATTATTAAGACAATGGTTAATATAGGACAGTATATGAAAGAAAAAATGGGTGAAGATACACTGGCTGGTGTTAAAACAACTGGCGGATTATCACCTAATGAAGCTTCTGAAAAGCTGGCTGAACTTACACAACCAAGCTCACCTTACTGGGATGCAAAACATCCACAGCATAGTTTTTACGTTGATGAAGCTATGAGATATAGGGAGATGGTATAATGGATGAAAGAGAATTTAGGCTAGAGGTTTTGAGAATGGTACTCGAAACTGGATCTGGTAGGATTATAGATGATCCACTAGATAGAGCTGACAAGTATTTGCAATGGTGTGATAAAGGAGACAAGCCTAATGGCCCTTCAAAAAAAAACACTAGCAAAATAGTCGAGATAAGCAAAGGCCCTCGCAACAATAAATAACTTACGTCTGGATTCCCCAGGTAGCGTTTTAATTTTAATCTTAAACTAACGGAGAAAGTGAAATGAGTTCACAAATCACTACCGCTTTCGTTAATCAGTTTAGTTCTAACGTACAGTTATTATCGCAGCAAAGAGGTTCTTTGCTTCGTGGTTCTGTGTCCGAGGAAGCTGTAACTGGTGAGAAAGCCTTTTTTGACCAGGTAGGTGCAACCGCTGCGGTCAAAAGAACATCAAGGCATCAAGATACACAGATCCTTGATACACCTCATTCAAGACGAATGGTAACTATGGATTCTTATGAGTGGGCGGATCTTATTGATGATGCTGACAAAATAAGAATGTTAATTGATCCTACATCAACCTATGCTCAAGCAGCTGCTGCGGCAATGGGAAGATCAATGGATGATGCAATCATTACTGCCGCAACTGGTACAGCAAAAACTGGATCAAGCGGAAGCACTGATACTTCAATGCTTGCTGGTAATATTATTGCTCATGGATCAGCTGATTTAACTATAGCAAAGCTAATCAATGCAAAGAAAATTTTGGATGAAGGTTCTGTTGATCCGTCTATTCCAAGATACATTGCGGTAGCTCCAGCTCAAGTTGAAGCACTACTTGGTACGACACAAATAACATCAAGCGATTTTAATACTGTGAAAGCGCTTGTTGCTGGTGAAGTCGATACATTTATGGGTTTTAAATTCATAATGTCTACTAGGCTAGCTGTGGCTTCCAGCATCAGAACTTGTTTTGCATGGGCTGAAGATGGAATCAAAATGGCTGTTGGAAAAGACGTAATGGCGAAGATTGATGAGAGAGCAGACAAGTCCTACTCAACTCAAGTCTTTTATTGTTCAACTTTTGGTGCAACACGAATGGAAGAAGCTAAAGTGGTTTCTATCCTTTGTGATGAATCAGCTTAATTGGGAGATAGAAAATGACTACAAAAAATTCTGATCTCGTAGCCAATTTTGAAGCTACATACACAATGAGTGATGCTGGTTTGTTAACTGGAACAACTAGAATTGCTCAAGGCACTATCGAATTAGCGGCTGGAGATAGCACAGACAATGATATTGTTATGTTAGCTCCAATACCAACTAACGCTAGAATAAGCTCATTAAAGGTAGGCAGCGACACTTTAGGTGGCAGCTGTACTTTTAATGTAGGTTTATACACTAGCGATGGTGTTGTTAAAGACGAAGATTGCTTTGCAAGCTCCGTTGCTGATGCAGCTGCTATGACAGATGTAAGATTTGAAGCGGCAGATATTAATACTGCTGGTCAAGAGGTTTACACTATAGCTGGTGATTCCTCAGATCCAGGCGGTCATTACTACGTTGCAGCTACATTTAATGCAACTGGTGGTACTGCTGGTACAATGTCATTCATTATTGAATACGTTATAAATTAAACAACCAGGACAGCGTAGCAATGCGCTGTCCTTTTTTATAGGAATTAATAATGGCTTCTGCGGTTGATATATGTAACTCAGCATTAAATATGATTGGTGCATCTACTATCCTTGCTTTGAATGAAGATAGTAAGGCTGGCAGAATATGTAATCAAAGATACGCATCTGTAAGGGATAGTGTTTTTAGAGCGCATCCTTGGAACTGTTTAATAGCAAGACAGACTTTAGCGGCTGACTCTGAAGCACCAAGTTTTACATATTCAAAACAATTCACTTTACCGACAGATCCATTTTGTTTGCGAGTTTTGAAACTTTCAGATCCAGAAATAAAATTTGAAATTGAAGGGCGTAAACTTTTGACTGACGAAAGCTCAGTAGATCTTGTTTATGTTGCAAGAAAATTAGATCCTAATGAATACGATCAATTATTAATTAACACGATTGAAGCGGCTATAGCTGCTGATATAGCTTATGCTTTGATAGGCAGCACTACATTAACAGCAGCAATGTATGATCTTTATAGAAACAAACTAACTGAAGCTAGGTTTGTAGATGCAACAGAAGGTAACACCATAAATACTGCAAGCATAACTGATAGTGAAGTATTAGCTGCTAATACATTTATTAATGCGAGGTTGTAATGGCCAAGGCTTCACCAACCTTAAATAACTTTACAGCTGGTGAGCTATCGCCAAGGCTAGATGGTCGCACTGATATAAGTAAGTATTTTAATGGTTCTAAAACCATGCAAAATTTTACAGTGCATCCTCATGGTGGCGCAAGCCGAAGGCCAGGTACAATTTATGTAAACACTGTAAAAGCCAGTGCTAATGCAACAAGATTGATACCTTTTGAATTTAATGTTGAACAAGCTTACATACTTGAGTTTGGCAATTTATATTTTAGAATACACAAAGATGGTGGAACTGTAACAAGTGGCGGATCAGCTGTTGAAGTCGTAACTGTTTACACTTCAGCTGAAGTCGCACAAATAAAGTTTACACAAAGCGCAGATGTTATGTACCTAGTGCATCCATCACATCCAGTTTATAAGATAACAAGGACAAGCCACACAGCCTGGACATTTACAGCTGTAGATTTTAGGCGTGGTCCTATGCAAGATCCTAATACGACAGCAACAACATTAACGGCTAATGGCAGAACTGGAAGTGTAACAATTACAGCTAGTGCTGATTTGTTTGCTTCAACAGATGTTGGCAGATTAATTAAGCTACATGATGGTTTTGCAAAGATTACTGCATTTACTAATGCAACAACTGTGACTGCGGCTGTCCAAGAAAATACAGCTGGCAGAACTGAATTGATGCCGAGTATGACGGCAACGACATTAAGTTTTGCTGAAGGAGATCCAAGCGCTACTGGACTAGAACATAATGATAGAATAGTTGATAGTGCTGCAAACTTTGTAAAAGAAGGTTTTAAGGTAGGGCAAAAGGTTGTTATTACTGGCGCTAGTACGCCTGCAAACAATAATAGTTCTGCATTACTTGTCCAGGTAACAGACGATACAATGTTATTTGCACCTTCAGTAGATGTTGTTGATGAAGCAGCTGGCGCTACAATTACTGTTGCTGGTGTATTAGAAGCAGATGATGATTTTAGTTTAGGAGCTTTTTCTGTAACAACTGGTTTTCCAGCGTGTGTGAGTTTTTATGAAGAACGCCTAGTGTTTGCTGGAACAACAACACAACCACAAACAGTATTCTTTTCTGTGGCTGGTGATTTTGAAGATTTTGCAGATGGAACTAATGCTGCGGATGCTTTGAGTTATACGATAGGATCTAGCCAGGTAAACGTCATAAGATATTTAGCATCATCTAGGGTGTTAATTGTTGGTACAAGTGGTGGTGAATTTGCTGTGTCTGCTAGTGGATCTGCTGAACCACTTAGTCCAACTAATGCACAAATAAAACGACAAGCGAGTTATGGAACAGCAGATATACAGCCTATAAATGTAGGACCAGTAACATTGTTCGTTCAACGAGCTTTAAGAAAGTTGCGAGAATTAGTATTTAACTTTGATACCGATAGTTATAATGCGCCAGATTTAACGATACTTGCAGAACATATTACTGAAACTGGTATTGTTGAAATGGCCTGGCAACAAGAGCCAGACAATGTGATTTGGTGTGTGCTTACTAATGGTTTTCTTGTTGGTATGACATATAGACGAGAAGAACAAGTCGTTGCTTGGCACGAGCATATTTTAGGCGGTAGGTTTGGTGATGCAACAATAACTGTGACTGACTATGCAAATATAGCTGTAGGTACAACAATAAAGATTACTAAGACAGATGGAGAAACAATAACATTTGTAAGTGAAGCTGCTGGTGCTTCAGATCCTACAGATACAACATTTGGTTTTAGACCGCATACAGATAACAACACAACAGCAGATAATATATTTACCAGGATAAATGCACATTCAGATTTTACTGTGGCTAATCCAGCAGCAAACGTAATTACAATAACAGAAACTGATCCAGAAACAACTGGCTATACGACAATAGAAACTAGCGATCCGACCAGGCTTACAACAACAAACCAGGGTAATGCGGTTGTTGAATCTATTGCGACAATACCTGGCACAGCTGATGAAGATGATCTTTATATGATTGTAAAGAGAACTGTGAATGGATCAACTGTAAGGTATATAGAATATTTAAGTAATTATGAGTTTGGTACAGATATAAAAGATGCTTACTTTGTCGATTGCGGCCTAACATATAGCGGCACAGCAGCAACATCTATATCTGGTTTAACACATTTAGAAGGTGAAAAGATTGTTGTCCTGGGTGATGGCGCAACACATCCAGACAGAACTGTATCGTCTGGAGGTATTACACTGGCTAGATCAGTGCAAAAAGCACATATAGGATTTAATTATAAATCAACATTGCAAACTATGAGAATAGATGCTGGCGGAACAGAAGGCACATCACAAGGCAAAAACAAAAGAATAAATAATATTACGCTGAGATTATATAAATCAGTAGGAGTTAAGGTGGGTAGCTCAGAAGCAGAACTAGATCTTATACCATTTAGATCTTCAGCGGATGATATGTCGGAAGCTTTAGGAATGTTTACTGGAGATAAGGAAGTCGAGTTTAGAGGTGGTTATGATAATGATGGTTTTGTTTTTGTAAGGCAAGATCAACCATTGCCATTAACTGTATTAGCAATATTCCCAAGGCTGCAAACATTCGATCAATGATAATGGTAGATTATAAGCCAGAACATATTGAGTCTATCCTAGATGGCGATATGAGTAAAATGGCTAGAAAATCATTTGGTATGGCTGAAGATATAGCTCATGGATTAGTTGCACCTGGACTAGCTTTTTCTGGTTTGATTGATGGTTATGTCATAGCAAGCGCTGGCATAAAACCACTTTGGAATGGAGTTGGTGAAGGCTGGATAGTTGCATCAGATAAAATGCCAAATAAAAAACTTAGTGTCATAAAACTCATCAAAGATAATTTTGATAAAATGATTCACGATCATAATTTTGTAAGAGTTCAAGCTGGTGTTAGATCTGATTGGCCAGAAGCAAAAAGATTTGCTGAATTTCTAGGTTTTGAGCATGAAGGCATTATGCGCAAATATGGTCCAGACGGACAAGATTATTATAGAATGGCGAGGGTTTTTTAATGGCAGCAGAAGCAGCTATAGCAAGTGCAGTATTTAGTGCAGCTGGATCTATCCAAGCTGGTAGAGATCAAAAAAGAGCTTATAATTATAATGCCCAGGTAAATGAACGTAATGCTCAAGTTGCTGAGCAAGATGCAGAACAACTCGTTCTTATGGAAGAAGTCGAAATTGGTAGATTTAGGCGTGAGTTTGACAATCTACAAGCAGCAACATCTCAGTCATTTAGATTTAATGGATGGATGGCTGACACTGGAACACCACTTAAAGTTGCCTTGGCAAACGCCCAAGAAGCAGATGAAGAAGTGGCTATCAGACGATATAATGCAAAAGTAGGTAAAGCAGAGCTTAAAGAAAAAGGCACTCAAGAACGTATGTCTGCAAATTTAAATAGGATGTACGGAAGAGCTGCTATGAGAGCATCATATTTTAAAGCTGGTAGTAGTTTATTATCTGGCGCTTCTTCTTACTCACAAATCAATGCACGATATGGAAAGTCAACTGTATGAGAGTTCCAACCTACAAATCACAAGCTAAATTATCAAATCGTTCTGGCGGTATAAATATGAGTGTGCGAGCAAGTCCAGGTGCGCTGTCTGCTGGATCACAAGCTATGGCTAGCTTTGGTGACCAAGCTATGAAAACAAGTTTACAGTTTTATGAGATTGAACGTAGAAACGACTATGAAGCACAAAAACAAAAAGGCATTGTTTCATTTAATAAAGAGCTAGAAGAAATAAAAAACAAATCTTTTTCCATGCCTAGTAGTGAAGCAGACACATACTTTGATAAGGAAGCAGAAAAAGCAAGACTAAGAATATCAAAAGATTTTACAAATGATGTAGCTCAAAGAGATTATCTTAATGAATCTGAAATAGATTATATTAATAAAAGAGTTTCAGTAGCAACTAACAGTAGAAACAGAAGAATAAATGACCAAGCTGCAACACATTTATCAAGAGTTGAGCAATTAAGGTATGATTCAATTTATGGAAATGCTGCTGAAAAACACGCTGCATTAAACGAACTGTTTGGTGATAAACCTAATAAAAAAGAAGGCATATTTGATAAATTAAAAAGACTTCAGTATTACGACTCAACACAAGCTCTAACAGCTAAAAACGCTATGATGGCAAACATAACTGAAGGTAAAATATATAATGATTTTGACAACTTAAACGATTTAAATGCAAAAGAAAATTTAATTAAAAATTTAAAAAACAATCCACCAAGGTCATTAGGACAAGCAAAAATAAGACAACTCATAAGAAGTTTCCAGGCTGATGTTAATGGAGATAAAAGAACTATCAAAGCAGATCAAAAAGAATTTGTTTCAAGCATCAAAGATCTTAATGATGTCATAAAAAAAGGCGGATCTGTATCTGAAAAAATTATAAATGGCTTTGCAACAAAAGCTAAAGAAATGGGTTTTTCAAAAGGTATTGAGCTTGTAAAAAGATTGAACTTACAAAACAATATTTTTGATGTTTTAAAAAAATCAACGCCTACACAAGTAAATAATTACATTATTGACATAGAAAAAAACGGAATAGCCAATGTTGAAGGTGTTGGTTTAGACACTGAGTATGAAACAGATTTACTGAAAGATATGAAAAGTTTTTATAGTAATATGAAAACTGAATTGAACAGTGATCCAATATCTTTTGCAGCTAAAACTGGTGTAATAAAATTTCAACCGATGGATTTCTCAACAGACATAAGCGATCAAATTGCTGTCAGAATTAAACAAGCTAGTAAAGTAAGTGCTATTTATGGAAGTGATATAAAATATTTTACAGATGATGAAACAAAAGCGCTTACAACGTATTTACAAAATGCTGATATAGATGAAAAGCTTGCGGTTTATGGAATTATTAATTCTGGGTTTGGAAGTAAGTCTGGTGATGTTTTAACTGAATTAAATGAAAATGGTTCAGATTTTGCGCACATTGGAGGTTTGATAAAAACTAAAAATATTGAAGCTGCAACTTTGGCATTGCAAGGTTATGAGCTTATTAAAAACGGCGCAACGCCAGCAGATTATTCTTCTGATGCAAATGATACTATACTTGAAACTATCGGCCCAGCATTGACAGAATTAGATAGTTCTGTTCAAGGATCAACACGATCTTTAACTAAATATATTTATACAAAGTTAGCTAATGATGCTGGCATTACATCGCTTGATGATGATCTACTTGAAAAAGCATTGCAGTTATCTCTTGGTAGAACGAATAAAGGCACTGGCGGTATTGACGAAGTAAATGATGTGCAAACATTAATACCATCATCTTTAACAGCTGATATGCTTACAAATATGTTAGAAAAACTAACGCCTAACAATATTTTGGCTCAAACTGGTAAGTTTTTAGATACAAAATTAATAAAAGATATTAACGAAGGTGACATAGGCATTTATGCAATAGGAGATGGCGTTTACAAATTTGGGCGTGGTGAAAAAGGTGATGCTGATTTTCGCTATGTTCAGCATCCAGATGGAACAGAATTAGTAATAGATGCTATTGAATATTATGGATTAGTAAGATGAGTTTTGCTTTTTCTCCAAAAGAAACTTTTGCAAATAGACCAGGCATACAAAAAGGCCAAGATGGTTGGCAAAAAAATCTTATTGATGCTTTTAATTTTACACAAACAAATAATAAGACAACGTCTGAAGCTATAGTTTTAGAAGAACAATGGCAGCCGATAATGGATGTTATAAACGAAAATAAAGACAAATTAAAAGGAGATTTTGCGAGGTCTTTTTTTAGTAGAAAAAAAGCATTATACAATCCAGCAAAAAATTTAAGTATAAAATTATTCGATGAAACCAGGTATCAAGATTATGAAAAATCTGCAAATTTTATTAAGAAAATAATAAAAGATAATCCAGATGTTTTGCCAGATTTACAAAATATAAATTTAGATACAATATATAAAAATGCAAAGCAGACAGCTTTAAATAAAAGAAAAGAATTTAATGAAACTGTAGAAAACAATCCTGGTGCTGGAGCAGCTATAATCAGATTTGGTGGTGAAGCTGGTTCAACACTTACTGATCCAGTTCTTTTAACAAGTCTTATGTTTGGTGGTGCTGGTAGTAAATTATCTGGTATTGCTCTTAATCAAGCTATTGTTGGTGCTGGTGCAGAAGCCTTGGCACAAACCAAAATTAAGTCTTGGTATGAATCACTTGGTTTAGAATATACGTCACAGCAGTTTTGGAGTTCTGTTGCATTAGGTGGTCTAATAGGTGGTGCTTCACCTTTTGCATTTAATATTGCTGGTAAAACTATAAGCCTAACTTCAGATCAAATAACTAAGGGATTAAAAGCTTTTAAAGATAGTGGCATTAAAAATCCTAATGTTGACACTATAGAAAATGTAATTGAAAAAAATGATGATTTCGTAAATTCTAATCCATTAGATAATGATAAGGTTCATGCTGATAATTTAAAAACAGCTGAAAGATCTTTTGAAAGTAATGAATATCCAGATCTTCCAGATGAACCAATAGCTAATCCAAAAGCGCCTGGTTCAATTTATGAAACAGATAATTTAAACAATGAGGTTTTTTTATTTGATCCAGACCAACTTGAAGTAGATGCAAAACTATTTCAATTTAAAGCTGGTGGTGATGCAAGTGGTGTGACTGACAGATTAGCTGGCGTAAAAAAATGGGATGCTGTTAAGTCTGGACAAATTGTAGTTTATGAATATGCAAATGGTAGACAGTTTATTGCAGATGGACACCAGCGTTTAGGTCTTGCCAAAAGATTAAAGAGCGAAGGCCAGGATGTTAAATTATATGGTATTAAACTTAAAGAAACAGATGGTTATACACCAGCTGAAACAAGGGTTATAGCTGCTACAAAAAATATTGCAGAAGGATCTGGCACAGCTGTTGATGCAGCAAAAGTACTAAGGGTTGATCCTAGTAAAATATCAGAACTACCTAGGACATCTAATTTAGTAAAACAAGCTAGAGCTATTGTTAATTTATCAGATAATTTATTTGGAATGGTTATTAACGATAAAGTGCCAGCTAAGTATGCAGCTGTTGTTGGAAGATTAATTCCAGATAACACTAGTTTGCAAGAAGCCGCAATGTCTATATTGGCTAGAAATTTGCCAGATAACGAGTTTCAAGCTGAATCAATAGTACAGCAAGTTATAAATGCTGGATATGAAAACACAAAGCAAGTATCCTTGTTTGGTGATGAGATAATTGCTGAAAGTTTTTTTGTTGAAAGATCTAAAATATTAGATCAAACTCAAAAAAGTTTACGCCGAGATAAAAATGCTTTTTCAAGTTTAGTTAAAAATGCAGAAAGAGTAGAAGCTGAAGGTAACCAATTAGCAAAAAACTCAAATATTGAAAGGGTAAATCAAGATGGCCAAGCGATTGCGCTCCTCTCAGCGCTTGCAAACAGAAAAGGACCGCTTAGCGATGCGCTCACAGAAGCAGCAAAAATCGCCAGGGAAACAGGAAATTACAAACGACCTACTTCAAATTTCCTCAACGCTGTCAGAAACGCAATTAGACAAGGCGATTTCGAAAGGGTATCAGCTAGCGACTTTAGACGCTCTTTCAATGATACGCCGCAAAGCGACACAGATGCGATTAAACCAGAAACAAGTTTAAACGATTTTGAGGAAGCTGCTGGCCCTGGATCAACTCAACAAGCAAATCAATTAGAAGAAGATATATTTGGTGAAATAAGGCGGCAAGAAGGTTTTACGTCTGATATAGAAGCTAGACAAGATTTAGACAAAAAACTTGACCAAGGTTTAAGTGACCAGGAAATTGATAATCATCCAGCTGTTTTAAAAGCTATAGAAGAAGCTGACAAAATTCCTAAAACAAACGAAATGGATGGTTATTTAGGAAAAGAATGGTTCGATAATAGAGAATTTATTATTGACGGAGTGACCTTAAAAGGATACGCTTTAGGCGTAAACTCGTTAATTGACCGAGCAAAAAAGTTAGCTTTTACTGATGAACAGCTACAAGTACCATCAAATTTTATTAAAAATGAAAAAAAAGCAGTAATTGTTCTTGGGCCACCAGCTGCTGGTAAAAGTACATACGCTAATAAAATTGCAAGAAATATTGGTGCAGCAATCATTGATGCAGATGATGCAAAAAAAGCATTGCCAGAATTTCAAGGTGGTTTAGGCGCAGCTGCTGTTCACGAAGAAAGTTCCACACTTGCAACTTTTGTAAAAGAATTAATTATTGACGATGGAACTAATGTAGTTATTCCTAAAGTTGGTGATAATGCCGATAAAATCTCTAAACAAATAGATAAACTTAAATCAAAAGGCTACCAGGTAACAATAGCTAATATGGATGTAACAGCGCAAAATGCTGTTAATAGGATGCTAAAGAGATTTGTAAAAACTGGTAGATTAATTAGTCCAGGTTATGTTAGGTCTATAGGTAGCAAACCTAAAAAAACTTATGCAAGTTTGAAACAACAAGGAAAAGCTGATGGCTACGCTGAAATCGACAACAACCAAAAACTCGGAGAAAGTCCAACAATCAAAGAAGATCCAGACGGAATCTTTGAGGACATACAATTTCTCAGAAGCGGAGGAGAGGGCGGAGGAAGCGGCAGAAGCATTGATGAAAACATCCCAGGGCAAAGAATTGATGGCCCAAGTTCGCAAGTTACAGAACAAACAAGTTTAACTGACGATTTAGATTACCAAATACCTACAGAAACAATAGCAGAAGGCGGCGAGATAAAAGCTAGGACACAATCCTTGCGAGAACTTGAAGCTGAATTTGCACAAGATCAACGTATGTTAGATCGCTTAGAAGGATGTGTTGCATGAGTTTTTTGGATTGTATTACTAATGGTCGTAATGAAGGTAATTTAAATGATGACCAGGCAAGACTAGCTTCTGATTTATTTATTGAATTAGAGGTTGAGTATAGCGGTAGTATGAACAGAGGGCAAGCGCAAGCTCAAGCAGCTAAAGATACATTTGATGCCTTGAAAAGAATAAGTATAGAAAAAAAAAGAAAAAAATTATTACAAGTTCAAGCTTTTAAAAATATTGAAAAAAATTTAAGAAGCTATAGAGACACAGCTGGCAATGCTAACTATGGCAAAGCTTCTGCAAGCCTTATTGATGCAGATGTTCATTCAAATTTTTCAAGCCTTGTCCAAAGAGAAAATGCAATTAAACAAACTGCAACAGCAAAACTTTATGATGTTTTAGCAACATTTAAAAGAAACCTTATTGGTGAGGTTAGAAATAAAGCGCAACTTAAAAATATGGTCCGTGAGGTTTTTGGTCAAGATACTGGGGATGTAAGCGCAAAAGAATTTGCACTAGCTTGGAAAGAAGCTGCTGAATATTTAAGATTAGAATTTAATAGAGCTGGTGGATCTATAGCAAGAAGATCAGATTGGGGTATGCCGCAAATACATGACATGGTTGCGGTAGGCAAAGTATCAAGAGCTGAATGGATTAATTTTGTAAAAGACAAACTTGATCTTGATAAAATGTTAGATGAAACCACTGGTTTAAAGTTTACTGAAGATCGTCTGTATTTTGCTTTGACAGATGTATACGAAACTATAAGTTCTGGAGGTCTTAATAAAGTAAAGCCAGATTCTATTGTTTTACAAGGAAAGTCTATATCTAATAGACGGCAAGATCATAGATTTTTAGTTTTTAAAAATGCAGATGTATGGTTGGAATATCAAGAAAAATTTGGAAATTCAAATCCTTTTGACACAATGATTGGACATATAAGCTCTATGTCTAAAGAAATTGCTCAGATGGATGTATTAGGGCCAAACCCTTCTGCAAGTATAAACTATATAAAAACACAAATAAAAAAAGAAGTGAAGCCAGGAGATCAAAAAGGTTTAGATAATGCAAATAAACAAGGAAAATATTTAGACACATTATACGATGCCTTTGTTGGTGTAAATAATGCTCCAATAGATAGTTTTTTTGGCAATACCTTTGCTGGTTTAAGGCAAGTTTTACAATCAGCTCAACTTGGAGCTGCTGCTATAGCTGCTCTTACTGATATGAATTTTGGAAGATTGACACGAGGTTTTGTTGGTTTGCCACAAGTATCAACAGTTACAGATTATTTAAAATTTTTAAATCCATTAGGAGCAAAAGAAAAAGGTAAATTAGCTGTAAGATTAGGTCTTATTGCGGAAGGTTGGACTAGTATAGCCGCAGCACAAATGAGGTTTATAGGTGATATTTCTGGGCCAGAAATAACCAGACGTATAGGTGATTTTGTTATGAGGGCAAGTTTTTTGTCACCATTTACAACAGCTGGTCGATGGTCTTTTGGAATGGAATTTTTGGGTTATCTTGGAGATCAAGTAAATAAAAATTTTAATCAATTAGATGATCCAATAAAAAAAACTTTAGAACGATATGGTTTGGGATCTGATAAATGGGATATTATAAGATCTTCTGATTTATATACACATGAAGGTGCATCCTTTTTAAGTGTCGAAAATATTAGAACCAGGACAGATATAGATAGTGATACCGCAAGGAATGTAAGCTTGCGTGTAATGGAAATGATAAACACAGAAACTAATTTTGCTGTGCCATCAACAAGTTTGAGGGGAAGGGTATCATTAGTAGGAGATACATCGCCAGGCACTATTTCTGGTGAGCTTACTAGATCGTTTGCCATGTATAAAAATTTTGGAGTAACATTAGTTAACACTCATTTAATAAGAGGCATAACCCAGCAAGGAGCAAAACGTAAAGGCTCTTATATGGCTGATTTTTTAATATCATCAAGTGTTATGGGCGCACTAGCTTTGCAATTAAAAGAAATGACTAAAGGTAGAGATCCACGGCCTATGA
>Ga0222719_10000591_pt1 | contig 35853 bp, 48 predicted proteins | sample C33_34DmetaG_FD_165039 | JGI IMG/M metagenome (GOLD analysis project Ga0222719, IMG submission 165039) | Estuarine water microbial communities from San Francisco Bay, California, United States - C33_34D | ecosystem: Environmental > Aquatic > Marine > Unclassified | place: USA: California... | reverse complement strand
ACCAGTGTGAATAAGGCCGCCAAAGGAGGCAACAATTCGCCTATAGTTCCGACTACGGTGAGTACACTAACTGCGTCAACTACCTGCTTAGTGCCTTCTGTTGCCATATCCTTCATACCTCTCCTTACACTACCCGTATCTTCAGGTTTTGTGCGGCGTTAGATGTTACACGTACTGTTGTACTGTCTGGGAAGTCATAGTCGTAGTCAGTGCCTAAGACAGCCCCTTGGTTCAGTGCCTCAGCATCGTAGTTGATGGATACACCGTCTGACTCAGGAATAGACCCGGCACTGTCTGTGTAGAGAATGATGCCTAGGTCTAGTGTGTCACCTAATGTGTAGTGATTAGGATCTGTCACTGCGTCTAGTTGGGTGGAGTTCATGCGGTTAAGGTTGCCAGTTGTTCCTGTGGAGTATTGGAATATAGAATTTGATGACAAATCAACAATATACATTTTAGTGCCGTCATTGTTAAATGCCATTCCTTTAGTATCAGAAGATTCATTGCTTACGTCAAAACTAACTGAGTCATATGATATTGTAGACAAATCATACGCAGTAGTTAGACCATAACGAAAAACAAAATTAGTATCGCTACATACAAATAACTTTGTCCCATCGCTATTAAATCTTAAATCATCGGGACTTGTGGTTTGGCTACCTGTATTAAAGTTTACTGAATTATACGAAGCGGTGCTAATGTCATACGCAGTAGACAAATCGTATTCATAAATAAAACTACTCCCTGCGACATAAATTTTAGTTCCATCATCATTAAACTGTAACCCTTCTGGTACGTCTGCGTTTTGAGAAAACGACTTTGTAGCGTATGAGGCTGTAGATAAATCAAAACCTGTTGTTAGAGTATATTGATAAATCGTATCATTTGTACTACCAACAATATACATCTTAGTTCCGTCAGGATTAAATGTTAATGCTCTTGCGGCAATTTCTTGGGAGGCAACGCTAAAATTGGTTGTAAAAGATGCTGTAGAAGGATTATATGCAGTAGATAATGCGTATTCGTTTACATCATCTCCGACAACCCCAAGAATAAACATCTTAGTTCCGTTACTATTAAAAGCTATACTTATCGGCCCGGTTTCTTCAGAAGAAACATCAAAACTAACTGAGTCATAACTTGCAATAGAAAGATCAAACGAAGAAGCCACAAACTCAGAATTCCCATCTTCCAATGCTTCCTGTAGTGCATACAACTCATCATTAGTAGTTGCATTCACCCACGTCGTACCACCGTAAGTAGAGGCATCGTTATACTGCCACGTACCTGAGTTATCACGTACAATGTTACGTACACCGTCTGTGTCATCAATCACTGCCCACGTAGTACGATCATCTGTAGAGACAGCATAGTACACTTCACCACCGTTGAGTGTCTCATCAGCAGTCATGGTGTTGATGTCTGTCCAGAAGCTAGTGTCTATTTGGCCGGATGTTTTGGTGACTGTTGGGTGGTAGGCTGAGGTTGGTGCGTAGGCTGTACCTGTTTCATATTGATATACTGCATCACTACCGTTACCAACAACATAAAATCTTGTTCCTGTTGAATTAACAGCCATGCCCAACGGAGAGGTTTGTGTAGCATTTAAAGAAAAATTTTCAGAATCATAAGATGCAGTAGAAATATCATATGCTGTGGACAGAGTATATTGGAATATGTCTATTTGAGCATTTCCTAGCATATATATTTTAGTTCCGTCCGTATTAAAAATAATATCTCTTGGACTTGTATCTTGAGTACCAAAACTAAAAGTTACACTATCATAAGAAGCTGTAGATACATCGTATGCGGTAGATAACGAATATTGAAGACCTGTAGCAGTAGTATAGTTTAATGTGTACATTTTAGTACCATCATTGTTAAAAGCAAGTCCCGTAACTGTTGTAGTTTGACTTGAAAAACTAAATGAAGTTGCGTATAAAGCAGTAGAAATGTCAAATGCTGTTGTCAATGTGTATTGAAATACATTGTCGTTAGTATTACCAACAATGTACATTTTAGTTCCGTCGGGATTAAATTTTACTGTAAAAGGTGTACCATCTTGAGAAGAAACACTAAAACTTACACTGTCATAAGACGCTGTAGTTACATCAAAAGCTGTTGACAAAGTATATTGGTGTACAGTATCATTACCATACCCAACTACGTACATTTTAGTTCCTGTATTATTAAACGCAACACCTGCCGGAACAGTATCTTGAGAAGCTACACTAAAACTTTCATTATTATCTGTCCATTCTGAAGCGTTTTTAAATCCATTTTTAATACCACCAATCTTCACACCATCAGTGCCATCAAACGTCAGTGCATACATAGACCAACTACCGGATGCAATAGCACTGCTGTCAGTAAAGGCTGTAACGACTGAGTAAGACCCGTCAGTGGCTGTTAAGATGGCTTCACCACCGTTGCCTACAATGCGCTTACCTACGTCTGTAGAGGCGAATGAGCCTGAGCCTAGGATGAGTGCTTCTTGGCCTGTGGTGTATTGATATACTGTGTCTGTAGAATTACCCACTACAAAAAGTTTAGTAAAATTAGAATTAAAAACTAAAGATACAGGCGATGTGTCCTGAGAAGAAGTGCTCAATAAAACTGAATCAAAAGAAGCAGTTGAAATATCAAAAGCAGTAGATAATGAGTATTGGTTTATTTCTTCATCCCCTACTCCCGCTAAAAACATTTTTGTCCCGTCGCTATTAAAAACAACATGTCTAGGATTTGCATCTTGCCCAGACACATTTAATGAAATAGAGTCATATGATGCTGTGGATAAGTCATAAGCAGTAGATAGTGAGTATTGGTATACTGTGTCATTTCCAATGCCTACAATGTACATTTTAGTCCCATCGTTATTAAACGTAATGCCCCACGGGAATGTATCTTGTGATGTTACACTAAAACTCACAGAGTCATAGGATGCTGTGGATAAGTCATAAGCAGTAGATAGTGAGTATTGGTATACTGTGTCGTTAGTAGACCCAACAATATACATCTTAGTACCATCATTATTGAACGTAATTCCTGCAGGGTATATATCCTGTGATGAGACGCTAAATGTTACGGAATCAAAAGAAGCAGTTGAAATATCAAAAGCAGTAGATAATGAGTATTGGTTTACGTCATCGCCGCCGTTACCAACAATGTACATCTTTGTGCCATCGTTGTTAAAGGCGATTCCATTCGGTGCGGCTTCTTGTGACGAAACGCTGAATGATTTATCATCATACGTCCAATTATTTGCATCGTTAAGTGCAGGACCCGGAGTCAACGTAGTGTCATACGCAGTGTCGTGCAACTCATAGTTAGCACCGTCTGTAGCAACATCCCATGAGCCTTTAGAGGACACACCAGTCTGAGCCACTTCTTTAGTGACAGACACGACAGGTGCAGGAGAGATAGCACTAGAAAGTGTGATAGAGGCTTGCTCACCGTTTGCGAATGATTTCGTGAGTGTGCCTTTGGTAGGATCAGTGTCAATGTTGTCAATCTGTGTTTGGATGTTAGATGTGACACCATCAGTGTAGTTAAGTTCTGTAGCAGTGGCAGTAATGCCTAAGTTTGTAAGAGCAGTGGAAGCACTCTGCAAATCAGACAGGTTGTTATTGACTGTCAATACGTCACTGACGGTGATAGCTACTTGATCCCATGCCGAGCCATCATAGACATACATAGCACCTACAGAAGTATCAAAATACAACGCACCTGTAATCAATGCATCGCCATCGTTGTCCAATGCAGGAGCAGTTGCTTTAGCTCCTAAGTAACGATCATCAAAACTATCATACGATGCCGCCGCATTGGTTGCAGAAGTAGCGGCATTACTTTCGCTTGTGGCCGCATTCGTTGCTGATGTTGCCGCATTGGTTTCTGAAGTAGCCGCATTAGTTGCTGATGTAGCCGCATCAGTCGCAGAGCCAAGAATTGTGTCTACATATCCTTTACGTGCAAGTTCGTCATCTGTTGCAGGATCAGCAGTAGACGTAACAGCGTTAGCACCCATCGTAATGTCACCAGTCATGGTTCCACCAGATAGATTGAGCTTGGTAGCATCTGCTGTGTCTACGTATGTTTTAGTAGCCGCATCTTGTGCAGAAGTAGGATCAACAACATTAACAACTTTATTTGTGCCAAGATCTAAATTACCTGACATGGCTTCTGAGCCATCTTTAGGCAACTTAGTTCCGATAGTTGTTGTGATAGTTGCAGAGAAATTAGGGTCATCGCCTAACGCCGCCGCAAGCTCATTGAGAGTATCTAATGCGGCAGGAGAAGAATCAATCACTGTTGCTACGGCACTGGATACTTCCGTGTCAACGTAGCCTTTAGAAGCCGCATCAGTGTCTGCGGATGGAGTAGGAACTGTAAGTGTACCTGAGACAGTGACAGTTGTTGCATTCACTGTACCTGCTGTAGTTGTTCCTGTAACACCTAGAGTACCACCAACGGTAGCATTACCGTCAACGTCTAGTGTAGAAGGTGTAGTAGAAACCTCAACAATTGATCCACCTAAATCTTTTGTAAATAGTCGCTTGTCTTCTGTGTTAATTGCAACTTCGCCAACATCCAAGTCTGGTGCAGTGGGTACAGAAGAAGCAGTTGTAGATTTCTTGAGGAGTATTTTTGAGGCCATCTCACAATCCTGTTTTGGTGGGTGACAATGTTAATAAGGTAGAAAGAGGAAACCCCTCCGAAGAGGGGCTACCTAGTGGTTGTTTAGCCGTTGAGAGCTAGAACAAAACCAGTTTCAGGACGCAGTTCCTTAACACCATAGAGCGTGTCTGCAGTCATAAGGTCAGCAAGATATTCCTGCTTGTACTGAGTCTGAGTACGAACATTCATCTGCTCTGCCAATACCATAGTGTCCTTGTGAGCAAGGATAGCACCACGGACATCGCCACCTGCAGTGTTGTCTGCATCAGTTTCAATGACAGGTACGTTAGAAGAAACATAGATGTCTACACCGTACAACGTACCGATTTGACCATTGTTCACGCCACGACCATCTACAAAGTCAGATGAGTTGTAACGATCAATGCCCAAGATGTCACGACGTGCTGAAGGAGGAATCACGAGGAAACGTCCGTCCATTGGCGTGTCTTGGTCATCCATGAGCTTGATAAGCTGACGGAAAGCAAGGTCAGAGAAGTCGTCACCAGTAGCAACAGTGTCTACAGCGTAAGCCGCAATTCCTGATGAAGCGTTGACGTAGTAAGAGTTTGCGTGAGTCCAGTCAGAACCGTCTCCGTCACCGAATGACTTACCAAGTGCAAACAAGTCGTTGTCAAGTTGAGTAGCAAGAGCATAACCTGCATCATCAGTGTAGAAACGACGCATTGAGTCAAGAGCCTGAACACCGACAATATCTTCAATCATACGTGAGTATTCAAAGTGCTGGTCAATGCTGATCTGTACTTCTGATTCAGTGTCAGCTTGGATGGTTACTGCAGTGTTCGCCGCCTTAGCTGTAGCAGAGCCACGAGTAGGCTTAGGAATGTGCAGAGTGTCACCCTTCTTACCAACCATAGACATCTTGTTGACGATGTTAGCAAGGACAAGGTTCTTCTTGTATGCGGCTACAATTTCATCAGACCATAGTTCTGGGATGAACGTAGCGGCGGCGGTAGTATTTACAATGGAGGTTGCGCCTCCGGGATATGCGACTTTAGCCATGATATTCTCCTATAAAGCTATCGTACACGACCCTCAGCGTATGCTTGCCTAATTTCAGGGGCAAGTTGTTGATAACGATCTGGGTCTGTTTGCATGAGTTTAATAATGTCCGCACGACGATACACTTTACGACTCGGGGCTTCAGAAGATCCGCTTGTATTACCAGTTGACGCAGCTTTCATTTGCTGTTTTCTTGATCTATCTTCATTTTGTTGAGCTTCCGTAACAATGTTTTGGCGCTCTTTCCAAGATGTTAATAGTTCATCAGCAGAATCAAAATCAAATTGTTTATCCGCACGATTTAATAAATCAGTACGTATTTTTGATTTTGTAACCCATTCTAAAAACTTTGAATCTGTAACAATTTTTTCAAAGTCTGGATGGGCTGTTTGAAGCCTTGCTTTTGCCTGAGATTGTCGAAGTTGTAAACTTACTGTTTCAGCTTCTTTAATCTTAGGATGATTTGCAATTGCGTGTTCAACGGCTTTCTTTGGATCATCGAAGAAATCTAAGTCGTCGTTCCAAGTCGTCGTACTTTCGTGGGCTTGTTCTTTTACCAATTGTGCTTTGACAAAATCATCAACAATTTTACGAAGTTCACCAACTTCAGAGCTTTGACGACCTAAAAGCTTTTCAGCTTCTTGGTGCATCTGAACAATGTCTTTGAGGTCTTTCCCCTTGTATTTGTCGGGGATTTCATCTGCATTGTTAGCTTCTGCAGCCTGTGTAGATTCTTCAGGAGTGTCCTGGGTTGGTTCCTCGAAGTTCTCTACTTCTTCGTTATTGTCGAGTTCTAATTCCTCGTCTTCGCGTTGGTTTATAATTTTTGCCATATTAACTCCGTGCCGTAGCATTATGGAAGTGTTATTTATTAGCGGCTCTTTCGTGATCTCTTGCCCACTTATCATCGGCATCGGGCCATCCGAAACCGTTAAACTTCGTAGAGACTGGAGAGATTATCCGCTTACTGGTATGCCCGCATTCCAAGCATGTGGTATATTGATCTAAGTGATCGACCCAATGTTCTTCAATGTGGTTACATTCTGTACACTTAAAATCGTATCTACGGAACATCTTTTGGTTCCAAGAAATGATCATAAGCATTACGAATACCGGTTTCAAATGCCGATACTCGTCTTAATATCCGAAGCTCACCTTGTTTTGTATACAAGTCGATATCATCTTTTATTTCTGAGATATCGTAGTTATCGATTAATTCGTTTATCTCCTCAATGAATTGCTTCCAACCATCAAGAAGAAAAGTATCGAAGTATGCCTCGAAGTATTTTTCTTCGTCTTGTTGAGTCAAAACATTCTCCTATCGGTGTTTTGTACTATAAAGTAAATATATTAGCATAAATTATGCCAAAAGTCAAGAGGTAGTTTCAGTTTTCTTATTGACCTGCTTTGATGGCTGCTTGGCCGAAGGTTTCATTTTCTCCTCCAACAGGTTGATTTTCTTCTCCAGTTGATCGAACTTGCTGTTGATTTGGTTGAGCAGGTTGGTCCATTCGGTTTTGGTTAGCATTTGTCACTCCTTGTGATGCTTTCATATCTAATTCACGTTCTTTCAAGATTAGTTCAGCTACCTTCGCTCTGCGTTGGAACTCAATCTCATCTTGATTACCTGGTTCTAAATCACTGCTTAGAACTTTTAAGCGGCCTGTTTCCGCTTCAAATTGTGCGACATTAATATCCGCAGCAATCTTTTGTGCTCTTGCTTGAGACTCTGCAGCCTGTGAAGCAAATGCTTGTGTCTGAGCCTGTTGCATTGCCATATCGGCTTGCATCTTAGCTTGTTGAGCCTGTTGCGCTTCTGGATTAGGTTGTGAAGCCTGACGCAGTGTTGTAATTAATTGCTCACGATTACTAATGTTCATGTGGTCAATGATTGCTTCAAGCAGTTGTGGATACATTGGAGATTGCTTATCCATTGTTTGTAACAATTGCACAAGCTGCGTCACTTCGTATTCACGGGCAATAATTCCAAGAGAACTTGTCGGAATAAACTTAAAGTCCTGTACAGGATATAACTCCGGCGCAAACTGCATATAACGCCATGCAGACTTTTCAATCATCGGTAACAAGAAAGACTCTTGGAAGTTAATTAAAGTACGCTTGTGACGCTTGATAATCGCTCCTAGGCCCATTGAGATACCGGCAGCGGTTGCTTCACCGTTGACAACACCTTGCATACCTGCGGAGTCTACAGCACCAGTCGCTTGTTGTACCATGTTTTGCAACTCACGGCCTTGAGCAAACGTAATTTGGTTTACACCACCGAAGTTAAATGGTTGTAATATTTCTGCGGGGTTACCGTTGGTTAGAATTGTTTTACCTGGACGCACTTCCATTTTAATGCCACGAGGAAGCCGTGTAGCGTCCACAGCAAGCATTGGATGCACTGTTAAGGCTAAGGCATCAACACGAGCACGAAGTTCTGTGTCAAGCGCTTTTTGGCTGTTATAGCCTTTTTCACAAACACCACGGCCCCAGAAACGACCTGGGACCATATCCCAAGGAAACGCGACAACAGGACGATCCTGCATCATGTAAGGATTTTCTTCAATCTTGAGTAGCTGACCACCATTAGCAATCACACAAACAACTTCGACATATCCTTTTGATTCTGGTTGTTCTTCATCAACCAACTCAGCAATTTCTTCGTCCTCCTCCAAGTCCTCGGCCATTGCCTCTTCAAACATGTAGGTTGGAATCTTGCCGTAGTATTTTGTTAATCGAATTTTATCTTCATTGTAAATTGTGAGTTCTTGATCAGGCTCTAAATCTGAATCCGGATAGGCAGCTTCTAAGATTACGTCGTCATAGACTCCTTGCTCAATCAGTTCTTCAACCTGATGACGAGGAACAAACTCATCAATCGCAACACCTAATGCATCATCAATATTTGTTGCAACCGGATCAATCAAAAAGTTTTGTGGTAGGATAGGTTTTAACTTAACAATAAATCGATCTTTGGTTTCAACACCAACCGCCGTCATTGCACCTTCCATCACTGGCCGTGTTGCCGGAGCCATTTCTTTCATCTCTTCAACAACAAGTTCGCCAATCCCAGTTCCAAAGACTGCGGCATTCAAAATACACTCAGCAACACCTTTTCTAATTTTGGTACGGCTAAAGTCTTCTGATAACTGATTACGCAGTTGGACAATGTCCATTGGATTCTGATCTTGAATGTCATCACGAATGTCAAAGAAACGTCCACGTCCAAACGTAGCTTCTTCTACTTCAGCTACACTAGACTCAACAGCCTGTTGTAACGCCGGAGAAATAATTCGGGAACGCTCTGAATTTCTTAGTGAGTCTTCTTGCGCCCAAATTCCACGCCAAAGACGGTAGTATTCGTCAAAACGTTCTTGATAGTTTGTTTCGTAGTGGTCTCGCCATTGGTCACATTTAGACATGATGTAACCTGCTACATCAGAATCGTATGTTCCTTCATAATCAATGTCAGCCATGTTTTCTCCTTAATACCCCGATACTGGGTCTAATACTTCAAAGTCATCTTGTTCGTATTCGTAGTGATAACTTACATTTGCAAGTTGATCAATGTATGCTAATGAGTCAATCATATCGTCATGAACAAGAGGATTTGGGAATTGGAATAGTTGATCCAAGAACTCAGTGTTCCAGGTTCCTTCGCTTAGTTCGATTGCACCATGCTCAAAACGTCCTTGCAAAGCTGCTACAATCCTGTCGATCTTTTTTTTGTTTCCGTGTGTTAATTCCTCTACCTTAAAGAATCTACTTCGTTGGCGCATCAGATCGCTTAACGGAGACATGATTGCTTGTCTAGCGATTCCTTTCTCGATACCAACAGCAACCGGATCATAATGTTTTACCGCCTCAAAGATTTTGTTAGCGGTTTGCTCGAAGGTCCACCGACCATGAATAATGTCGGCAACCCACCAACCGTTTTCAGAGACTTTAACAATTGCAATTGATGTCGAATCTAGTCGTTTAGTCTTGTTTCGTTTACCAAGCTCTTCAAATCCTGCAAGGTCAATCGCAATAAAATAATCTCCGACACTCGGTTCATCGTTGTTAAAATGTACCCAGTCTTCTTTAAATATCTCACTACCAAGAGCTTCAAAGCTTGCCATAAACTCCTGTCGAAATGCGTAGGAAGACATAGACTTTTTAGCTGCATCAATTTCCGTAGGATCTAATAGTGGGTTATCGTAAGATGTAAAATGCCAAGCTTTGTAGGTGTCGTCTTCCGACAACTCCGCATATTTGTACAACTCATAAAAGTGATTACGTCCTTTCGGTGTCCCGATAAACAGAGCAGTTCCTTTTTGGTCAGCCAGTGCAGGACGCAATACCTCTTCCCACACCTGTGGCTTCATGTCGGCATATTCGTCAAGTACCAAGAACCCCAAGCTAACACCTCGCATGGTGTCAGGTCTATCAGCGCCTTTGAGAGATATCGTAGATCCGTTGATCAGTTTTATTTGCATGTTGTTCACATGCTTACTGGTAATAATCGGATGTGCCAATTCTTCTAACACACCCCACATAATGTCACGAGCCTGTCCTTGTGTAGGCGCTACATAAAAGACATGACCACGCTCTGATTGAAGTGCATTAAGCAATAACATCCAAGCAGCCAAGCGTGACTTACCACAACGTCGTCCTGCAGCAACGACTTTAAAACGCGCACTATGCCCATAGACATCTTGTTGCCACGGTAAGAACTCAACCTTTAGATCAGACACTAAACGTTACGCATCCAGTTTTCTAGTTCAATAGATCGGTTACCGACTTGGTTATACCACCGTGAATCAACCATCTGATTGGCAGCTTCAACATAGTCATTGGCTTTTACCGCATCGATCATTTTTTTAAATCTTCCGAACCTTGTACGGCCAAGATTAAACGCCATGTTAACCAAGACACGGTTACACTGGTCAGGATAGTTATTAAGATCACCAAAAAGTGACTCAACATCTTCAATTGCCTCTTTGCAGTCTAGTTCAAATGCGTTGTCGATTCGTTCTTTTTCTATCGGAGATCCAACAGGCCAAGAGTGTTCCGGATCATTTTCATCGATAGCATGACCAATACCAAATGTCGGAATACCTTCAGAGCATAAGTAGATTTCATCTCTGTACCCCTCATGTTTAATTAAGTCCTCTTTAATCTGTTCAATCAGACTCTGGGGTAACATCAATGATTTCTCCTTCTCCAGTTTTATCGTCGTTACCGACAATTGTGGTTTCCCCACCAACTCCGGTAATCGTAATTGAAATAGCATTCCGTCCACCTGTTGCTTTATCTTTCTCAAAATACGACAACGGTAGTACACGGTCCATACACATTTTTAATGCGGCCATCTGCCCTGGATGTTCATCATCTTGAGCAATTTGTATGACTTTATTAATGACTTTGTCGCCTGATGTAGCCAAGAGACGAGCTTTAAACTCATTAATTCTCGCAGCGTCGCCAGGTGGTCTACCTCTAACGCCTCGATTACCTTTCTTTTTAGCTGCTACTTCAGACTTTTTAGGTCTACCACGCTTTCTTGCAGGTAGATTAACCTCTAACTTCGACTCTTCGGACATAATGCTGTATGTTTATCCAGTGTATTGCAGTAGTCTAGCAAATTCTATGCCAAAAGTCAAGCCTTTTCTACATTTATGTGAGTAAAATACTTGACACAGATCTTTTTTAGGTAAATCAAGAGTTTAGTAGCTATTTAAGTGTGGTTTGTAAGGGCTTGATTTAGTTGATTTAGTTCTTTTTTTATTAATTTTATTCTTTTGCAAACTTGGGTGGCTACTACGTATATCTACGGAAGTCAACAGCCCCTCCCCGTCACTAAATCAGGCCCACTTCAGTCTAAACCATCTGCATCAGGCTGTCAAGTATACTTTAGTCTAAGGCAGTTGGTGCAGTGCAACATAGCCTAGCAAGAACTGTGCCAGCTTGATCACCCCTGGCTAATACTTTAGTCTAAGGCAGCTTGTGCAGTGCAGCAATGTTACGTTATAACATAACACTAAGCAAGAACTATGCCAACTATGTCAGTCTGTTTAGAACTAAAAAGTCTAAAAAAGTTTGCATATTTCGGCCTGAAATAGTTGACAAGTGTGTGATAGTGTGGCAGCCCCTGGTGTTAGACTAAAGTATAATATACAACCATCACTCAAAGCGCGATCATGGCTACATCAAACAACGGAGCACTAAACAATGAACAACACAAAATTAATCGCAATGGCTCGCACACACTTGGACAACGGTAATCTGTTAGCCTATAAAAGAATAATGGAAAGCAACATTCGTTCGGCAATGTCTACCCGTTCGGCTAATGCGTTCCGTAATGCTTGGCAGGAAGATATGCCAAAGATTAAAAAGCTTGAATCGTTGTTCAATTAAGGAGTAAGACATGACAATGACACACGCACAAATCGAAGCCGTAGAATATGCCATAGACCGCCTATATTATTTCGGTGGTGAATGGGACACGGAACCAAAGCCGGAGTTCTTCGATTGGTTCTATGAACTAACCGTCGAAGAAGAGATGGAAATTTGTGAGGAATACAATATTGTCTACGGTGAATACTCAAAGCAGTATACTTGTGGTAACTGGTTTGGTATAACGTGGGACAGACTACAAGGTGAGCAGGAATTGCATGACGCATTCTTGGCCAAATACAACGAGGTGATATCATGAAAGCACTACAAGTCAGATACTTAGGCCCAACAAACCACAACGGCGCACGATGGAAAGTTATGTGCGACGGATTCAAGTCTAAAACGTTCGGGCGGGATTACGCCTTGGACCACGACAAAGACGCTCGCAATTGTGCGGAAGAGTTCTTCAAGGAGAACTTGCGGTGGTCTCAGAATTACGAACTGGTTGACGGCGTGTTGCCTAACGGCGATTATGTCTTCTGTCTAGTCAATACCTTAAACTAAACATCAATCATTCCAAGAGGATCTATCATGGAAAAGCTAAACGTTATCTCACTGTTCGACGGCATCAGCGCCGGACGTGTTGCACTTGAAAAAGCCGGTTTCGAGATCGGCAACTACTACGCCTCGGAGGTTGATAAGTACGCTATCTCCATTGCTCAGAAGAACCACCCAGACACAGTTCAGCTTGGCGACGTGCGTCGGGTCACTCGGTCAATGTTTCGAGAAGACTTCCTAGCAGACAACCCAATTGATCTAGTCATCGGCGGTTCACCTTGTCAGGCGTTCAGCTTGGCCGGTCATCAGAAGGGCTTCGAAGATGATCGAGGACAGTTGTTCTGGGAGTTCGTTCGAGTTATCGAAGAGTTCAAGCCTCGCTACTTCCTGCTCGAAAATGTCAAGATGAAACCAGAGCACCAACAGGTCATCACAGACGCATTAGGTGTTGAGCCGGTAGAGATCAACTCCGCCTGTGTCAGTGCTCAGAACCGCAAGCGCCTCTACTGGACAAACATTCCTTTCACTGGTGACCTCTCAGACCGTGGAGTCGTTCTTCGTGACATCCTCGACGCTGAAGGCTTCGTAGACCGTGACAAGTCGCACTGCTTGGATGCGAACTATTGGAAGGGCGGAAACCTGAAACAATACTTTGAGAAGCATCGCAGACAATTAGTGTTCACTGGTTGCGAACAAGTGGCTGAGGCTGATCTTAACGGTCACGACTTAATCAAGCGGGTTGACTCCATCGACGCAAAAGCACCAACGCTTAACGCTTGCACAGGTGGGAACAGAGAGCCTAAGATCATCACAAGCAAGACGACATATCGCAAGCTAACACCGACAGAGTGCGAACGCTTGCAGACATTCCCCGATGGATACACCGAAGGCGTTAGTAATACCCAACGCTACAAAGCGCTTGGCAACTCTTGGACAGTCGATGTCATTGTTGAACTCGTGCGAGGTGTCAAATGATCGAATCAAATATTCTCGGCATCGATAACGGTGCTGTCTTACTGATCGCAGTCTATGCCATTGCGATTCCTGTTTACGCTTGGATAAGGAGCAAGAAACAATGACACACTTCGAAAACGCCATAATGCAACTATGCAACCACAACGACGACTTCAAAACGTGGTTAGCGGATGCGGAAGCCCACGAAGCAGATTTCGACAAGCTCAAAGAAATAGCGACGGATTACGACGAACTATTCCGAGAGTTTCAAAAGATCAGCCAACACTTAGACAGGCTTCTTCAACTCATCGATCAAATGAAAGAGGTTCGGCTTTAAACACTAAATCAACGGCAATAGGCTACATCGGAAACGGTGTGGCCTTTTTGAGTTTGTGCGTGGTATGTACTCCAAAGCATTCTAAGCCGTTCTGGGCTGCAGTAGTGTGCTTTGCAGTAGGTAGGTATTACTTATCTGCTTAACGTCGCTCTACGGGCTTTATATGAAGCCTAAGAGCATATTTTAAACATAGTAAACAACGAGGTATCGACAATGCGTGGAAAAGCTTGGACCGAACAAGACGACGCTCAATTGATCAAACTATTCAAAGCCGGTTTATTTATTGACGACATAGCGCAAGACATGGAGCGAAGCCGGAAGAGTGTCGAAGGCTATCTGAGGCGCAACCGTGGCCGATTAGGTCTTGATCTTCGGGACCGTGTCGAGTTCATGAAGAGAGGCCAAGGAATCGCCTACAAAGGAAAGAAGCCGTTTGAAGAAGAATGGCTTGGAAGTGTGCCGTTCGGTCACTGGATGATCACCAAGCCGTGGACTCAATCACGCTCTGATGCGTGAAATCCTAGAATCAGCCCTGATGCGATTAACCGGCTCTGAAGGGCTTAACCACCCTGATGCGTGAAATCAGACCTGAAGCCAGGAATGACGTGCATTGTAGTGATTTTTGTGGTATGCTCTGAAGACTTTAACAGGAGGGCAGCAATGCGTTGCAAAGCATGTGATAAAGCGCTGACGGAGTTTGAATCCACACGAAAAAGCGCATCGACAGGTGAGTTCATTGATCTTTGTAATGAGTGCTTTAAGTACGTCAAAGAAGACATGTATTGTATTGAAAATCCAAGCTTGGAGAGTATCCATGATCTGATGGACTTAACCGATGAGGAGTAGTCGTAAAACACTGTATAAATGTACAGTTGCAATTTGCATCGTTTTCTGCTACCCTCTTCTATATAGTATTATATAGTTATATATCGTAGTTCTTTTAGTAGTAATTACTATTACTAACTACGACATAGCTCTGATGTAGCTAATTAAGAGAAATGATGATGATAAAAGATAACTACGACATAGATGATGTAACTGCTCAAGAGATGGCGTTGCATGTCAGTATGTGCGTGAACGCTGAGTACATCCATTCTTGGGGCCTGAAGGAGTTTATGACAAAGCTGCTCGAATATGTCGAGAAAGAAGAAGAAGTGCTTGACATCATGAAATTTGTATGCTCGGATACCCCTGGTTTGCCTAGTAAGGAGTGAAAACCATGAGTGAGAGAAAGAAATGCGATAAGTGTTCAAACGTCGCAGATGTTGTCGAGAATGATGTGTTTTATTCTTGTGCCGTTTGTTGGTTAAAAGTACAAAGAGGATTATTGGAGAGGACTCGTAGACATGAGCAAAGTACCGTACATCGAAAGACCGTATGATTGGGACATTGGGTTAACCGGAGAGTGCGCTTATCTTTGGGCATTGTTCTTGGCTAACGAAGCTGACATGGCTGATGACTACATCAACTACGACATCTTCAAAGGCATCGCAGAACAATTAGAGCCCAAGGAAGGCAAAGCAATACCGACAGCAGTTCATATCCAAAAGCTTGAGGAGGCAATTGAGAAATATGGCGTTCGTTCAACACAGCATGGAGTGTCCTGATTGCGGAAGCAGTCGAGGTTACGCAATCGACGATAACGGGTGGGCAACCTGTTTTAGTTGTGACAAGAAAACACCGCCTGAAAAGGTTGGTAACACTGAATCAGGTAGGGTAGTACCAATGCAACAGAGATCGTCGCATACAGGCGCTTACAATGCGTCTGAGGGGGTAATTTACAAGTCTTTGACGGATAGGAAACTAAACATCAAAGCACTTGAGGCCTACGGTGTAGGTTTTAGAGGCGATGATATTGTCTTTCCGTATGGTGGTGGTAAGTCTGCCAAGGTACGTAAAGGTGGTAAAAAAGACTTCACCATTGAAGGTGATTGGAATAGTTCACCAACACTGTTTGGCCAAGAGAAGTTCTCAGCCGGTCAGAAGTATGTGATGGTTGTTGAAGGTGAGTTTGATGCCATCGCTGCCCATCAGATGATGAGTTACAAGACACCGGTGGTGTCGGTACGTAACGGTGCTCAATCAGCGCTGAAGGATGTCAAAGCAAACTACGACTACTTAGACAGCTTTGATGAGGTCATCTTCTGCTTTGATAATGATGCTCCAGGCCTTGAGGCGCAAGCGAAGTGTGCTGAATTGTTCAGTCACAAGTCGAAGTGTGTGAAGCACATGACGAACATGAAGGATGCGAATGACTATCTGCTGAACAATAATACTGCAGAGTTCGTCAATGCGTTCTGGAAGGCTGAACGATGGACTCCTGATGGAATCATTGCCGGTGCATCACTGTATGATGATGTGATGAAACCACTGGCGAAGGCTGAGTGTGATTATCCGTTTGATGGGTTGAACAAGTTGACCTACGGATTACGGAAGGCTGAGTTAGTCACCGTGACAGCAGGTTCAGGCTTAGGTAAGTCGCAATTTCTTCGTGAGATCATCTGGCATATTCTACAGACAACACAAGCTAACATCGGTCTGATGTTCTTGGAGGAGTCTACTCGGAAGACTGGTTTATCTCTGATGTCTCTGGCGGCGAATAAGCCTCTACACTTACCTGATACAGAAACAACTCAGGCTGAGAAAGATGAAGCATTTAAACAAACTTTGGGTACAGATCGTCTGTTTCTATTTGATCATTTTGGTTCCAGTGATGTTGATAACATTGTTAATCGTGTCCGCTATCTTGCCAAGGTAGTCGGATGTGATTACGTCTTCGTAGATCATATTTCTATTATTGTATCAGCCCAGTCAAATGGGGATGAGCGCAAAGCAATTGATGAGATTATGACCAAGCTACGGATGCTAGTCCAAGAAACTGGAATATCGTTAGTTGTGGTCTCACATCTGAAGAGACCGGAAAACAAAGGTCATGAGGAAGGGGCTGCGACAAGCCTAGCACAACTCCGAGGCTCTGGTAGTATTGCTCAACTCTCTGATATGGTTATCGGACTTGAGCGTAACGGACAACATGAGAACGAAGAGGAGAGAAACACCACAAGTGTCAGAGTATTGAAAAATCGATTCTCTGGAGTAACTGGACCGGCTTGTCGTTTGTTATATTCACTGACAACCGGTAGAATGACTGAAAGATTTGATGAGGATGCGTTATGAAGCAGTGCAAAGAATGTAAAAAAACTTTTGAGTTAACAGAGTTCCACAAGAACGGTGATGCGACGGATGGGCATGATCATCGGTGTAAGTCATGTTCAAACAAACATCGATCCTTTAGACTGAAGTTAAAAAGGACTGCACCAGACTCAATCGGTAAATGTGAGTGTTGCGGTAAAGAGTCGGATAAACTTGATTTAGATCATTGTCATAACGATATGGAGTTTCGAGGATGGTTATGTCGTTCGTGTAATGTGGGAATTGGACAATTAGGTGATGACCTTGAAGGTGTGTTAAAAGCAGTGGCTTACCTGAGCAAGTACACATATTTACAGGAGCATAAAGAATATGAAGGAACTCGTTTTGGACATAGAAACGGATCGGAATCACAGTACGATCTGGATCTGCGTAACTGAAGATGTTGATACAGGAGAAGTTCAATGTCACACCGAGCCACAAAGTTTAGAGCATTTGCTGAAAAACTACGACAAAATAATCGGACACAACCTGATTGGTTTCGATGCACCAGTCCTGAAGAGGCTGTGGAATGTTGGGATCAAGCGTGGTCAGGCAGTAGACACTCTGATCATGTCGAGACTTTTAAACCCCGTAATCGAAGGAGGCCATTCTCTAAAATCTTGGGGGCTCCGCCTTGGGAACGACAAACAAGACTTTACAGACTTTGATGGTGGGCTTACTGATGAAATGCAAAAATACTGCATACAAGATGTCAACCTTACTGTTGAGTTGTACAAGCGACTTCGTGAATCGTTGTCTAAGTGGCGTGATTCCGAAACGCCGTTACTACTGGAACGGGATGTCACAATCGAGTGCTCTAAGCAGGAGCGAAATGGCTTCAAACTGGATGTTGTTAAAGCTCAAATACTACAAGCTGAATTGTCTGATCGAATGGGAACTATTGAAGATGAGATGCAGGAAGTGTTTGAGCCAATTGTCGAAGAGCGTTGGTCTGAGAAGACAGGAAAAAGACTGAAAGACAAAGTGACGGTGTTCAATGTCGGCAGCCGAAAGCAGATTGCAGAGCGTTTGATGTCGCTTGGATGGGAGCCTCAGAAGCACACAGAGAAAGGCCAACCAATCGTTGATGAAACAACTCTGGAAACTCTGGAGATTCCTGAAGCTCAATTGATTGCTGAGTACCTGATGCTTCAAAAGCGTGTAGGCTTGATTAACTCTTGGCTAACTTATGTCAGAGACGACTCTCGTGTCCACGGTGCGATCATTCCTATTGGGACGATTACAAATCGTATGGCGCATCATAGTCCTAATTTAGGACAAGTACCTTCGGTTAAGAAACCTTACGGTAAAGAATGCCGTGAATTGTTTACTGTTGATGAGGGTAACGTTCTTGTCGGTAGTGATTTGTCAGGTATCGAGCTACGTTGTCTCGCACACTACATGCAGGATGATGGTTGGACTGATGAGCTACTCAACGGTGACGTACATCAACGCAATGCCGACAATGCCGGTATAAGTCGTGATCAAGCGAAGACATTGATCTATGCAACATTGTATGGCGCAGGTCCGGCAAAGGTTGGATCAATTGTGGGTGGAGGAGCGAAGCAAGGTAATGAGATTCTGCACCGTTTCTACAAGAACACACCGAAGCTAAGACAATTAATGGAACGGGTGTCAAAGCTTGCCGTAAAAGGTTACGTTCCAGGATTGGACGGACGACGGTTACAAGTTAGATCAGAACACAGTGCATTGAACACACTACTCCAAGGCTGTGGAAGCATCATCTCTAAACAGTGGTGTATTGAGATGCATCGTGCATTTCGTAAACAAGGTATCGATGTCAAGCAGGTAGCGTTCGTGCATGACGAGATACAAGTTGAATGTTCTGAGGAAGACGGTAACGCTGTCGCTCAGATCATGGAAGATTCTGCTCCAGTAGCAGGAGATGCTCTTGGTTTTCGTTGCCCCGTTGCAGCAGAATCCAAGATTGGAAATAACTGGTACGAGACACATTAAAGTGTTTGGTTATACTTTCGTATCATGTTATAATATTACTATCACACCAAGAGGAGAATGTGATGTCTAGTAATCGCATAAAAGTGAAAGCGAAAATGATGTGGGCCTCAACAGATGTCCACAATCCTATGTCAAACAAGTTTCAGGTAGATTTATCTGATTTGTCTGATAAGGCTGTACAGGCTCTGGAAAACATGGGCATTCCTGTTAACCAGAAAGATGGTCAAGGGTATTACATCACCTGTAAGTCGTCAAAGTTTCCCATCGTTACTTACGACACCGATGGTCAGCAATTGACCGGATTTCCGCTGAAGGATGATGGTAGTCCATCACCTCAGTCCATCAAGATCGGTAACGGGTCAGAGTGTATTGCTCTGATCGAACCATACTCATGGAAGTACATGAATAAAGAAGGTATTTCCCCATCTGCCAAGAAGATCGTCGTGACCGAATTGGTTAAATATGGTGGGGATGATGTAAACATCGATGAATTACTGTCAGTAGATGAGGAAGAGGACGAAATCCTCTAATGTGTCATCATGCGATCATTGATGCAGATATCTTAGTTTACCGAATTGGATTCGCAACGGACAAGGAAGATCAGAAGACGGCTCTTAGGACGATGGCTGTTTATCTTGAAGACATGATTATGTTTGATCTTCCGTTCTGCACCACATGGACGCTACATCTGACTGGTAAAGGCAATTTCAGAGATGATTTTGCCGTCACTCGGCCTTACAAAGCAAACCGCAAAGGTAATAAAAAACCTACCCATTACGAAGCAATCCGAGACTACTTAGCGTGGTCTTGGGATGCTACGATCTGGGATGGTATGGAAGCTGATGATGCGGTTGCCATTGAGGCCACTGAACTAGGCGACAAAGGAGTGATTGTTTCTTTGGATAAAGATCTTGATCAAGTTGTAGGACACCATTACAACTTTGCCAAAGGTCTCCACTACTATGTAGATGAGGAAACTGCCAAGTTCAACTTCTATATGCAGTTTTTGACCGGTGATGTCGTTGACAATATCGAAGGTGTCCGTGGTATTGGTCCTAAACGCGCAAAGAAACTGCTAGAAGGTAAAACGGAAACAGAGATGTGGGATGTAATTGTCGAACTATTAGGCGAAGAACGTGCAATTGAAAACGGACATTTATTGTATATGCTTCGTCATATAGGAGATACGTTCTCACCACCTACGGTATCAATTGAATGAAAGCGCAGTCAGCCAAAGCAAAAGGGCGCAGACTTCAACAGGCCGTACGTGATGCGATACTGGAGACATTCCCGACTCTTGAATCCGATGATGTACGCTCTACAAGTATGGGAGCAGGTGGAGAAGATGTGCAGTTGTCACCGGCTGCTCGTAAGCTCTTCCCGTACTCTGTAGAGTGTAAGTCATTAGCTAAGATTGCCGTATTTAATTATTACGAACAGGCGACAGGTCACGGTGACCATGAACCGCTTGTAGTTATTAAACAGAATCGATCAAAGGCTTTGGCTGTTGTCGATCTGGATCACTTTATGGAGCTAGTAAAGAAATGAGAGACTTTGATTGGATGAAGACTGACGATAAGGTTTACGTCAACTTTGAAATTACAGCATGGGACAAGACTCACAAGTTTAATGGAGAGTACGACAACGATGTGATCTGGCAAGAGATTCTGAATGATGTTGTCAAGACTCTTGAAGCTTCGTATGGCTTTTCATTTGATTTAGATAAAACCGATGATGTTGGTATTTATTATCGAGGCAAAGAAGATGAATGATGTCGATCATCGGCAGGTAGGTGGTGAACATTACACATCAAAAACGGTACAACCGTGGGAAGCGATGGAAGCTTGGATGTCTGAAGAGCAATTTAAAGGCTTCTTAAAAGGTAACGCAATCAAGTATCTAGCTAGATGTGATGACAAAGGTGGGAAGATTGATCTTGAAAAAGCACAACATTACCTTGACAAGCTTCTCGAATTTTATTAAAATAGTAGGTTCGTGTCGTGATTACGCTCGATGAACTCAAAGAAAAAATGATGCGGTTAGATGAAGTCACTCTGATGGAAACATTGGAGTTGACTTCGGCTGATTTAGTAAATCGTTTCAGTGATATTATAGAAAACAAATACGAAGACTTAATTGGAGAGTTTGATGAAATCACACCCTTTGAACAACCACCTTGGGATAACGATTGATTATGAAAGAGACAATCGACTTAGTGAGCAAGCAGTTACACTTATGCGTGACTACTATATGCTTGAGCATGAAACATCTCCTCAAGAAGCCTTTGCACGTGCTTCAGTGGCTTATTGCTATGATGACCTTGAGTTTGCACAACGGATTTATGACTATGCTTCAAAAGGTTGGTTTATGTTTGCGTCGCCTGTGCTGTCAAACGCACCTGAACATGGCAGAGGCAATAGGGGCTTGCCTATTAGTTGTTTCCTTACTTACGTGGGCGACAATCTTGATAGCCTTATTGAGCATAATGGTGAAGTAGCATGGCTTTCCGTAAAGGGCGGCGGTGTGGGTGGGCATTGGTCAGACGTGAGGGGGATCAGCGACAAAGCTCCAGGACCGATGCCGTTCATGAAAGTAGTAGACAGCCAGATGACAGCGTACAAGCAGGGCAAGACTCGCAAGGGGAGTTACGCCGCTTACCTAGACGTAAGCCATCCGGACATTGAAGAATTTATTTCGTTTAAAGTGCCTACAGGTGGCGACATCAATCGTAAGTGCTTTAACTTGTTTAACGCTGTGAACATCACAGATGAATTTATGGAGAAAGTAATCAATGATGAGCAATACAATCTTACAGACCCGCATACAGGAATTGTCAGAGATACAGTCGAAGCTCGTAGACTGTGGCAACGAATCCTTGAGGCTCGCTTCAGAACTGGTAGCCCATACCTTAACTTTATCGACACAGCCAGACGAGGGCTACCGGATTCTCAAAAATCACTTGGACTCACAATTAATGGCAGTAACCTCTGCAATGAAATCCATCTCGCTACATCTGAAGAACGGACAGCCGTCTGCTGCCTCTCCTCAGTCAACCTTGAAAAATACGATGAATGGAAATCAAGCGGAATGGTTGGAGACCTTGTCAAATTCTTGGACAACGTCCTTCAATTCTTTATTGACAACGCACCAGAAGAACTTGGAAAAGCTGTATACTCAGCTTACAGAGAACGTTCAATCGGTCTCGGAGCAATGGGCTTCCACGGCTACCTCCAAGGAAAAGGAATAGCTTGGGAGAGTTGGCAAGCAGCCTCTGAAAACTACCAGATTTTTAAAGTGATTAAGGAGCAAGCGACAGATGCAACATATCAACTTGCGACAGAGCGTGGTGAATGCCCTGATGGGAGTGGTACTGGCGTTAGAAATATGCATCTTTTGGCTATCGCTCCTAACGCTAATAGTAGCATCATATGCGGTTGCTCTGCCTCTATTGAGCCTCGAATATCTAATTGCTTTGTTCATCGTACTCGTGCCGGAAGTCATACTGTTCGCAATCCGTACTTGGAGAAACTTTTAGATGACAAGAATCACAACACTAAGAAGGTCTGGCAAAGCATCCTTGAAAGCGAAGGCTCTGTTCAGCACTTGGAGTTCTTATCCGACAGTGAGAAGGCTACGTTTAGAACGGCGTTTGAGATTGATCAAAACTGGGTTGTGGAACACGCCGCAAAGAGACAGGAGTTTATTTGTCAAGGACAGAGCGTCAACGTATTCTTCCCATCCGGCACGGACAAAGCTCTCGTTAATCAGACACATCTCAAGGCTTGGAAAGAAGGACTTAAAGGCTTATATTACTTGCGGACGACTGCGGGGGTTACAGCGGAGAAGGTTGGCACAAAAGTAGACCGTAATGCACTGAAGGACTTTGAAGATGATGAAGGATGTGTATCATGTCAAGGCTAACCTTGAAACTCAAAAAGACGTGGTTGAGGTTGCTGAAGGCTTCTTGTAATCGTAATTGGGATAAAGCACGTAAGCAACATGCAAAGATCATCGGGTTGGAACTGGAGATTAGAATACTTGAAAAGTCAAACGGAAAACTTAATTAAGCGATTAGAGTTGATAAAGGACTCCGATCCTTTTAATAAACAGATACTGAACGACTGTTACCTACACATTCAGAGTTTACAAGATGAAGTAGATCGTTTGGTGTATCACAACAATAACCTAATGAATGTAATTTATCAAAACCAAGAATCATTGGAGAACTAAATGCCACTACTGGAGAGTAACACCACATACAAGCCATTCAAATACCCTTGGGCTGTTGAGTACGCTACACAGCATGAGCGCATTCACTGGATTGAGGATGAGCTAGAGCTACAGACAGACGTTAACCACTGGAAGTCAGATAAGTTGTCGTCTGCGGAGAAGAATCACATAACGCAGATTCTTCGTTTGTTCACACAAACAGATGTAGCGGTTGGAACGAATTACCTTGAATATTACATACCGAAGTTTAAAAATAATGAAATTCGCGCAATGCTTACTTCGTTTGCGTCCCGTGAGTTTATTCATCAACGTTCCTATGCTCTCTTAAATGATACGCTCGGATTACCTGAAGAAGAGTTCACAACCTTCTTAGAATATCAGCAAATGGCTGCAAAAGTGGAGTTCATGTCAGATATTGACGTGCATAGTCATCAAGGAACTGCACTGGCTATAGCACGTTCTGTACTCAATGAAGGAATGTCCTTGTTTAGTGCTTTTGCTATGTTGTTAAACTATCAGCGCTACGGCAAGATGCCTGGAATGTGTACCGTAGTTGAATGGTCAGTCCGTGATGAAAGCCAACATGCTGAAGGTATGGCTAAGTTGTTTAGAGAGTTCTGTGACGAACATCCACGGATTGTGAATGATGAGTTTAAAAAAGATATCTACGAAATGTTTCGCACTGCGGTCAAGCTTGAAGACAAGGTTATTGATCTTGCGTATGAGTTGGGTGACTTGGAAGGTCTGTCGGCAACGGACGTTAAGCAGTACATTCGTTATCTCGCAGACCGAAGACTATTACAACTTGGTCTCAAGACGAACTGGAAAGTTAAGGAGAATCCTCTACCGTGGATGGAGGAGATTCTTGGAGGTAGTAGTATGAGTAACTTCTTTGAAAAGCGTGTCACTGACTATAACGCACATGGTTTAAACGGTGAGGATTGGGGATGGTAACAGCACGATTTCATCATGTATTTGGTTTGTCTATAGAGACTGTTGAGTCTCAACCAGTATTAGGATGGAAGGACACTGAGACAATCGACGAAGCTCAAGTATTCTTTTTCGATGGCTTTGTCATCAATGTCCCGTTTATTAAAATTATGATTGGGGACATCTTTGAAGTCTTCGACTAACAGATTCACTCTCCGGTGAACCTTTGCCCCGACTAGCGGGGCTTTTTTATGGTGAGATTGGCATAGACTCGGCAGACTGTGGAGTTCCACCCGTCCCCGTTGCTTGTCTAAGTTGTTCCATCAGAGCTTCACGCCTAGTTGGTGGAGCCTGTTCAGCCCGTGACTGAGCCTCAGTAAGCTGTGCAGTTGCCGGTAGACCTGCCGCACTGACTAATAGTCGTGAGTTACGATCCATAGACATTGCAAGCTTCTCAGCGTCTTTCTGAGTTAGGTTCTTACCGTCTAATACATCACGAATCATCCGCTGTTCTGTTTTATTAAACAGAGCCAATGTACGAGGATTACGGCCCACAGTACCTTGCAATATTGTTAATAAACCTTGAGCAACGATAGCACCACGGTATGATACAGCACGAGCAGTAGTCAACGCACCTCTAATTCTTTTCTGCATACTACCGGCTGTTTCAGTCTTAAATCCGGCTACGGCAGGTTCATACTTACGTTGCATTTTTGCAAGAGCCTCTAAAGTTTTTGCAAGCTCTACAGATTCCCCACCTGCTTTAAGGAGTGGGTTGGTACGAAGTTGCTTGATTACATTAGGATCACTGAGTTTTTCGAAGTCGTAGATAGGCCGACCCTCATCAGTACCTTTAACCATCCCACGCATGAAGTCATCAAACACAGTCTGACGTAGGCTCTGGAATGCATCTGGATTACTCCTTTTCAAAACTCTACCAAGAAGCTCAACAGACTGCTTATCAGCCTTGTTTAAAGCGTCTGTGATGTCTTCCGCAGACAGTGAGTTGTAATCCTTACCGAAGAAATTAACCAACGGCAGGTTGTTGATTCGATCTAACTCTTCAAGACGTGACCTTGCATTTGCTTTAAAGGTCAGTAAAGCTTGTGCAGTTTTTCCGCTTTGTCCTTCCAAGGCAGCAACGTCACCAATACCTTCATTAAGGTTAGCGTAGATCTTTTTAGCAAAGGAACGACGTGTCTCTTCAGCAGCCTCAGACAATGTTTCAGCAATCTCTGGATACTTGACTGCGAATGCTGTGTCTTTAAATGGTATGTTACCGAATGCTACTTCACCAAGCAGTTTCATCTCCTCATGTAATTCACGAGGATCTACGGTGCGGTATGCTTTATATTGATCTAAATATTCTCCAAGAGCTTTCTGAGCTTGCGAAGAACTTAACGACTCTTTAGAACCTCGCAGATCATTGATACGACGTGATAAAATATCGACAGGTAGTTTGACATCTGTTGGTACATTACCCATGTCTTTGTCGTTCATCCTAGAAAATCGAGTACGTAGACCGTTTGTTTTATCACGTAGTTTTGTCGATACAACATCAAATGTCGGTTTTAAAACTCCTGTCGTACCTTCTGGTATTCCTAAATCAGTAAGTAATTGCTTTTCAAAAGCGCCGGAGCGTAGTGCAGCCTGACGTTGAATACCGGCATCTGGTCTTATCTCATATTGCACTTGCTCTGCCAGTTTAAAATCACGTCCTAGTGTTCCTGCAGGTTGTGCCTCAGCCGCTGTTAACGGACGACGAGGATCGAAGTCTGCACGAGGTTTTGCACCACGTATTGGAGACACTGCACCGGGCAACGCCATTCCCACACCAAACGCAACAAGAGGTTTGTCATCAAAGAAGTCACGAGACAGTACAACTTGAGCAATACCACCTGCGATACCTACAGGAATTGCGGCAAGTCCACCGTATGGTGCAGTCTCTACAAAACCTTTAGTAAAGTTACCGACAAGATCACTTGCTAGGTCTTCCTCATCAAACTCTGTCGGAATTCCTGTAGCCTGAGATAGACCTTCTTCAATCTTACGTGTAGCATCAGGGTATGTGTCAGAGATACCAAGATAATTCGCCACCATTGACGGAGCGTCAATAGGTAATCCTGCTAACCCTGCTACACCTTTCTGTACCGCAGTTTGTATTGTCTGACCCATCCCACCACTTGGTTGCGGCGCAGGTTGGCCTACCTGTTGTGTAGGCTGTGTAGTGGGCTGTTGTTGAAACTTAGCAACTTGTTCTTCAAGCTGTTTCATCAATAAATCACGAGCAGTGACACTCATTTCAAACTCCTTACTGTAATGCGTCTAACAGAGCCTGAAGAGCCATGTCTGAATCGTCTGGAGAGACTACATCGTCAACGGTTAAGAGACCTGCTTTTATGTCTGCTACAATCTGTGGATCGGGTTGTCCGTCTGACATCATAAAATTAGCGGCAACTAATTGCGGGTTAATTAGGCCAAGTTGACCTGTAGCCTCCGAAGCCCATCCGTCAATATCCAAAACTTCTGATGTCAATGATTGTTTGTTTGTTTTAATCGTTTCGTTAAATTTATCGTTGACATATTTTGCTCTTAGTTTTTTGTTTTTCAAATCCATAAGGGCAGCACGGATTGCTTGTGGTGTATTCGTTAAATCACCAACGGAGTTCTTCAAGAATGCTAAGTCCTTATCTGATAACGCACCTTTTAAGTTACCTGCTCTCTTTAAAACTTCCTCATTAAGAACACGAGCAATCAATTGAGAATTAGTAAGACTCTTTAAACTAACTTCAGAAAATCCTGCTTGTCTACCGAGACTAATCAAGAATTGTTTTGTGTCACTAAGTGCGCCGGTAACGGCTGTATCAGTTAGCGTAATCAATGAATCAATTTGATCCGCAGTCATATCGGCTTCTTGAGATGCAGAACGATACGGTTGAATTGCTTCCTTGTTAATGTCTAAGACAAGCTCCGCATAAACTTTGTCAGGATTGACATCACCACCTGCAGTGGCTGCGTAGTTTTTTGCGTATTGTTGTGCAAGTTCTTGTTGTTTTGTAGGATCGTTTGGATACGCTTGCTTCAATATTTTTTGATACGATGTTAAGTCATCGCCAAGTTTAGTTTTTAATAGCGACGCATTTCTGTCTGACAGCGAATCACCAGAGTTAATGTATGCTTGCCAAGAGTCCGGAGTAAAGTCTTCAGGTTTTACATCACCAAGACCTACGGCAGCCATTTTAGCCTCGGACTCAGAAGCCTGTGCAGTAGCTTTAGCGCCTAATGCAGTTTCTTTCCCAATCTGCGCCTCAGTTAATGCAGATTGTTGCGCCATTGCACGAGCTTTTTGAGCTTCATTGATCTTACCGGCTTTAGCAAGCTCCATTGCAATCATATTTAACTGCGCTGTTCTATTTGTTGGATAAGATTGCTGTGCTCGTTGATAGATACCCGTCAATAGTTCTCGGTTCTGTTCAGCGTCTATTTCAGCCTGTGAGCGTGTTTCAGCACCAAATAAACCGGCAACGCCTTGACCAATTGCTCGGCTACGTTGTGGAGCAAATAACAAACCGGCTGTACCAGGACGTTCTGTTAACAGCTTACCTTCCTCCAAGTCTTTCTTTTGCTGACTTTGGCGAACTTGTTCAGGTGTTTGAATATTAAATAATGTCTCTACTGCTTTTGCCATTTCAATTACCCGAATAATGCGTCATACAAATCGTTGAATCCACCTGCAATAGCTTCACCTAAGACATTTGTTAAGCTATCTTGGCCTGTCGTAGCCTGATTCAACAAACCTTGTAGTGCCTGTTGATAAATATCACCGGCAACTTGCTCACCTGCAACAGCCGCTTTAGTAATCTCAGGAATACCTGCTTGTATCGCTTCACCGGCTGCCAAGCGTCCTGTTTGAGCGAATTGCTGTAATGGTGATGCGGCTTGAATAAAGCCCATAGCTTGAGTCTGTGGAGCGTATGCCGCACCTAGCATACCTGTCAGATTCTGCAAGTTAGCTTGTGTTAACTGCGGAGCCTGTTGAATTGATGTGAGGACATCAGCGGCACGTTGTTCTTCAATTGCTTTAGCTCGTGCAAGCGCTTCAGGAGTTCCACCAAACATTGAAGTTTGTACTCCAAGACGGCCTTGTTGTCGTAGCCGGTTTTCTAAATCAAGAGCTTCACGTTCACGAGCACTTGCTCTAATGTCCTCCATACGTTGAAACAAATCCGCAGATGTTACTTGTGGTGTACCTGATAATGTTTGAGCACCAGTTAACAAATTAGCTGTGATCGCTTGTTCCGCTGCGGTAGGAGCTATCGACACCCCGCCTTGAGCATCAACACTCGTAGTTCCAAGGCCACCAGTTGTTAGTGTAAATGGTTTAAACTGGGCGGCTGTACCGGCTTGACCGGCTAGGTTAGAAACTAACTCGGCTGCAGCAGGACCAAGTTGACGAGCTTGTTCCATAGCCTGTTGCGTTGCATAGATGTTACCTGCTGTACCTAAAGCACCGCCAACAATATCGCCACCTAAATTACCTGACAACAAGCCGGAAAAGAATGAGCCAAGCCCTGATGATGTTGGTGTTGTCCCGCCAGACATCGCTGTATCGTATAACGTAGCGTCATCTACGACTGCCATTAGTAGTTTCCTCCGTCAATCGTACCAATAGTCGCAGTACCTGAGACAGATAGCGTTGGTATGGTTACAGTTCCTGTGAATGTAGGATCTGCTGTGTTTGCCTTAGTTGCCACTGCGGTTGCAATGTTGTTGTATTCGGCATCAATCTCTGTGCCTTTAATAATCTTTGCCGGGTTACCAGATGCCAAGTTATCCTTGACAGCAAAGTTGGTTGTCTTAGTATAGTTTGACATTAGATAGTCCTTCCTATGATAGCCTGTGCGGTCAATCGCTGAATAGAGACTGTTGACCCATTAATTTCTGATTCAATACCAAGTTGCACGACTTGACCTCCGCCGGATGCGTTAACTTGCGGACGGTTTACCAAGACACCTGCGTTAAACTCACCGATGTTATATTCTGCAATATTGTATTCTGCAATTATCTGTTCAGCGAGTGTAAAAGTTTTCTTACGGTATGCGTATGAGTAGTCATAGCCCCAGTTCAATGTTGCCTGAGTATCACTACCACCAATGATTGTTACTTTTAGGTTCTTTAGTAGCTTCAGGTTAGACGGAGCACCAAAGTCAATGTAGTTGGTAAAGTACGACATGATGTACGTAGAACCGTTGTCACTAAACCCGTCATACTTAGCAATTCCATCTGCCTTACCTAACAATAATTGCCCATCTCTTGTCCGACATAAACAATTTGGAGTAATCGTGTCCCAACGAGTAACTCGATGAGCACCGTCTTCTAATGGAGAACGCATGTCAAAAGCGAACGTAATACCATTATCTTCAAGATGTAATAAATAAAACGCTTCTTCTGGAGAATACACTGAGTAAATTCTGCCGGTTTCAGAAGAAACTAAAGCTGTTAATTCAGTACGAATATTTTTAGAAATGTCACGCATCGGAGCAGACTTTTCTTGAATAGTTCGAGCAAAACTACGAACACCGGAATCCGATAAAAATAAAACATCGGTTCCTGTAACTTGAACGGAATCTCGTGCTACACAACCAACCCCAACAACAGTATCCGCTAAAGACATTGTTGCAGGATCGTCAGCACCTTGGTAAACAAGTATTTGTGTTTTACCAAAGATAATTAAAAAGTTATTGTGAATTGTAACGGCAGTGATCTCATCGTTGCCATTAGGCCACACTTTAGAAACATCTATACTACCAGAGCTACCTGTGTCCCACTTGAATCCTGTGAGCAGGTCTGACCAATATACTGTGGTGTTATTGGTTGACGTTTTGGCAACCCAGAGTCTACCAAAGCCAGACTGAACAATATTACCAGAAGGAACCGTGCCGCTATAGTCTGCGTGTGCAGATACTTCGTCACAAGTTGTACCATCATAGTATACTGGCTCTTCTCCTTCTCTAAATAAATAAATTACCCCGTTAAGGTTGGCACTGTCAAAGTTGCCATCACTAACGGTGTAACTTGCAGGAGTGATGTCAGTAAGCGTTGTGGTTCCTTCATAGATTGCGGTAGCAGAGGCACTAATTACTTCTGTTGTACCGTCAGATTTTATAAATTCATTAATTGAAACAGGAGAAGTAGAAGATCCACCAGTTGTTGTGACATAAGACCATCCTTTTCTAGCACCAATACGTCCAAATTGGTCAATGACGCAGTTGTCAGCAACCAGAGCAAACTGCTCCGAGAGTGACGTAGGGCTGTCCTGAGTGTTTAACCCAAAGAAGCCTGGCGCTTGGATGGCAATACTTTGAAGTTCTTTAGCCATTAGTCAACGTTCCAACTAACTTCTTCAGGTCTTAAATTTGCATCAAGAGCAATAGCGTTATTTAAGTCTTGACGTGCAAACACGGCTTGTTCTGCAGCAGTTTGACCACCTGTTTCACCACGTTCACGTAATGCAAAACTAAACGCATATTGAACAATGGGTGCAGACGATAACAATGTGGTATCGGTATCTGCTGATAAATCGGCTGTGCGTTTGACACCGTAGATACTTAAACTATCTGCAGAGTTGGGTGTTTGATACAATCTAATCTGTGTATCACCATTTGTGTCAACACCTTCTAAGGCAAAATAGTTAATAGTGCCTTGAGCGTTGTTAGTGCCTAATGCAAGTTCACGAATACGTTGTAACGATTCTTGTAAAATCTTACCGTTTTTGGTTTCGTTGTGAACATATAAAATTTTAGACCGAGTGCCAAAATCAGTTAAGCTATATGTCGATGTACCGGCAACAGTTGTAAGGTTAAAATTTGTACGAAGAACAGACCAGTCCCAAGCATCCTCAACTTGACGTTTTGCATCATTAACAAAATCACCGATTAGTTTTGAATAATCAGTGTCAGATACCGTAGCAACTTCTTCTTCTCGAAGTCGTCGTAACACGGCGTTTACAAGTTCTAAATATGTCATTTGCATACCTCAGTATAGTGCAAAATTAATTCAATGTCAAGTATTAAATTTTCTGTCGGACTAATACTTGAGATAACGGTAACTCTTCTTGTGAGAGAGCATCATCAAGTAATGCAGTATTAAATAGTTCTTCATCAGGCTCTAATGACGCAAATTGTGGGAAGTTAAATACAAACTCAGGGCGAGGAATACCAACACCTACACCCCCATCACCACCTGCACTCGGAGTAGAGCCACCGGTTGGTCTAGAACCAGTACCACCTGTAGATGGGAAGTTAAACGATGGGAAAGCAACTGTAGGCAAATCAATATCAGGACTTGGGATGTTAGGTAGATTGTTTAGATAATCGTAGTTGATATCGTTTAAATCCGGACCTGTGTAACTCAACATACCTCCGTCACCAAAAGATGGTAATTGACCACTAGGTAGTTCAATGTTTGATAAGTTGTTCATCCAATCGTAATTGACATCAGCTAAATCAGGTCCGGTATAGTCGATACCGAGCATACCTTCTATATTTTTACCTGTACCTTCAAGACCAAGATCAACATTTTGCTGTCCGATAAACGCTTTAGCAATATCTGATCCAGAACCTCCTAATACTGCTGTACCTCCGGCTGCAACAGCACCTTGAGCAACACCACGTAAGAAGTCATTCTCAATATTAGAAGGCACACCCGCTAACATTTGCTGTATTTCAGGTGTTTCTTTTAACTTAGTTAAGACTGTATCAGGAATGTTTTGTAACGTGCCGACAGCCTCACCAACTTGCCCACCTGCCGATGCAATTAGCTCGGCTGTGCCAAAACCTTCAAGTCCGTAATTCTGGAAGGCATTCATAACTGATTGGCTACTTAGTACCCCACCAGATAGTTTACCTCCGCCTAAAGCAGTGTTAGCAAAACTAATGTTTTCTGCAATACCGGGAGCATTGACGGCAAGTGAGAGCAAATCAGTAAGTTCAAGTCCTTCTCCTTCGACAATTTTAGTACCTGCGGACAGCATACTGCCAAGCGCAGGATTTGCAATAGTAATCGCAGCTAACGCAAGCTTACCAGGATCAGATAACATTTCCTTAGCATAGGTTTTTAATGGATCAGCAATTGAGTTAATACCGCTGCGGTTAAACTGCCCAGGATCACCAATACGCTCACCACTAGAACCTTTCGCTTCAAAGGCTAATGTTTCATCTCGTAGTGCTTCATGCGTAAAATTATCATCACCTTTGTAATCAATATACATACCGTAAGCTACGGCAGGTGGTTGTGTTTCTAAGACTTGTGTGAACGCATTAGCTTCTTCTTCTTTACCTTCCGCAAGTAACTTATCACGCTCCTCTTTTGCCATTGCTACGCCTTGTGCAATGACTAAAGAATCATACGAATACCCAAGCTCGTCGGTTAAATAATCAGGGTTTACTTTCTCACCTGACTGCCTAGCTTGTACAAAGTAATCAGCTAGTTTGTTTACGTCTTTATTAAAATATTCTCGGACTTGAGCGTTTTCATCAACTGGTTCAGGCTGTGTAGGCTGTGTAGGCTGTGTAGGCTGTGTAGGCTGTGTAGGCTCGGCAGTCGTTTTTAAATTAACACCGACTGCTTGAGCACGTCGATCAATCTGTTCTGTCGGGATATTCGTGACACGAGAAAGTTGTTTACTACTAACACCGGCAGATTTTGCAGCCTGTGCAATTTCAGCATCACTTGCCGTAGGATTTTGTTCTAACCAGGAGCGTACCTGTGCATCAGTTGCCATTACTTCACCACTTCTTACAAGACCAATAACGGGCTGTTAATTTACTAGGAGGGCTTGTGTCACACTTGTGACGAGCACGGAAGCTCTTACGCCGTGCGGGTTGGTCTTTCTTAATTGTCATGTTGGGGTCACCAAAGCGTATTGTCTTGGTCTTGTCACCTTCTTTAGCAACAACAACAAACTTCTTAGAGCCACCCGGAGTACGCTTAGGTTTGTTGTAAGCGCTAACACCTGCTCTGGCTAACTTTGGGTCTTTAGACTTTGGCATTTAGCCCCCTTGAATCACATCGTTTTCTTCAATGATAGACACTAAACAAGTAGCACTTGCTGAGGCTTTTGCTTTGATAATGTCGCCTTCCTTCATGTTGATAAACTCGTAGTAGTCACCACCAATCTGTAAAAAATCATTAGAGCCTAATGAATAACTACTGAGTACCTGAAGTGTTGCAGTCTCTGAAGAATCATAAAATTGTACATCTACGCTAATCGTAGAACCCGCAGTGTCTGTAATAAACAACACACGCCACTCAGCACGTTTACCTGTAGGAACAGTGTAGATGTCTTGGTATGATGTTGTCAGGGCTTTACCGAATGTCTTCTTGATACTCATTTCTTTTTACCCCAACTCACACGCTTAGAAGATGTCTTCTTTTTCATGGCTGTCTTAGCACCTGCGGCTTTACAAGCGGCTTTGGTTGGTCTACAAGCAGGATAGCTCTTACGCTTGTCTTTAGATCCTGAGCGTCCGCAGGGCTTACCTGTCTTGCAGTCTACCCAACCTTTGCCTTTGTTTTGCCCGAACCACTTCTTGAGTGACGCACCTGATTTACTTTTTCTTACGGCCACTCTTATTACCCCAGTTCTTAGCTCCAACCTTACGGCACTTAGCTACAGCACCAGATGCGTATGCTGAAGGCCAGACCTTATAACGGCTTTTGACCTTCTTAGCGCAAGCGTCTAGTTTTTTCTTAGCTTTTGGCATTATGCCTTTGCCTTCTTTTTAGCTGTTGCAGATAGCTCACCCATATGGTACAGATACTTACTATTTTTAGTATGTCGAGCACCTGACATTAGTTTTCCTTTAGGGTCTTTATGTGTAGCCCCTGTGTGCTCTGTACCGTTTCTAAAATAGTGCTTGACACCTTTAGCCATTAGTTGTAATTCCTAATACCTTTAGACGAACAAGACATTGTGCCTGAGTCCTTGTTAGGATTAGACATAGCTTTTTTCTTTTTCTTGTTTGCTTCATTTGCGTACATAGGTTTTTTGTTACCGTACATCATAATTACTTCTTCCTTACTGATTCGGCTAAACCGCCGCCAAAATAAAAGCCAACAATCATTAACATGATTTCTCCAATCCAGAAGTCACCAATGATTTGTTTGACTGCTTGAATGTCACCTTCTCCTGCAAGAGTCATTGCAAGGACAAGAACAAACATACTTAAGAACACTGCGGTAAACATCAGAGCAATGTATCGTTGTGCTATTTTAAACGGAGCATAGGCATTCATTAAATCAATCTTAGCCTTAGACTTAGCGGCAATCTCTTCTTCTGTAGAAGTATGCATATCATCAATAAGGTCTAAGCCTTTCTTAATGACATCGCCTGAGCCTAGTATTTTAGAAATAATACCAATCATGATGCATTACTGAGTTGATCTGTTTGTATACACACCGCTTCATAGTTAATCTTAGGCTGTGGTGCTGTTTCCAAGAAATACTCACGTGCTTCAAAACACTCTGCCATTGTTTGATATGGGCCTTGAGGCATTGTACCGTAGCCTTCAGCGGTAATGATAATTGCAAAGAGCATCCACATACTAAGTGCCTTTAGTTGTTACGAGCCAATATATGAAGTAAGCACATATGCCAACAGCAGAAAGGGTGGCCACGGTAGCAACGATACCAATACACCAGTCTTTAATGAGTTTACGTCTACGGGCTTTCTTTTTTCGTTCTTCATTCTCTGCCGCTTCACGGCTGTCCTTCATCTGTTTTTGGAATGCAAGCCAGTCTGTCCAAAGATTTGCTCTGCCCTGCCATATCATCATTTGTTTCAAAGCATCTTCATATTCTCTAAGTTGCTCTGTTGCTTGGAAGGCTTGCATATCGGACTTGTATCCATGTTCATGTGCCTTCTTCTGTATTTCAGCCTTAAGGCCAAAGTAGTCTGCGAGTGCATCACCCGCTTCATAGAGTTGCTTACCGTTTGCTATGGCTTCTTTGATGACACCAAAGGCGGCATTGGCTGCAGCAAGCTCAGCGATCACTAGGAGGTTTCCTTCCTAGAAGCCTCTGTACTGTCTTTGTTTCAAATATCCTAATTGCTGTCCACACAAGGGTGAATAAGGCCGCCAAAGGAGGCAACAATTCGCCTATGGTTCCAACTACGGTGAGTACACTAACTGCGTCAACTACCTGCTTAGTGCCTTCTGTTGCCATATCTTTCATACCTTTCCTTACACTACCCGTATCTTCAGGTTTTGTGCGGCGTTAGATGTTACACGTACTGTTGTACTATTTGGGAAGTCAAAGTCGTAGTCAGTGCCTACAACAGCCCCTTGGTTCAGTGCTTCAGCATCGTAGTTGATAGTTACACCGTCTGACTCAGGAATAGACCCGGCACTGGCTGTGTAGAGAATGATGCCTAGGTCTAGTGTGTCACCTAATGTGTAGTGATTAGGGTCTGTCACTGCGTTTAGTTGGGTGGAGTTCATTCGGTTAAAATGCGAAGCTGTGGTATATTGAAAAACAGTATCACTTCCAGTTCCCACAACGTACATCTTAGTCCCATCAGAGTTAAACGCTATACCTTCCGGTGT